>Ga0209526_10002666_pt1 | contig 12056 bp, 10 predicted proteins | sample JacPinW_OM2H0_M1_FD_188566 | JGI IMG/M metagenome (GOLD analysis project Ga0209526, IMG submission 188566) | Forest soil microbial communities from Algoma, Ontario, Canada - Jack Pine, Ontario site 1_JW_OM2H0_M1 (SPAdes) (version 2) | ecosystem: Environmental > Terrestrial > Soil > Boreal...
ATTGAATCCACCGCGTTAATCAGGGCTGAGCCCACTTATCGAGCCGAGGGAGCTTAAGACTGAGACTTTTCATGCCCGTCCTTCGTATTAAGTATGTACGGAGGAATCGCGATGAAACCCTCTTTGACCTGGTTGGTGGTTGTCCTACTGTTACTGGGCATTCTTGCTGGATGTGCGCCGGGCCCCAATCAGTCCAACGGAACGGTGAGCCAACAGGGCGTAGTCGCGGGTTTCTGGCTAGGCCTCTGGCAGGGCTTTATTGCGCCGTTTGTGTTTGTGGCCTCGCTATTTACGAGCCACCTCAGTATCTACGAAATTCACAATAACGGCGCCTGGTATAACTTTGGCTACCTATTTGGCCTAGCCTGCGTCTTCGGCGGCGGGGGCAATCAGGCGGTTCGGCGCCTATGAAACGCTGATGATGTCAACCTCTTTACCATTGCCCGCGCTCAAGTTCCGCTCTACGTGGAAGGTCCGTTTTCACTATTCCACTTGTCACGGCGTTGATCAGGCGCTAGTCGGTTGGTTCATTCTTGTAATGATTTCCGAGTAGCCGACGATTTTGGCCTGAACCCCTAGACTGGCACAGTTTTTTTGGACACAGGTTTTAGTTTTGACCCGCGATCGCGGCCAAGCGCGTCGATCTCTGTCCGTTTCCCCGATTACGTTACGACATCGCGGTTGGTTCATCCCGCATCGTCCAGCTCATCAAGTAACCGCCGCCATGTGCGATCGTGCGATAGCCATCCAAGTTTCGTTTTTAGTTCTTCAAACGCGTTGAACCACATGGGACAGATGGAAAGATTGTCAATCACCCCCATTAGTCGGAAATCTCAATCCACGCTCGAAGAATCGCGCAAGGTTCGCCGCGAATCCAGTTGTCCGGGTAGCGCGTTAATAACGAACTAGCGTGAATTCGGTTACTCGCAGAAGAGAAAGTCGTGCCGCGTGGTGAAGCGGTAGCCTTTGCCGCGAACGGTTTGGATGTGTTTTGGCTCCCGGGGGTCGCCGAGTTCGGTAGGACGCTGGTCCAGTGTTGCGAATCGCGCGGCGTTTCTTGGTACGACGAGGGTACGAGACGGCTAGTTTGAGCGGGGAGTAACTGTCCGCGGTTGGTGAGGCCGATTTACAACAAGACTATTTCACAGTGAATTGTCTAAGCTAGAGCAATCCAAGATGGTCGGGATACTTTGTTTGCAACGAGCTCACCAGGAGCTCGAACTTCGTAAGCTCGCGTAAATTTTTGAGGCAAAGGTCCTTTAGAAAAAATGGCCAGCACGCGAACCCATTGCTGACACTTCGCTCTAGCCACTCGAACGCAGCGTCACGCCGCCCCAACAACGCAAGAATGCATGCGAATTGATAGTAGTTGTGGTGGGCATGTCCAAAGGATTTTGGGTTCGCAAGAGCTCTGGTCAGGCAGGAGAGCGCCTTTTCGTTTTTTCCCGTCAATGCGTAGAAGACGCCTTGTAAACTGATGATGAGAGGATCTTCGGGCAAAAGCTTGACCGCTTCGTCCAGCAGGATTTTTGCCTCTTTCCAATCCCCGGTCATCATGGCCGGCTGCGGAGCAAAGTACATGGCATACTTGTTGTCTGGATTCTCGGCGCGCCACACTTGAATTTCCTCCCGCGCCGACTCCAATTCTCGATTCCACACGTAGACCTGCACAATACTGTGACTAACGACTTTCCTGGAATGAAATGGCCTCCCTCTCTCATACATTTCACGAGCGTGGTCAAGCAGTCCGATGTGAGCCAGGATCGTACCCAGACGGTTGTAAGCTTGGGGCTGATTGCTCTGCAAGGCGAGAGCTCGCTTTAGTTCGGCAATGGCTTCAAGATGTTGGAAGTTCTTGGACGACCCCCATAGGAGAAAAGCACTGGCGACGTGCCCTTCGGCCAAATCCGGATCCAAATCAAGCGCGCGATGGCAATGAAACTCGGCCTTCTCCAGCCACGTGCTCGTTGGTTCAAGTTCAAAGTGCCGAGTCGCGCAGACAACGGAAAGGGCAGCATGCGCTAGGGAAAAAGAGGGATCTCGAGTGACCGCATTGCTCAAGTGCTGAGCCGCTTGCTCAAGCACTGCTGGATCATGCGAGGAACTGAGCCGGAATCCGTGCATGAATTCTGCATATGCCAGCGAGTCCTTACTATACCGCGGGCGGCGTTGGACAGTTGCTGGGCCGAGCGGCCGGTTCAATGCGATGGCGATCTGCTTTGCAAGCTCGTACTCAACGTCGGAAAGTCTGTTTACGTCCAGATCATGTCTCTTTCGGAAGCAAGCGCTCTGACTGTGCGTGTCAAACATTTCCATCGAGAGGCGAAAGATGCCTTTTGACATTTGAACGGCGCCGTGGACGACAAAACGCACCCCGAGACGGGAAGCACTCTCCGCAGGTGTGGCCTCGACGGGCACGTTCATTACGGCGGCAGTTGGCAGGACGTCCACACCGGGCAAATTTCCCAGGCGCGTGACCAGTGCGTCGGCGAACCCAAGGCAAACCCCATGGTCATCTGCGGCCTTCCCTAGAAGAATCAACGGTAGGACCGCCAATGACGGGCGCTCGCTCCACGTGCCAGCTTTCTCCGGGCTGACTGTGCGCATTGTACTTAATCCAAAATCGGATTGCGGATCGCGCCCATGAATCACCCGCACGGGTCCGATAAATCGGTACCCTTTGCCCACCACGGTTTCTAGAAACCGCGGCTTATCGGAGTCGTCACCCAAAGCCGTACGGATTTTCCGCACGATGTTGTTGATATTGGGCTCGGTATCGATAAAGAGATCGGAGCGCCACAATTTCGCGACGATCTCCTTCCGCGAGACCAATTGTTCCCGCCGGCCTACCAGAAAAATCAGCAGCTCCATGGGCTTCTTTTCGAGCTTGATCCGCCGACCCGACCGGCAAAGCTCGTATCGCCCTAGGTCCAGCTCCACCTCGGTGACTCCCGTTCTTCTGTTTCGCATCGGTCTCTCGCAGCACATTATCCCCTAGGAATCAGTAATTTGCGACGATATGGAAAAGATACACAAACTGTATCCGCTCTTCATGGAAACACTCCAGCGCTCAAGACATGATCCGGTCGTTGCATATACCACCACGGAGGTTTCATTCATGAAACGAAAGTTGTTCCTTACAGTGGCAGCGGCAGTATTGTTGGGTTGCGCAGGTCAGATTTTCAGCGTTGCCGCGAACAATCATTCTCACGAAAAAAACGCGTTCACTCCAGACACAATTCCGTGGGGGCCGGCGCCGTCAGTTGTGCGACCCGGCGCCCAGTTCGCCGTGCTCGAAGGCGACCCGACCGCGTCCAGCGGCGACTTCACCATTCGCTTGAAGTTGCCTGATGGCTTTCGCATCGCGCCCCATTTCCACCCCCAACGGGAAAACGTCACGGTCATCTCCGGAACTTTCAAACTCGGGATGGGGGATGAATTTGAGGCCAACAAGATGAAAGCGTTCACTGCCGGCAGCTTTGCATTCCTCGACCCCGACATGCACCATTACGCCATGGCTTGTGGAGAAACCATTGTGCAGGTCCACGGCCAATCTCCTCTCCAGTTTAACTACGTCAATTCTGGCGACGACCCTGGCAAGAATAGGTAGTCCGATTCTCACGAGCCGGCGTTTAAATCTAGCAACCAAAGGTACGCGCACGGTAACGACCCAGGAAGCGGCGGCGCCGCTTCCTGGCGTAATCTCAAACGCATAATTGAATGCAAATTCAAAGAAATTGCAGTCTCAAAGGAGAATGAGAATGGCAGTTAACATGGAGAAACTGAAGGTGTTTGTAGAGCAGTTCGTCGGAGACCTGGGTGCTGCGGTTCACGCGGGCATGGTCGTTATCGGAGAAAACCTCGGGTTATACAAGGCTCTTGCGGAAGGTCCGTTCAACTCAACCGAGCTCGCCGCCAAGACACAAACAGATGAACGTTACGTGCGCGAATGGTTGGCCTCACAAGCCGCCGCACCATTGAAAGGTCAACAACAACATCCAGCGGTCTTTGCGACTTGGTTCTCGCGATGTCACCGGTTGCTTTATTTCATAGCGTGTCGTGTTCTTGGCGCTCCCGAACGAGCCGACGATGCGATCGAAAACTGTTGGCTCACCGCGTCTCGCAATCCGCCGCTGTTCGAATACGAAGGCGCTTTCCGCGGCTGGGTGCTGAGAATTCTCATTGACGAGGCTTTGGCCATTCGCGGCCACAGCCAAGAAATCCAGGAGCCAATAGCGTGCCAACAGGATGCGGGTTCGAAGAACTCGTTAAATCTGCACTAGAGAGCGGCTTGTAGTCTCTGCTGAGAGAGGTCGTTGTGACCCGAGCAAGTGTTGCTTTGCGGTGGTTAACGGGCAATGCGAAGCGTGGTTCCGGGGCAGAAGTCCCGTGATGGAAAGTGGCGACCTGGCGGTCCACTTGCCAAGTAAGTCGCTTAACTTTTTACCGATTCTCACTTGTCAGGTAAGCGGTTTGTCAGGCAGTACGCTCGCCTGGCCATGCTCCCAAGCCTTCACCTGTAGTATCATGCGCGGTACATCTCTGTGAGCGTTACGCGACAAAACAGCATCCACTCGGCCCCGGTTCAGGGAATCGCACTTGCTGCCAAGCGCGCGGGCCTACTGGACAAGTACTTCTACTTTTTCATGACACTGCTGATTGCCGGGGTCGTGGTCTACGGCTTCAGCCGCACCGTGAACGAGAACATCATTCATCCCGCTGTGCCTCGCCCGTTTATCCTTTACCTGCATGCCACCATTTTCACGGGATGGCTGGTCTTCTTCATCTTTCAATCGGTGCTGGTCCGCACGCTTAATGTGCGTCTACATCGTCAGACCGGCTGGTTTGGCGTCGCGCTCGGTGTCGCGATCCCCATCGTAGGCATTTCCACTGCTATCGCCATGGGTCGTTTCAACATACTTCATCACCGCTTAGAGGGTGTGGAGTCCTTTCTCATCGTTCCTTTTTTCGACATCACCGCATTCACCATTCCTTTCGTGCTGGCAATCTATTGGCGGAAAAAACCGGAGTTCCACCGCCGCCTGATCTTGATTGCCTCCTGTGCCCTCACCGCCGCGGGTTTCGGTCGTTTTCCGCCTCACATCCTTCCCCCGATCTTGTTTTATGGTGGCGTGGACGCTCTCATTCTTCTCGGTGTAGCGCGCGACCTGATCGTCATCAGGCGCATCCACCCCGTCTATCTCTATGGCCTCCCGGGTTTCATCTTCGGCCAGATCGTCGTCATGTACACTTTTATGCACAACTCTCCGTACTGGCTAAAGATAGCCCATGCAATCCTGAGCTAAGGCCGTCGCAGAGTAAGACGCTTGACCGGAAAAGAGTTAGGCGAAATTCGGCGCTGATTCAGCGTCGACGATCAGATTGCGCATCGCAGAATCGCAGTAGGGCGGGGAACTCTGGAGAATCCGCTCTTGAAGGTGTCAACTCTTTCTTTTGTCATCCTACTTCTTTCACGATTTTCGCAAGGCTGAGGAGTTTCGAGCTGATCTTCAGGCCGGCGCGTTCCGCCGCAAGTTGGTTCACTTCAAAATGAACCTTGTTTTCTTCGATCGTCATGTTGATGATCCCGCCTTGCGCAGCGAACCCCTTGGTTTCGCCCACCGTTAGAGTCCTTGATCCCTTCAAGCCCTTCACAATCCTGTCGGCATGGTCTTTCTCCGTGACCGGAACAAATACGACGTGGCAAACGCCCAGTTTGTCGTTTGAACTCAACTTCTTGACCTCCACCGGATGGCCTCCCACAGTTCGGGCCCGTAACTCACCCTCAAGACTTTGGCTGAATGGGTCTTGACCGATGATGCATATCACGAGAGGCGCGCCCGGATCGCGATAGGAACCTGGGGGCCACTCGACAAACTTGGTAAAGTTGTACAGAAAAGTGAGTTTGACTAGGTATTCCGCACCTTCCTCATTCTGAGAAAACGCTGTAGGAGAAGCACTCAGGAAGACCCAGAAGGCCATCAAAGTGAACATGGAAGCTCGCCGGATTTGGCGCGAATCAAAACTGTCGACGAACCGCCCGCCCCAACACGAGCCCCCGTCATCCCGTTTCTGCAGGCGAAGATTCATCATTTAAATTTGTACCCGATTTTGATTCGAAAACTTCGGCCATTCCGAAAGAAAACGTTCTCGGCCAGGCCATTGCCGCCCGGATCGGCATATTTGTGGTCAAAGACGTTATAGAGGCTTGCCGAGAGTTCCCATCCCTTTAAAATCTCTTTGCTGAATAGAGTGACGTTGGGAACAACGTAGGCTGCCGAATATTGGCCCGTTAGGGTTGCTCTCTTACTGACATACTGAAGATCCATACTCGCGAACATCTTTTGCCTGATGAGGGGGACGCTAAGACTTGCCTGGACGAGCTCTTTCGGAGAGTTGGTGACCGGCATTTGGATGCTCGGGTTACGTACGTCCTGAAAAGAAAAACTGACCTTGCCCTCCAGGCCGCCGAGCAATCTTCTCCCTAATTCTAAGTCCAGACCCCGAAGGTCCAGAGATCCGGCATTGGTGAAGAAAACATTTCTAGTTGTGGGGTTGATTTGCTGACTGATTACAGCCCGAATGGGGTAGTAAAATCCCGAGATCGTTATCCGGAAGTGGTTGGCAAAGTATTGCTCCCAAATAAGTTCCATGGTCTTGACGGTCTCGGGCCGGAGGGACGGGTTGGCTTCGTTTCCAGGCACCGCGTAGTAGAGCTCAAAAAAGTTGGGCGCACGAAAGGACTGGCCGAAAAGAAACTTGAAAGTTGTTTTCTTCCAAGGACTATAAATCAGAGCAGCGCGCGGGTTCGTAGTGCCACCAAATGTCGAATAGTGGTCGTAGCGAAGGCCCAGATTCAATACCAGGTTCTTGCGGAGGAGAAATTCATCCTGAGCGTAAACTGAAAATAGATTGGAGCTCCTGTAGTCACTAAAATATTTGACGAAGGGTTGAAGGTCATAATTTCCCTGATCCTGCTGAAAACTGTTGCGGTCTTCGAAACCAAAGGTCAATCGGTGCCTCTCTAAGAGCTGTTTGGAGAGGGATACCTCATCACCCCACCACTTACCGTGCGCGAAGTTCTTATTCAACACCCGAGAAGGTCCAGCTGCGGCCGAAAAATCGTAAATATAAGTTCCATCATTATTATACTGATCATAAAAAATCCGATTGTTAAGGTTCCAGCCGGCGAGCTTCCCGTCGTACTGCAGATCGAGGTAGCCACGTGCATCAATGGTGTGGGTTCCGGTGACGTTGAAGACCGTTCCGAACGGAGCTGTCGGAATCCTCTTATCCCGTGACCCAAACACGCCGTGCAATGTGAAGCGTCCCAGGGAGACGTTGGCAAGAAGTTGGCGAAACCCGTCTTCGTCTGCATTGACCGCAATGCCGTTGTTGTTTGCCGGATTGTCGAATTCCTTGAAGAAAAGTTGGTCCTGCCCATGAGAATCATACCAGGAGCCTGAAAGTAGCACTTCCAAACCATTGCTAAACTTATTGCCGTAGCTGACGCGTCCTTGGTACGTGCCATAACTGGCCACGTTACTTGCTACGCTTACCTTCTGCAGCTCATGTCCTCGCTTTGTAATTATGTTGATGACACCCAGGAAGGCGCTTGCGACATAGAGAGAAGAATTAGGCCCTCGGATGACTTCAACGCGGTCAATCAGGTCGACGTCAATCGGGAACTCCGTTCCAATCAAAGCTCCCTCGTAGATGTTATCGTTGAGTCGGTGCCCATCAATCAACAACGTGATACGGCTGTTGTAGTCGCCCGGAAGTCCATAGCCGCGCACCCCCAGGTAGCTATAATTTCGGTCGTTACTGACGTAAAAGCCCCGGATGTTCGTTAAGATGTCGGCAAGAGTCCGATATCCGTATTTTTGGATTTCGTCGGACGTAATTATAGTGACGGAGGCGGGCGCTTCCGTCACTTTTTGCTTGAACCCGGAGGCGCCGTAGACGGAATCAATCTCGATCGACATTAAGTCCTCAAGACTCATGTCCAACAAGTTTGGTGCGTCGCTCTTTTTCTGAGCCAACGCGTGAGTTGAGTTTAGGAGCAGTAGAAGAGAAAATATGAATAGGGTAAGTGCTCGCTCAGCAGCACGCCAGCCAGACAGGTGCGATGGACCCGTGCCAAGACCCTTTGCTCTGTCCACGGTTTTCACGGACGAACTGGAGGACAGCGCGGCGACAATCATAGGTTTGAGCAAGAAAAGCCACTCCGCTTCCTCTTCACAATTCGCCTCGGACAGTCCCCGCCGCTACTTCACTGAGGTTTCCAAAGCGTACGACCAATGAGTAGATAGTGGTGCAAACGAGAAGCCACCCTGTGGAGGAGAAACACTCCCGTAAGTAGCAGATTTAATTAGGTAAGAACGTCGCGACGTCTCTCACTCCGATTCCTGAAATGACACTCTGCGCCTGCCGCGCGCCTAAATTGGTTCTAGAGCGCCCAGTCTCTCGGGTCTTGGGAGACAGTGGACAATTAGTCGCGTTTCCGGACAAGTGAATTTGCACTCGAACGGTAGTCGCCAACGATTCGCTCTCCAGCTACGCGTCTGGCTCAAAACCGATGTGGTCGTTCAGCGCGTCGCGAAGCCGTTGCTTGCAGCCGAGGTATTTTTCCGTGGTCTGTACTGACGCGTGTCCGAGCAAGAATTGAATTTGCTGAATTTCGCCGCCGCACTGTGACAGAGCAGAGCGCATGAACTTCGGAGATCGTGACGAGCAGCCGCCTCCCAACGACAAGTCATGAGATGGCAGCAGTCGATCTGAGGGCAAGCTGTAGACACCAGCACGTCGAAAGGCGTAAGAAGTCCTTAGCAGAAGCTGAGGTGCTAAAATGGACATTGATGGGGAAAAAGTTGAACAAACGGTCCTGGCCCTGCTTCATCTGACTTCATTCAAGTTTCATCACCAGCCCCGAGCATGGAAGGGGCACGACTGGCAAGTGATGAATATACTATGCGAGAAAGGCTATATCTCGAATCCGGCTACTAAGGCTAAATCTGTCGCATTGACGGAGGAAGGAGCCAAACTGTCGGAGGAGCTCTTCGAGAAGTTTTTTGCAAAGGAATGAACTCGCGGCTTCCAACAGAGAACCCATGGTCGGGTCCATTTGCCCGGTACGTCGTTTGTTCGGACTTAGGCTGAGTTCGGAGTTGATCTTCGTCGACGACTCTTACAGCAGTTCAAGGCCTTGACCTTGTCAGCAGGCGCATTAGGCGGATACTGCCAGGCATCTGACCAACTAAGAATAGAAGCCAGGATGAGAACGTCTGCTTATGCATCAAAATAAGGAACTCATCAGCCAATGGAGCGAATCCGCTCCTTACTGGGAAAAGCACCGCACGATCATCAGGGAGATGTTTGCACCTGTGACCCAAGCGCTTGTAGAAGACGCAGGGATAACGAATCGCTGGGTCGTGCTCGACGTAGCGACAGGTCCCGGAGAACCAGCATTGAGCATTGCTGACTTGGTGGGACCTGAGGGCCAGGTCGTGGGTACGGATATAGTTGTCGGAATGGTGGAAGCTGCTCGTCGAGAGGCCAGCCGCCGGAAACTTCAGAATGCCAACTTCGAAGTAGCGTTTACTGACCGACTACCGTTTCCGTCCAATAGCTTCGATGCTGCGGTAAGCCGCTTCGGAGTGATGTTTTTTCCGTCTCCCATTGATGGTATTCGCGACATGTTGAGGGTACTCAAGCCAGGCGGGAAGATCGCGATGGCCGTCTGGCATTTCGCGCAAAGAAATCCATTCCATTTCACTGTGTCTCAGATCGTCGATCGGTATGTTGATGCCATTCCCCCAATTCCGGATGCGCCAGATGCATTCCGGTTCGCTAATCCTGGCGAATTGCTGGCCGTCCTTTCACAAGTTGGTGCGACAGCGACGTGCGAACGACTGTTGCCGTTCTCAATAAGAGCGTCGATTTCAGCAGAGGATTTTTGGACGCTACGATCGGAAATGTCGGAGAAGCTTCGCGCAAAGCTCGCTCTTCTTTCGAGGTCACGACTGTCCGAACTGCGACGGGAGGTCATCAAAGCCCTTAGTGCGTACTCTTCTGGGGGCGAAATTAGTTTTCCCGCCGAGGTCCTCATCGTGAGTGGTAAGAAGCGTGTAAGCAGCTAGCAGGAATGCCTTCGTTTAAGCAATGGGTTGTCAATGCCTGATAATTTGCATCGCGGACAACTACCGCTGTTCCGCTGATTGTTGCGATTCCACCTGGTCGGTAGGGGCGTAATGCACGTAAGACCAATTTCGTTGGGGCCAGAATGACGGCATGACGACTCTCTTGTCCTAATGTGTATCCTGCAATCGCAACAAGCACCTGCACCCAGCCCCGGCGTCGTCTCGCGTGGCGACCACGCGACAGGACTCTCTGACGAGACCACTTCGCACCATTTTATCTTAAACCGATCTGGCGGAAGTCCTTTGTCACCATGACAAGTCCCATTCGTTGTGCGTTGCAATTGTGATCGCCGGTGTTTGGTATGGAGTTGCGCCGGAAATCAAGGCCAGCGAGCATAATGAACTCATATTTGAACCGGCTCGGAGAGTGTTGTCGGTCACCCGGAGGTGCTTCCATCACGCCAAGCAGAAGCTCAACGTCGCGGTGTTTCCTACTTGGTGCAGAGTCAGACATCGATTTGCTGTCTTAGCCCCAGCGGGCTTTCACAGAAGATTGAGTTTGGAATCTTCTGCCAGTCTCGAAACATATCCACGGAAGCATCAGAAACTTCCACTCTTCGCCCAGCAGCATTAGCGCCCGAGACCTGGTAGGCGGCGAGCTTCTCACATAGAGTTACTTCCCTTCGTAGGTACGACTAGTGTATTTTCTCCGCTTGAGATAAATTCCATGACGGAGGAACTAACTAATGAACATTCTAGCGGCAATCAAACGTGAAGAACGTAAGCTCGAAAAAGAGTTAGGTAGATTGCAACATAAATTGAACGGCGTCAGAGTTGCAGGAAAAGCGTTAGGTCGTTCCACGATTCGCGAAATTACGTCTATTAAGAAGCGAGTGCTGTCTGAGGCTGGCAGGGCGAAGATTTCGAAAGCTGCCAAGAAGCGATGGGCGAAGGTTAGAGCGGGAGCGAAAAAAGCCGCGAGTTAACACCTGAAGAGTCTCAGTCAGTGTCTTACTGTCTTGCTGGTCTGAAACCCAGGGATTCTCTTTCCTGGTTTTTCTGCAGGTCGTCTCGCGTCGGAGACTCATGCCCGGAGCAGGCTACACCATGATCGATGGAGTTCAGTCCCTTGCTTCGGGGTTCGATTGAGCCATTTTGGCCACTTGCTCCTCCGTTCGCGCCACTACTATTCTCGAATCTCATGATGCTTGGTCTGATCGCATTATGGCGGTTCGACGAGGTCGGTATAGACGCCGCCTGGGAGACAAGAGGAACACAACGACCATGTGGAATACGGCGGAGTCCAGACCGTGAGTCACATGGCGGCAGCGAGCCTTAGCGAATTGTGTTGACGGCCACCAATGATGAGAAACCTAGCAGCGGCAAAAGGGCCATCGTAAAAAACTCTGGTGCGTTGAAGATTGCGGCCGCAACAATTGCGGTCGCCACAAAAGTGAGCTAATAATGATACCGTTGAGCCGTGAATGGCTTTCACGTGCCATCGTTCGTTCGCAAGTGGCCAGGACTCTAGCAGGCTGCGGGAAAAGAGGCGCTGCTGCCCAGATACTGTACAGGCTCCGCGATTTCGTTACTCAGGAGGAACTTGGCGCTCATCGGCTGATGGCCCTAAGATTCTTTTTCGGGCTGCGAACACGCTTCGACCTTGACCTACGGTGCTTGCATCGCCATATTGCGCATGCGGACAAGGTTATAGGCGGCTGCAGCGAAGGTGAAGACCCATCCCACCTTGTAGAGTCCGCGGTGCCGAAACTTCCGCAACAGCGCGATCGTCTTCAGCCATCCAAAGCAGTCTTCAATGCGCTTCCTCTTTCTTTGACTGATCGCATATCCGGCATGCTGCGTTGTACGCACATCAATCGCGCTCCCACCTGGCCGCTCCCGGTTCTGCGCCACGTG
>Ga0209526_10002667_pt1 | contig 12055 bp, 10 predicted proteins | sample JacPinW_OM2H0_M1_FD_188566 | JGI IMG/M metagenome (GOLD analysis project Ga0209526, IMG submission 188566) | Forest soil microbial communities from Algoma, Ontario, Canada - Jack Pine, Ontario site 1_JW_OM2H0_M1 (SPAdes) (version 2) | ecosystem: Environmental > Terrestrial > Soil > Boreal...
GTCGGCTCGCGCTAAAATCTGATTCACGGTTTCGGTAACCGGAAGTTCGAGCTTAAATATTTCCGCTAATTGCAGCGCCAGGCGAGAATCCTTGAGCATATTCGTCAGAGAAAAGTTTGGTTCAAAGTCTCGTTTGATAATCGCTGGGAGCTTCATATCGCTGACGCCGGAACGGCAAGCGTTATACTCGATCGCTTCGGCCAATTTGTTTAGATCGACTCCGGCTTTCTCGGTGATCGCAACCGCCTCGGATAGGCTTTGCACGATGCTGGCGGTGATCAGATTCGTCGCAATTTTTACCAGGCTCGCGTCTCCCAGGTTGTCAAAGTAGACAATATGCCTGCTGGTTGCCTCCAGGACTGGTTTTGCTCGCTCCAAATCGGCTGGGTCGGCGGCCACGTAATAAACTAGTTGGCCTTTTTCCGCCGCCCCTTTGCTACCGGTAAACGGTGCGTCGATCAGGTGCGCGCCGCTTGGAGCAATTCTCGCAGCAATTTCGTTGATCGTTTCTGGAGAAATCGTCGAATGCGCGATCAAAAGGTGCTGCGGTGTTAACGCAGGAAGCAGGTTTTCGATCGTTTCTAAAATCGCTGCATCATTAGCGACAAAGATTTGGAGAACTTGGCACGTTTCCGCCAGAATTCGCGGAGATTGAACAAATTGTGGTTCATCTTTAGGCGTGCGGTTCCAAACATAGACGTCGAATCCGGCTTTTCGCAGATTCTTGGCTACGCGAGCGCCAATAATGCCGAGACCGATAACCCCGACCCGGGAAGGAGTGCTCATAGAAGAACGGATAGCTCGGCCCAAATCGACCAACAAACGAATTTAATTTGAGGAACAAATTTATCTCGCATCGAAATCACAATGCAGATTCCAAATTCTTGATTATCGTACTCCTTAGCAAAGGATTAATTGCGAACTGCGGGCGAAGTGAACAAGTGGTTCATTCTCCCTCAAGACATATTTCTTAACAGGAGGTTTTATGCATTCCCGAGATGAGGACAGCGCGTCGCAGTCCAACAGCTTTCCGGAGGAGACGCACTCTTCTCGCCGACATTTTCTGAGTCAATTGGCCGCATTGTCCGCCAGTTTGACGATCGCCGCGCCGGGCGCACGAGCCGCGTCGTCGAAAGAACGCTCCAACGCCGAGGCTTCGGATCCGGAACGGCCGGAATCCCTCATTGATATCGTTCTCAAGGTGAACGGTCAGGAAAAGCGGCTTAAGGTCGATTCTCGGGTGACGTTGCTGGACGCCGTTCGCGATCGGCTCAACATGAGCGGCACCAAAAAGGGATGCGACCATGGTGCTTGTGGCGCCTGCACGGTATTAGTCGACGGGAAGCGAGTTCTTTCTTGTTTAACTCTAGCGGTGATGGCTCAAGGCAAGGAAGTCACCACGATCGAGGGGCTTGCCCACGGAGATGAGCTGCACCCGGTCCAAGCGGCCTTTGTGACTTGTGACGGCTTTCAGTGCGGTTACTGCACGCCCGGCCAAATCATGTCTGCGGTTGGTTGCATTGGAGAAGGCCATACCCGTTCGGACAGCGAGATCAGGGAGTTTATGTCTGGCAACCTTTGTCGCTGTGGTGCGTATCCCAACATCGTGCAAGCGATCAAGCAAGCTGCGACGCAGATGAAAGGAGCGGTAAGCTAATGCGCGCTTTTCAATTTAAGACAGCTGCTTCGCCAAGAGACGCTGCGAATAGCGGAACGGACACCGCATTTATCGCAGGTGGAACCAACCTGATCGACCTGATGAAATTGGATGTCGTTGCGCCTGCGAGGCTGGTCGACCTGGGTCCATTGTCCTTTCGTGGTATAACAGTCGACGGCGACGGGCTTCATATCGGAGCACTCGAGAAAATGGCCGAGGTGGCGGAAGATCCGCGCGTAGTAAAGGAATATCCGGTCATTTCCCAAGCGCTGTTGAAAAGCGCTTCGGCCCAGATCCGCAATATGGCAACCATGGGAGGAAATCTGATGCAGCGAACGCGGTGTGGCTACTTCCGAGATGCGGTTTCCCCTTGTAACAAGCGGGTGCCGGGTAGTGGTTGTCCAGCGCTGGAAGGCGAAAATCGAATGCACGCAATTTTCGGAGTGAGCGATTCCTGCTGCGCAACTCATCCGAGCGATCTCGCTGTCGCGTTGGTCGCGCTCGAGTCGGTTCTCAAGCTGCAAGGTCCGCAAGGCGTTCGCGAGGTAAAGTTGGAAGACTTCTATCTGTTACCGGAGAATACCCCAGACAGAGAGCACGACATTCGTCAAGGCGAGATGATCACCGAAATCTTTGTTCCGCATAACGCTTGGACCGGTCGGTCCGGTTATCTGAAGATTCGCGACCGCGAATCTTATGAATTCGCGCTGACTTCAGCTGCGGTCGCCCTTGACCTTGATGGCTCGACTATTCGGGATGCCCGAATTGCGGTGGGCGGAGTTGGAACCAAGCCGTGGTCTCTTCCGGTTGTAGCCGAAGCGCTCAAGGGAAAGACGGCAAATCGCGACGTGTTTGCGGTTGCGGCGGAGCACGCGACAGAAGGAGCACGGATGCTGAGTCAAAATGGGTTTAAGGTTTCGCTGGTCAAAAAGACCATTGTGCGGGCTCTGAGTGAGGTGGGAGGAGTGGCATGAACACCGCATTTCAAGGACTCAATCGAGACCGGTTCGATGCAAAATTAAAGGTCACGGGACGGGCAAAGTATACGGGAGATCATGATCTGGCTAACATGGCCTTCGGCTATCTCATCCAAAGCAGCATTAGCCGAGGGCAAATCCGGTCCTTTGATCTGAGCGCTGCTCAAGAAAGTTCGGGCGTGATTGCGATTTTTACGCCGTTCAATTCTCTCAAGCTCTACCATCCGCTTGGTCGCGAGGAAGGGGGTGCCAGTGGAGAGGTGATTCCTCTTCTTCAGGATACGCAGGTACATTATTTCGGTCAGACGATTGGATTGATTGTGGCGGATAGCTTCGAACAAGCACGAGATGCGGCCGCGCTAATCAAAGTGAACTATGAACCAAAAGCGGCCGTAGTTACGTTGGAATCGGGGATGGCCAAGGCTTATCAACCGCAAAGTGTAGATCAACAGCCTCCGACTTGGAGCATCTTAGAGTCGGGGGCATCTTCGATTGACGATATTCTTCGACAAGCGGAGGCGTCTATTGCTCAGGAATACACAAATCCGATTGAGCACCACAACCCGATGGAGCCCCATGCCACGGTTGCGGTTTGGCAGGAGGATCGTCTCACTATCTACGACGCGACGCAGGGGGTGCGTGGGCAACAGAGGACCCTGGCGGCGGTGCTCGGCATCGATGATGACCAAGTGCGCGTGATTTGTCCTTTTGTCGGCGGTGCGTTTGGCTGCAAGGGATCGATGTGGATGCACTCTCCGCTTACCGCAGCCGCTGCGAGAGTTTTGAATCGGCCGGTGAAGACGATTCTCACGCGAGAGCAGATGTACACGACTACTGGACATCGTCCCGCCTTGCTACAGAAGATCGAGTTGGGAGCGACTCGCGACGGAGTGCTTCGCGCCGTAAAGCATGAAGTATTTTCCTCAACCGCAGCGACCAAGGAATTCATCGAAGCAGCGGCGCATCGCACATCTCGCTATCTGTACAAGTCGCCGAACATTTTAGTGAGCCATCATCTGGTTCCGCTAGACATTGCGCCTGGCACCTTCATGCGAGCACCGGGGGAGGCTCCCGGAATGTACGCACTGGAGTCAGCAATGGATGAATTGGCGGTGAAGCTTGGGATTGATCCGATTGAATTACGGATAAAAAACCACGCGGAAATTTATCCGGGAAAGAACGTACCGTTCTCGTCCAAACACCTACTGGAGTGCTATCAAAGAGGTGCGGAAAAGTTCGGATGGGCGAAGCGTATTCCGGAGCCGGGAATGACCAAAGATGGTGACTGGTTGATCGGCCAGGGAATGGCGACGGCCCTTTACCCGGCGCATCGCGCCGGAGCCTCCGCGAAGGTCAGACTCCAAGCGGACGGTTACGTTACGGTATCGAGCGCGACAGAGGATTTGGGAACCGGTATGTATACGGTCCTGGCGATCGTAGGAGCGCAGTCACTCGATCTTCCATACGAACGAGTTCGCGCCGTGCTCGGCGATTCGGCTCTACCGCCGGCGCCGGGAGCTGGAGGTTCGCAATCCACGGCAAGTGTCGGTCCAGCGGTAGTGGTCGCTGCCGACTTAGCGAAAAAGAAGCTGATCGAAGTCGCGGCGAAAGATCAAAAGTCTCCTTTCCAGGGCGCTAAACCAGAGGAACTTTCTTATATCAGCGGCGAAATTCGCGGTAACGGTAAATCCTTATCCTTCAATCAATTGCTCGGCGTACTCGGGCGAAGCGCGATCGAAGCGACTGGCTCATCCGCTCCAGGTGACGAAGAGCATAAGTATGGGTTTAGCTCTTTTGGTGCGCAATTTTGCGAGGTGAAGGTACACGCGCTCACTAGCGAGATACGGGTGAATCGTTTTTCCAGCGTCATGGACGTTGGAACGGTGGTGAGCGAAAAGACCGCCCGCAATCAGATCATGGGAGGAATTGTGTTTGGCATCGGTATGGCGCTCCTGGAGGGAACTCAGTACGATGCTCGAACCGGTTGGATCGCAAATCGGAACATTGCGGAGTATTTGGTGGCGACGAATGCGGACGTTCCCGCAATCGATGTGGAGTTTCTTAACCGTCCCGATCTGCAGTTCAATTCGATCGGTGCTCGCGGAATCGGTGAAATCGGGATTACCGGAACTCCTGCGGCCATTGCTAACGCAGTCTATCACGCAACCGGTAGGCGAGTTCGACAGTTGCCGATTCGTCCGGAGCATTTGCTGGCGTAACGATTAGTTTTCGCATGAGCGCGGTTTTCCAAGGACTCAATCGAGACCGTTTCGACGCGAAGTTGAAAGTCACGGGTCAAGCAATGTACGCCGGTGATCACGATCTGCCTGACCTGGCCTTTGCCTATCTCATCCAGAGCAGTATCAGCCGCGGAGAAATCCGTGCTTTTGATCTGAGTGCTGCCCAAGAAAGCCCTGGGCTAATTCGAATTTTCACTCCGTTTGATTCTCTTAAGCTCTACCGTCCGCTCAGTTTCGATGAAGGAGCTAATAGCGGCGATGTGATCGCTCTGCTTCAGGATACGCAGGTAAACTATTTCGGTCAGATTATCGGACTGGTTGTAGCCGAAAGCTTCGAGCAAGCACGGGATGCCGCCGCTCTGGTCAAGGTAATCTATGAACCGAAACCACCGACCGTTACATTGGCCGAGGCCATGGCGAAGGCCTATCAGCCGCAAAGTGTGAGGGGAATGCCGGCTACCGTGAGCATCTTAGAATCGGGAATAGCGTCGATCGACGATGCTCTTCGACATGCGGAGGTGTCGATCGCCCAAGAGTACACGACTCCGGTGGAGCATCATAACCCGATGGAGCCGCATGCGACGGTAGCGGTCTGGGAAGAAGATCGTCTGACCATCTATGATGCTACCCAATCGGTAGGCGGCCAGCGTCGAAATCTGGCGGCGGTGCTTGGCGTGGATGAAGATCACGTGCGCGTCATTTGCCCTTTTGTTGGGGGTGCGTTTGGCTGCAAGGGTGCGATGTGGATGCACTCGCCGCTTACCGCGGCAGCCGCCAGGACGTTAAACCGTCCCGTGAAGACGATCCTCGCTCGAGAGCAGATGTATACCGCGACCGGTCATCGTCCAATGGTGGTTCAGAAAATCGAACTCGGAGCGACTCAGGATGGTCTGCTTCGTGCGCTGAAACATGAAGTAATTTCATCGACCTCAGCGGTTCGAGAATTCGTTGAGGCAGCGGCTCATCGAACTTCGCGCTATCTGTACCAGTCGCCGAATATCTTAGTCAGCCACCGCCTGGTACCACTTGATATTGCGCCAGGCACTTTCACCCGAGCCCCGGGGGTCGCTCCCGGGATGTATGGTTTGGAATCGGCCATGGACGAGTTGGCAGCAGAGCTGGGGGTCGATCCGATTCAATTGCGACTAAAGAACCATGCGGAAATCTATCCGGGAAGGAATGTGCGATGGTCGTCCAAGCATCTGCTGGAATGCTATGAGAAAGGCGCGGAAAGGTTTGGTTGGGCTCAGCGTAATCCGAAGCCACGAATGACCAAGGATGACGATTGGTGGATTGGACAGGGAATGGCGACTGCCCTTTATCCAGCGCATCGCAGTAAAGCTTCGGCGAAAATGCGATTGCAGGCCGACGGAAGTGTCGCAGTCTCTAGCGCGACCCATGATCTTGGAACCGGCATGTATACTGTGCTGGCAATTGTCGGAGCCCAATCACTCGGAATCCCTTACGAGCGGGTTCGCGCAGTGCTTGGCGATTCTGGCTTACCACCCGCTCCTGGAGCCGGAGGTTCTCAGTCCACGGCCAGCGTTGGTCCAGCTGTTGTTGCTGCCGCTGACTCGATCAAAAAGAAGTTGATCGACGTGGCCGTGAAGGAGAAGAAGTCTCCCTTTCATGGCGCTAAGCTAGAGGAACTCTCGTACGCCAGTGGCGAAATTCACGGTAACGGTAAATCGTTGTCCTTCGAACAGTTACTCGCCACGCTTGATCGAAGTGCAATCGAGGCGACCGGCTCGGCTGCCCTAAGCGACGAGGACGAGGAGAAATATGCTTTCGACTCTTTTGGCGCGCAATTCTGCGAGGTGAAGGTGCACGACCTGACTGGCGAGGTGCGGGTGAACCGTTTTTCGAGTGTCATGGATATTGGAACCGTGGTGAGTGAGAAGACGGCCCGCAGCCAAATCGTCGGAGGTATCGTGTTTGGCATCGGGATGGCTCTTTTGGAGGAGACCCGGTATGACATCCGAAGCGGCTGGATCGCTAACCGAAACATCGCGGAGTACTTAGTTCCGACCAACGCAGACATTCCGGCCATCGAGGTGGAGTTTCTCAACCATCCGGATTTCGAATTCAATTCTATCGGCGCTCGCGGCATCGGCGAAATCGGTATTAGTGGAACGCCGGCGGCGATTGCCAATGCGGTTTTTCACGCAATTGGCAAACGAATCCGTCAGCTGCCGATCCGACCTGAACATTTCCTGGGATAGGGGAGTGAAGGCGATGGCCAGCGTGAGTGGAGTGCTTTTAGCAGCCGGATCATCGGAACGGCTGGGCTTCCCCAAGCAACTCATTCAGATTGGCAAAGAGCCACTTATCCGGCGAACCGCTCGCATCGCGCTCGAAGTTTTTCCACTGACGGTGATCCTTGGGTACAAGAGCGAAGACTGTCGAGCAGCGCTTGCTGGACTGGATCTCGCGCTCCTGCAGAACCCAAATTGCAGGACGGGATTGCTTCCTCGATCCGGCTCGGAGTCAAAAAGAGCGATGAAGCTGGCGCTCAAGCGGTCCTACTCATGGTAGTAGATCAGTACCGGATTGAGACGAAGATCCTGCAAACGCTCGCCGCAGAATTTAATGGGGAGACTGATCGCGTAATCGCTGCTGCTTACTCGGGGGTCCTGTGGGTACTCCGGTATTGTTTGGATCTGGCTGGTTCCAGGAGCTTCTTTGCCTGAGCAGCGATCAAGGCGCTCGCCGACTAATCAAACGCGCAAATAATCTGATCTCCGTCCCTTGGCCGGATGGCGCGATGGATCTCGATACGGTCAGCGACCTGCAAAAGTTTTCGTCTTCGAACATTCCACCGGTTGGGAACGAACAATCGGTTCAGTAGCTCTTAACCAAATCTGCTAACTGCCATTCGCGCAGCGCTGGCTATTCACGCAGCGACCGTCGCAACGCTCCCGGTGATCGACTGGGCTTCGGCCGTTCGGGTTTACCTACGTCGACCACTTTAGCGTGGGGTGCTTCGCCCGGCTCTGGCTTTACATTTTCCACTTCGGCGCCGCGTTTCCGCACGATCTTGGCTGCGATCGTGAAACACATCGTCCGGTATTCGTTCGTGCCGTCATCGACGAAAACCACGCGCTTGTCGCGCAGATCCTTTCGGCCTTTTATCGCTTTACCGAAGCCGAGGTTCTGCAACATCAGTTCGGCATGGTTCTGAGCTCGTTTCCAAGACATGAGTAAAGGGGGCAAACCTACGGACGCATTGCCGTAGTGACCAGTAAAATTTCAAATGCCGGTAGGGATGCGCTCGCGACTACGCGAAACGCTACGTCGCGGCCGGTTCTAGGATGTTGCTCAAACTCAACTGAGGGTGCGCCGTAGCTTGCGAAGGCGGCCCGCCGCGTCCGGTTTAACGGTCGGGATGCGGTCGTGCACCGACCGACCGACCGGCAGGAGTCGGCCCTAACCGACCCAAGGGATATTTTATGTTCCCGGCACTCTTATGCCGGTTCTGGACTCGGGACGATCGAATTCGCCAATCGCCGGCGATTCAACACCCAGGCGGCCAGAAACACACTGGCGATCTGGAGCAGGACCAGAACGGTTGCGTAATCGTCGATTGCATGATGACGCACGCTGATCAATCCACCGATGAGAATCGATACGCACACCTGCGTGGAGAAAATCGGAAGCATGTGTTCGCCCACCGCGCAAATCGGGCGCAATGCAAGAGTCCACTTACGCAGGTGCGGCAGAAGTTTAGCGGCGAACCACGCGACCGCAAAAAAGTTGAATAACCGCAATGGACCAAGATGCCATTTGTCGAGAAACCAGGAGGCTCTTCCCGGATCGACATCAGCGTAGATGCAGATCCAACGCCAAACGAGAAAGACCACGACAACAAGCAGAAGCACAAATTCCACAGCCCGCGGCATCTGCAAGACCGGTTTCTGCTCCTGCAATGAACGACCGAAAATGAGACCGCCGATCCAGATCAGCTGCCAAGAAAAGAGGTCAAATGGACCGAAATGGACAAAGGAGACATCTTGCGTGCCTTTAATCAGATAGTCTTGGATACGAAATTGGGAAACGAGCCAAATTCCGATGCTACCTAGGAATACTTTCTTCCATCCCCACTTGTTGCCGGCCCAAAAAGCGAGCGGAGTGAGAAAGGAGAACACGACGTACATCGGCAGAATGTCTAACAATGGCGGCTGGAAGAGAAGCGTCACCGAGCCAGCGATTGCAGCGGCCGGATTCGTAAAGAATTGAGAAAGAATGTTTTGCACGCCGGGCAACTCGGAGAGAAAAATGCCGCCAAAGAAAAAGATAAAGAAAACGGTTGCCAGGTGCGCCTGATAAATTCGGAAGGCGCGCAGAAAAGTCGCGGTACGTGCCGCTGCGAATCCTTTCGTCTCCGCCCGCTTTTGGAAGAGTAATCCGGCGAGAAAAGCGGAAACAAATACAAATCCTTCCGCGGTCGAGAAAAATCCAATTGGCTGATCGGTTATGCGGCGCAGAGGCGAAGGAGCATGGTTGACGACCATCATGAGCAGCAAAAAGCCGCGTAGTACATCAAGTTCGACCAGTCGTTTCATTAGCTAGGTTCTCTTCGGCGCAATTCTCATGCCAGATTCGAATTGTCTTGACGCTCTCGAGGAGAGTTGCATTCCAACGGCTTTTGAGCCGTACGATTACGTGCGTTTTGCATTTCCGCCCTGGCGTTGTACGAAATCTGAAGACGGGCGACACTCCAGTTGGTCACGCGCGAAATTCCTGCTTGGCCACATGATTCTAATTCGAAAGCCACAATTGGAATGATGCCTCCCACTTTTAGACAGCATGCTGAAAACCGCCGCAGGTGCCCAGAAAAGGCGCTCTCGTTCGCGCGCAAACCGAACGGCCCGAAGAGCGCCCTCCATGTTCTTGTACGGGCTCCCAGGAACGCACCAAAAGCCAGCATATCGAGAGAGCGCATCGTCGGGCGTCGAGACGAATGCTTCGGTAGATAACCAAGTGACGCCGGGTGGTTCCGTTTCCCGCGAGGCGAGCTCAGTGGCCAAGGGAATGGCTCGATGCGCGGTGACATCCGGATCGTAATCTCCGACTAAAGCAATCGAAGGTGTCGGCATCGATTCCTTTATCACACCAGTGCGGCGGAAACAAGAAGCGACGTGACACGAAACGCCTTGTAGTCGAGTACACGCGGCGCAGATCGGTACTTACGCGAAGGACTTCCGGAAATCTTTGGTGTGCGGAGATCTTTCTTTAACGCTGACGAAATGACCATCAAGCCTGAAGCTGGTCCAAGAGCTCACCACTCGGATGACCGAGGTACCTGCTCAAATCACTGCACGGTCAGCTTTTTAGGGAACTCATCATGCAGATACTCGGAGATATCGCGCTGCAAAATTTGGTAGCCGGCTTGGCTTAAATGGATCTGATCGCTCCGGAAAAGCGAAACGATCGGCTGATGATCGGGACCGAGCAAATCGGAAAAGATGTCGATATAGTCGGTATCCGGTTGGGTTCCAAGAAAGTCGTCCACCAGATGATTGAATCGCTCGATGTTATGAATGTACTTAAACCGAGCCGGACACGGCTTGACTGAAACGAACGCGATCGGCAGCTGCGGTGACGTCGTTCGCAACGCGAAAAAAAGTTGCCGGAAAGAATCGAAAACTTGTTCCGGAGCCGCTCCGGTGGCCAAGTCATTATCTCCCGCGTAAATGATCACGGCCGATGGTTTGAGCGGAGTAATTACTCTTGGAGCAAAATAAAGGCAGTCGGTCAGCCGTGAACCGCCAAAGCCACAGTTCAAAACAGCATAATCAGGAAGATCTTGGGATAATGTGCTCCAGAGCCGAATGGACGAACTGCCGTAGAACACGATCGGTCGAGGCGGCGGATCAACCAGCTTGGCTTCTAGTGCCTGAATCTCTGGTTCAAATGGATTGCTTATCGGCACCGACTGCGCGTTTGCCCAGGGCGTCAAAAAGCTGAGCAAACAAACGCTCAAAAAAAAGCATTTAGTCAATGTTTGTGCTGATCCCGGCATATCCTGATGAAACAAAAATCAAACAATCTAGCTACCCTATTTTAGACGGATAGACGATCGAAAGATTCAGAAGATTCTTGATGACATAAATAGAGAGCTATGGTTTTCGGATTCAAGCCCCGAACAACTACTTGCCGATCCTTCATTAATCACCTAAAAGGGACCGGTTGCCATGAGCTTTTTTGGTTCAATCATCAGCGCCATTCAAAGTCCTCAGCATGCCGGAAGCAATCAGGATCTACAAAGCCTGGTCAATCTTACGAGCATGATTCCCGGGCTCCAAGGAGCCGGACAACAGATTCAGCCGATTCTGAATGTGCTTGGGCCTCACTTGCAAGATGTATTGAACGAGCAAACGCAGACCGAGGGTGCCGGCGCCGCTCAACAGACTGTGAAAGATCTTTCTCAGCCCGGAGTGGGCGTACAGGACTTGCAAAACCTTTTCGGGACCGATCGCTTTAACGGGATCATTAATCAGATTTCGCAGGTGACCGGTCTCAACAGCCAATTGGTTTTGAGCGCCTTGCCACTGGTCATCCCGGCGATCATGCAGTTACTGGCGACCGGGAATCATCAAACCAACCCACAAGCTCCGAATCCGGTCCTGAATCATTTTTTGGGCGGACAGAACGGAGGGGCTCTGCTGAACGAGGTCTTTCAGCTCGCATCTCAATCCATCAAGAAATAGTGCCGATTTATCTCTGAGCGAACCCAACCCGCGGCCGAAATCCGCGGGCTTTGTTGTTTCGGCTATCGATGGCGTTTCCCGGGCTCTTTCGCGGCCGCTTTCTTTTACGGTTGCGGCGATGAAGAAGTCGGGTCGGACGCTTTCATCTAAGCTTAGGTGTCTTCAGAACGCGTGGGTCGTGGTTTCGGTTGCCGTTCCTGAAGTCAATGTATAAAAATTATCAAGGACGCGAAATTTCTTCTGAGTCTCAAAATTGCAACACTCTCGGTTGCAAGTGCGAAAGCAGACCCCATTCTACGGCACGATTTGTGCATTTCTGGCAGAGGTGCTTCATTAGCAAGAATCGTAATTTCAATAAATACCAGAATACGATAGCCTTTGCCAATCCTTCCTGTCCTGTCCTGTAAATCGAAGTTGCTTGTGTATGAGAAAAAAACTGTTACTGCTCTTGGCCGCGCTTTCCGTGGCAAT
>Ga0209526_10002668_pt1 | contig 12054 bp, 5 predicted proteins | sample JacPinW_OM2H0_M1_FD_188566 | JGI IMG/M metagenome (GOLD analysis project Ga0209526, IMG submission 188566) | Forest soil microbial communities from Algoma, Ontario, Canada - Jack Pine, Ontario site 1_JW_OM2H0_M1 (SPAdes) (version 2) | ecosystem: Environmental > Terrestrial > Soil > Boreal...
CCGCAGGCGCAACCCCCGGAAAAGCCAATTCGCTAACGCATAGTTTAGCCGTCTTACGCTTAAACACGCATCCCGTGGCGGGGCCCCTCTTTCTTCGATTGCCGCCACGGGATGCACTTCGTCGTGTCCGGATGTCGTTCCCCTTGATTTTTCCCTTGCTTATTTCATGGCATCTTTTGCTTCTTCTTCCGGGCCTCTGCGTTAGGAGCTTTTCTCTGCGTCACGCAAGCACTCTTCCAGCGTGCGCACCGCGAAGTCCGCCTGCTCTTCGTCAATCAGCAACGGAGGCGAGAGACGTACCGAACTAGCACCCGCGCCCAGCACCAACAAGCCCTTCCGGAAAGCCCCCTCGACAATGGCGTTGCGCAGTTCCGTGGCTTTCTCCTTCGTACGTTGATCCCGCACGATTTCTACTCCGATCATCAGGCCGCGTCCGCGCACGTCTCCGACGATCTTGAACTTCTTCGTCCAGTCCGCCAGCCGGCCGAATAGATAGTCGCCCATGCGGCGAGCGTTCTCTTTGTACTCGGTTTCGATCAAGTCCATGGTTGCAAGTGCCGCGGCCACGCACACCGGATTTCCGCCAAACGTCGTGCCGTGCGAACCCGGTTTCCAGTTCATGACGCTGGCGCGAGCCACGAAGGCGCCCAAGGGCATCCCGCTGGCGATGCCTTTTGCGCTGCACAGAATGTCCGGCTCGATGCCCGCATGGTCGGAGGCCCACCACTTGCCCGTGCGCCCCATTCCCGTTTGCACTTCGTCCACGATGAACAGAATCCCGTACTGCCGGCAAATACGCTGCAGTTCCTGCAGGAAGAATTTCGGCGCGGGGACGTAACCGCCCTCACCCTGGATCGGCTCGATGATGATTCCTGCGACCTCTTCGGGATCGAACAGTCCCTTAAAGATCTGGCCCTCGAGCATTTCGAGGATTTCTGCACCGCAGGTCTCGGGCCCGTGTCCGTGCGGGCAACGGTAAGCGTACGGATACGGAATATGTTCCACTCCGCTCAGCAACGCGCCGAATCCTTTGCGTTGTGTCGATTTAGAGGCCGTCAACGACAGCGCGCCCATGGTCCGCCCGTGGAAACAACCGTAGAACGCGATGAACTTATCGCGCCTGGTCGAGTAACGCGCCAGCTTGATCGCGCCTTCGATGGCCTCTGTCCCGGAGTTGGTGAAAAACACCTTCTTGGCCTCGGCGCCCGGAACCGTGGCAACTAGCTTCTCGGCAAGTTGCGGCAGGCTTTCGTAGTAAAAGTCCGTCCCCGACATATGGATCAGCTCGGCGGCCTGTCTCTGTATCGCTTCGACGACCTTCGGATGGCAATGCCCGGTGGAACACACGGCAATACCCGCCGCAAAATCTAGGAACGCATTTCCATCGACGTCCTCGACAATAGCTCCCCGGCCCCGCTTGGCGACCAGCGGATAATCCCGGGTAAACGACGGCGACATGAACTTGGCGTCTTGTTCCAGCACGCGCTTGGCATTGGGTCCCGGCAAGGGCATCAGGAGCCGCGGGAGTTTCTTTTCAGTGGCAGCAATCATTTCTCTCTCCTTGGTGATGAATGGTCAGCGGTTGAGGTGGACGGGCGACCGCAAAGCAGGTCTTTTCGCACGCACCGGTAGGCCGTGGCGGGCCCTGCTAGGAGAGAGAAAGCTAGTCTACGCCGTAAAGGTTGGGGCGAACTTCGGCGGGAGAGAAGTTCCGGGAGAACCGATAGATATGGATCAGTTTCATTTGCGTTTCCAGCGGACGCTTCCGTCGCGGCTATCTTCGATAAGTATACCACGATCGGCGAGTTCCTGGCGGATGCGGTCGGAGGACGCGAAATCGCGACGCTTTCGCGCGGCTTGCCGCTCCGCGACCAATTTCTCGACTTCTTCGTCGGCTACCGCGCCGAGGTCACGGGCGTAGCCGATGGCCTGTAGCTTTTCCGCGTCGTTGTCTTCGAGCACGGCGAAGACGCGGTCAAAGGTCGCTAGAAATTCGCGGGCCGCGGCCACATCGTCTTGCCGGAACTCGCCCTTGTCCATGGCGATGTTCGCTTCGCGCACCAAATCGTAGGCAGCGGCCAGAGCCCGTGCCGTGTTTAGATCGTCGGAAAGCCCGTCGTCGAACTCCTGCGCCGCCTGGGCGATGCGGCCCGCCATGCCTGGCTGCTGGCCCGGCTGGAATTTTCTTTGGGCCAAGCGGTCCGAGAAATTTCTCAGCCGCTCGACCGCGCTGGCCGCTTGCTGCAATCCATCAAATGTGAAATTGAGTTGGCGGCGATACGGAACGCTGGCGAGGGCGAAGCGCAAGGCAGAGGGCTTGTAGCCCTTCGCAAAAAGATCCCGCAGAGTAAAGAAGTTTCCAAGCGACTTGGACATCTTCTCGCCTTCGACCAGCAAATGCTCAGCGTGCAACCAGTAGCGCACGAAAGGCTTCCCGGTCGCGGCTTCGCTCTGCGCAATTTCGTTTTCGTGGTGCGGAAACGCCAGGTCAATGCCGCCGGCATGAATGTCCAGCGTTTCGCCGAGATATTTCATGGCCATCGCGGAGCACTCAATATGCCAGCCAGGCCGCCCCGGTCCGATGGGGGTGTCCCAGAAATGCTCGCCGGGCTTCGGCGCCTTCCACAGGGCGAAATCCCGCGCGCTCTCTTTCTCGTAGCGGTCCACATCCACACGCGCGCCCGCTTGAATCCCGCTCACGTCGATCTTCGACAGCTTGCCGTAGTCCGGAAATTTTGCGATGCGATAGTAGATCGAGCCTTCGCTCGAATAGGTGTAGGTCTTCTCCTGGAGCCGCCGGATCAGCTGGACCATGTCCTCGATGTTGTCCGTGGCGCGGACCCAATGCTCCGGTGATTCGATACTCAGCGTCTTGCAGTCGTCGAAGAACGCCTCCACGAATTTCTGGGTGTAATCGCGGATGCTCACACCCGCTGCTGCCGCATTGGCGATGATGCGGTCGTCCACGTCGGTCAGGTTCATCACATGCGTCAGCTGGAAGCCGCGCAGCTTCAGAAATCTCCGCAGAACATCTTGAAACACAAACGTGCGGTAGTTCCCGATGTGCGCGTAGTCGTACACCGTAGGCCCACAGGTGTACATGCCCACTTCACCCGCCTTTTGCGGAACGAACGGCTCGGTCTGGCCGCTCAAGGTGTTGTGGAGTCGAATTTCAGTCATCGGGCGTCTGTCGTCGACCTGAACGTCAAAACAAAACGACGATTCTATCCGACCCTCGAAGGAAAACAAACCTGGCAGTGGGGCAGGTTCACAGATCGCAAAAATGCCAGAGCCGGGGCGTCGGGATACACCGGGTTCGAGCCGAGGGGCCGGTGTTGACGGTCGGAACGGCGGGACCTCGGAACGTCGAGACGCCCGGAACAACGGAATCAGTGGATAAGGGGAGCAGCAGGCTCTCTACCCCCGGGTTTTTTGGAACCGAAAATGGACCGGCGGCTGGTATCCGCCCGTCGCTCAGTGCTTCTGGGGGGCGAGGGCTGGAGATTCCGCGTCGCGGGCGTGGTCGAGCACTTCGCGTAGCTTGGCGCTGAGAGTAGAGGGGGTGAAGGGCTTCTGGAGAAAGAGAGTTCCCGCATTTAACTCAGCGAATTCCTCCGTGTACCCAGACATATAGAGGACTTTTGTGGTTTTTCTGGATGCGGTGATGCGCTTGGCGAGTTCCTGTCCGTTCATGCTGGGCATGACGACATCGGTCAGAAGGAGGTCGATGTTACCTGGATGCTGGGCAGAAAGAGTTTCCGCTTCCTTAGGATGGCCGGCGACCAGGACGGAATAGCCGCAGCCGTTCAAAATGTCCGCCACCAGTTCCCGCAACATGCCGTCGTCTTCGACGAGCAGGATCGTTTCGTTGCCGCGCTTGCTCTGGCGAGGCTGGCGTTCGCGGTCCGTGGTTTCGGCGGGCGCATCCACCCGAGGCAGGTAGACCTTGATAGAGGTACCTTTTCCGGGCTCGCTGTAAACCCAAATCGAACCTTCGCTCTGTTTCACAATGCCATAGACCATGGAGAGACCAAGACCGGTACCCTTCCCGACTTCCTTGGTGGTGAAGAAGGGCTCGAAGATGTGCGCCTGGATCTCCGGGCCCATGCCGATGCCGGAATCGGTAATGGCCAGCATGACGTAGCGCCCCGGGACCACTCCGTCATGCTGGCTGGCGTAATCCTGGTCCAGCTCGATGTTGGCCGTTTCGATGATGAGTTCCCCACCGCGAGGCATAGCGTCGCGGGCGTTGACGACCAAATTCATGATGATCTGTTCGACTTGTGTAGGATCAGCTTTTACCGATCCTAAGTCGGGGGCAATTCGCGTAACCATGTGAATGTCTTCGCCGATCAGACGCCGCAGCATTTTGTCGGTGTCGGCGACGATGCTGTTCAGATTGATAATTCTGGGCTGAAGCACCTGCTGGCGGCTAAACGCCAGCATTTGCCGGGTCAGCGCAGCGGCGCGGTTCGCAGCTTCAGCAATTCTTTCCACACTGTTCTGGTCATACACGGAACGATCGAGCAGGTTGCTGCTATGCCCTTTGATCACGGTGAGGAGATTGTTGAAGTCGTGAGCGATGCCACCAGCGAGCTTACCGATGGCTTCCATGCGCTGGGATTTGCGAAGTCGCTCCTCGATCTTCTTGCGCTGGCTGATATCGCGACAGATCCACACGAGGCCCCCGTCGGGCAGCGATGCGATGGCCAATTCCACAGGAAGAGAGGACCCGCTGGAGTTCTTGGCAGCGGCTTCGCCTTGCCATTGGTGTTGTGCGGCAACGAGCGGAAGGATGCTCCGCTCAAAACGCGTCACCTCGTCCGGATGGAGCAGGAGTCTCCAGTCCTTACCGGCTAGATCTTTAGGGCTGGCATAGCCGAAGATCGTGGCGAGGGCGCGATTCACGTAAATGTATTCCCCCTTGTCGTTCAAAATGGCCATTCCATCGGGAGAGGTCTCCATGGCGACCGTTTGCCGGACCAGCACCTGGTTGCTTTGCTGCTGTCGAGCCTGAGTCAGCAGGAGCCGCGCACTGGAGCACACAAAAGAGATGAAGACCACGACGGAAGCCAGCGAGACCCGTTCTTGGGCGATCTGGGAGGACATCGCCAAGACAAACAGGGGATATACGAGCGGGAACAACTGCGTCACCACCGCGCCCCGGCCACGTACCGCCGGCAAGCCCGCGGCGTTCGAATCCCCGGTTCGATTCCAGGTGACCGCGAATCCAAGGTACACGAGCAAAGTGCCGGTCCAGACGAAGTCGAACCACGAACCCGCGGGCAGCCCTTTGCCGGGGCCGAAATAAAACAGATAGTCCGCCACCCCAGTCGCGAGCAAATAGAGGCTCAAGCGTAGGAATAGCGCCCGGGCAACCTGGGAGCGGGAGAGCAGAGAACGCAAGAAGAACGCCGCCGTGAGGACCCCACTATAGAGAAAGTAAGGCGCCCACACGGCATGGGAGAGCTCGGTTCCGGACTGCGAGGGCGACGGCAGATAAAAGAAGTAGAGATAGGCGGCGATGCCAAAAACAATGGCTTGGGTAAAGTCGAGTATGAGCAACCAGTCAAAGCCGCGCGCTTCGGACTCCGGGTCCAGAAATAGCGCCATCCCCATGGGGGTAAACCAGAAGAAGAAGATAAGGTTGACCAGCCACTCGACAAAATGAGACGCGTGGTAGGCCTCGTCGTAGGTTCCCAGGCCTTGCGCTACGACAAACAGGCAAAATGCAACGGCTGCCAGCCGCCAAAACTTTCGTCCGAAGTCATTGGAGCGCCCGGCCGCCTGGAACGAAGCCCATACACAAAGGATCCCAAACGCTAGTTGGATTACCTCGGAAACAATAGGACCGGGCCGAGTCGTGCCCAGGGTGACGAGCACCAAAAACTGCGACACGAAGAGGATACCCGCGACGGCGATCGTTTTCTGCGAAGGCGGCATACGAGAACTCTTAGAACGTTGCTGTTCTGCGGAACACAGGACCCGTCTGTTGTTATCTCCAACGAATAGCGCCGTTCCGCCTTCGCGGTCAACGATGGGTTTGCCCGGATGTTCTAGAAAGGCTATGTACGTCGGGCACACCTTTGTCTCTCGATATGCGGTAGCGCGACGAGCAGGGAGGAAAAAAACGAGGTGCCCGCAACCCCAGGGGGAAAGGCAGGCTCCCGCCGCTTGCTGCGACTGGGTGGGGCGAGGGAGAAGGAGAGAAACGTAGGGGGAAGCCAGGTGAGGTAGGCTTCCCCCCGCGGGATCGACCCCTACGCTTACTGGCCGACCGAACTCATGGTTTGGCCCTGGAGGTGACCATTGGGCGGAGCCTTGGTGGCGCCGCTCAACCTGCCGGGAGTGAAGGTGACGTTGCTGACGCCGACGTTCGAGCCATCGTTGAAGTCGAAGTAATAGTCGACCTTGCCGTTGGTGACGCTGACGTTGACGTTGCGGTAGTGCACGTTGCCCTCTGGGACGCTTGCGCCGCCTCCGCGGATGATGCCCACCGCCGCGCTGTCGCCGTAAGAGGGATCGGGACCGCTGCGGTGCGGGTTGGTGACGGTGAGATTGTTGAACGTGAGGCTTGCGCCGTTAGCGGCGTAGAAGCGAGCATTGGCGCCGTCGCTACCGCTCTGGTCGGAGGTGCAATCGGTGAAGTTGATGGCGCCGGGCGCGTTGCTCGGATCATTGTTGTTGGCGAAATAGCCGTACCGGCCGTTGTTGTCGGAATGGTTGCGCGTGACGGTGATGCCGACAGGTTGCGAAGCGCTCGTGAGCGTCCACAGAGAAATCGCGAAGCCGTCCCGGGCATTGTGGCTGGTGACGTTGTCGGTGAAATTGACGTCGAGCAGGTAGTCGCCGGGATGGTTCGGTTCGATGTCTATGCCGGCTTGCGGTAGCGTCCCGTTCGTATTGAGGAACTGATTGCCGGTGATGTGGATGTGGTTCAGGATCCCCGTGACGCTAGCGCCATTGCGGAAGTTACCCTCGAAAATGGAGTTGCTGACCGTGACGGAGGTGGCTTGCGCGAGATAGAGCCCATCGCCGCCGGACTGGTTGCAGGCAATTCCGGTGACGGTGACGTTGCTGGCGTTCTGGATGCCGAGGCAGTGGCGAAACTCACTGCCGTCGCCTTGGCTAGCCGAGCGCGCCTTGGCCATCTGGAACACAGAGGTGGTGGCCCCTGCGCCGGTGATGGTGACGTTGTTGGCGTTGATATTCAGCATCCGGGCATAGGGGCCGTAGCCGTAGTTCGCCGAGATGGTCACGCCCGCCGCTACTAGAACGTCGGAGTTCGCTGGAAAAGAGAGGGGACTAATGTTGTAGCTGCCAGCGGGGATCTCCAGGATTTGCCGGCTTGTGGCGGTGGAATTCAGAGCGCTCTGGAAAACGCTGGTGTCGTCGCCGCCAAACCCCGCATTCCCAAACTTCAACAAACTCACAGCATTGGGGGTCGCCACGGTGACCAAGGCGGAGGCCGACTTGCTCGAATCCGCGTGGCTGGTGGCGGTTACCGTGTCGGTGCCGGCGTGGGTCGGTGCAGTATAAAGACCTGCAGAAGTGATGCTCCCCAGTGAGGCCTTCCAGGTGACCGATTTGTCGGCAACGGTGCCTTGCACGGCTGCCCTAAACTGATTCGTCTCGCTGGTACTGGACGAGGCAGAGCCGGGAGAAATCGTTACCGAGCTCACGACGGGGGGAGGGGAAATTGTGATCTTGGCCGAAGCCGACTTGCTGTGATCGGCGGTACTCGTGGCGGTGACTGTGGCAGTGCCGGGAGCTGCGGGCGCCGTATACACTCCCGAAGACGTGATGCTGCCGGAGGAAGCTTTCCACGTGACCGACGTCGCAGAGGTTGTCCCGTGGACCGTCGCCGTGAAATGCTGAGTACTGCCTCTGATCAGGGAAGAGGAAGTGGGAGAAATCGTTACCGACGTCACCGTCGCAGCCGGTGTGCTCACGGCCGAGAGGGGAACGAGCATGGTGACGAGCAACAACAGTGCGGAAACTCGGGGCCAGGAGTTCATTTGAATCGGATCTCACTTTCAATTGGTTGTTGCGTGCTAACGAACAGTGAACGAGCGTCTCGGTCGGGCGGGCCTGAGCGAGGCGATGCTAGTGGCCGAGATCGGGGTGAACAAGTGGCAGGAAGAACAGTTTAGGGACACTGCGAGGTACAGTTACAGTACTGCCCCGGCGCTGACTGCCTAACATCTTGCCGCGATCCCTCCGCTTGGCGTGGCATGCGCCAGAGTTGCAGGCACCCCGTGGAAACCCCGTTTTGGGGCGTCCACGGGAGGCGGAGTTCCAGGTTACTGACCGACAGAGTTCATGGTTTGCCCCTGCAAAAGGCCGTTGATTGTATGCGTAGCCCCACTGAGCGTTCCTGGAGTAAAGGTGACGTTGCTGACGCCGATTCCAGAGCCGTCGTGGAAGTCAAAGTAGTAGTCCACCTTGCCGTTGGTGACGCTGACGTTGACGTGGCGATAATGAACGTTGCCTTCGGGGACGCTTGCGCCGCCGCCGCGGATGATGGCCACCGCCGCGCTGTCGCCGTAAGAGGGATCGGGACCATTGCGATGCGGGTTGGTGACGGTGAGGTTGTTGAACGTCAGGCTCGCGCCATTGGCAGCGTAGAAGCGGGCATTGGCGCCGTCGCTGCCGCTTTGATCGGTGGTGCAGTCGTTGAAGGTCACCGCGCCCGAGGCGTTGCTCGGATCGTTGTTGTTCGCGAAATAGCCGTAGCGGCCGTTTTGATCGGAGTGGTTGCGGGCCACGCTAACACCGACGGGTCGTGAGGTGTTATTCAGCGTCCATAGGGAAACCGCAAAACCGTCTCCGGCATTGTTGCTCATGGTGTTGTCGGTGAAGTTGACATCCAGCAGGTAGTCACCGGGATTGTTGGGCTCAATGTCCACGCCGGCTTGTGGGGCGGTGCCCTGGGTGTTGGTGAAGCGATTGCCGGTGATGTTGATGTGGTTCAACTGACCGATGATGCTGCCGCCATCGCGGTAGTTGTGGTCAAAAATGCAGTCGCTGATGGTAACGGTGGTTGCGGCAGAGACGTAAACGCCGTCGCCTCCGGACTGATTGCAAGCAATTCCAGTGACGGTGACGTTGCTGGCGTTCTGAATGGCAAGACAATGACGAAATTCACTGCCGTCGCTCTGGCTGGCGGCACGGGCTTTGGGCATCTGGAACACAGACGTGGAGGCGCCTGCGCCGGTGATGGTGACGTTGTCCGAGTTGATGTTCAACATCCGGGCGCTAGGGCCAAACCCGGAATTTGCCGACACCGTTACGTTTGCGTCCAGGTGAACCTGGGAGCCCGACGGGAACGAGAGCGGGTTAATGTTGTAGCTGCCAGCGGGAATCTCTAGGACCTGATGGCTTGACGCCGTGGAACTGAGAGCTGTCTCGAAAACGCTGGTGTCGTCGCCGCCGAAGCCGGCGTTCCCAAATTTCAATAGGCTAACGGCATTCGACGGTGAAGACGACCCCACAGCAATTAGGGCGGTGCCAGACTTGCTGGAATCGGCGGCGCTCGTCGCGGTCACGGTGTCGGTTCCGGCTTTTGAGGGGGCGGTATATACGCCGGACGAAGTGATGGTCCCTAAAGAGGCCTTCCAAATGACCGTTTTGTCTGCGACGGTCCCCTGCACGGTGGCGGTGAATTGAACCGTGCCGCTGATGGCTGCTGAGGTGGAAGCGGGAGAAACCGTAAGAGCGGTCACCGCAGGCTTGGTCGACGTGGTGGTCACGGTGACGACAGCTGAAGCTGACTTGGTCGGATCGGCGACGCTGCTGGCGATTACGGTAGCCGTGCCTGGGCTGGCGGGCGCGGTGTACACTCCGGAAGCGGTAATGCTACCCAGGGACGCCGTCCAAGTTACTGATTTACTGGATGTTCCTTGTACTGTGGCGGTAAAGGGCAGGGTGCCGCCGACGAGCGAGCTCGACGAAGTAGGAGAGATCGTTACCGAGACCCCGGAGGTCGACGTGCTCGTCGAGAGCGGAGAGCGCCCGGCGGCGCTGCCCGCGCATCCAGGCATCCAAGCCGCGGCTGCAGCTAGGAGAACAACCAGAAGTAGTGTCGGATGCCGCTGAGGTCGTAAATAGTTCATTTTGATCTCTTATCTCGCTTTCCTAAGCTTTTTCTTTCCAACCTGATACGGTAAAATAACGAGCTTCCTGGTGGAGGGTTGCTCGAAGGACCTGATGCTAGTGGTCGCTGCAGTCGATAACAACTGGCGGGGAGAACAGTTTAGGGGCACGGGAGTGTACAGTCCCAGTACTGCCCCCCCGTCTAGAGCTTAGAGGCCGGGTCAGAGAGGGCGTCACAGGCTGTTGACGGACGCCTTCGGCCCCCCTAAAGTGGCCACAGTCCATTCCAACGAGAGGAGCCTGTCTCTCCATGTGCCTGGCGCTTCGGTGTTCTTCGAGGATCTCTGCGGTCTTCTTGCTAGGTGTGGCAGGCTTGACCCAACCGGTGCGCGGGCAGGATATGCCCGCCGCCGAGAAGACGAAGCCCCTGATGCCCGAGGCCTCGCTGAATCTTCGGTCAATCTCGGATTTGCAGTTTTCCCCAGACGGCACACGGCTGGCCTTCGTTGTAACCGAGCCCGCCAAGGATACCGACCGAGCCCGCCACATCTGGCTCTACGACCGGCACGTCGGCGCCTCGCGCCAATTTACCTATTCGCAGAAGTCGGAGTCGTCGCCTCGATGGTCCCCGGACGGGAAACAACTGGCGTTTCTTTCCAATCGCGAAGACGATCAGCAGCAGGTTTACCTGATGCGCGCGGATGGCGGCGAGGGTTTGCCGATCACCAAGGGCAAGCGCAACGTGAAGAGTTTTGAATGGTCGCCGGACGGCAAGCAGATCGCCTTTCTAGCGCCCGACGCGAAGACCGAGGCAGAGGAAAAAAAGGTAAAGGAGAAAGACGACGCACACGTTGTAGACAAAGAGGATAAGCGCGCGCGGCTCTGGCTGGTCACTTCCGTCACCAGGGAAACCCGCGTTTTGACGAAGCGGGACTGGGAGATCACCGAGTTTGCTTGGCTTCCGAGCGGCGATCGGTTGATTGTGGAAGCGACAGATCACCCGGAATCGGATCAGTACACCCAACGGATCTTTAGCATGGACACCTCCAACGGAGCGATGAAGCAACTCGTCGCACCTCGCGGCCCGTTTGGTGAGCTCCGCGTATCGGCGGATGGAAAGACGGTCAGTTATGTGGGAAGCCGGGAAGATGGTCCCGAACCCCACGACCTTTTGCTGTTGCCGGTCGGCGGACATGCGGCACGGAATCTGACGGGCGCGAGCCTGGATCGACCGGTCGAAGACTATCATTGGGAAAAGGATGGGTCCCTGGTCCTCGTGGCGGCGAACGGTTTTTCCACGGTGTTTCTCACGTATTCAGCCGACGGAGCCAGACATGACTTGTCGCCCTCGCCCCTACCGACTGGGAGCTTCGCCGTGTCGCCCGAGGGCGTACTCGCTTTTGTTTCGCAAAACGCCACGCAACCCGAGGAGCTCTGGCTGTGGGACCAGAAAACGCAACCCCAACAGATCTCTCACTTGAATGAGGCCTGGAAGGAATACACGCTGAGCGCGCCCCAATACTACAGATACAAATCCTTTGATGGGACGGAGATCGAGGCCGCCCTACTGAAACCACCAGGGTATGACGGCAAGCTCAAGCTGCCACTGATCGCGTTGATCCACGGAGGGCCCACCGGCCGCTGGTCGGAAGCCATCGACACCTGGGGTCAGCTCCTGGCGACGCACGGCTATGCGGTTTTCTATCCAAACATCCGCGGCTCTGTGGGTTACGGGCAGAAATTCGTTGAATCGAACCGCGGCGATTGGGGTGGCGGCGATTTCCAAGACGTGATGGCTGGGGTCAAGGACTTAGTCGAGCGCGGAATTGCCGATCCCAACCGTCTCGGCATTGGCGGCTGGTCCTACGGCGGGTACATGGCGGAATGGGCCATCACGCAGACCAATGATTTCAAGGTGGCGGTCTCTGGCGCAGGCATGGCCAACCTGATCTCTGAATT
>Ga0209526_10002669_pt1 | contig 12050 bp, 12 predicted proteins | sample JacPinW_OM2H0_M1_FD_188566 | JGI IMG/M metagenome (GOLD analysis project Ga0209526, IMG submission 188566) | Forest soil microbial communities from Algoma, Ontario, Canada - Jack Pine, Ontario site 1_JW_OM2H0_M1 (SPAdes) (version 2) | ecosystem: Environmental > Terrestrial > Soil > Boreal...
GGTCATCCACGGCTTCCCGGCGGTCCACACAGCCTCCTTCGAAGACGTGGGTGGCCGGAACAAGTCCAGCCACGGGGAACTCTGGTTGTGTCGGTCATTTCCGTCACCTGCTCTCGGTTGCAGTGAAATGCTGAACCGGACAGCCGTGGGTTTGCCCCGGCCATCCACGCCTTGGGACGGTCGAAACAAAGACGTGGATGCGTGGATCAAGTCCGCGCAAGACGACTTATATTCGTTTCATCAGAGTCCGACCCAAATTCTTCTTGCAGGAAAATTTTTCCCGGACCGGTCTGTGCGAAAGCGCAGCCAACGGGTAACGCTTTGCTGACACGCGTGGCCCTTGAACATTAGCGACGTGATTTCGGCCGCTGTAAGCATCGGGTTTCATGGCCTCGCTTTCGCGATGGTGCTTTACCTGATCTCGGTCGGCCTCTCGGTGACGATGGGGCTGATGGGTTTTGTGAACCTGGCCCACGGTGTTTTCGCCATGGTCGGGGGGTATGTGGTGACGAGCCTGATGAGCCGTTTCGGTATTCCGTTTCTCCCGGCTCTGCTCGCCGCAGCGGTGGCCGTAGCGGCGGCCAGCCTACCGATCGAGCGCCTGCTCTACCGCCGGCTCTATGGTGGCGACGAGCTCGACCAGGTGCTGTTGACGATGGGCCTCGTCTTCATGTCGGTGGCGGGCGCCACCTATGTCTGGGGCCCGCTGCAACAGCCATTGCAGCCGCCGGCATGGCTGAGTGGTGCTGTCGATGTCGGCTTTCGCAGCTTCCCCGCTTACCGGAGCTTTCTGATCCTCTGCGGTGCAGCCCTGGTGACAGCGCTGTGGCTGGGTATCGAACGCACCCGGTTTGGGGCTCGGGTGCGCGCCTCGGTCGACAATTTGCGGATGGCGCAGTCGGTCGGCATCGACACTTCGCGCTTGTTCATGACGACCTTTGCGTTGGGCAGCGGGCTCGCCGGTCTGGGCGGCGGGCTCGGCGCCGACCTGCTGGCGATCAATCCGAGCTATGCATTGCAGAACCTCGCCTATTTTCTGATTGTCGTGGCGGTGGGCGGGCTCGGCAGTATTCGCGGGCCGTTTGTCGCGGCGCTTCTGCTCGGCGTCGCCGACAGCGGTTTCAAATATCTGCTGCCCGAATTCGGCGCATTCTTTATTTACACGCTGACGATGGCGGTTCTGCTGTGGCGGCCGCGCGGCCTCTTCGGTCGTCCATGACGCCAATCGGCGCGGTCGACGCGTTTGCCCGCCGCCATCGCTATAGCCCGTTGGAAACCTTGCCGTGGCTAGCGGCGGTCGCCTCATACTTCGTCTTTCCCGATTATCTGGCATTGGGTGCGCAGATCCTGGCGACGATTCTCTTCGCACTGTCGGCCGATCTGGTATTGGGTTACGCCGGGATCGTGACCCTAGGGCATGCGGCGTTTTTCGGCACCGGTGCCTATGCTGCCGGAATTCTCGCTGCGCATGGCTGGGGAGAGCCGATCACCGGCCTTCTTGCCGGCGCGGCGGCAGCAGCTCTGGTGGGTTTCCTCTCTGGCCTCGTCGTATTGCGCACAACGGGTCTCGCCTTGCTGATGCAGACCTTGGTCGTGGCGACGATGGTGGCCGAAGCGGCGAACAAGGCCTCCTTCATTACCGGCGGGGATGACGGGCTGCAGGGGATGGAGGTCTGGCCGATTTTCGGAAGGTTTCGCTTCGACCTGTTCGGTCATACAGCCTATTTTTACTGCCTGATCGTGCTTTTCCTGTGCTGGCTGGCCGCGCGGCATATCGTTCATTCGCCGTTCGGGCGATCGCTGACGGGCATCCGCGAGAATGTCCGGCGTATGCACGCGATCGGGGCCCCGGTCACCCGCCGGCGGCTTATCATCTACACGATCTCGGCAGCGCTCGCCGGCATCTCTGGCGCATTGATCGCGCAGACGACGCAATTCGTCAGTCTCAGCTTTCTTTCTCTCGAACGCTCGGGCACCGTTCTGATCATGCTGATCATCGGCGGGGTCGGACAGCTTTACGGCTCGTTCATTGGTGTGCCGCTCTACATGGTCGCGCAGAACCGCTTCTCCGAAATCGACCCGGTCTACTGGTATTTCTGGATCGGATTGCTGATGGTCGTGGTCGTGGTCTTTGCTCGCGGCGGCGTGCTCGGGCTCTTCGACCGGTTCCGGCGATGAATGCCCCGGCGCTCGAGACCATTGGGCTGCACAAAAGCTTTGGCGCGCTGACCGTGGCCAATGGCGTCGACTTCCGCCTCGAACATGGCGCGCGCCACGCGCTGATCGGCCCGAACGGCGCCGGCAAAACCACCTTTGTCGAGCTGGTGACGGGAGCATTGCGACCGAACGCCGGGCAAATTCGCCTCGGCGGCGCCGATGTCACCCAGTTGGCGCAAGCCGAGCGGGTCAAGCGCGGGCTCGTCCGCACCTTTCAAATCACCGCGCTATTCCGTCGTCTGAGCGTTCTCGAAAACGTGACTCTGGCGATCTGCGAGCGGCAAGGGATCGCCGGCGGCCTCGTCCGTCCGTCCGGCCATCATCGCGCGGCGATCGAGGAAGCCCACACATTGCTCGAACAGCTGGGGCTCGAAGATGACTTGCTCCGCCCAGTCAACACGCTTGCCTATGGCCGTCAAAGGCTGGTCGAGATCGCCGTGTCGCTCGCCCTATCGCCCAAAGTTTTGCTGCTCGACGAACCCGCGGCCGGGGTGCCGTCGGGCGAGAGCGGCACGATCATCGAGGTGATCGAGCGCCTGCCGCAGGACATCGCCCTGTTGATCATCGAACACGATATGGATCTGGTTTTTCGCGTGGCACAACGGATCACCGTCTTGGTCCAAGGCAGTGTTCTGGTCGAAGGGCCGCCTGAAGCGATCGCTCGTGATCCTGAGGTCCGCAGGGTCTATCTCGGGGAGCGCGCGCCGGGATGATTGGGTCGGCAGGGCTTATACTCCAAGGAGTTTCTGCCGGTTACGGAGAAACGGTGGTGATCGAGAGCATCGCGCTCGATCTGCCTCCGGGCGAGACCCTCGCCGTGCTCGGCCGCAACGGCGTCGGCAAGACGACCCTGCTCGCCACGATCATGGGGCATACCAGGTTGCGCAGCGGGAGCATCCGTTTTACCGATCGCGAGATCTCGAGCTTGCCTGCCTATCGGCGGGCGCGCCTCGGCATTGGCTTTGTGCCGCAGGAGCGAGAGATCTTCCCGTCGCTGACCGTTGAAGAAAATCTGGTCGTTGCCGAACGGCCCGGACAATGGTCGCTCCTCAAGGTCTATGACTTTTTTCCCGCGCTCGCCGAGCGCCGACGCAACCGCGGAAATCAGCTCTCGGGCGGCGAACAGCAGATGCTCGCGATCGGTCGCGCGCTGATGGGCAACCCGAGGCTGCTGCTGATGGATGAGCCCCTCGAAGGGTTGGCTCCGGTCATCGTCGACGTCTTGCTCGCCGGGCTCGATCGCCTGAAACGCGAGGACGAGCTGGCGCTGCTCGTTGTCGAGCAGCACGCGAAGCTTGCGCTCGAGCTCGCCCAGATTGCGATCGTCCTCGATCGTGGGGCCATCGTATTCGCTGGCGCGAGCCGGGAACTGCTCGACGCACCAGAACGTCTCAACATGCTAATGGGGGTCGGCGAGCGCTAGGTCGTAATGCCACGCTCGCCCTATCCCGGCGAGGAGGTCTGCCCGCAACTGTAGGTACAGGATGGCCGATCCCGGATCCGATTGTTCATTGCAGCGGGCGCGATGTATCGACCCGGTGGTCCGGCGTTCATAGAGATGCGACACTCGATTCGGTCCGGCGAAGAGGTCTCTCGATGACGACGCTGCTCTATACCCATCCGGCCTGTCTCGAACACGATCCCGGCAGGCACCATCCGGAATCGGCGGCGCGGCTGCATGCCGTTCTCGGTGCGCTCGCCGACCCGGAATTTGCCGGGCTGGAGCGCCGCGAGGCGCCGGAAGCAGCACTCGAAGATCTGATCCGTGTTCATCCGCGCCACCACGTCGAGCGCATGCTGCGCGCCGTTCCGAGATCGGGCCATATCGGCATCGATGCCGACACGATCCTGTCGCCGGCCTCGGGAGAGGCGGCCTTGCATGCCGCCGGGGCGGTTGTCGCCGCGGTCGACGCGGTTATGGCAGGTGCGGCCGACAACGCCTTCTGCGCGGTACGCCCGCCGGGGCATCATGCCGAGCCCGCGCGCGCGATGGGGTTCTGCCTCTTCAACAACGTCGCCGTCGGCGCGTTGCGGGCACGCGAGGCGCACGGGCTCGATCGGGTAGCCGTCGTCGATTTCGACGTCCACCACGGCAACGGCACCCAGGCCGCCTTCGAGACCGACCGCGGTTTATTCTACGCCTCGACCCATCAGTCTCCGCTCTACCCCGGGACCGGGGCGGCGAGCGAGACCGGCATCGGCAACATCGTCAACGTGCCGCTTCGGCCGATGTCCGGCTCGAGCCAGTTCCGCCTCGGGGTGACGCAGCGCATCCTTCCGGCGCTCGACGCATTCCGCCCTGAGCTGCTGTTGATTTCGGCGGGCTTCGACGCGCACAAGAGGGATCCACTGGCGCAGCTGCAGCTCGACGAGGGGGACTATACTTGGATCACCGAACAGCTGCTCGAGATGGCCTATCGCCATGCCGGTGGGCGCCTTGTCTCGACACTCGAGGGCGGCTATGATCTGCCGGCCCTCGGGGCAAGCACCGCGGCGCATGTCCGCGTTCTAATGTCGGCGTAGGGATCGGGGCTGCGCCTCGAGTGTTGCGCCTATGCAACATTCGCCGAGTTTCGCACCCAGGTTCGTCGATCGTTCGCCGGATTCCTCTCGCGTAATTTGCTATTAAGATTCCCCATGGGCGATTTGGACGTTCCCGCCGATATAGCGGCAATGAGTTTCGAGGAGGCGCTTGCTGAGCTGGAGCAGATCGTGCGCCGGCTCGAGGGCGGACAGGTCAAGCTTGATGACGCGATCCTCTCCTATGAGAGGGGAGCGTTGCTTAAGCGACACTGCGAGAGAAAGCTCAACGAGGCGCAGCAGCGCGTCGATCGGATCGTCATCGGCGCCGATGGCGCCGTCACCGCGGAGCCGGCGAAGTTTGACTGAGACGCTGTGGTCCGAGGCAACTTCCTTCCCCGAGGCGTTGGCGGAGGCGGCGCAGCTGACCGATGTCGCGCTCGATCGGCTGCTCGTCGTGCCGCCCGACCTCGAAGCGCGGGTTTATGAGGCGATGCGCTACGCGGCGCTGGCGCCAGGCAAACGGATGCGCCCCTTTCTAGTGCTGGCCGGCGCTCGTCTGTTCGGGGTTGCGCGGCGCTGCGCCTTGCAGGTCGCCGCGGCAGTCGAGATGGTCCATGCCTATTCGCTCGTGCACGACGATCTGCCGGCGATGGACAACAGCGACCTGCGCCGCGGCCGCCCCACCTGCCACAAGGAGTTCGACGAAGCGACGGCGGTGCTCGCCGGCGACGGTCTCCTGACGGCCGCCTTCGGGGCGCTGGCCGATCCCGATACGCATGGCGATCCTGGGGTGCGCTGCGAGCTGGTGGCAGCGCTCGCCGCTGCTGCCGGGGCGGCCGGCATGGTCGGCGGCCAGATGATCGATCTGATCGCCGAGCATCAGAGCCTGGACATCGGAGCGATCACTAGGCTGCAGCGCATGAAGACCGGTGCCTTGATCGCTTTTTCGTGCGAGGCGGGCGCGATTCTCGCCAAGGCGCCGAGCGAGCCGCGATCGGCGCTGCGCGGCTATGCTCACGACCTCGGGCTGGCCTTTCAAATCGCCGACGATCTGCTCGATGTCGAGGGCTCGGAAGTGGAGACCGGAAAGCCGGTCGGCGCCGATGCTGTGGCCGGAAAAGCCACTTTCGTCTCGATCCTCGGGGTGGCACGGGCGCGCGCCCAGGCCGAGCTGCTCGTGCGTCAGGCGGTGGCGCATCTTGATTTATTCGAGCAAAGGGCGGAACTTTTACGGGAAGCGGCGCGATTTGTGATCACCCGCCGCACGTGAGGAGCGCAGCGTTGGATCCAACACAGATTCGTCCCATTTCCAATCGGACACCGCTGCTCGACCAGATCGACATTCCCGCCGATTTGCGCCGGCTGCCCGAGCAGGATCTGCGGCAGCTCGCGGACGAGCTGCGCGCCGAGCTGATCGATGCGGTGTCGATCACCGGCGGTCATTTCGGCGCCAGCCTCGGCGTCGTCGAACTGACCGTGGCGCTGCACTACGTCTTCGACACACCGCGCGACCGGCTGATCTGGGATGTCGGCCACCAGGCCTACCCGCACAAGATTCTGACAGGCCGCCGCGATCGCATTCGCACCATTCGCCAAGGCGGCGGGCTGTCTGGTTTTACCAAACGCTCGGAAAGCGAATACGACCCGTTCGGCGCCGCGCACGCCTCGACTTCGATCTCCTCCGCGCTCGGCATGGCGGTGGCGCGCGATCTTCGCGGCGAGCGCCGCAACATCATCGCCGTGATCGGCGACAGCGCGATGAGCGGGGGAATGGCCTATGAGGCGATGAACAACGCCGGCGCGATGGATTCGCGGCTGATCGTCGTCCTCAACGACAACGACATGTCGATCGCCCCGGCCGTCGGCGCGATGAGCGCCTACCTGTCACGCCTCTTATCCTCGAAATCCTTCATGTCGCTGCGCCACATCGCCAAGGAAGTGGCGCGCCATTTCCCGAGGCGGCTCGAGGATGCAACGCGGCGCGCCGAGGAATTGGCCCGCAGTTTTCTCACCGGCGGGACGTTGTTCGAAGAGCTCGGCTTTTACTATGTCGGCCCGATCGACGGTCACAATGTCGACCATCTGCTGCCGGTGTTGAAAAACGTCCGCGACAGCAAGGAGCCGGGACCGGTCCTGATCCACGCCGTGACCGAGAAGGGCCACGGATATCTGTCGGCCGAGCAGGCCGAGGACAAATGGCATAGCGTTGCCAAGTTCGACATTGTCACCGGCGCGCAGGTGAAATCGAAATCGACGGCACCCTCCTATACCAGCGTGTTCGCCAAATCGCTGATCAAGGAGGCCGAGGCCGACGACCGCATCGTCGCGATCACCGCGGCGATGCCGTCGGGGACCGGGCTCAACCTGTTCGGCGAGAAGTTCCCGAACCGCTGCTTCGATGTCGGCATTGCCGAGCAGCACGGGGTGACCTTTGCCGCCGGCCTCGCCGCCGAAGGCATGAAACCCTTTGCTACGATCTATTCGACCTTCCTGCAGCGCGCCTACGACCAGGTCGTGCACGATGTCGCGATCCAGAAGCTGCCGGTGCGCTTTGCGATCGACCGCGCCGGTCTCGTCGGCCAAGACGGCCAGACCCATGCCGGCTCGTTCGACATCACCTATCTCGGCTGCCTGCCGGGGTTCGTGATCATGGCGGCGGCCGACGAGGCAGAACTCTTCCACATGGTCGCGACCTGTGCGGCGATAGACGACGCGCCTTCGGCGGTGCGCTATCCGCGCGGCGACGGGGTCGGCGTACCGCTGCCCGAGCGGGGCGTCCCGCTCGAGATCGGCCGCGGCCGCATCATCCGCGAGGGCACCACTATCGCGTTGTTGAATTTCGGCGGCCGCCTCCCCGAATGCATGAAGGCCGCCCAGGAGCTCGCGGCTTACGGGCTGTCGACGACGGTTGCCGATGCGCGCTTTGCCAAGCCGCTCGATACCGGCTTGATCAATCGCCTCGCGCGGGAGCACGAGGTCGTGATCACGATCGAAGAGGGAGCGATCGGCGGCTTCGGCAGCCAAGTGCTGTATCATCTAGCGATGAACGGGTTGCTCGATCACGGGCTCAAGATCCGTACGATGGTGCTGCCCGACGTCTTCCTCGATCACGATTCGCCGCAGACGCAATACGATCAGGCCGGGCTCAACGGCCGCCACATCGTGGCGATGGCGCTTTCCGCACTCGGCCGAGAAATCGTCGCACAGCCCGCCAGGGCCTGACTTTTACGAAGGTGACGGCAAAACGGCGTGCCGATCAGCTCCTCGTCGAGCAGGGCCTCGCCGAAAGCCGGACAAAGGCGCAGGCACTGATCCTCGCCGGCCTCGTCAGCTGCGGCGCGCGGCGCGTCAACAAGCCCGGGGAGCAGCTCGCCTCAGACGCTGTTCTCGTGCTGAAGGGACGTGATCACCCCTGGGTGTCGCGCGGCGGCGTTAAGCTCGCCCACGCGCTCGACCACTTCCGAATCCCTGTCGAGGGAATGGTTGCGCTCGATGTCGGCGCTTCGACTGGCGGCTTTACCAACGTGTTGCTCGATCGCGGCGTTCGACGGGTTTACGCCGTCGATGTCGGTCACGGGCAGCTTGCGTGGCAGCTGCGGCAGGACCCACGGGTCGTCGTCCGCGAGCGGGTGAACGCGCGTCACCTGACCCGTGGCGACATCCCCGAGCCGGTCGATCTGATCACCTGCGATGCGAGCTTTATCGGGCTGAGCCTGGTGTTGCCGGCGCCGCTGGCGCTCGCGGCCGAGCGCGCCCAGCTGGTGGCGCTCGTCAAGCCGCAATTCGAAGCGGGCCGCACGCAAGTCGGCAAGGGCGGAGTGGTGCACGACCCCGAAATTCATCGCGAAGTCTGCGAGCGCGCCGCCGCATGGGTCGCCGCACAGCCGGGCTGGGCGGTCGTCGGGATTGTCGAAAGTCCGATCCTCGGCCCTGAGGGCAATCGCGAATTCCTGCTCCATGGGCGCCGCAGCGGTGAGGAAAGCCGATGAAAGCGGCTATTACCGGGTTTGCCGGGTTCCGGCCTGCGGCTTTCGCGTTCTTGAACGAGCTGCGCGACAACAACGACCCGGCGTGGTTCAAACCGCGCAAGGCGCTCTACGAGGCCGAGGTGCTGGGACCGTTCGGCGAGCTGATCATTGCGGTCGGGGCCGCGCTGCGAGAAGCTGGGTTGCCGCTGGTCGGCGACCCAAGGCGCGGCATCTTTCGGATCTATCGCGATGTTCGCTTTTCACCCGACAAGCGGCTCTACAAGACGCATGCCGGCGCGGTGCTGACGCGCTCGGGGGGCCGGCGCGACCCCGGTGTCCTCTACATCCACGTCGCACCCGGCCAATCGATGGCGGCGGCGGGCTTCTGGCATCCCGAGCCCGCTCTCCTGGCGCGCTTGCGGCGGGCGGTCCTCGATGATCCCGATGGCTTTCTGGCGATCGCCGGCCGGCTCGCCGCGGCCGATTGCCCGCTCTCCAGCGACGACCGGCTGAGCCGCCCGCCCCGTGGCTTCGAAGCGGCCAGGGGCACGCCGGTAGCCGATTATGTCGGCTGGAAGTCCTTTACTGCGCATCACCCGCTGAGCGACGCCGAAATGCAGTCGCCGGCACTGGTCGACCGCATCGCCGATTTCGCCCACACGGTGCTGCCGTTGCTCGAATGGGGCTGGGCGGCGGCCGAGGACGAGATGCCGGCGCTGCTGCCGATCCGCAAACCCACCCGGCCGTTGCCCAAGCCGGACTTCTAGCCGTAGTTTGGAAAAAAAGACGGGTGTCATTGCGAGGAGCGCATCGCGCGACGAAGCAATCTGGTGTGGCACGAGCCTGTCGGTGCGAGGGACAGGAACGATCGCGGATCGCGGGCTCCGGTCGGAACGACCATACCGGTCCGCGAACGGGGCAAGGGGGACGCAATGGCGACGGTCTACTTCGGAACCAACCGCAGACAGACGGGCCCGCTGACTTTCGGCGTGGCGATGGGACCACTCGACCGCACCGGCCTGATCTGCGCCGAGGCGACCGTCGACGGACTGACGCTCGCGAATGCCGACAGCGGCAGGATCACGGCGATCACCCACGAGACGGCAACCGGTTTCGCCCCCGCAACCCGGCAGGCCATTCTCGGCAGCGGCAAGGACCTGTTGGTGTTCATCCATGGGTTCGCCAATGCGTTCGAGAGCGCGATCTCTCGTGCCGCCTTCAATCGGGAATGGTTCGCCTCCTCGCCGGTAGCCGGGGCGGACATGACGGTTCTTGCGTTCAGCTGGCCCCCGGAGGGTGCATTCATCGCGGTTCCGCCGCACTTCCTCTCTGGCGCTTATCGGGCCGACCAGGCGCGCGCCAGCAGCTCCGGGGCTCATCTCGCCTGGTTTCTCGATGAAGTCAAATCGCTCCGCGACGAAGCAAAGCGCCAGAACCCGAGACGCCGCGTCGTATTGCTCGCGCACAGCATGGGCAATTTCGCCCTCGCCGCCGGGGTCCAAGCCTGGTTTCTGAGCCGAGACACCACAGCGATTTTCGACTACGCCGTGCTCGCGGCAGCCGACGAAATCGACAAGTCGTTCGAGCTGCCCGCCGGCGCCCGGCTTAGCCGGTTGCCCGATCTCGCCGCCGGGATCTCGGTCTATTACAGCCTGCGCGATGTGGCGATGTATCTGAGCCAGGCGATCAACCTGACGGAGCGGCTCGGTTTCGACGGCCCGGCGCACAAGTTCAACACCGCGCTATACCCGCCAAATCGGTTTCGCTCGATCAACTGCACCGACCTCAACGATTACAACTCGACCGTACCCCCGGACGCCTCGCACCAATATTATCGGCGGTCGCCAAAGGCGCGGGACGACATCGCCCGGGCATTCACCGGCCAACCCGTGGCACCGGGGGAATCGAACCTCGTTTAAACTCGTACCCCGGAGCCGAGGATCGCAACGATCGGAACGGCATATCCGTCGCCGCGCCGATAGGCGGCAGCGCGGCGGACCATCGCCGCTTCGATCGCGCGCACTGCCGCCGCAGGTTGGGCCTCGATCAGCGCCGCGGTGCGCACAGTCCCGCGGCGAAACCCTTCGACGAGATCCGCGGCGTCGCTGACGAGCCATGTGCCGGGCATTGGCCGTGCCTCGGCCTTCGAGAACCCGACCGCGTCGAGGAGCCCCAGCACATCTGCCGGGTCGCGCAGACCGCCGCCGGGGGACGGAGTATTCGCCGCCGACCCGTCGCCATGGGCCGCGATTGCATCGAAGAGAAGCTGCCAGGCGATGTTCTCTGCCGGCGCCGCCCAGGTCGTGAACGCCAGTTGACCGCCAGGAGCCAAGACACGGTACGCCTCGCGCAGAGCTTTTACCGGTTCGGGGAAGTGGTGAATCCCAAAATTCGACACCACCGCGTCGAACGAAACGTCGGCAAAGGGCAGCGCCTCCGCATCGCCCTCCCTGAACGAGATGCCGGGATACTCGACGCGCGCAACAGCGACCATCGCCGAGGAGAAATCCAGTCCCACCGGCAGGGCGCCGCGTTCGGACGCCGCTGCCGCGACGAGACCCGGTCCGCAGGCGAGATCGAGCAGGCGCGTCCCTGCCCCGACCCGAGCGGCGTCGAGCAGGTCGCCAACAAAACCGGCGGTCGCGTGAGCGAAGGTGGCGGTGTAGTGCGCAGCCGCCCGTTGCCAGCCGGCGTGCTCGAAAGCGCGGACCGCCTCGGGGTCGAAAGTCATCCCAGCGCCGCGGCGGCGCGGGCGACCCGCTCGGCCCGGTCGCGCTGGCGCGGCTCGGCGCGAGCCAGCACGCCGCTCAGCACCGCCGGATCGGCCGTCTCGGGTGATCCCGACTGGAAGGGCGGCGCCGGGGCGTATTCGATGCCGAGCTGGATCGCCTCCGCCGTCGCCCTTCCGGCGATCTCGGCGGCGACAGTCAGCGCCACATCGATGCCGGCGGTGACGCCGCCGCCGGTGAACAGATTACCATCGACGACGACGCGCTCGGCCACCGGCTCGGCGCCGAAGGCTCGCAGCAATTCGCGCGACATCCAATGAGTTGCGGCGCGGCGCCCACGCAGCAGACCCGCGGCACCGAGCACCAGCGAGCCGGTGCAGATCCCGACGACGTAACGTGCCGTCTCCGCGGCGCGGCGCAGGAAGGCGAGCACCTCGGGGTCTTCGAGCAGCGGGTTGATCCCGGCCCCACCCGGGACGAGGACGAGGTCGAGGGGCGGGCTGGACGACAGTGTGGCCATCGGCAAGATCGTCAGCCCGTGCTCCGAGCGCACCGGATCGCGGCTCTTCCACAACAGCAACGTCTCGGCCCCCGGCAGTCGGGCGAGGACCTC
>Ga0209526_10002670_pt1 | contig 12048 bp, 9 predicted proteins | sample JacPinW_OM2H0_M1_FD_188566 | JGI IMG/M metagenome (GOLD analysis project Ga0209526, IMG submission 188566) | Forest soil microbial communities from Algoma, Ontario, Canada - Jack Pine, Ontario site 1_JW_OM2H0_M1 (SPAdes) (version 2) | ecosystem: Environmental > Terrestrial > Soil > Boreal...
CACGGTGCCGCCGTGATCGGCGAGGTACCCGGTCAGGGCCCCGGTCAGGGCCGCTGAACCGCCGATCGGGATGGACCAGCTGCGCCGCTGGCGGCCGAAGACCTGCGCGTACGGCAGGACGCCCGAGCCGGGCGTGTCCACGGGCTGGAAGACCTGGAAGGCCATCCAGAGCAGGAATGCCTGGACGTGCCGGCTGGTGAACTCGTGGCGCACCACCTCCAGCGCGCTCAGCTGCCGCCTGCGGGCCCAGATCCGCCCTTGGGGGTGCTCGGCGAGCATCTGGTCGAGGGACGGGCCGAACCCGATCGGGGTGAACTGCGAACGGCTGAAGATCGTCTTGACCTGGTCATACTCGTCGAGCAGGCGAATGTAGGCGGCCGCGTCTTCCTTGGAGAAGCGCGCTACCTCGGCCGCGGTCCGGTCCCGGTCCAGCCACATGGTGAACTGCTCGCCGTCGGGGAACGCCACGTGTTCCACGGGGTCGGGCTCGGCGTAGCGAAGGCCGTAGTCGGCGATCAGCCCGAGTTCGTCGGCCAGCAGCGCCGGGTTGACGCGGATCATGGTGTGCCCGGTGGCGCAGGTGTCGATCCCGAACCCGGGCAGCAGCAGTTCCTCGGTGGCGGCGCCGCCGCCTGGGATGTGCCGCGCGTCCAAGACCAGGCAGCGGTAGCCCGCCTTGGCCAGATAGCAGGCGGTGAGCAGGCTGTTGTGCCCGGCGCCCGCCACCACGATGTCCGCGTTCTCGCTCATGATCCGCCTCTCGTCACCAGCCGTACTGCAAACCATTGCAGGTGAGGCGCTCCTGGACAAGCCGGATCTAGCGGATGTGCCGTATCAGGCGTCGGGGGCGCTGGCCAGGACGGAGAGGGCCGGGCCGGTGAGCCGGTGCACGGTCCATTCGTCCATCGGGACCGCGCCGAGTGCGGCATAGAAGCCCAGGGCAGGGGAATTCCAGTCCAGGACCGACCATTCCAGCCGGGCATATCCGCGCTCCACGCAAATGCGGGCCAGTTCGGCGAGCAGCGCCCGGCCGTGCCCGTAGCGGCGCATATCCGGCCTGACGTAGAGATCCTCCAGGTAGATCCCGTGCTTACTTTCCCAGGTCGAGAAGCTGAGGAACCAGAGCGCAACGCCGACGACCTCGCCGTCCTGCTCGGCCACATGCGCGAACACGGCCGGGCGATCGGCCATGAGAGATAGGCGCAAATCCTCTTCTGTGGCGGTGACCTGATCCAGCGACTTTTCGTACTCGGCCAGATCACGGATGAGCCGGTAGATCACGGGTACATCGCCGGCCCGGGCCGGCCGGATCAAACGGCTCACCCCAGCGTCGCGCCGACGGCGAGGCCGGCCTCGGCGGCTGGCGCCCCGTGCTGGTCCTCGGCCCCGTGCAGGTCATCGGCGCCGTTCGGGTCATCGGTGGCGACCGGGATCCGGTAGCGGAGCCGGAACCGGTCGGCGGCGATGACGATCTCCCCGGCCTCGACCGTTCGCGGCCCAGCGCGGTGCGCCCGCTCGATCAGCAGGACCATCGCACCGGCCGGAATCTCCAGGGCGGCGGCCTCGGCCGACAGCGACGGCCGCACCGAGATGTCCTCCACCACCTGGTCCACGCCGACGCCGATGACCTTCATCCGCTCGATCACCCCACGTCCGGCGAACGGGCCCTGCTCGGGGAGGAGCACCGGGGTATGCGCGGTGAGTTCCGCGGGCTCGTAGCTGGTGGCCATCTGCACCGGGGTGCCATCCGCGCTGAGCAGGTACCTGGTCCGGGTCACCGGGACATCGCCAGGCCCCAGTCCGAGCCGGCGCGCGATGTGCGGTGGCGCGAGGACGCGCTCGGACTGATGTTCCCAGGACAGCCGGGGCGAGTGCGCCTCGCGGTCCGCGGTGCCGTCGCCCCGCTGCGCATCCTCAAGCCCGAACGGTGACCCGGGAAAGTGCAGCCGGTCATGCGCAAGGTGGGCGGCGGCGGGTACCTTGCGGACGTACGACCCCGAGCCTGCTCTGGCCTCGATGAGGCCCTCGGTGGCCAGGACCTGGAGGGCGTGCTTGGCCGCGGTCTCCCCGACGCCGTACCTGGCGATGATCCCGTTCCTGGATGGCACCCTGGCGCCGGGCGGGAGCAGGCCGCCGCGGATCTGCTCCCGCAGATCCTCAAGCACTCGCAGATAGACCGGATCAGTTGAGGCAGCCATGGCTCTCGATCCTCCTGACGTGACTGCACGACGGCGGTCACGAGTCCAGCAGGCCAGTCGCCATTGTTGCCGAACCGCCAGCAAGCTGTGTCCTAACGACCATCTTGTGACCATAGCTTTGCCGGGGGTAATTAGGGAGTTACTGTCAGAATTCGTTCAGCAGGATGTTGATTCCCCGGTCGCGGCAGGCCGGTATGCCTGGCTGCGGCGGCCAGCGGGCGCGCCGCATCGGGCCTACTGCTTCCTGGCGAAAATCAGGCCGTCCCCGATGGACAGCATCGCGAGTTCCACCCGGGTGTCGGCGAGGGCATGCTCGTTGAAGTCCCTGATCGCCCGGGCGTTGGGCTCGGGATCGGGGTCGAAGATCCGGCCGTGCAGGAATGTGTTGTCCACCAGGATGATCCCGCCGCTGCGGGTGCGCGGCACGATCTCGTCCCAGTAGCTTGCGTACCCGGTCTTGTCGGCGTCTATGAACGACAGGTCGAACGACGCGTCCCGCGGCAGGGCCCGCAGCGTGTCGATCGCCGGGCCAAGCCGCAACTCGATGCGGTCAGCGAGGCCCGCCTTGTGCCAGTACTCCCGGGCCAGCGATGTCCAGTCCTCGTTGACATCACAGCAGGTGAGCCTGCCCCCCTCGGCCAGGCCTCGGGCCAGGCAGATGGACGAGTACCCGGTGAAGGTGCCCACCTCGATCGCCCGCCGGGGCGCGATCAGCCGGCTCAGCAGGGTCATGAACGTGCCCTGCTCCGGGCCGATCTGCAGGATCACCTGGCTGGGGAAGCGCGCCGCGGTCTCCTCGATCAGGTCGCGCAGCAGCGCGTCCGGCGGGCTGCTGTGCGCGACGGCGTAGTCAAAGATCTGCCGGCTGACATGCTCGGTTCCTGAGGCCACCGGTCGAGGGTACCCCGCGCGCCCCCTGCGGCGTGCCTGTGGACCCCGTTGTGGATGAACCGGTGGACAGGCAAGCTGCACGGGGGATAACGGCGGGCGTTGTGTGGATGTCTTGTGGATGACCAAAAAATCTTGAGATTGCTGGCCGAAACCCCTTGTGCCGCCGTGCGCCGGGCAGTAGAAATTCTCTCACCACCGAAAACGACGACCATCCGGGGGCAACCCCGGAGGCGGAAGAACCGGGAAACCGGGCCTTCTCGCCGGGGAAATCAGCGACCGGTGGCAGGCCGGACAGCGCAAGGAGCCGAGCAATCGGCGGGCCGGTGCTGCGAGACCGGGTGAGGCCCCTCCATCTCATACATGGAGGGGCCTTACATTATTCTGCCTGACCTTTGACGGCTTGCAAGGTGTAGGTGCAGGGGAGCCGCCACGGCCGGTCGGCCAGCCGCCACTCACCGCCCTCGATGCGCTCCATCTGGCCGGGCAGGGCTTCCCAGGGCGCGCTGTCATGCTCATGCAGGCCGGTCAGGTCCATCCCGGCCGCCTGGAGCGCGGTGACGATCTCGCCCAGGCCGTGGTTCCACTCATGCGTCACGTTCTGCGTGAAGACCACGTCCGTCGCGACGTAGGTACCGCCCTCTTCCCAGACGGTGGGCTGGTCACGCTCGAAGTACGGGTTGTCCACGACGAGCAGGCCGTCCGGCCGCGCGTCAGCCAGCGACCACAGCATCGGATGCCCCTCCCGGAGGAACAGCCTCCCCCCGGGCCGCAGCAACCCGGCGACCACGTCCGCCCAGCGGCGGACGCTCGGCAGCCAGCACAGCGCGCCGATCCCGGTGAACACCAGGTCAAACTGGCCGGCGCCGAGGACCTTGACCGCGTCGTAGACATCAGCCTCGACAAAGTCCACCGCGGGGCCGGCCCGCCCGGCCAGACGGCGCGCCTCGGCCAGGGAGGCCGCCGAGAAATCCAGCCCGGTCATGGTCGCGCCGAGCCGGGCCAGCGAGATCGTGTCGGTGCCGATGTGGCACTGCAAGTGGACCCCGCGCAGGCCGTTGATGTCGCCGAGCAGCGGGCGGTCAAACCGCACCACGCTGCTGAGGAAGGACGGGTCGTCCGCAAAACGGGCGACGCCATAGTCGGGAGACGCCGCGTGCGCAGGCGCGCGCTCATCCCAGCTGGCCTGGTTCACCGTCCGGTAGTCCGTCATCGCCCCATCGTTCCACGCAAGCCCACGACCGCCGGGAAGGAGCCAGCCGGGTTTCCCAGGCCGGAGGGGCGCCTCAGACGGGGTAGGTGACGCTGGTCAGCCGTTCCGATTCCTGCCACAGCCACCGCTGCGTGCTCTCGTCGTGGGAGCGGGCACTCGACTGCACTCGCCGCGGGTAGCCCTTGAGCTCGAAGCGGCCGCCAGGGCCGTAGTACTCACCGCCGCGGGCGGCCGGGTCGGTGGCCGCGCGGAGCGTTGGCAGGGCGCCCATCTGCGCGCTCTGCGTGAAGGTCCAGCCGATGGCCCGGTTGGCCATCTGAAGCGCGGCCGGCATGTTGCGGGTCAGCTCGGTGCTCGACGTGCCGGGATGGGCCGCCAGCGCGGCCGTCCGCGCGTCAGCGGCGGCGAGCCGTCGCTGCAGCTCGTAGGTGAACAGCAGGTTGGCCAGCTTGGACTGGCCGTATCCGGCCACCCGTCCGGCGGACTGCAGATCATCGACGTGGATCCGGCCGCTGCGGTGACTGTTGCTGCTCACTGTGACCACGCGTGAGCCCTCGACGGGCAGCAGCCGGTCGAGCAGCAGGCCGGTGAGCGCGAAGTGACCGAGATGGTTGGTGCCGATCTGAAGCTCGAACCCGTCGGCCGTCACGCCCGGCGGGGGCACCATCAAGCCCGCGTTGTTGATGAGCAGGTCGAGGGTGTCATGGCGGGCCCGGATCTCGTCCGCCGCCTCGCGGACGGAGGCGAGCGAGGCCAGGTCAAGACGGACGACCGTCACGGCCGCCTGAGGCGCGGTGACGGCGATCCGGGCCGCGGCATCCTTGGCCTGGCCGGCGTCCCGGCAGGCGAGGACGACCGCTGCCCCGTGTTCGGCCAGCACCCGGGCCGTTTCGAACCCGATCCCGGAGTTGGCACCGGTGATCACCGCGGTGCGCCCGGCCTGATCCGGTACGTCTGCGGCGGTCCACAGTTCGCGTGTGCTGCCCGGCTGGCTCATCGGTCCCCGCCTGCCTAATGTTATTGGCTTTTACAATGTAAGCATGGCAGCCGCCTGATGGCGTGCCAGCCGAGCGCGAACCGGATCATTTTGATGCCGCCGGGAGTAGCGGCGGTCCGGGCGGCCGGAGCGGCCGGCGGCGACTACGCTCGGCGCATGGCCTTGTCCCCGCACATACCCAGCCCGCCAGCGAACGGGTTTCATATCGGCCCGGCCTACATCCACTTCTACGGGCTGATGTACGTGGTCGGGATCGCAGCGGCGATCTTGATCACGCAACGGCGGTGGAAGGCGTCTGGCGGTGACCCGGCGCTGGTCGGGGACGTGGCGATCTGGGCGGTGCCGGCCGGGATCGTGGGCGGCCGGATCTATTTCGACCTGACCACGCCGAAGTACATCCCGCATCACTGGTACGGGGTGTTCGCGGTCTGGGACGGCGGCCTCGGGATCTGGGGCGGCATCGCCCTGGCGGCCGTGGTCGGCATCTGGCGGGTCCGCAGGGCGGGCGCGGACGTGGGCGTTTTCATGGACGCTGTCGCCCCGGCCCTGCTGGTGGCCCAGGGGATCGGCAGGATCGGGAACTACTTCAACCAGGAACTGTTCGGCGGGCCGACCAGCTTGCCGTGGGGGCTGGAGATAGCCCCAGCCTTCCGCCCGCTCGGGTACGCGCGATATGCCACGTTTCAACCGACGTTCCTGTATGAGCTGATCTTCGACCTGCTCCTGGCCGCGCTGCTGGTCTGGCTGGGGCACCATCGCGGCATCAAGCCGCCGGGCCTGTTCGCCCTGTACGTGACCGGGTACTCGGCATTCCGGATCTTCGAGGAGTCGTTGCGAGTCGACCCCTCTGAGCACTTCTTTGGCCTGCGGCTGAACTTCTATGTCGCGTCCGTCCTGACCGTCGTCGGCATCGCGTGGTTCGTGCGCACACAGCGCCCAAGGCCCGTTGTCGCCGGGGCCACACCCCCGGGCGATGAGAGCGGGCCGGAAGGCGGGGATGAGGGCACAGCCGGGACCCGCGACGAGGTCACCGCGGCAACGGGGCATGACGACGTGGCCATGGATGATGCTGAAGCCGAGCCGGAGGGAGCGCCCGAGGCGGAACCCGCCGACGATGACCCCGCCCGCCAGCACTGACCTGCCCGCCGGCCCCGCCCGCCGGCACTGACCTGCCCGCCGGCACTGATTTCCACGCGCGCTGATCGCTCGCATCCGGCATCGATTCCCCTGACCAGCGCGGCCTCACGTTCACTCGCGCGCATCAGTGCAGTCCCTCTTGTCTCATAATGCGGGCATATATGATCAGCATATGAGCGACGGCGATCACGGGACGGCTGGCCGCCGCGCCGGGCCTGGGGCGGCGCCTGCAGGCCAGGCCCGTGCCCCGGCCGGGCGCCGCTGGGTGGTGCTGGTCGCGGGTATGGCCGCGATGACCGCGGGTTGCACCTTCCAGTACGGGCTGGCCTACCTCATCCCGGCCTTCCGGCAGGAGGGGCTGTCGCTTGAGGCGGCCGGGATTCTCGTTGCCTGCCCGACCGCAGGCCTGCTGGCCACCCTGGTCGCGTGGGGCGCCGCCGCGGACAAGTGGGACGAGCGACTGGTGCTCGGCACGGGCCTCACGCTCGCCGGCCTGGTGCTGCTGGCGGGCAGCATCGCACACGGGACCGGCGCGCTCGCGGCCTGCCTGGTCCTGGCCGGGGCGGCAGGCGCATCGGTCTACGCGGCGAGCGGGCGGCTGATCCTGGGCTGGTTCGGGGCCCACGAACGCGGGCTGGCCATGGGGATCAGGCAAAGTGCGCAGCCGCTGGGCGTCGCGGTCGCCGCGCTGGCGCTGCCGACGATCGGGGAGCACGGGCGATCCGCGGCCCTGGCGTTCCTGGGCACGTTCTGCCTGGCGGCGTCCACGCTGGTGGCCGTGGGAGTGCGCGATCCGGCCCGGCCGGCCGGTCAGCAGCAGGCAGAGGCGGGGTCGCCGTACCGGACCCCGGTGCTGTGGCGGATTCACTCGGCGAGCGCCCTGCTGGTCGTGCCGCAGTTCGCCGTGGGCACCTTCGCCCTCGTGTTCCTGGTGGACCAGCACGGCTGGCATGCGCCGGCCGCCGGGCGGCTGCTCGCGGTCGCCCAGGCCTGCGGGGCGGCGGCCCGGCTTGGCGCCGGCTACTGGTCCGACCGGGCAGGCAGCCGGCTGCGCCCGATGCGCGCCCTGGCCCTGGCCACCGCGCTGGTCCTGGTGGGCCTGGCCGGGAGCGCGGTCACCAGGTCGCCGCTGGCCGTCCCGGTATTGCTGGCCGCGGCGGTGATATCGGTGAGCACCAACGGGCTCGCCTTCACCGCGGTCGCGGAGTTCGCCGGCTCGTCCTGGGCCGGGCGTGCCCTCGGCATCCAGAACACGGGGCAGAACGTGTTCGCGGCGGCCACCCCGCCGGTGCTCGCCGCCGTCATCGGCGGAGCGAGCTACGGGCTGGCCTTCGGAGCCGTAGCCCTGTTCCCGCTGGTCGCCACCGCCTTCATCCCGGTGGGCGCCGAGGGGCGGGCATTGCAGCCGGGCGCCGCTCCTTCCACGAGCTAGCTGTTGATCGCGCCCGCCCAGCGGTGCATCATGGCGCTGGCAGGGAGAGGATGCGCCATGGGCAGAACGCACCAGCCTGACGCGCCGGTCTCAGCGGCCGACCCGTTCGCGGACGACTTCCTGCGCGATCCGTTCACGTTCCACGAGGACTTGCGGGAGGCGGGCCCGGTCGTCTGGCTCGAGCGCTACGGCGTCTGGGCCATGGCCCGCTACGCCGAGGTGCACGAGGCGCTCCGGGACTGGGAGACGTTCTGCTCCTCGGCAGGCGTCGGGCTCAGTGATTTCCGCAAGGAGAAGCCGTGGCGCCCGCCCAGCCTGCTGCTTGAGGCAGACCCGCCGGAGCACTCCAGAGCGCGCAAGGCGGTGGCCAGGGCACTGTCCCCGCGCACGGTGCGTGCCCTGCGCGAGGACTTCGCCCGGGAGGCGCGGGATCTGGTCCGCGAACTCCTGGCCCGCGACAGCGTAGACGGGGTGCACGACATCGCTGAGGCGTTCCCGCTGCGGGTGTTCCCGCTGGCCGTCGGGCTGACTGCCGACGGCGGCGACCAACTCCTGGCCTACGGGAACATGGCCTTCAATGCGTTCGGCCCGCGCAACCAGTTGCAGCGGGACTCGATGACCCGGGCCGAGGGCGTGATCGCCTGGATCGCCGCGCACTGCACTCGCGAGGCCCTCACCAATGGCGGCCTCGGCGCCCGGATCTACGCGAGCGCCGACGAGGGTGCGGTCACCCCCGCGGAGGCTGCGCTGCTGGTCCGCTCCCTGCTCACGGCGGGCGTGGACACCACCGTCATCGGGCTGGGCTGCGCCCTAGACTGCCTGGCTCGCGACCCGGCGCAGTGGCGACTGCTCCGAGACGACCCCGCCCTGGCCGGCCCGGCGTTCGAGGAAGCCCTGCGATACGCCTCACCAGTGCAGACGTTCTTCCGGACCACCACCAGGGAGGTGGAAGTTGGCGGTGTCACCATCGGCGCGGGCGAGAAGGTGCTGCTGTTCCTGGCGGCCGCCAACCGCGATCCCCGCCGCTGGGAGCACCCGGACCAGTTCGACATCCGCCGCCGGGCCGTCGGCCACGTCGGCTTCGGCTTCGGGATCCACGCCTGCGTCGGCGCCTCGCTGGCCCGGCTGGAGGGTGAAGTGCTGCTGGAGGCCCTGGCCCGCCAGATAGGCACCCTGGAACTGGCCGGCCAGCCGCAGCGCCGCCTCAACAACACCCTCAGCGGCTTCGCCTACCTCCCGCTCACCCTCCATCCGATCACTGGTTGAGTTCTTGCCCCGCACCCCCTGGGACGCCTTGGGATGCCAGCACGCCATCTGTGGTGAGGCCAGCCCTCAGGCAGAAGTCGTCCCAGCACACTTGTGATGGGCCGCCCGCAGGCCATCTACTTGGGTCACGGCCTGGGGTACAGCCGGATCGCGCGATGCGCTCAGTTAGCGGGGTGAACGGGCTTGCGTATTACCGTGACCTGGCTGCGCCTGGAGTTGCGCCGGCGCTGGCGGTCGCTCATCGTGCTGGCCCTGCTTGTCGCGCTGGCCACGGCGACGGTGCTTGCGGCGGCCGCAGGAGCACGACGCGGGCAGAGCGCGTACGGCCGGCTATGGGTACGGACCCTGCCCGCGACGGCCACCGTGCTGCCCAACCAGCCGGGTTTCGACTGGGCCAAGATCCGCGCGTTGCCCGAGGTCAGCGCGCTGACCAAGTTCCCGGTCGGCTTCGGATTCGGGCTGGACTGCTGCCCGGGCGCGAGTACCGGATTCCCGCCCGCGGACAACGAATTCACCCGGACGATCGAACGGCCGATCGTGTTGGAGGGACGGCTGTCCAACCCCAACCGCGCCGACGAGGTGCTGGTCACCCCCAAGTTCGTGGCGAGTTACGGCCAGGGTGTTGGCGACATGCTTACCTTGCGCCTGGCCAGCCCGCGGCAGATGGACGCGGGATACGACGGGTCCAGTGGACCACCACGCGGGCCGAAGATCCGGGCCCGCATCGTCGGGGTGATCCGTACGCCCTGGGGACTCAGTGCGGACACGCCGGGGCAAGAAGGAGGCGTGCTCGCTTCGCCGGCCCTGTTTGCCCATTACCGCGCCAACATCATCGGCACGACCGGCCAGAGATACATCAACGCGCTGGTGCGGCTCAAAGGGGGCGCCGCCGCGATTCCCGCGTTCCGCGCCGACCTGGCCCGCGTGACCGGGCGGTCCGACATCGACGTGTGGAACAACCTGGTCAACTTCGGTGACCCGATCCGCAGGGTCACCGGGTACGAGGCCGCCTGCCTGCTGGCCTTCGCGCTGGCGGCCCTGGTGGCCGCCTTCTTCCTGGTCGGCCAGTCCGTGGCCCGTTATACGTCCTCCACCGTCGTGGATCTCCAGGTGCTGCAAGCGGTGGGGATGACGCGCCTGCAAGCCGTCGCGTCGGCCTCGGCCGCGCCTTTCCTGGCCGCGGTGGCGGGGACGACGGCCGGCGTGGCGGGCGCGATCGTGGCCTCGCGATGGATGCCGATCGGCGCGGCATCCATCATGGAGCCGCATCCGGGGCTCGACGTGGACTGGCTGGTGCTGGGCGCCGGCTGGATCATCGCCCCGCTCCTCGTGCTGGCCGGCTCGGCTGGCGCCGCGGCGATGGCGCTGACCGCCGGCCGGCGGCATCTGGCCCCGCGCCGGTCCGCCGTCGCGGCGGCCGCGTCGGGAGCGGGGCTGCCCATACACGTGGTGGTCGGCGCCAGGTTCGCACTTGAGCCTGGACGCGGCCGGTCCGCCGTGCCGATCCGGCCGGCTCTGCTGGGTGCGGTCGCGGGCGTGCTTGGCGTGCTCGCCGCCTTCACCTTCTCCGCCGGGGTCTCCGACGCTGCCGCCAACCCGGCACGCTTCGGGCAAACGTGGCAACTGGGCACCTTCCTCGGTCTCAACGGGCAGGACTTCGGGCCCGCCGACCGGGTACTTCGCGCCGTCGCGGCCGACCGCGACGTGATCGGCGTCGATAACGCGCGTATCGCGGGGGCGCAATCGGGCCAGGTCTCCATCGAGAGCTTCACCTATCACCCGGTAGCCGGCAAGCGGCCGGCCATCGTCCTCACCGACGGGCGCATGCCCGCCACGCCCAACGAGATCGTGCTGGCTCCGACGACCGCCCGCGAGTTGCGCGCCGTGACGGGCTCCACGGTCCGGCTCACCGGCGCCGGGGCCCCGCAGGCGGTGACGGTGACGGGTATCGGCTTCGTCCCCGCGGGGCCGCACAACGGCTACGCCGACGGCGCGTGGCTCACCCCCGCCGGATACGACCGGATTTTTGCGGGCGCGCACTATTCCTTCAAGTTCCACATCGCGACCGTGGCGGTGCGGCCCGGCGCAGACATACAGGCGGTTGCGCGCAGGCTGAATGCCGCGGTCGCTGCCATCAAGGGCGGCCGGGCATTCACCTTCACGCCCCCGCCTGCGCTGCCGGCCGTCCAGCAGATCAAGGACCTGGAGGTGCTGCCGCTGGCGCTGAGCGCCTTCCTGGCCCTGCTGGCCATCGGCGCGGTCGGGCACGCCCTGTCCATCGCCGTGAACCGCCGGCGCCACGAACTGGCGGTCATGCGGGCGCTCGGGATGACCCGGCTGCAAACGCGGATGGTGGTCGCCACCCAGGCGAGCGTGCTCGCTGTGATCGGGCTGGTGTTCGGGGTGCCGCTCGGAGTCGCGCTCGGCCGTAGCCTCTGGCACGTGGTCGCCGGCTTCACGCCCCTGGCCTATAACCCACCGCTCGCCGTGTGGGCGCTGCTGCTGATCGGCCCCGTCGCCTTGCTGGCCGCGAACACGCTGGCCGCCTGGCCAGAACAGCAAGCCGCACGGCTACGCACCGGACAGGTTCTTCGCACCGAGTGATTCGAGCCAGCCGCCACCACGCCCGGCCGGCCGGAAGGTGCTCGGCCCCGGCTACGGAAGGCCTTGGGGAAAGCGACGGCGTGGGCGGCTGTCCGGCCTGGTGGGCATCTGGTAGCGTCGCGGTGCACGCATACGACCCGAGGAGGTGAGACCCATTACCGCTGTTTCAGGCTGGGTGCTCCCCTCCCTCGCGGCTGTGCGGTTCGTCTGACATAGGTGGCCGTGGGAGCGCCCGTAGGCATCCCCCGAAAGGCAACGGACCTATGCGCTTTACCTCGGAGACGACCTCGAACGGCGTCTCAGAACGTCTCTT
>Ga0209526_10002671_pt1 | contig 12048 bp, 11 predicted proteins | sample JacPinW_OM2H0_M1_FD_188566 | JGI IMG/M metagenome (GOLD analysis project Ga0209526, IMG submission 188566) | Forest soil microbial communities from Algoma, Ontario, Canada - Jack Pine, Ontario site 1_JW_OM2H0_M1 (SPAdes) (version 2) | ecosystem: Environmental > Terrestrial > Soil > Boreal...
CAGCGCATTGGGTGGAATCATCATCAAAGTGCCGGCCAGTAGTGCGCCGGCGAGAACCCCTAACCAATTTCTCATTGCTCGCCCTCTGAGTGCGGATATAGGCGCAAGAAAAACGGTCCACGCGCCCCTAGCATGTTTTTGCCAGTTAGCTACGGCCAAGGAAATATGCCATCGGATATACCGCGTAGCCCCGCGGGGGATAGGTGGATTTGGCTTTGTGGCCAATCGTTGAATTGCGTCGCCCGGTAGCGGGAACCTGACGATTTCGGACGTGGTAGAATCGTTTTCATCCTGTGACATGGGTCGATCCAGCCTATGTTGCGGGTAGGCCGGGTGAGCGAATGAGGCACCTCGCTCGCCCGGCCGTTTATTCCTTGAGCACGAGCTCTATGCCGCGAGCCTGTGCAACAATAGCCTGGGTAGTCATGGGACACTCCATGGTTGCTTGGGTTAGGCCCTCGTTGGCGCGGGAAACGCCTTCGGGGGCCGCTTTCCCAGCAGGATTGCCGGAATTCGGATCATCTCTCCTTTTTCGGAAATATATTGTTTTGAAGGTCGCGCTCTGCGCTGACCTCAAGCTCGTCTGCGATTTCTTTGAGCCCCGTCGGCACTTCACGAATAGCGCGAAACATCAGGGCTAGCCGTTCGCGCTCCTCGCGCCAATTTTCATGCTCGAAGCTGTCCAACAAGCGGGCAGCTACTTCCTCGTTTACGGATTGTTTGTTCCGCTTGGCCGCGGCTTCGAGTTTGCGAACCAGTTCCTTTTTCAGGCGGTATCGCACCTGGGCCAATGTTGGTCGATAGGCCAATCTTCGTCCTCCCGGAAGCCACTCTGGAAAATTTAGAAGCTTTCGCGCTGGAACACAATAGTGCCGCGACTCTTGACAGGCAAAAATAAAATCCGATATAAAAAATCTTGCGGCACTATCTAGTGCCAGGCGATTCGCGAAGGGAAATCGATCTATGGGTAACCGAGAGTGGACGATGCCACTTCCGGAATTCGGCAAGCGTTACTACGGGTTAGGCAAGAGCGCGGCATATTCAGCCGCGCGCGATGGCTTGATCCCGGTAATTCGAATTCGCGGGAAATGGCTTGGCCTCGTTCGCGTGGCCGAGGAGCAGCTTTCAAAGCCAGCCGCCGAGCCCAAGCGGACGAAGGCGAACAGCTGAAAATGCAAACAGCCCCGGTGGGGGCTGTTGCTGTTTTGGGCTTGGCGCAGTCGCCCGCTGCACGGGGTCTAGCAAACCAGCGCAGCGGATCGGGGCAGCACCGATCAGGTCCACCAACCTCGGAGGCAACCGAGGCAAACAAGAAGCAATAGAACAATGGCTCTTTACGATATTTCGCAGCCTCAAAGCAAGCCGCCGGCTGCGTCTGAGCGCTCCGAATACTGGCGCAGACGCCGCGAGTGGTGGCGCTCCCGTAAAGCAGCAACCGGCTGCGACTGGGCGGGTGTTCTAACAACCTGCTTCGAGGTTCACGCCTGGCTAGCCGCGATGAGGAAACGATGAGCCAGCAAGACATCGACGCCATTTCCGAGACTGCAAAAGCGCGCCGGAAGGCGCTCGAATTCGACGACTTCGACAATCGGCAGAGGAAATTTGAGGAGGCAATGCGCGCCGCAGCGCAGCTTGAGACCGATTGCCACAAATTCATCATCCAAGCCTTCCGGCGCGGCCTCAGCGGTGAGTGGCGACTAGATGATGAAGCCATCAGGCCGATCGCGTTGCAACTGCTGCATGAGTTTTTCGATAAGCCGCGGGACGCGAGCCCCATGCTGCAAGTTGCATACGAGGACAGCATCCGCCGACGCGATCTGGCCAACAAGGGGCGCTTACCAAAGTCGCTCACCGATGCGGTGGATTTACTGCTCAAGCAAAATGACGAACCCCGCATGAAACGCTTTCTAAAGGGGCGACCAAAGTCAGAGGTCGAACGAATTCTCGCATACATCAGGCGAAAAACGTCATGACCATAGATATCGATCGCCTGGAGGCAGAATTCTTGGGGAAGAAGCCAACAGGCAACGGCGCAGATGCGAACGCGGCACCGCCGAGGTCAGCGAATGGCAAAGCCAGCACTCGCACACCGCGTGCCGTCAAGACGGCCAAGATGCTGCAAAGCATGACGTTCGCACCGCTCAAATACATCGTGCCCAATCTGATCGTAGAAGGCCTCGTGATCCTCGCCGGTAAGCCGAAAGTCGGCAAATCCTGGGCAGCGCTCGACATTGCGCTTTCCGTTGCTGATGGCCGCTACACCCTTGGCGATCGCAAGTGTGCGCAAGGGACCGTGCTCTATCTGGCGCTTGAGGACGGCGAGCGGCGCATGAAACGCCGAATTACCAAATTGCTGCCGACCTTCAACGGCAAGTGGACCGAACACTTCCATTACGACACGCAATGGCCGCGTGCCGATCAGGGCGGCGTCGAGCAGATCGACGCGTGGTGCGCTGACAACCCCGATGCGCGTCTTGTCGTGATTGACGTGCTCGCCCGCTTCCGAACGCCGGCCAGCGGGAGAAACGCCTATCAGGAGGATTATGCCGCGCTCGCTAAGCTGCAGGAATTGGCTATCCGCAGATCAATCACGATCATCGTGGTTCACCACACCCGCAAGGGGGTGAGCGAGGACCCGGTAGAGGAAATCAGCGGCACCCTCGGGCTCTCGGGTTCTGCCGATGCATTCCTCGTTCTCAAGCGGACGAGCTCCGGCGCGACACTCAGCGGGCGAAGTCGGGATACCGACGACGTGGACCTCGCGGTGCAGTTCAGCAAGGACACATGCCGGTGGACGATCCTCGGCGAGGCCGCCGAGATTCACCGGTCGGACCAGCGCGCGAGTGTGTTGGCGGCTCTTGTCGAAGGACCGGCCAGCACTCAGGAAATTATGGCCGAGGCCGGCATTCGAAGCCGCGCTGCGGCTGATCAACTTCTGCATCGAATGGCGAAAGCTGGAGAAATTAAGCGCTGCGGACGCGGCAAATATTCGCTCCCGGATGCCCCCCTGTCAGAACCCCTGTCAGAAGTGTCAGAAAGTCAGAAAGGCGCCCAAGCCATTGACGATACATGTGTAAATCCCCCTTCTGACACTTCTGACACTTCTGACAGGGGGGGTCGCAAGTCAGAAAAAAACGCAGCGGGCAAACCAAATAAATGGCACGCGCCCAAGCTCAGCGAGTCGAGCGGCGACGCCGCTGCGGAATTTCTCAAATCCACAGGATGGAAGAATTGACCATGGCCTACGACAACCGTGACCGCGGGGCCTTATTCAAAAACGACCGCAAGGATGGCGATAAGTCGCCTGACTACAAAGGCTCGCTCAATTTCAACGGCACCGAGTGCTGGTTAAACGCCTGGATCAAGACCTCGAAGGACGGCGTCAAATACATGGCGTTGAGCGTCAAGCCGAAGCTCGACAAGCCCGCCAAGCCGGAACGGACCTACGAGCAGCGCCGCGATGATTTCCACGACGACGAGATTCCATTCTAACCATGCATCGCCGCCGCCCCGAGCAGGATATCCAGCGCGCGCTTTTCGAGCATATCGATCGGCGTGGCGTTCCTGGGCTCGCGGCGATCCATTGTCCGAATGGCGGCTGGCGTTCCCCGATCGAAGCAAAAATTCTGCAAAGCCTTGGCGTCACTGCTGGCGTGCCCGACGTGCTGCTTTGGTTCGACTGCAAAGCCTACGCGCTCGAGCTCAAGAGCGAGGTCGGTAGAACCACTGAGGCGCAACTCGAAATGCTCAACCGGCTTAGCGAGGCCGGGGTGTTCACCGCGATCTGCCACAGTCTCGATCGCGCGCTCGCGGTATTGGAAAGTTGGAGCGCGCGGATTGTCGTCGTCGGCGAACCGGGCAAGGCTACGGGCGAGCGCAACGAGTGGGACGATGACCAGGATTAGGCTGCGATACGTCCATGGCTATATCGACCGTCACGGTATGCCGCGCTTCTACTTCCGCCGAGCCGGCTTCAAGACCGTAAGGCTTTCCGGTCTCCCCGGCAGCGAGCAATTCCTAGAGGCGTACCAATCGGCTTTGGGCGCGGCGCCGCGCATGCCAATTGCGCCAGACCGCAGTCCGACCGGCAGCGTCTCTGCCGCCATTGGGGGCTATTTCGCGTCGGCCGCCTTTGAGGGGCTTGCTGATACAAGCAGCCGAATGCGGCGGCGCCTTCTTGAACACTTCCGCAACGAACATGGCCAAAAGCGAATAGCCACGCTGGAACGGCGCCATATCGTGGCGATGATGGATGCAAAGGCAAAGACACCCGGAGCGGCGCGCGTTTTCTTGAGCGCCATTCGCTGTCTTATGCGCTACGCGGTTTCTGTTGGATTGCGAGCCGATGACCCCAGTGCCGGAATTAGGATACCCAAACTAAAGGGCGATGGCTTCTATACTTGGAGCGAGCAGGACATCGCGGCATTCGAGGCCCGACATCCGGTCGGTACAAAGGCGCGGCTTGCGTTTGCGTTGCTGCTGTATTCGGCGCAACGGCGTGCGGACGTGGTGCGAATGGGTCGGCAACACATCACAGATGGAATGCTGCGCGTGCGTCAGCGCAAGACCGGCAGGACGCTGGCCATCCCCATTCACAGCGAGCTACGCGCAGTGCTCGACGCAATGCCGTGCGAGAGCCTGACGTTTCTGGTCACCCGCACCGGCCGACCATTCCATCCTGATCGCTTCACGCATTGGTTTGCCGACCGCTGTAAGGAGGCCGGCTTACCGCCCAGGGCGTCCGTGCATGGCCTACGCAAGGCGGCGGCGCGCAGGCTTGCCGAGGCGGGATGTTCCGCAAGCGTCATCGCATCCATTACCGGCCATGCGAGTCTGCGAGAGGTGCAGCGATACGTGGCCGGCGCAGACCAGATGCGGCTCGCCGTACAGGGTATCGAGGCTATAAAGGGAACGCGAAGTGGCTAACCTTGAGGGGTGGTTAGCCAATTTCTCAAAAAAGTCTTGCGATATCAAAGGCCGAAATGCGTTGGCAGATATGCAACGAAAATCTGCCGGCAGAACGTCACATCGGTCTCCTCAGCGCTGCGCGCTGCGCCCTACACGCTAGGCCTCGCTTTCGGCCGAATCGGCGGCAGGTTCTTCGGGCTCTTGTCTAGAATCGCGCGTGCGGCCCAGAAACAAGGTCTGCAAGGCCGGCACCACCACCAGCAACATGATCGGCCCGACCAGCATGCCCCCGACCACCACGGTCGCAAGCGGCCGCTGTACCTGGCTGCCGATGCCGGTGGACACTGCGGCTGGCAGCAGGCCTATGCAGGCCGACAATGCCATCATCAGGATCGGCCGCATCTGTTCCTGGACGGAGTGCAGCATCGCTTCGATCACCGGCATGCCGCTCGCTGCGACGCGATGATAGCTGCTAATGATGAGGATGCCGCTCATGACCGACACGCCGAACAACGAAATGAACCCAATCGCCGCCGAGATGCTGAAATCCAGTCCGGCGACGTAGAGCCCGAGAATCCCACCGCAAACCGAAAACGGGATTCCGAGCAGAGCCATGAGGCTGTCACGCAATGAATTGAACATCCCGTAGAGCAGCGCCATGATGAGGACGAGGGTGATCGGCACAATCATGGCAAGCCGTTTTTGCGCCGACTGCAGACCTTCGAACTCCCCAGCCCATTCAATGCGATAGCCGGACGGAAGCTTCAGGTTCTTGTTGATACGTTGCTGCGCTTCCTCGACCGCACTCGCAAGGTCGCGACCGCGCACGCTAAACTTAATCGGCACGAAGCGCCGGTTGCGTTCGCGGAAGATGTAAGAGGCGCCGGTGTCGAGCGTGAGGGTGGCAAGCTCGCTTAGCGGAATATAGGCATTGCCGCCGCTGCCATTGGCGACGCCGACCTTGACCTTGCTGATCACATCGAGTTGCGAGCGGAACTCGGGCGCTAGCCGCACCGCCACTCCAAATTGCCGCTCGGCCTCCAACACCGTGGTCGCAACAGTGCCGCCCATGGCGGCCTGAACGACCGAATTGATGTCACTGACATTGAGGCCGTACCGCGCGGCTTTCAGGCGGTCGATGGTGATGTTCAGGTTGGGTTGCCCCAGCACCCTGAAGATCCCGAGATCGGTAATTCCGCGAACCGCTTCCAATTCACGCATGGCGTCGGAGGCGAGGCGCTCCAACACCAGCAGATCGGGCCCGAAGATCTTGACGGAGTTCGCACCTTTGACACCGGACAGGCCTTCTTCAACGTTGTCCTGAATGTATTGCGAGAAGTTGAAGCCGATTCCGGTGAATTCGTTTTCGAATTCGGTCTGCAGCTCCTCGATGAGCTTCTCTTTGGTCATGCCGGACGGCCACTCGCCGAACGGCTTGAGCGGAACGAAGAATTCCGCGTTGAAAAACCCAGCGGCGTCGCTGCCGTTGTCCGGTCGGCCATGTTGGGAAACGACCGTGATCACCTCCGGATGCTTGTGAATGATCTCGCGCATTCGATTGACGTACGGATTGCCGGCTTCCAGCGATATGGTCGGAGGCATCGAGGCCCGGATCCAGAGATTGCCTTCCTCGAGCGTCGGCAGGAACTCGGCGCCGAGCCGCGAGCCCAGGAAGCCGACGACAACGAGAAACACCAAACCCAGGACAACCGTGATCATTCGGTTGGTCAGCGACCAACGCAGCACCGGGGTGTAGACAGCGCGTATCGCCCGCACCACGATGGTCTCGACTTCGCTGACGTGCTCGGGAAGCAGCAGGGAGGCGAGGCAAGGGGTGACAGTGAAGGTTGCAAGCAGCGCGCCAACCAGCGCGTAGCCATAGGTCCGGGCCATCGGGCTGAAAATCTGACCTTCGACGCTCTGCATGGTGAACAGCGGAATGAACGCCGCCACGATAATGGCGGTGGAGAAAAATACCGCCTTGTCGATCTGCAGCGCGCTGATCAGGATCAATCGCAACCGGTCCGTCCACGGACTCGAACCGGTCGAATCCAGGGTCGCGGTGGGGTCGGCGCCCCACCGTCCTTCGGCAAGCTGCGCCAGCAGTACCTCGCGCTCTTCCGGCCTTGCCTGGAAATTGCGGTAGACGTTCTCGACCAGGATCACCGCAGCATCGACGATGATGCCGAAATCGACCGCGCCGACCGACAGCAAATTCGCGTCCTCGTTACGTGCAACCAGAATGATGATGCTGAAGAACAGCGCGAACGGAATGTTGGCCCCGACAATGATCGCGCTGCGAAGGTCACCCAGGAATACCCACTGAATGACAAAAATGAGCAGGCAGCCGAAGACGAGGTTGTGCAGAACCGTGCTGGTCGTGACCGCCACCAGCGTGGTGCGGTCGTAGATCGGCACGAGTTTCACGCCCGGCGGCAGGCTGCCGTCGGCGTTGATCCGGTCGACCTCCGCCTTCACGCGCGCCACGACTTCGTTGGTGTGCAGCGTGCGGTTCATGATGACGATCGCGGCGACGACGTCATTGCTATTGTCGCGGCCGGCGAGCCCGAGCCGAGGAACGTTGCCGACGTAGACACTTGCGACGTCCTTGACCAAGATCGGGATACCGTTGCTCTGACCGAGCACGATGTTCTGGATGTCGTCGACCCGATACCCTTGCGTCAGATCGTTGTCGCCGCCATCGTTGATCAAGCCGACGCCACGAACGTTCACCGATTGCTGCCCGAAGCTGATGGTACGCCCGCCGACGTTGACGTTGGCGTTGCCGACAGCGGTGAGCACCTGCGGCAAGGTGACGTTGTAGGCGTCGAGCTTGTTGAGATCGACCGCTACTTCAAACTCCTTGGTCGTCCCGCCCCAGGTGTTGACCTGGACAACCCCCGGAACGGTCAGCAAACGCCGCTGCAGGATCCAGTCCTGCACGGTGCGAAGGTTGGTCAATCCGAAGTGCGGCGGGCCGACCACCTGATAGCGATAGATCTCGCCAACCAGGCTCGTGCCCTGGATCTGCGGTGTGACGTTGTTCGGAAGGCTGACGTTCTGCTGCAGGTTGATCTGGGTCTGGGTGAGCGCGAAATAGTAGTCGACGCCGTATTGAAACACGACGCGGACGAACGACAGTCCATAAAACGACGTCGAGCGGATGACGTCGACGCCTGGCGTGGCGGCGAGGCCGACCTCCATCGGGATCGTGTAGTAGCGCTCCATCTCCTCGGCGGAGAGACCAGGCGCCTGCGCGGTGATTTCCAGGATGACCGGGGCTGGATTTGGATAGGCCTCGATGTTGAGTCGTGCAAAGGCCGCCAACCCAACGCCGACGAACACCATCAGGCAGAGCAGGACGATCGGGCGCCTGGTCAGTCCGAATACAAGCAGGCCCTTGAGCACGATGATCTCGCTATCCGACCTGTCCGAGGCAAGCTCGAAGCTGTTCTGCCGCGTGGTTCACTTGTTGGCTATCGCCAGCGCATTGTTGAGGAACAGCGCTCCGTCGGTCGCGACCACCTCGCCCGGTTGCAACCCTTCGAGAATCTGATGGTACCCGTCGTTCTGCAGGCCGATCTTGACCGTACGCTTGGTGAAGCGGCGGCCGTCGGTGGTGACCCACACCACCATGGTGCCGTCGCCTTCCCGTGCCACGCCGGCGAACGGTAGGGCAAGCGATCGAACCGGATCGCCGGTTTGGATCACGAACGTGGCGAACATGCCCGACCACAACTCGTGACGCGGGTCCTGGATTTCCGAGCGCACCAGCACGCGGCGCGTGCTCGGATCGACCGTGAGACCGATCGTCGTGATGCGGCCGTCAAACGCGTGGTCCCGATAGGCTGAAACTGTGACACGCACCGGTTGCCCCACGCGGAACGCCGGTGCGTCGCTCTCGGGAACGTTTGCCAGCATCCACATGGTCGAGGCGTCGGCGACCGAGTAGGGCGCGGGCGCATTACCCGGCTGCAGGTAGAGGCCAGGCGCCGCGTTGCGCGCTGAGACGCGACCTGAGACTGGGCTGCGCACGACCAGGATCGGATCAACCCGCCGTTCCTTGATCATCCGATCCATGTCGGCGTCGGTCTTGCCGAACAGGCGCACGGCGTCACGCGCGGCCCGCAGTGCACCTTCGGCGGTCTGCTGGTCGGAAGCAGCCTGTTCCAATTCCTTTTGCGAGATGGACCGCGTTTGGTAGAGGCCCTGGAGGCGCACGAGGTTGCGCGAGGTTAGCTCGAGTACCCCGGCGGTCGAGATCAGTGTCGAGGATGCCTGCACCAGGTCGGGGCTGTCGATCGTGAACAGGGTTTGGCCCTTCGCCACGTCGTCGCCGAGCTTGGCGGAGAGCGTCGCAATCCGGCCCTGATACGGGGTGAAGACCTGAACCGTCATGTCCTGGTTGAAGTCGATACTGCCGACGGCAGTTTTCTCGATCGGGAAGTCGTGCTCACCGACCGGCGCGGGCTGGATGGCGTCGGCGTCCTTTTCGGTCAGTTCGATGCTCTGGCCGGAGTCGGCATCGTTGCTCACGGCGCGACCCGACACGTTGGGGGCGCCGGAATCGGTAGCGGCGTTCGCGGTCACCCGGGCCGCTTTGCGGACGTCGTCGGCATGGGTGGCGAAATAGACGCCGGCCGCAAAGCTCGCTAACGCGACCGCGGCAAACGCCCACAGAGCAATGGATTTTCTCCCGGTCGCCATGGAAAGACCCGGCTTGGACGTATTTTCTGCAGCCTAAAGGGGCTTCATGACGAATGCAGTGCCCCCCAATTCGGGTCTACTGTCACGAATCACAGTTCCCTGCCAAACCTTAACATTTCGGGGTGTTTTGCTCTCCCCGCCATGGCAGTTTATCGGAGGCCATGGCAAGTTAACGATCCGGCTGGGGGGCCGGGCTGGTGGGGGGTATGGGCGTCAAGCAGGTGACGGTCATCGCCGCGGTGGCGGCTGCAATGGCGTTTGCCGGTTGCAGCGTAGGACCGGACTTTGCCACGCCGACAGCACCAGAGACCGAGCGCTATACGCCCGAGCCACTGCGGACCACGACTTCCTCGGCGCCAGTCGCTGATGGTGCCGCGCAGCGTTTCCTCAAAGGTCGCGATGTGTCGGGCGAGTGGTGGCGGCTCTATGGCTCGCGCCCGCTCACCGGGCTCATCCGCCGCGCATTGGATGCCAATCCCAACCTGCAAGCCACGATGGCGGCCCTGCGCGTGGCAAACGAAAACGTCTATGCACAGCAGGGTAAATTCTTTCCGCTGATCCAGGGCAATTTCAATCCGAGCCGTCAGCAACAATCGTCTGCGATAACGCCGGTACCATCCGGCGTTCCGCCACCGAACCCGTTCAATCTGGTGACCAGCCAGCTCACCATCGCCTATACGCTCGACATCTGGGGACAAAATCAACGCGCCGTCGAGTCGCTGCAGGCGCAGGCCGATTTTCAGCACTTCCAGATCGAAGCGGCGTACTTGTCGCTGACGTCCAACGTCGTGGTGGCGGCAATTCAAGAAGCATCGTTGCGTGCCCAGATCCAAGCCACGGAGCGGATCATCGGCATCAACACACAGATGTTGAAAAGGATGCGCGATCAGTTTTCAGCCGGTTACGCCAATCGCAGCGATGTCGCTGTGCAGGAGGCCAACCTCGCGCAGATCCAGGCCACGCTGCCGCCGCTGCGCAAGCAACTCGCCATCCAGCGCAACCTGCTGGCCGCACTGATCGGCGTGCCGCCGAGCGAGCCGCTGCCGGAAATCTTCCGGCTGGCCGAATTGCGCCTGCCGACCGACCTGCCGCTCAGTCTGCCATCGCAACTGGTCCAGCAACGCCCCGACGTGCGATCCGCGGAAGAGCAATTGCATTCCGCAAGCGCGCAAGTCGGGGTCGCCATTGCCAATCAACTGCCGAACTTCACCATCTCGGGTTCGCGCGGCTACACCGCAACCGACCTAGCCGCGCTGGTGAGCTATTTCTCGCACTTCAATCTGTTCTGGTCGGTCGCCGGCAACGCCACGCAGACCTTGTTCGACGGCTTCTCGCTCGATCACCAGAAGCGCGCCGCGGTCGCAGCATATGATCAGGCGGCGTGGACCTATCGCGCGACGGTGATCGGCGCTCTGCAGAACGTTGCAGACGCGCTGCGGGCGTTACAGAACGACGCCGACTCGGTCAGGGCAGCGGCCGCGTTCGAACGCGCAGCCAAGGTCAGCCTCGACGTGGCGCAGGAACAATTCAACAGCGGCAACATCAACGTGCTGTTGCTGCTCACCCAGCAGCAGGCCTACCAACAGGCGGTGATCGCGCTGATCCAGGCACAGGCCAATCGCTTGATCGACACCGCAGCGCTCTATCAGGCGCTCGGCGGCGGCTGGTGGAACCGGATCGAGCCGCTGGTTGAGAAAAAGTACGACGTTAGTGCCGGGCAACCGGTACCGGCCGAATTCAGGCTCAACTGCGGGTTCATCTCGCTTCTCTGCTGACAAGAGGTCGCCATGAAGTGCTTTGCGTTGGCGCTCGGCTGGCTCGCCGCCATGATCTGCGCGTGCACGGGTGAGGAGCTGCGCTATTCTCCGATTTATCCGCCGGGCATCCCGCAATTTTCATATAGCTGGAGCCCGCTTCCGCTGCTGCCGCCACGCTTTCAAAATCACTGCGGCTATTTCAACGGCAACTACGTGTGTGCCAACCATTGCGGCCCGAACTATCAGTTTTACTATTGTTCCGACTGGTCGTCCGGCTGCTGCCATATCGGGTTGGGATACTGCAATCCGGGCGGCGTCCTGCACTGCAACCCGCACTATTTTCCGTTCTACTAGATCGCCCGCTTGACGCTCGAACGCAGGTTGGGCGGCAGTTTCACCAAATCGCAATCGCGAAAACGAGCAGCATCGGCACCAGGACGACGCCGAAATTGAGCCAGGTGCGATAGGCATCAGGCTCTTTTGGAAGAATGAACAGGTCGACCAGCGCCAGGGCGCAGATGCCAAAGCCAAGGCCAAGGCGGATGCCGATCTTGTCGGTGAGCCACCCCATCCCGGCATAGCCGACGGCATAGGCGATGGAGAAGAAGAAGATGATGTTGCCGAAATCGGTTTCGGTGAATTGCAGATCGCTCTGGATCGTCGGCTTGAGCACTCC
>Ga0209526_10002672_pt1 | contig 12048 bp, 11 predicted proteins | sample JacPinW_OM2H0_M1_FD_188566 | JGI IMG/M metagenome (GOLD analysis project Ga0209526, IMG submission 188566) | Forest soil microbial communities from Algoma, Ontario, Canada - Jack Pine, Ontario site 1_JW_OM2H0_M1 (SPAdes) (version 2) | ecosystem: Environmental > Terrestrial > Soil > Boreal...
ATCATGGCGGCGGAGAATATTGCCCACCGTCTGATCCGAGAGCCGGTGACCCAGGTTGGCCATGGCGCCCACGATCCGGTCATAGCCCCACCCGGGATTTTCCTTCGCCATCCGCACCACCAACCGCTCGGTTTTGGAGAACATGACCGGGTCGCGAATCTCGAGGAGCCGCACCGGAGCCATCAGACGACATTTTCCCGATTTGTAGGTGCCGCGGCTTAGCTACATCAAAGAGTTGCGGGCCCCAGTCCCGGATAGGTGGTGGGCTGAGATTCGTAAGTTCGGACCTCACGACCTACCGCTTAATCCTTCGGGCTTCATTTTTTTCATCCGCTCTTTTCCCGTAAGGCAATTGCTGCCTGAGGGTGGCCTCGCGTGCCAGAGAACTGGCAGCCTACCATGCCGGTGGCAGTGCCAGGTTGGCAGTTTGATTCAGAGAGTCCTCTCTCCGCGAGTCATCACCACGACATTTTCGCTTGACCCCCTTGCCTTCCTAGCCGTGAACTGTATTTTAATCTACTGATTAAACTGAATCGCCGCTGTGCGCCCAGCGAACCTCACCTGAGTGACTTGGTTATTGTTGGTTTGAACTTCCGAGTCGGCAGCTTTGTTCGTGATCTGTGTCCAATGGCACGGAACTGTGGCTATGACTTTGCCACCGCTTATCACTTGGAGTTCAAATTGGCCTTCTTCTGCTCTCAACTGATAGTGACCCGGCATAAGGTGAGCAGTTCCGATTGCCGTGGGTTCAATTGCCACCCATGGCAGCGAGTCCGTATGGGCCGCCCAGGCGGGCAATGTAATAAGCGAAAACGCAAAAGCAGCAAGATATGTTTTCCTGTTTAAACGCATTTCGAATGACTCCTGATTTGAATTAGTGATACCCGGAAAACTTGAGCCCGAGTTCCCTGTAGTGAGCGGTGTAGAAGCCGAAAACTTCTGCAGCACCGCTCAATTTATTGCACGCTCCTTGCCTGCGGAAAGTTTCAGAGTTTGCGGATGCTTTATATGTTTATGGTCCCCGCCATCGGAGTGGCCAAACCTTAAAGTTCTCGGCGAACAGGAGAACTCGACCAAGCGGAGGCTCGCTCGGCGCCGGCTGCTATAGTTCAAAACAGACTCAGCTGGGTCGGGCCAGAATCTTGCTGACCGGAAACACTCCCGGCCCGCACGTCGCCCGCGAAGTCCCGTAGTCTTCCCTGCAAGAAGCCAATGAACCCTCTTATGTTTTCACAGCGGTTGTCTCGTCGATAGGCAATACCGGTTTCCTCGATCAGCGCCGACTCGCGAAGCCTGCGATAAGCGATTCCTGGGTACTCTCGGGGAATTGCCGAGATCTTCATGAATGCGATGCCCATGCCCTCCCGAACCATATACCATGCCTCTGCCTCGGTTGTGACCTCCTGAACCACATTTTGCCGATACCCTACTCTTTTGAAGAAAGTGTGCAGACGGTCATGGAAACCAGGGCTTAGCTGCCTGGGAATTGAGATGACGGGTTGCCCATTTAGCTCCCTGGCCTTCATTTCAGTTCTTAGAGTGAGCGGATGTGACTCGGGCATGACGACAGCTAGAGCTTCACGTACAAGAAGCTTCACGACGAGCGATTCATTTCTAATTGGCAGGGTGACGAGTCCGGCGTGAAGAGTCCCGTGCAAAAGAGCCTGTACTTGATCACCGGTGTGTAGACTGATGAGGGCCACCTTGAATTCCGGCCTCTCCGAGATCGAGAGGTTCCGAACAATCGATAGTAATCGTAGGTTCATTCGCGGCGAGTACCCGATGGAAACAAGGCCATCTTTCGAGATGCTCCCGCGTTTGGCAAGTTCTACGCCTCTTTCGACATAGATCACTGTTTTTCGGGCGTACCTTACAGAATTCCGCCCTTCTCGCGTCAACTCAACATGTCGACTCGTGCGGTCGAACAATGTCACACCAAGCTCGCGTTCCAAATCTCCAATTTGTTTGCTCAGTGTTGATTGTGCAACATGCAGTCGCAGTGCGGCGCGACCGAAATGTAGCTCTTCCGCTACTACGACCGCGTAACGAAGAAGCCGTCATTTCAAGCTCTCGACCGATCCATTTTTTGTAGGGAAAGTACGGGATATTGTAGGTCTGTACTTGCATCCGCCGGAAAGTGCGGTGTTTTTGTGTGTGGATGAAAAAAGCCAGATTCAGGCGCTCGAACGCACGCAGCCGATGTTGCCGATGGGACTGGGCTACGTCGAAGGCGTGACCCACGATTACCGACGCCACGGGACCACGACGCTGTTTGCCGCACTGGATACGGCGAAGGGCAAAGTGCTAACGCAATGCCGACAGCGTCACCGGCATCAGGAATATCTGGGTTCCTAAGAGATCGAAAAGAACATGCCGGAGACCTTGGATGTGCACATCATCGTGGACAACTACGCCACGCACAAACACCAGCGAGTAAAACGCTGGTTGGCAGCACGGCCACGATTCCACGTGCACTTCACTCCCACCTATGCCTCGTGGCTGAATCAAGTGGAGATCTGGTTCGACCGGATTACGCAGCAAGCCATTCGTCGCGAGACGTTTCGCAGCGTCAAGGACCTAGTGAACTCCCGTTCGGCCTCGCCCAATAGCCTCCCCAGGAACTACCTGTGTGCACTACGAAGGGATCTTGTTGAATGGGAACATCAAGAATGGCCCCGAAAGACCGGCAAAACCGTCATGTCCGGGCGTATCGTCGCGAACTCTTTCAGAACCGATTCTGTCCGAGTACGCCGCCGATCGGGGGCAATCTTGTCCAGTGGTTCCTTTGGGGGACTTCCCGCCGCTTTCATCCTTCTAATCGGAAGGTTGTTGAGGCGGGACAGGAACGGACGGGAACGGACGAGGGACTAATGCGAAAGATGCCAGCATAAGGCTAGAATGGTTGGATGCTAAACGGACCGCTTCACAAGAGAAACATATCCGGCCTGCTGGGCGCGAGTTTACTCGCGGCGTTTTGCGCCATGATAGCGCCGTCTGCGAGGACCGCCCCTCAGGAACCAGCCCACTCCGTCGCCGACAGCGACATCCCTAAGGTCTTCACCGCCCCATCCGCCAACCAAGACTATGTCAAGCGGGAAGTGATGATCCCCATGCGCGACGGGGTGAAGTTGCACACCGTTATCGTAGTGCCTAAAGGAGCGAGGAACGCGCCAATTCTTCTGACCCGCACACCGTATAACGCCTCCCAGCGCACCGCTCGAAACAATAGCCCGCGCATGATCGCGATCCTACCGCAGGGAGACGAGGTATTTGTCAACGACGGCTACATCCGTGTTTTTCAGGATGTGCGAGGCAAGTACAAATCCGAGGGCGACTACGTCATGACTCGTCCGGTCCGGGGCCCGCTGAACCCCACTGCGACGGACCACGTGACCGACGCCTACGACACAATCGACTGGCTAGTGAAGAACACGCCGGAATCGAACGGACGCGTTGGCATGATCGGCTCTTCTTACGAGGGCTTCACGGTCGTCATGGCGCTGCTCGATCCGCATCCGGCCTTGAAGGTCGCCGCTCCGGAGAGTCCCATGGTGGACGGATGGATGGGTGATGACTGGTTTCACTACGGCGCGTTCCGCCAGACCAACTTCGATTACACCTCCAGCCAGACGACCAAGAAGGATGAAGGTCAGCCCGTCGGTCGCGATGCCTACGACGACTATGAAGCCTTCCGCCGGGCGGGATCGGCGGGCGCGTACGCTCACCTGCACGGCCTCGATCACCTGCTCTGGGCTGAGAAGATGATCGGACATCCCGCTTACGACGCCTTTTGGCAGGGACAGGCGCTCGACAAGCTAGTTGGGCAGCACGCCTCGCAAGTACCGACCATGTGGATTCAGGGCCTGTGGGACCAGGAGGACATGTGGGGCGCGATTCATTGTTACCTGGTCCTCAAGGCGCAGGGGCAGGTCGAACACAACTATCTCGTGATGGGTCCCTGGAGGCACAGCCAGGTGAATTACGACGCCTATAGTCTTGGGCCGCTGAAATGGGAAGGCGACACCGCTCTTCAGTTCCGGCGCGACGTGCTCAAACCCTTCTTCGACCAGTACCTAAGAGCGGATGCGCCGAAGGCCAACACGCCGCCCGTGTTCATCTACAACACCGGCGCGAACCACTGGGATCGCTTGAGGAACTGGCCGCTGGCCTGCGAAGAGGGCTGTGGCGCACGGCTGAAACCCCTGTATCTGGAGGCAGACTTCGGCTTGGGATTCGACAAACCGTCTGGCTCCGGAGCTGCCGCCGATTCCTACGTCTCCGATCCTGCGAAGCCAGTTCCGTATCTCCCACGCCCGGTCCGCTTCGCCGACTCGGACCGCTGGAAGCAGTGGCTGGTCACGGATCAGCGTTCGGTGGCCGACCGGACCGATGTGTTGACGTATGCAACACCGTTGCTCACCACGGCGGTGCGGATTAGTGGCGCGCCGGTTGCTGATCTCTTCGCCGCCACCAGCGGCACGGATTCAGATTGGGTGGTGAAACTGATCGACGTCTTCCCGGACGAAGTGCCGAGTCAACCTGAGCTGGGTGGATATCAGCTTGCGGTTTCCATGGATATTTTTCGGGGCCGGTACCGCAAGAGCTTCGAGCATCCGTCGGCCGTTCCGGCTGACAAACCGCAGCGCTATCGTTTCGTCATGCCGACCACCAACCACGTGTTCCTGCCAGGTCATCGAATCATGGTGCAGATCCAGTCAAGTTGGTTCCCTCTGTACGATCGGAATCCGCAGACCTACGTGCCAAATATTTTCTTCGCGAAGCCATCGGATTACTTGAAGGCGACGCAGACCGTGTTCCGCTCGGCCGATCAGGCGAGCGCGGTGTGGTTGCCCGTCGTAGACTAGCTTACTTTTGTGCAAGTCTTCGGGCTCGCCAGAAACGCGCGACTTCCGACTGCGAATTTGGAAAAAGCGGACAGGTTTAGGTTCGCACCCTACGGAGGAAAAAACTAAGGGCACCCCCAGACCTAAATTCTGAGGAATCGAGACTGCGACGAGAAAGACGCAAGACGACGACCCTCTCTTAAAGAGTTTGCACCAGGTCCTTCATAAACACGCCTACTGCATTAATGAGGTCCTTGGATTCTTCTAGCGTAAAGTGGCCTTTCGGATGCATGGTTGGGTTGCACCAAGCAACCTAGTGTCTACCGCGTCCACGGGGAGACTCGTTAGTTGCTTGTTCGCGATAATTTGCGATTAGCCGATGATTCGCCGCTCTGGGATTGGGAGGCGATGTGGGACTCTTTTATGGCAAAATTATTGAAGGGCGCCCCTGCATTTCAGGACACAATGAAAGTTGTGGCCGCAATCACATGCGCTGTCTTGCTCGGCGCAGTTACATCCGCTCACGGTCGTATCAGTATGCGCTGCCGAGTGACGGTGCCCAAGGAGGACGGAAAACGCCGTTTAAACCCCCACCAAACGGGGAACCGGAAACAGTCCGCTACACGGTGGCATATGGGGTGTTTTCGTGGAATTGTGTCGCGGTTCGAGCCGCGAACCTCCAGGGGAGGTGCCAGTTTTTGGCCAGCGGCCCTCCGGCCGCGTCCGCAGGAGTAAGCGATGGCGCATTGAATGCCGACTCCCAGATTGACCGCTTGTTGAAGAAGCGCGTCACTTCAGAGGTACAGAAGTACTTACGCTCCATAGCCTCCACTCCGGCGGCCAAGTGGAAAATGCGTCCTTATTTTGACGAACCAACACCTGAAGTCGTGAAGTGAAGGGCGGCGGCTTCCAGATCAAAAGCTTGAATGACCGCGGCGGAGACAAGTTCGGTTCACTGCCCACATTTACGGTTTGCGCCTATCGGCACTTAGCTATTGCCTTTCCTGAGAGTACTATCTTGAGCAGATTTTAATACCGCGCTTTTATGCGGGACGCAGCAATCTGGGAGACCAGTAATGAGAGAGAGAGATAATCCGCCCACAGTGACAAATACGCCGACGCGCCGACAAGTGATCGCCGGTGTTGCCATCGCGCTTGGCGGTATGGCTACGGGCAACGAGGTTTGGGGGAAGACACAGCAGCAGGTCTTGAACGAAACGCCGAGCAAGGCGGCAAACCAGACGCGTACGTCTCTTCATCAGGAAATTGATTTTAAAGCGAGCCTTCAGCGCATTTATTCAGTGCTCCTGGAATCAAAGCAGTTCGCTGCGTTCACTGGTCTGCCAGCCGAGATCGACCCTAAAGCGGGCGGCGCTTTTTCCATGTTCGGGAGGCTGATTGTTGGACGAAACGTCGAGCTGATCCCCAACCACCGAATCGTGCAGGCGTGGCGGCCCGCCAGTTGGGACCAAGGCGTCTATTCGATCGTGAAATTTGAACTCAAAGAGGAGGGCTCCCGAACCAAAGTCATTCTCGATCACACAGGTTTCCCGGAAGGCAAATTCGGAGACCTCGACTCAGGATGGCACGAGCGATATTGGGAACCCCTGAAGAAATTCCTCGCTTAGGTGCTGGATCGGCGCAGCTCGTTTTGGCCCCGATGAAGCCCTCTGTCGACGTGCCGTTCGCCTGGAAGGCGTGTTATCTAAAACTTCACGCTGCGAAGCATTCTCTCGAAGGTGGGTCGCAACTGATCAAAATGTGCGAGCGGCGAGACGAAGACAAGGAAAATCGCATCCCTCCGCCCACGAGGTAAGGCAACCAGCCAATCGCGTTCGCGCTGGGGCTTACCATCCGCACCCGCCATCGGCGAGATTGTTTCCAGCTCCAACGACCCTCCGGATGTTCCTCCCACCGTAATCGGTTGAATATCGCCCACCTGCTTCATATTGATGTCGCTGCTTTGAAGACTCTGAACGATTGCCGACGTGAGCTGCCGGGCGTCCAGGTTCGCAGCAGGCGCTTGACCACCGCGAATCACAACTCCGTAGGCTACCGCTCCTTCCGAAACCCCGGCGCGCGGCCCGATGGTCGCCGATGACTGCTGGCCGCCCACCACGCTCCAGTTCTCGGGACAGTCAATTCTCAAAGCTCCAAGGTCTGCAGTCTGAAAATTCGAACTCGGCTGCACTTCGGTCAACGAAACGGGAGGCACGCCAGTGGGCCCTCCCTGAGCCGTAGTAGCGGGAGCATCTGGAAAGACAGCTCCGATTTTCCGGTTTTCCGCCGCCCATTGGCCACTCTTTGCACCAGCCGCGATCTCCTGCGCGTTGTATGCTCGGATGGTCCCCGCGTGCTTGCGTGCACTGGCAAACTCAACGCTGTCCCCAAAGTACCGACGAGCAGGCCATCCGCTAATTTCTTTCTGAATGGCCGCTCTGCGGTTGCCCGGATTTGGATGATCGCTCAGGAACTGAGGTCCCGAACCGCCGCCTTGCGCTTGGATTTTCTCGAAAAAATCTGCCAGTGCAACCGGATTGAAGCCCGCCTTCCACAGTATGATCGCGCCTACCGCGTCCGCCTGCGATTCATCCCCGCGCGAGTACTTGAGCATCACGGTTCCTGCGCCAATCTGGATTCCCGCCTGAGCAATGGTTCCCAAGGTTCCACCAATGCTCCCTGCAACCGCCCCGGCGAGTCCGGCAAGTCCCTCCAGCAGCGATCCTTTCTCTTGCTGCTTCGCGGAATGCTGCAGGTACACGTGCGCCATCTCGTGTGCCATCACTCCCGCGAGTTCTGCTTCGTTGTCCGCCGCCGTAATCGTTCCGATGTTCACAAACATCGGCCCTCCCGGCAGCGCAAACGCGTTGATTTCCTTCTGGGCCACCACGTGAAACTGGAAAGGCCACGAACGATCTGGCGGAATCGTCGCCACCAGCCGCTTGCCCAGCGCCTGAATATACTTCGTCTCAGGGCTGGAGTCCGGCAAGACCGGCATTTGTGTGTAGACTTGTCCGGCTACCTGCAAGCCAAGCTGCTTCTGTTGATCACGGCTCATCCGCGGTTGCCCCGGATCAGGCAACTCAGGCGCAGCGACAACCGCAAGGCACTGTCCCGCAACAAACCAGATCGCCATTAGGAATGCAAGCAGCTGAGTTTGCCGTGATCGTCCCGATTTCGACGTGATCCACATCGTTGTCTCTGCCTCCCAAAAGAGGCGTCGCCCAGCGCGACACGCTGAAAAGAAAAGGCAAATGGCGCGAACCAAGTAGAGCCGGGCTCGGAAGAACTTTGTCGCTCAGCCCAAAGAAGATCTTCTCACCAAATAGCCACGATTGCAGCATCCCCGGAAGCCATTGAGCAAGTGGACGTGTAGTCGCATTATTAGAAACCACAAATCCACATGGACGGTTAGCGTGTTACGTCCACGTGGATCATCCGCCACCAATCGGCGGCGAGACTCCAAATGGAGCTTCCAACTTCCACAATGTGACTTCGCGGGAAGTACGCGGATCTTCGTGTATGCTGAGCGCAACAAAGTGGGAGTTAAGGATGCACGGATTTTGCATCTTGCGGGACGACTGTGTGAACCTGCAACGCATATTCCAACGGTCGTGCGCGATGTTCGCCCTTTTCCTTGTCGGCACCACATTCGTTGCTTTCCCCACCTCCGCGAGCGCGCAGACCCAGCCCTCCACGCAATCCCTCGACGGACTGTGGCTCACGGACGGCTACGGAGAGCTAATTGACTTTCAAGGGGATGAGCTGCACTGGTTTGAGATTACGCAGCTGAGTTGTATATCGGCGGGTAAGGCTACGCGGAAGAGTGGGGCGGCCATGGAAAAAGAAATTGTATTTGTGAACGAAGGGGATGTGGTTCGAGTGACACCGGCAAACTCGCCAGACACGCGCTGGCTGCACGAGGACGGCGACGTTTCGAGCATTCTGTTGCGGCGCACAGGTTCGAGGCCTGAGGTTTGCGACCGGACTCTGGCGGATACGCCGATGACAAACTATCAGGTTTTCTGGGAAACGTTTGCGGAGCACTATCCATTTTTTGCCCTGCGCAAGGTGGACTGGCTAGCAATCCACAAGAGGTTCCGGCCGCAGGTGACGTTGACAACAAAGCCAGAGGAATTGTTCCGCATCCTAAGCGCGATGATCGAGCCGCTGCACGATGCGCACACCGGCATCGCGGAATCGATTCAGCAGAGATTTCGGGGCTACCGGCCTGCCGCAGACCCGGGGCAAAAGAAAAACGCGGCGCGGATTACTGAGATTATCGAGAAGGAATATGTGCGCGGCGGGTTTCGGGACTTCTGCAACAAGCAACTGCAGTTCGCTATTCTGAATTCCTCCGTGGGCTACCTGCGCATTCATTCGTTCAGCCGCTATTCCGAAGATAAGGAATTCGCGAAACAACTAGAGGCGCTGGAGAACGCGTTGGACGCGATTTTCAAGGATGCGGCGAGATGCACGGGCTTAGTGATCGATGTGCGAATTAATGGAGGCGGTTCCGACGTCTTCGGTATCTCCATTGCCTCGCGCCTCGCGACACAAGATTACCTCGCCTATTCCAAGGTCACCCGCAACGACATTCATGATCCAGACCATCGCACTCCGCCGCAGCCTGTCATCGTTCACATGAGTCAGCGGCCGGGCTTCCACGGTCCGGTTGTGCTGCTGACCAGCGCGGACAGCGTCAGCGCAGCAGAAACGTTTACCATGGCCGTTCTCGACCGCCAGCCCCATGTCATCCGCGTGGGAGCGAATACCCAGGGAGTGTTTTCCGACGTTTTAGGGCGCAAGCTGCCGAACGGATGGAGCTTCGGATTGCCAAACGAGGTTTACCTAACAAAGGATGGAAAGGCCTTCGATGGGCTGGGTGTGCCGCCGGACATCGAAGTCGCCGTATTCCCCGCCGAAGACCTTGCCGACGGCCGCGATTCCGCCCTCAACAAAGGTCTCGGACTCTTGGCCTCAAAACATAGATAATCTGCGGATCGGGGCGGACCAGAGGACGGATAGTCGAGACCTATCCCAAGCGCCTCTCGGTTTCTCTCCTGAAAGTAGTGGTCGCTTGGCTGTGTAGTCGCGTTTATCAGGAGTGATTCTTAAATCACTTGAGTGTATGCTCTAGCCTATTCGTTCGAATCGCTATCTCCGTATCGGGAACTCTCGGGCAAGTTGCGGGGGCGTACAGATGAAGTGGGCTACCGTCCTCATCCCTCTTCTGATGCTTGGTCCATCCTCCGTCAGCCAGGGTCAGAGCCCCCGCCAAGCGCCCGACTCGACTCAGCTGGCAGTCACTCAGGCAATGCGTGACGGCCGTTTTACCGACGCCGAGAAGCTGCTCACCGACGCCATCGGCGAACTCGAACAAAGCGATCCCAGCAGCCCACGATTAGCCGGCTACCTCAAGAATCTGGCCCGTATGCTCGATATGCGAGGTCGCCGTTCGGATGCCATCGCCCTCACAAAGCGCGCCGCGGAGATCGACCGAAATGCATTCGGTCCCTCGGACCTGCGGATTATAAATGACCTCCTCAATCTGGCCTGGTACTCTCAGGTTCAGGGCAACTTGCAGGAAGCCGAGCAGTTTCTGACGCAGGCTCTTGAAATCGCGCGCGCAAATCTGACGAAGCTCACGTCGTGGTCAGATGCTGGCTCCGCAGCCGCAGCCTTTAGCAATCTCGCGTCTCTTTACATTGTCGAGCATCGCTGGACCGAGGCCGAGCCCTTGCTGCTGGAGGAGTCGAAGTTGTGTGATTTTATCGAGGAACCTTACCGCGCCGGGTATGCGCTTTGTGGTAGCCGCTCGGGAATGCTCGCAGAGGTCTATCGCGGCGAAGGGAGAACCGTTGATGCTGACCAATTGCCGCGCGACGAGCACCTTCCCGCCGAACTCGCGGCCTTGAACAGAATCGCCGAGAAATACGAAAAGGATGGCCTCGACCCATCGGCTGAAGTTACATACAACCGCGCAATCGCGCTGGCTGAAAAGATGGAGGCCGATCCACAGAGTCGCTACGGCGGCCTGATCGTGGGGGAAATGAATTCGCTCGGCCAGTTGTTCGAGAAGGAAGGCCTCAGAGATCGGGCGGAAAGAACGTACGCGAGCGCGCTGGAGATCGATGAAAAACTTGCTGGTCCTCAGCGCGGCCATACGGCCTACGCCGTGATGCTTGATCCCCACTACTTGCTCGAGCTTTACCGTAGCGAGGGCCGTTTTAGGGATGTCGAGCTTCTTCTTCAGCAGGTACTCCAAATACAAGAGCAGTCGCTCGGAGAACGGCACCGCTCGGTTGTGCAGACGCTCACGACGCTCGCAGGCGTCTATAAGGAAGAAGGCGAGAAAGACGAAGCCAAATACGCCCAAGCCCTGCCGTTGTACGAGCGTGTCCTCGCAATTCAGCAGGAGAACCTTGGACCCGATCACCCGCAGTTAATTTACCCGCTGTCAGATTACGCGGATATTCTCCGCAAACTGCACAACGACGCAGAAGCCGCCAAAGTGCAGGCGCACATCGACATGATTTCCCGGGCTCAACAAAGTCAGCAGGAGCGGCTTCCGTAACGGGACTGCAACCAATCGTGCGGCAACGATTTGTCTGAAGCCCCGAGGAACGTAAAGCCCACTCCCGAGAAGTCTTAGAGATGTATCGGAAGCGCGAGTGGGCAAGAGGCGCACACGAGCACGGTGGTGGTTGCTCGCTTTCGAGACAGCGACTTGTAGGAAGCCGCTCGCCGTTGCAGCGGACGCGGCGCTATGCAAATTGGATTGAGGGAAGAGGGGATTGGCGATGCACCGGGGATGTGCGCCAGAGGACAGCAGCGGAAAGGGAGAGAGGAAGGGTTGCTGAATACCCGAAAGTGCGGCGAAAAGATGTGCGCGAACATGGAAGAAGAGATTTGTTGGGCAAGAAGGCACGAAGGGAGGGAGCGAGCCGAGGCACGCAAAGGTTTCGTGATGTCGATCGTCGCCTCATGCGGCGAGGCATCCGGGGCCAGTGGAGAACGAGGCTGGATTGCGGCGGCCACAAATCGGGGTGCAAACGACGGCTATTGCCCGGCGCCAGCTGCCCCGAGCCGCGTGTCCAACTAAAACAGCAGGTCCCACCAGTGCCCGACTCGAAGGAGTGAACTGCCCGGTTGGAGGAAGTGATGAGACATAAGTCCGATGTGAACGTTGGCGGGGAATCGG
>Ga0209526_10002673_pt1 | contig 12046 bp, 14 predicted proteins | sample JacPinW_OM2H0_M1_FD_188566 | JGI IMG/M metagenome (GOLD analysis project Ga0209526, IMG submission 188566) | Forest soil microbial communities from Algoma, Ontario, Canada - Jack Pine, Ontario site 1_JW_OM2H0_M1 (SPAdes) (version 2) | ecosystem: Environmental > Terrestrial > Soil > Boreal...
GTGAGCAAACGCGTGAGCGTGCTCGGCACCCAAGCGACCGTGAGCCGCGAATACACGCGTGCGCTCATTCGCGATTTTGCGAATGGCAGCGACGTCGTGCTGGTGGGCTCGGCGCATCTTGCGCAGTTTGCGGAGGCAGAGCTGCAAGGGAGCCCGGTCGACGATCACCTGATTGCACGGGAGATCGCACCTTGCTTTGTGGACGAAGGAGCGCGCCGCACCGATACTGTCGTACTCGCGTGCACACATTACCCGCTGCTGCTGGAACGGTTCGAGCGGCTTGCGCCCTGGCCGGTGAGGTTCCTCGATCCTGCCCCCGCGATTGCCCGGCGCGTTCTCGATCTGAGCGGTCCCCCCGGCAACGCAACCGCGCCGGCGCCCAGCCTCATCTTCACGTCCGGGCGCTCGCCTTGCGGGCGACTGCTGGAATCGCTGGCGCGATTTGGATTGGGCCGATAGCATTGCCGAGGCAGGGCGAGCTGCCCCTGCGATGGGCGCAATCCGATGGCAACCGAATCCCAGACCGTACGACGAACCGTGCAGTTCAAGTTCACCCTGCCGGCCGCAAGCTCGACGCATCTTGTTTCTCTCTTGCAGGCGGCGGCGCCGTTCTATGAGGCCTTTGGCGGCCGGCGCGTGCGGCTTTTGCAGAACGTCGACGACCCGGCGCGCTTCATGCACGAGATCGAATACGAGACCCACGAGGTCATTGAGCTCAATCGCCAGCGCGTGGCGAGCGACCCACGGGTGCAGGCCTATCTGCAAACCTGGCGCACGCTCTTGCCGGGCTCAATCGAGATCGATGTCTATCAAGAAGTTGAGTAGGCATCAGGTTTGACTTGATCCACCTTTGCGCCTAGAAACCGCGCGTCGCGCAAGGCCAACGATTTTTGGGCATGCTTGCGCGGCGTTCGTTGCCCGCGGTCTGCCTGTCGCTCAGGCAGACCTGTCGGTTCCGGGACAACCGGAGCAAAGGAGGGCGCGATCCTCGCACAGCAACAGAAAATGAGGACGCGATGACCAAGCGCCACGAGGCGAAGTACAAGATCGATCGCCGCATGGGCCAGAATGTCTGGGGCCGCCCAAAGAGCCCCATCAGCCGCCGGGAATATGGTCCGGGCCAGCACGGCCAGCGGCGCAAAGGCAAGCTCTCGGATTACGGTGTTCAGTTGCGGGCGAAGCAGAAGCTGCGCGGCTATTACGGCAATATTTCCGAGCGGCAATTCCGCGGCATCTATCAGGAGGCGATCCGCATGAAGGGCGATTCCGGCGCCCACATGATCGGACTGTTGGAGCGACGTCTCGATGCCGTGATCTATCGCGCAAAGCTCGTCCCAACCGTATTTGCGGCGCGGCAGTTCGTCAGCCACGGACACGTCAAGGTGAACGGCCGGCGCGTGACGATCGCAAGCTATCGCGTGAAAGTCGGCGATCTGGTCGAGGTCAAGGACAAGTCGAAACAGCTTGCCCTTGTGCTCGAAGCAACGGCGCTCGCCGAGCGAGACGTGCCGGACTATATCGAAGCCGATCACTCCAAGATGACCGCCAAGCTGGCGCGCATACCGGCACTGACCGATGTGCCCTATCCGGTGCAGATGGAACCGCACCTCGTGGTGGAGTTCTACTCGCGCTGAGCCACTGGGTCATTGCCGGGCTTGACCCGGCAATCCATCTTGCGAAAGAACTCTTTTCGATGGATGCGCGGGTCGAGCCCGCGCATGACGGCCTTGTCCGAAAAGCTCTCAGGCGGTCGCGCTTTCGTTTACCGGCACGCCCTTTTTCTTCAGCAGGTCCTGCAATTCGCCCGCCTGAAACATTTCCCGGATGATGTCGCAGCCGCCGACGAATTCGCCTTTGACATAAAGTTGCGGAATGGTCGGCCAGTTGGAACGGGCCTTGATGCCCTCACGCAAGTCATCCGATTCCAGCACATTCAAGCCTTTATAGGCGACGCCGAGATGATCCAGGATCTGCACGACCTGGCCTGAAAACCCGCACATGGGAAACTGCGGTGTGCCCTTCATGAACAGCACCACGTCGTTGCCCTTGATCTCATTTTCGATGAATTGCTCGATAGCCATGAAAACCCTCATGTTCCGGCGCAACGCGCTCGCTCCACAAAGCTGGTTTATATGTAGCCCAGCACTGGGCGTTCCCCAAGGGCCGATCGGACCCGCCCGGTCACTTTTTCACCGGGGCGTAAAACGATCCTATCCTCATTCAGCGCTCCGGGATTCCCGTCTGTAATGCAAGGGCGTGCAGCTTGCCGCCCATTTCCGCCTTGAGAGCGTCGTAGACGATCTGGTGCTGCTGGACCCGCGACTTGCCGCGGAAACTCTCGGAAATAACGGTCGCGGAATAGTGGTCGCCGTCGCCCGCGAGATCCCGGATTGTCACTTCGGCATCGGGAATCCGTATTTTGATCAGCCGCTCGATGTCGTTTGCGTGCATTGCCATCGAAATATCCCCTGATCATGAAGCGGCGCCAGCCATATAGGCCGGCAACCATCCTTCAAATCGCTCGCGCAGTGTTGCAATGAGAATGGAACGGTCGTCCTGCACCGTCAATGCATCACCGCCGGTGAAGCCGAGCTGTCGCACCGGCACACCGGCCGAGCGCGCGCGCTGCATCGTCCTCTCGGAATGCGATGCCTTGACCGTCACGATGTAGCGGCCCTGGTCCTCGCCGAACCAGAAGGCATGCGCCGCAAGGGGTGCCCGATCGAGATCGGCGCCAATGTCCGAAGCCATTGCCATCTCGGCGAGCGCGACCAGGAGCCCGCCGTCCGAGACGTCGTGAACCGCCGTGGCCACTCCCTCGCCAATGAGCGTGCGAACGAAGTCGCCGTGGCGGCGCTCGGCAGCAAGATCAACCGGCGGAGGCGCGCCCTCCTCCCGCTCGCAGATCTCGCGCAAATAAATGGATTGGCCGAGCCACCCCGCGGTGTCGCCAATGAGGAGGATCGCTTCGTCAGCAGCCTTGAACGCAAGCGTGCAGGACTTTGCGAAATCCTCGATCAGCCCGACGCCGCCGATCGTGGGCGTCGGCAGAATGGCCCGGCCATTGGTCTCGTTATAGAGCGAGACATTACCGGAAACGACGGGAAACTCCAGCGCCCTGCACGCGTCGGCGATGCCGCGGACCGCCTCCACGAGTTCTCCCATGATTTCCGGCCGCTCGGGATTGCCGAAATTGAGGTTGTCGGTCACCGCCAGCGGACGCGCTCCCACGGCTGTGAGGTTTCGCCAAGCTTCCGCGACCGCCTGCTTGCCGCCCTCGAACGGATCGGCTTCGCAATAGCGCGGCGTCACGTCCGTTGTGAGAGCGAGCGCCTTGGGACCCTCTTTGATGCGCACCACAGCGGCATCCCCGCCCGGCCTTTGGACGGTGTTGCCCAATATGATGTGATCGTACTGCTCCCATACCCAGCGCTTCGAGCAAAGATCGGGCGCGGCAAGCAGCCGCAGCAGAGCCTCCATGGTGGGAATCGGAGGGGCCACATCGCTGCTCTTGATCGCCGCATGCGCAGCGCGCCGCACGTGCGGCCGATCATAGACCGGAGCTTCGTCTCCAAGCTCCTTGATCGGCAGATCGGCGACAATCCTGCCACGGTGGCGGACCATGAATCGCCTGGTTGTCGTGGTCTCGCCGACCACGGCGAAGTCCAGGCCCCATTTGCGGAAGATCGCCTCGGCTTCCTGCTCCCGTTCCGGCCGAAGCACCATGAGCATGCGCTCCTGACTTTCGGAAAGCATGATTTCATATGCGCTCATGCCGGCCTCGCGGCACGGCACCCGATCAAGATCAAGCGTAACTCCGAGATCGCCCTTGGCGCCCATTTCGACTGCGGAGCAGGTCAGCCCAGCTGCGCCCATATCCTGGATGGCGATCACGCAGCCCTTGGCCATTATTTCCAGGCAAGCTTCCAGCAGGAGTTTTTCGGCGAACGGGTCACCCACCTGAACCGTCGGCCGCTTGTCCTCGTCGGCCCCTTCGTCGAATTCGGCGGACGCCATGCTGGCGCCGTGAATTCCGTCGCGGCCGGTCTTGGAGCCGAGATAGACAATGGGCATCCCAACGCCCGAGGCGGCGGCGTAAAAGATCATATCCTTTTGCGCTATTCCCACCGCCATCGCGTTCACGAGGCAATTGCCATCGTAGCGGGTATGAAACCGCATGCTGCCGCCCACCGTCGGCACACCGAACGAATTGCCGTAGCCGCCGATGCCCGCGACCACGCCGGCGACGAGGTGACGCGTCTTGGGATGGGACGGCGCCCCGAAGGAGAGGGCATCGAGGCAGGCGATGGGACGCGCACCCATGGTGAAGATATCGCGCAAGATGCCGCCTACGCCGGTGGCAGCGCCCTGATAAGGCTCGATGTAGCTCGGGTGATTGTGGCTTTCCATCTTGAACACGACGGCAAGCCCATCCCCGATATCGATCACTCCGGCGTTCTCGCCGGGCCCCTGAATCACCCAAGGGGCTTGCGTGGGCAGCGCGCGTAGATGGATTTTTGACGACTTATACGAGCAGTGCTCGTTCCACATGGCCGAGAAAATGCCAAGCTCGGTCAAGCTGGGCGCACGGCCGATCAATTGCCGAATGCGCTCGTATTCATCGGGCTTGAGGCCATGGGCGGCGACCAGTGCAGGGCTGATGCGCGGCTCCCGGGCGCCGCTTCTTCGAACACCAGCGGGTGCCTTGGTGTTTGTTTTTTTCTTGCGGGCGGCGGCCTTCGCGACTTTGCCGCGCGAGGCGCTTTGGCGCCTGTTGCCTGTTATTGCCGGCCGTTTGGATCTTGCAGCCATGCGCGTCTATGCGACCCGAGCAAAGTGCTCCGTCAATCCTGCGAACAGTCCGCGTCCATCGGTAGAGCCCAGCGCTGGCTCAACGTGATTCTCGGGGTGGGGCATCAAGCCGAGCACATTGCCGGTGTCATTGAGCACGCCGGCGATCGCGTTAGTGGCGCCGTTGAAATTCCAGGCAGGATCGAGCGCGCCCGCGGGATCGGTGTAGCGAAAGAGCACCCTGGCCTCCTTTTCCAACCGATTGATCGTGGCTGCGTCGGCGATGAAATTGCCTTCGCCATGCGCCGTCGGCACCCGGATCACCTGCCCGGCGTTGAAGCCGCGGGTAAACGGCGTATCGGAGCGTTCCACGCGCAGATAAACATCGCGGCAGATGAATTTCTGTCCCACATTGCGCATCAGCACGCCGGGCAGAAGGCCGGCCTCGCACAGAATCTGGAAGCCATTGCATACCCCCAGGACGAGGCCGCCCTCCTGTGCATGCATGCGCACGGCGTCCATGATGGGAGCGCGCGCCGCGATCGCGCCGCAGCGCAGGTAATCGCCGTAGGAGAAGCCGCCGGGAACCACGACGAGATCGGTGCCCTCGGGCAGAGCGGTGTCGGCGTGCCAGACCATGGCGGGTTCATGCCCCGAGATCAGCCGCAACGCGCGCGCCATATCGCGCTCGCGATTGATGCCGGGGAAGACAACGACTGCGGACTTCATCTATGGGTCTGCGGCGCCGCCCTCACGCCGGTGACGACCACCTTCACATCATAGTTCTCGATCAACGTATTGGCGAGGAGCTTGTCTGCTGCCTGCTTGAGGACTAGCTCGGCTTGCTTGCGATCGCGTCCATCGAGCTCGACGTCGAAAACCTTGCCCTGGCGCACGCTCGCCACCGCTGCAATGCCGAGCGACTTCAGCGCGCCCTCGATCGCCTTACCTTGCGGATCGAGAATGCCGGATTTCAAGGTAACGATGATGCGGCCCTTCATGACCTCCTCAATGCTCTGCCATATGGTGCGAATCGGCTCAGAGGCAAGCTGGTGCGCGAAGCCGGCAGACTTTCCCACACGGAGTTGCGCAAAAAGGATGGCGCTCTGACGGCATGGAGCCGCCGGTCAACCCCCAGAAGCCAAGGGCGCCCGCAGGGGCGCCCTTGGCTTGTTGATTTAACGTTTCGATCAGCTCTTGACCAGGATCGGGCCGCTGCCCTGGGCACGCTCGCCCTCGCTCATGATGCCGAGACGCTTGGCGACCTCGGTATAGGCCTCCAGCAGGCCGCCCAGATCCCGCCGGAAGCGGTCCTTGTCGAGCTTGTCGTTCGATTTGATGTCCCACAGCCGGCACGAGTCAGGAGAGATCTCATCGGCAACGACGATCCGCATCAAGTCGTTCTCCCAGAGGCGGCCGGTCTCCATCTTGAAATCGACGAGCCGGATGCCGACGCCGAGAAACAGGCCGGAAAGGAAATCATTGACGCGAATGGCAAGCGCCATGACGTCGTCGATCTCCTGCGGGGTCGCCCAGCCGAAGGCGGTGATGTGCTCCTCGGAAACCATTGGGTCTCCGAGCTTGTCGTTCTTGTAGTAGAACTCGATGATCGAGCGCGGCAATTGGGTGCCTTCCTCGATACCGAGGCGCTGCGACAAGGAGCCGGCAGCGACATTGCGCACCACCACTTCAAGCGGAATGATCTCCACTTCGCGTATGAGCTGCTCGCGCATGTTGAGCCGCTTGATGAAATGCGTGGGCACCCCGATGTCATTGAGGTGCTGGAACACGTATTCGGAGATCCTGTTGTTGAGGACACCTTTGCCTTCGATGACCTCGTGTTTTTTCGCATTGAAGGCGGTTGCGTCGTCCTTGAAGTGCTGGATCAGTGTGCCCGGCTCCGGTCCTTCATAGAGGACCTTCGCCTTGCCTTCATAGATGCGGCGACGGCGGCTCATCGGAGTGTACCGTGGTTTGTGAATGTCCATCTCTGTGCCGTGGCTCCGGTAGGATGCGATGACCGCGGCGAAGGAGACGCGCGGTGTCCCAGAACATTATGCGACGCGTTCCAGGACTGCCAAGTTAGCCGATCGCGTCTGCCAGCACAATCGCGTCCATAGCCGTTGCACAATTGGAGCGAATCGGTTCTTGCGCAATTGCTTTGGCCATAATGACCGGTTATGCAGGCTCACTCCGCCAGCAAGGCGGGCCATTGTGGGCTGTATGAAACTTTAGCGGACATGGAACTCGCTGCCGCGCTGGACTCGTTCGGACCGGGCGCGAAAGTGCGCGTACATCCATGCCCGCAGTTGCCGCAACCAGCGAGGCAAGCATGACCACGTTCGACAAGCGCGAGGAAGGATTCGAGAAGCAGTTCGCGCATGACGAAGAGCTGCGGTTCAAGGCCACTGCGCGGCGCAACCGGATGCTCGGCATTTGGGCCGCGGAGAAATTGGGACTGTCTGGAGCGCAAGCCGACGCCTACGCCAAGGAGGTGATCCTGGCCGCGCTCGATAACGCAGGCGAAAGCGGCGTCTTCGAGAAAATCCGGCGTGATTTCGACGACAAGGGCGTTGCCCAATCCGACCATCAGATCCGCCGCACCATGGACGAGCTGATGGCGCGGGCGGTCGCCGAGGTGAAAGCGAGCGGATAATGCTTGGCGCCTGGTTCGCCGGCGCCGGCTCGTTCGCGCAATCTCTCTCAAAAATCGAGGTTCTTCATGTCGACATCCGCGTTCTCGCTGGCGCGCCGGCTGCAGGCGGGCGAAACCGTCTATAGCGGCTGGTGCGGACTGCCCTATCCCATCGTCGCGGAGCTGGTCGGCCGGGAAGGTTTTGCTGCGGTCACACTCGATGGCCAGCACGGACTGTGGGATACCGCATCCATTGTCGCGGGAGTAGCGCATGTGCGCCAGTCGGGCGCAGCGCCGATCGTGCGCATCCCTGTCGGCGAGTTCGCGAGCGTCAGCCGCGCGCTTGATTTCGGCGCCGAAGGGATCATCGCTCCCATGATCAACACGGCGGCGGACGCGCGCGCCTATGTGTCGTTCGCGAAATTTCCACCGCTCGGTGAACGAAGCTGGGGACCCCACCGGGCAACGACGCTTGCCAATATGCCGGACCAGAAGGTGTATCTGCGCTCGGCGAACGAGCTCACCGTGACGTTTGCGATGATCGAGACCCAGACGGCGCTCGACAATCTCGAAGCGATCGCAGCGACACCGGGCATCGATGCCCTGTTTCTTGGACCCGCTGATCTCTCCATTGCGCTCAGCAACGGCAGCAACGTCGATCCGATGGCCCCGCAAGTGGACCGCGAGGTCGACCGCATCCTCGCGGCGGCAAGCAAGGCGGGAAAAATCATGGGCGCCTACTGCCACAGTGCCGAGCGGGCGGTGGCGCTCGCCAAGCGCGGCATTCGTTTCCTTGCGGTCGGCAGCGACATGATGTTCCTGCGGACAGGCGCGTCGGTGGTGTTAAAAGCGGTGACCGGTTAAGAAGCTGCGCCGGCGACCGCATCGGCCAATCGATCGAGCACATCGCTCAGATTGCTCTCGATTGCCGCGACATCGACCGCCAGCACGCGATATCCGCGTTCGGCCAACCATTGGCGGCGCTCGCGCCGCGTTTTTGCGGCCGCCTCGCTCTCGCGCACGGGGACAAGATCAATCACCACGCGCAGGGGGAAGGATACGAAATCCGTGATGTGCAGCCCGACCGGTATCTGGCGCTTGAAACCAACCCCGGCCAGGCGGCGATCTTTTGTGATCCCGTCCCAGAGACGACGCTCCGCATCAGTGGGATTGCGCCGCAACAGCCGCGACAGTCCGCGCACAGGGCCGCGCTCGCCTCCGGCACGCGCCTCGCCATATTCCGCCAGCAGCGCGCGCAAGGTCCTCGCTTCCTCGCTGTCGAGGACGCCTCCGCGCGCCGGACCCTTGCGGCCCTCGCTCAAAGCCATGACGATGCCGTGGAGAGTCTGGATATCCTGCTGGGTCGGCTGCATACGGGCGAAAATATTGCGCAGGTTCACCAGCATGGTCGCGCGCTTGTCGAGCGGGCGAAAATACTCGATGGCATCAAGCTCGCATTCGAGATTGCGAAAGAACGCTTCGACCTGCTGCTTGCGCGCGGGCTCGGATTTGCGCGGCATGGTGAAGGGAAGCTCGCCGCTGGAGACGCGCTTGAACCACTCGTAGGCGACGATGGCGACCGCCTGCGCCAGATTGAGCGAGGCAAAAGCCGGATTGACGGGGAAGGTGATGATGCGATCGGCGAGCGCGATCTCATCGTTTTCCAGCCCGTAGCGCTCGCGGCCAAACAGCACCGCGACATTCTCGCCGGCAGCAACATGCGGCGCGAGCAGGGTCGCCGCCGCATCGGGACCGATCACGGGTTTCGCCTGATCGTGAGCGCGCGCCGTTGTCGCCAGCACAAGAGTGCAGTCGGCGATCGCCGCCTTTGGCGTTTCGTAGAGTGCCGCCTCATCCAGCACACGATCGGCACCGGAAGCAGAGCGCTGAGCGTGGATATTGGGCCAGCCGTCGCGCGGCTTCACCAGGCGCAGTCGCGCGAGGCCGAAATTGGCCATGACGCGCGCGGCAGCACCGATATTTTCCCCGAGCTGCGGCTCGACAAGCACAATGATGGGGCCCGCGACATCGGCCCACCGTTTGGTTTTATCGGTTCCTGCTCCCGCCACAGGTCAGTACACCAGCACATCGTCGGTATGCTCGCGGGCGGCAAGGCTGCGGATCGGTGCACTGCCTTCCTGCCGGCCAAGGCTGTGCACAGTCGTGTAATGGCACGCCAGCAGCTCGACGAGCTGGTCCTTCATCTGTGCGCTATACCGGCGCGGTGTGAATTCAAACGTGATGGGAACAGAGTGCGCCATCAGAGCCTTGAGTCCCTCAAGTACTTGCGGCTCATAGCCTTCGACATCGATCCAGACGAGCCCGACCTTCGCCAGCGGAATCTCAAGAGCAGCGAGTTCATCCTCCACACGCACGACCGGCACTTCGAGCGCATGGTCCGCGTCGATTGCGGGCGGCACCTCCATGGCGTGAGCCCCGGTGTTGCGGGGATGCAGATGCAGGGTGCCACTACCCGATCGGGAGCCGGCCGCTTTGCGCAGCACGACCACCGCCTCGGAAAGGCCGTTGGCTTCGACATTCATGGCAAGCAGCCGCGCGTTGCGCGGCTCCGGCTCGAATGCGACCGCCCGGACGAACCGGCCCATGTGCAGCGCGTAGACCGTGTGCGTGCCGATATGCGCTCCGATGTCGATAAAGACCGGATCAGCGGGCAACCGGCCGGCGGCTGAGAGCAGCTCCACCGCCGCCTCGATTTCGCGCCGCTGCCAACCGCCATGCCACATCAGCCAGGCACCGACGACACGGTCGCTCGGATCAACGAAGAAGCGCACGTTGCCAAGCTCGCACAGCACCAGATGACCGCGCGCCGCCAGCGCCCTCATCACCACATCGCGCAATGCCGGCCAGCCCACCAGAACGGGTTGCAGCATGGCCTGGCGCAGCAGACGGCGGCGCCTGTCATATCCGGCTCGTATTCGTCGCCAGGTTTTTTTCAAAGCCGTTGCTCACCGCCACCCGTCATTCCCGCCCGGCAAGCAACTGCTTGGTCCCGCCCATGCCTTGAACATGGCGGGATTGCTCGCGAGCCTCAAGCCGAGAAGCTCCACGAGGAGCTTGCAGGATCGATCAGGCCGCGCCATAAGGCGCGGGCATTTTGCTTGCCTCCCAGCACATCCCCACATCAAAGGTTCGTCCGCAATGGCGAAGATCAAGGTGAAGAACCCCGTCGTCGAGATCGACGGCGACGAGATGACTCGAATCATCTGGGCTCTCATCAAGCAGAAGCTGATCCACCCCTATCTCGACATCGATCTGCTTTATTACGACCTCGGCATCATGAAGCGCGACGAGACGCGCGATCAGATTACGATCGATGCCGCCGAAGCGATCAAACGAGTCGGCGTTGGCGTCAAGTGTGCCACCATCACGCCTGATGAGGCGCGGGTGAAGGAATTCCACCTCAAAGAGATGTACCGTTCGCCCAATGGCACCATCCGCAATATTCTTGGCGGCGTCATCTTCCGCGAGCCGATTCTCTGCAAAAACGTCCCACGGCTGGTGCCCGGCTGGACCAAGCCGATCATCATCGGGCGCCATGCCTACGGCGATCAGTACCGCGCGACTGATTTCAAGGTCCCGGGCAAGGGCAAGTTGACCCTTTCCTTTGTCGGCGAGGACGGTACCCGCATCGATCGCGAGGTGTTCCAGTTCCCCGGCGGCGGCGTGGCCATGGCGATGTACAACCTCGACGATTCCATCCGCGATTTCGCCCGCGCATCGCTCAACTACGGTCTGCATCGTGGTTACCCGGTCTATCTGTCCACCAAGAACACGATCGTGAAGGTGTATGACGGCCGGTTCAAGGATATCTTCCAGGAGATCTACGACAAGGAATTCAAAAGCGAGTTTGCGAAGAAGAACATTTTTTATGAGCATCGCCTGATCGATGACATGGTGGCGGCGGCGCTGAAATGGTCGGGCGGTTACGTCTGGGCCTGCAAGAACTACGATGGCGACGTGCAGTCCGATACGGTTGCCCAGGGTTATGGCTCGCTTGGATTGATGACCTCGGTCCTGATGACGCCGGACGGAAAAGTGGTAGAGGCCGAAGCCGCCCACGGCACGGTCACGCGGCACTATCGGGCGCATCAGAAGGGCGAAGCGACCTCGACCAACTCGGTGGCCTCGATTTTTGCCTGGACGCGCGGCCTTGCGCATCGTGCCAAGCTCGACGACAACGCGGAGCTGGCGAGGTTTGCGGCCACGCTCGAGAAGGTGACGGTGAGCACGGTAGAGGCAGGCTTCATGACCAAAGATTTGGCGCTCCTGGTGGGCCCCGGCCAGAAATGGCTCTCGACCACCGGCTTTCTCGACAAGGTCGATGAGAATTTGAAAGCAGCGATGACGGCGTAGCCTGGATTGAGCGCGCGGGCCCTTCACCAGCTCGTTTCGGAGGATCACATGATCAGAGCGATTGTGGTGTCAACGTTCGGCATGATCATTGCGGCCGGCGCGGCCCGCGCCCAGGTTCCACCCGCAATTGCGGCAGCGCCGGGCGAAAGCGTGGTGGCGACATTCCACGCGGAAGGCGCACAGATCTACGAGTGCAAGGCCGGTAACGACGGCAAGCTCGCATGGGCATTCCGGGAGCCGATCGCG
>Ga0209526_10002674_pt1 | contig 12041 bp, 12 predicted proteins | sample JacPinW_OM2H0_M1_FD_188566 | JGI IMG/M metagenome (GOLD analysis project Ga0209526, IMG submission 188566) | Forest soil microbial communities from Algoma, Ontario, Canada - Jack Pine, Ontario site 1_JW_OM2H0_M1 (SPAdes) (version 2) | ecosystem: Environmental > Terrestrial > Soil > Boreal...
TACACCGGTGTAAAGCCCAAATATAGCTGCTGCGCCCGTTTCGTAGGCCTCTTTCAGGTCACTCAAATTTTATAGACGTAACCGGCGAGCGGCTTGCACAACGTGCCGCGCGCGGCCGAGCAGAATCGCATAAAATTGTGGATCTGATTCCAGAAAGTTAAGTAGCCCCGGGGAATTTCACCCCGAGGCCCTTCCAGAACCGTACGTGAGCCTCTCGACTCATACGGCTCCCATGGTGAAAACCTCGCTGCGCTTTCGTTCCCAGAGAGCCAGAAGAGTCGGCTGCTGTCGGCCAATCGTTGGTTCGCTGGGCTTGTCGGAAATACAAGAAACTGCGCGGTTACCGAGTTCAAGCTTGGGGTTGGTTGGTTCGTCTTATCGAACAAAGAAGCCTTTGATATCCAGGTCGCAAACCCAGTCGTACGCCCAGCGCATTTGCCGAGCCCGCCCCACTGCATCCAAAGCCGATTTCCCACGGCGATATCCGTAGGAGTCGGAAAGGAATTGCGGGTCTACCATTGGCTCCAATCGATTCCTCACGACCATTTGCGCTACCCGATCTGACACAGTCGGTATCCCCAGCGGTCTTTCTCCCCCGTTGGCTTTCGGTATTTTCACCGTCCGCACTGGCGGTGGAAAGTAGCTGCCCGATGACATGCGATTCCAGACTCGGTACAGGTTGTTCTTTAAATCCCGTTCGAAGTCTTCAATCGTCTGCTCATCGACTCCTGCTGCTCCCTTGTTGCTCTTCACCTTCTTGTAGGCTTCCAGAACCTCTTGTCGTGAAATACAGTACGGTTTTGCCTTGTCCTTTAGGCTCCTCCCATTTCTGGTTGACCCAACGAACTTAGCCTCACTACATGCACCCCTTCGCTCCGTCCACTTTCACGGACTTCCTCGCTACTACGGGGTGCTCCGTCCCTTGGTGTCGCATCCGTACGTTCGCCCTCATGGTTCAATCCACTTGCGGCTTTTCCGTTTGCATCGACACCGAAGGTTCCCACGTTCCGCATAATCGCCTCTCCCAAGATCAGGCCACCTATATGCCGGATACCGTTCCGCCCGTAACCAGGTCTCGTCGGAACTTGTCCCGCAGCCTTCTAACAAACCGCGGTTTTGATATCGTCTTAACTATTTTCGACATGAGAAGCGGTGATTTACTTGCGTTCCTCTTCCTGAGAGTCACTTGACCCAGTTTGATTCCGGGCCTTTTCCCTCTCCGTTCACTACCGCTCCCCTTAGGAAACAGCAGCGGAGGGTAGTTTGAAGCCTCCTCCTGCAAGGCGGCTCCGAAGGGCCTCCCTTCATCGATTACACAGCTACGCAAACCAGTCGTCTGTCGTCGACTCGTTTGCTCGTGGCACACTTAGAAAAGTGTTTCAAGGCCAGCTACTCTTTAACGTCTCCTTCGGGACCTCGCGCACTATCTGCTAGTCCCCGCTACCGGGCCATGGATTTGAATTGACTCCAAGTCACTCTTAACTGCGGGACTTGAAATCGTTTCTTAAGATCTTCGAAGTCGATCCCGGAAGCGTTCTGAGTGGCCACGAATGAGGCCGTGGCCGCGCAAGCACCAAAAGTACGCATTCGGGAAAACCGACAATGGTTCGAAATGCGATGTTGAACGAAGAAAACGGCTAACATGATAAGAAGAAGGTTTGTCCTGCTCTCACGGATCAAACTTGAAGCGGATTCAAACTTGATTGCCTCACCCAAGGCCGCACAAAAGTGATCCTCCTCACGGACTGCAATACTCAGTATTCTGGCGTTGGCATGTCGGCCTGCAGGTAAGCAGGATGCTGAGTACTGTCAGTAACTCCGAGCATTCCCAGGTATTTCCCGATCACATGATCGTACCGGAAACGCGCAAGCGCTTCGTCCGGAATGGCAGTGCGGTGCGGCCACCCTAGAACACGCATCAGTGCTTCCGCAAGGGCCGCACTGTCGCCAACCGGAACCAGAGTGCCGTAAGCGCCGTCACACAGAATTTCGCGAGGCCCGGTTGGACAATCGGTGGCGACGATCGGTAGACCGACCGCCAACGCTTCGATCAGTACCGTAGGTAAGGCCTCCACGACCGACGACAACGCCAGCGACGTCGCCCATTTCATATAGGGCAGCGGATTGGAAACATCCCCCAGAAAGCTGACAGACGAGTCGATATCCAAGTGCCGCGCCAAGGCAACGAGATTGCCGCGTTCCTCGCCGTCTCCGAGAAAGACCAGTCGTGCGTTCGTCGTACGCCGCACGATCGCCATAGCCCGGAGCAGCGTGGGATAGTCCTTGTGGTAATGCAAACGTCCTACGGCCAGGATGACAGGACGCGGGTCCGCAGCAAACGTTTTATCGGCGAGGGGTTCAGCGGCACGCCTCCAGAACTCCGGACCTAGGATGGGGTTGTAAATGACATGAATGAGGCCCACCGGTACACCCATGAGCAATGCTAGGTCTTCGGCTGTGCCTTGCGAAACCGCCACCAGATCGTCTGCCCAGGGGTAGAACTGGCGCACGAAGAATGGCATCACCCGGGTGCGGAACATCAGCGCATTGGTCGTAATGACGGAAATAATATTGTGTTCGGTCAAGATCAGCCGTGTTGGAATCCGTGCCAAAAGTTTGGCCCAGGCAGCTACCACGTTGGTCTGGATGGCGCCCGAGATTATTACATCAGGACGCTCTCGCCTGAGATAACGTACCAACGGGACCAAACTCGTAAGCGCGCGCCCGGCGTTCAGGTCGACGAGGCGCACGCCTGCCGGGACTTGATCTCGAAAGTTGCCCTCCGGTGAGGCCTGAACCATGTCCACCGAAAGGCCATGCTCGAGGAAGCCACGCGCTAGATTCACGAATACACGCTGGATACCGCCGTGGATCAGTGAGGGGTGGAACAGCGCAACGCGGATCGGGTTGGAAGCTGCACGATTCATCGCCGAGTGACAATGTCATGAATGTGAGAGGAAGACTGCAGTTCGTCTGTAGCGATCGCCGGGTTTTGCTTTCAGCACCCAAACAGCAGTCTGGCCTGCGTGGCGAAGCTAAGCCGGAGGTATCCCGTAGGTCACCCGTTCCGTAGCGGACGGTTTGGAGCACCCATGTTCGCGACGCAATTGTTCTACAGGGCCACACGTACGTTGGCCCGCCTCGACGTTTCCGTCAACCAAATGATCCGAGCTGGTCGCGAAATGCAGTTTGAGGCCGCGAATCGAAGGTGAGCACTCGTCCGGAAGGGCCGACCTGCGCAGCAAAGATGTTCATCAGGATGCCATCGAAAGCTCCGGCATCAACAACCACCTCGTGGGCAGAAACGGCGTGACGCGATTCGAACTGATGGCTGAGGCGTCCGACTTGGAAAGGTGGTTCGACCGTCACCAGCCTATACTCTGCCGTCTCGGCGACATATAACCCATTCGCTACCGCGCTGAACGTACTTGTTTGCAAGAAGCCGCAACCAGTCCTTAGCTGCACAATCCGGTATCGCAGACCAAACGTGTCGCACCAGACCCACAGCCTTCCTCCGAACCATAAAGGGAGGTTAACCTGCGAAATTCCATCACAGCCAATCAAGCCAGACGACGGCGAGCGAGAAACGCCTATGCGTAGCGTTTGCGCCGTTCGTCCCCAAAGAGATCCGCTGGTGCTTCTGGGATTATTGGCCAGAGCGCCGAAGAACGGTTCTCTACATATAGTTGAATTCCTTCAGGATCGAAGAGCAGACGTTTCATCACGTATGCCGCGGAGGACTGTGGAATCCCCCACTGAAATCGGTCATCGTACCCCCAAACAGCCGCTGACGGCTTCGCCCACCTGGCTTCTGGATACAGCTCAGGATCATCGTAGAAATGGTCGTTTGTATTCAGATCAATTCCGCAAAGCACAACCTTGCGATAGCGCAAGCGAAAAGCAAAGGTAAGAAGTAGCAAAAGACTCTGGCCGTATTTGAACAGGGCTCGCAGCCTCGTTGCGGAGTCGAACGCGCCTTTGTGAAGTAGATACCGGATACCATATTCGAACTCCTCCTCGGTCCGTGCCGGCACAGGTAAGTCGTAAGCGGTATACAGGTTCTTCCGAAAAGCCGGATCCACATCAAAGGCCCACTGTCGGCCAGGCTGATACAGATCAGTAATAATCTTAATTGTATTCCCATAATCACTAGCACGCCGGTTCGCTGCTTCCTTTATGCGGCGGGTTACCGTGTCTCGGGGGCCCCCGTACGACGAACTTTCTACCACGTAAAACGTGGGGACAAACTGGTGGTAGAGCCAGAAGTTGAGTCCCAGAGTGTCATGCCGCGAAATGGCCTGCCAGTGCTGAGCTGAAATCTGATTAATTGAAGGTCCAGTTCCTAAGATGAACAGTACGTCGCTTCGCTTATATTTTCTTAGGTCCACCAGGCTGAGCAGGGGAAGTCCAGCCTTGCGCCGGACATACTCAGCACGCAGCGCCTTCCGAAAGAAGAACCACACATAAAAGATTCTGAGGAACAGCGGATGGGGAAGTTTCTGGATTTGCTTTTTTATCAATTTGATCATCCGAGCATTTCTCTCAACTAGCTTTTCAACTCCAACGCAGTGTCGTTAAGATGTGTCGCCGCCAACATTGCCACTAGCTCGGTAATGTCAAAGCAAATGTGGTCGGCGTTGCCAAAGCTGTCGCGCCCGCTGCGTGAACGGCTCGAGTACCCATCTCGACACTTCTTCCGCAACCGGTCGTACCAGTTCCGTGCCGTCCTGATTGGAACAAACGACGACAGCAGCATCTCGGGTCGGATAGATATCGCTGACAGCGCGAAAGCCTGATACTTCACCTCCGTGACTGACTGTTGGAAAACTATACCGGTATCCGGGCCATCCCGCTTCGAGTGTTCCCAGAAAAAGACCGAGACCGTAGTGGGTGTAACTGCCGTTTACCAAACGAACTTCATGAGTGAATTCGTTGTAGGATTCAGCATCGAGGATCTGCTTGCGGAGAAATGCTACATCCCAACGCGCTAGGTCGGAAGGCGTCATGCACAGTTCCCCGGCTGCAAAGAACCAGCCGGACTCTGCACGCAACGCCGGACGCGCAGGACCGAGCGCATAGCGTGTATAGCCAACCGCGTCTTGGGGAGTTTTGTCGACACTGCAATCACCGGCCGTGTACATCCCGAGTGGCTCGAAGATCTTGTCCTTGAGGAAAGCCATTAGCGGCTCACCAGATGCTTTCTCGAAAATGCGTCCGGCAAGGACATAATTGGTATCGCTGTATTGCCAACTCGCGCCGGGGTCAAAATCGAGAGGTTTCTTCGCCCAGCGGTCGAGGATTGCTTCGGGAGTCGTCGATTGGGTCCATTCCGGAATCGTGTAGTAGTTTTTGTAGCCCGAGGTGTGTGAGAGTAGCTCGCGAATAGTGATTTCGTCGGCGCGGGTGAGGTCCGGAAAGTATTTCGACACTCTGTCATCCAGGGACAGCTTGCCCTGCTGAGCAACGAGGAGAATTGCAGCGGCGGTAAATTGCTTGCTGATGGAGCCGACAGCATAACGAGTGCGCGCGTCTGCAGCACGCTTGGGAGCAAGCGATGCCATGCCAAACGCCTTCGCGTAAACGAGTTGCCCATGCTCAACAACGGCGATGGACACGCTGGGCGCGCCACTCTTTGCAAGCATTGTCGCGATCTTTTTTTCTACCATCTCGTCGAGCGTTGATCTGGCTGTTTGCGAAATCACCAGAAGAGCAGCAGCAAAAGGGACGATAAGCACGACGAGTCGCAGGGCGAAACGGAAACCATTCCGTTGCAACACCTTCGGTAACATCGGCTTCGCTATCATTGGCACAACTTGGCTCAGAGGATTTGGCGGACTTGATCTAGCTGAGAGCACGCTTTGGACCGGCAATCGCACTTGGCACCTGCTGTTGTTCGAAGCAGCTATGCGTTCCCCTTGTGTACCACCTAGACGCGTCATCACGCCAATCGATGTTCACTCGTAAGAATTGGCAATTTTCTCCATTTTTTGCAGTGCCCAAACCGATAAACAGAAGCTCGAAATCAGCGTACTGCGTACTCCTCATCCGCTATCGCGAGTCACTCCGGCCGGAATTTCTTCGCCTAATGCATGCTGTGGGTTGCTGGCGACCCGAATCCCACAGGGGGTAGGTTGAGCACTGGATCGGAACCCCTCAAGGCCATCATAGATACCGTGGTCTGGGATCTGAAAGAAACGAAGGATCTGTTGGACGATACGCGCGCTGGCCTTCCCGTCACCATATGGATTGTTGGCGGCCCCGGCTGGGTACCGGCACCTGTTCTGATTAGCTAGCACCATGATCGCATTGCGGACGATAGTTGACCGGTCTGTGCCGGCCAGTCGCACTGCCGCGGCCTGAAGTCCCTCTGGCCGTTCCGTCTCCTTCCGCAGAACCAATACGGGCGCGCCAAATGTTGGCGCCTCCTCTTGCACGCCACCTGAGTCGGTCAGGATCAGGTGAGCGCTGGACATCGCGTGTACAAAGGTAAAGTAGTCCAGCGGTTCGGTCATAATAACGTTGTCTACGCCGCTCAGTATCTCCCTAGCAGGTGTGCGGACATTGGGATTCAAGTGCACCGGATAGAGAACAACGATGTCCGGAACGGCAGTGGCGAGCTCCCGGACGGCAAAGAGGATTTCTCGTACCCCGTCCCCGAAAATCTCGCGGCGGTGGAGAGTAAGAAGCACAAGGCGATTGCCGTTCAGCAGCGGCAACTTCACAGGAACCCTTAGCTTGAGCGCTGCGACAAGTGCATCAATGCCGGTATTTCCGGTTACGAAGATCTTTTCGGCTCCGATTCCTTCCCGCAGAAGATTCTGCCTATTTCCCTCGGTAGGCGCGAAGTGCAGGTCTGTGGTGACTGAGATCAGCCGGCGATTGATCTCTTCAGGAAAAGGAAAATGCTTGTTATTCGTCCGCAACCCCGCTTCGACATGACCTACTGGAATTTTCGCATAGGAGGCGCACAGCGCACCTACGAAAGCAGTCACGGTATCGCCCTGCACCAGCACGAGGCTGGGTTTGTATGTCGTGAGTACCCGCTCGAAGGCAGCCATGGCATGACTGCTGAGTGCGAACAAGCTCTGCCTCGGCTCCATCAGGCACATGTCGTAGTCCACTGTTACCTGGAACGGGACCAGCACTTGGTCGAGCATCTGGCGGTGTTGACCTGTCGAGATCGTAACGGTTTGGATCGTTTCGTTGTGGAGGTTCAGTTCCCGGATGACAGGAATCATCTTGATTGCTTCCGGACGTGTTCCAAAGACTACGGCAACCACGGGTCTTGGCGAGGTCTTTAGTTTGGGAGCTTCGGGCGATTGTTTTGGTCCGGCGCTCATGACCTACGCCTCCTCCACCGACCGTACATGCTCGGTGCGGAATAGGAGATAAGACCGGCGCAGCTTATCCCGCTGGGATTTCACGGCAATCTCCAGCCGGTTCCACAGCCAACCGCTGCGCGTTTTGAGTAAGCAGCTGTGCGCTTGCAGCACATCCTTGAACGGCTGTCCCTGCTCGCGTGCGAAGTCGACAATTGCGTTCATCGTCTGGTAATCGCGATACAAAGCCGCTGTCGACAGGCGGTCCCAGAACAGGTCCTTCAGGTCAAGCTGCTCGACCCCACGCGCAACCAAATCGCAGTGCAGTTTGAGGGACACGAGCTGCCGTTTGCCGATATACCTAGAGCTCAAGCTGGATTTGTGCTGCCGGTACTTGTAGTAGGGATGCTTAATGCGATCGATGGCGCCCGCGGAATGGCGAAGGCGCAGAAAGAAATCGATGTCCTCGACAAGGGGGAACTCGCTGCGGTACGGCCCCGCAAGCGCCGCTGCCTCCGCCCTGTACAAGAAGCACGCCCAAACATTGTCGCTGTACGATACAGTTTTGCCGCTGCCATCGATCACAAACAAGTCAGTGCATGCCATGGCCGTCGCGGGATGCTCCTCCAGGTATCGCAGCATTACGGCAAAAGCCTGCGGAAAATAAATATTGTCGTCTGAAGTCCAGCTGAAAAACCGCCCGCGGGCCAGGGAGAACCCCGCGTTCAAGGCGTCAGGTAAGCCTTGGTTTGCCTGAAAATGAATGCGCAGCCGGGGATCGGAATATGACCTCAGAATCTGTTCCGTCTCATCCGTGCTCCCATCGATGACCGCAATGATTTCGAGATCCTCGAACGTCTGGGCGAGGCAGGACTCCACAGACTCCCGAACGTACGTCGCGCCGTTGAATGTGGGCAGAACAATTGAGATTGTCGGCGTTGTAGTCATTAGCGTCAGTTTCTTGGATCTACGTCCAGACTCTGCTGAAGGATCATGAGCAGATTGTGATCCGCTTGCCTCTCAGTCGAGTAACCCACTCCACGCGGATAAATGCTCGCCCTCAACGATCGTACAAAAGTCAGGAGCCCGAGCTTGGAAAGCACATACCGAGCCACGGATCGCATCCGCGGTGGTCTGCCGACGAGTCCGTTGCCACCGCCGGAATAGCTTATCAAGGTGCGAAAACCTTCGCGGCCGGCTAGAGCTTCCAAACTGCGACGATCGAAGAAGTACAAATGTTCGAAGCTGTGGAGAAACCCTGCCCATAGTTCCGGTTGCACTCGTTTGGCACACGCGTAATTCGGTGTACTTAAGATGAAGTACCCACCTGGCACGAGGTGGCGCCTGGCGTGCTGAAGAAACTCTCGGGGACCGGGAACGTGCTCGATAACTTCCCACGCGAAGATGAGGTCGAACACCTCGTCGGCGGCAAGCGATTCCATGTCGGCCACGCGAAAGTCGATATCTGAGTACTGCGCTTTGGCGAGCGAGATAACCTCGCCGGAGAGATCGATGCCGACCGCCATCGCCCCACGGCGCCGGAGAGCGTGGCAGAATTCGCCCGTGGCGCAGCCGACCTCGAGCACTCGCTTACCGCCGATCACGGCATGTGCCGAGGTGATGTCGAGCTTATTGGCAGCCGCGGCTTCATGGCTTGGACGAAGCGTGTCGTCGGAATAGTTGTGATAGCCGATCCGATTTTCGGCGGTCATCCTGAAATATTCGTCACGGTAAAGCTCGCGGATATACTTCCGGTTCGGCCTGGGGTTGAGGTACGCAAGGCCGCAGGTGATACATTCGACCACGCGCATCCCGTCGGGTCGCGTTACTACTCCGGAGGCCAGATGGCCGCCGCAGCCATCGCACCACACCTGCTCGAGTTGATCGGCTCGCCAGCTCATTCGGCGGTCTCTTGCAGAATTGGAAACTGCCGTGGGATTCGGAAGAATGTATAGGAACTAACCGTCACAAGGTGAAGCCCATACGCAATCAGATTGGCGATGGCGAACCCGTATGCTCCGCGGCTGCGTAGCAGCCAGAGGGAACCGACAAGGGTGACAGCCCAGACACCGTTCAGGGCAAAGCCCCACCACATCCTGCCCGAGCTCGCCATGGCGTGGCCGACAACCGAAACGCTCGCGGCGAGGGCGGCGGAGAACGACAATAGGACCAGAACCGCCCTGCCGGCTAGGAAATCCGGCCCGTAACTTGCCATTATGGGTCTGGAAAGGATGGCGATTATGATCGCGGCAAGTAGAGCCACGAAGCCGTTCACGGCGACTCCCGTCCAGAGCACCTTCGTGTAACGACGATCTGTTCCAAACATGCTGGAAAGCACGGGAAGTATGGGGGCGCTTAAAGTCGTCGGAAGGAACATGATAGCGCTGCGCCACTGATTGGCTGCGCTGAACAATCCCATCTGAGCGTATCCCCCGGGCTGATTCACGAGAATGGCGCTGCACAGCCAGCTCACTGGTCCCGCCATGGCGGCGGCGAGAAGCGCCGGTAGGCTGAATTGAGCCAGAACCGACCACTCCGCGAAGCAGCCACGATAAAGGTTGGAAATGCCGGCCGCCTGGGTCTCACGCCTGAAAGCGATGAAATACCCTAGCGATTGTGCGGCCATGCCCCCCACGAGTCCCAAAATAGCGCCCGGCACCCCTCCGGTAAAAACTCCGCCGATCACCATGGCGCAGCCGACCAGGCCGGTAATTACGTCGATGATAGCAACGGCTTTGAAAGCTTCAAAGCCGTAGAGGGCGCCCTTCATGGCGCCATTGAGCACGCCGAAAAACAGCAACCCGGTCCCGAGACGCAGTAATGGACCGAGCCGCGCCGAAGCCAATGTCGTTCTGGCGAGCCATGGGGCTGTCGCGATCAAGGCGATCGACATGATAACGGCACTCAGCGTTGCCACTAGCACTGATAATCCTATGATCCGGCCCACGCGTACGGGGTCCTTTTGCCGAAGCTCGGCCACGTACTTCGTAGCCGTTACACTCATCCCAAGACCCGCGAGCAGGGCAAAAACCCCGACGGTGCCCTGGACAACGCCGAATTCGCCGAAAAGTTCTCGGCCCACCAATCTGGCCACCACGATGGACATCAGAAGCGCGAAGCAGCGGGTGAAACTGGCGTCGAAAACTGCCCAGAAGGCGCCGCGAGCCAAGCGCGCTCGCAGCGGCGTGGCGGTGGTGTTCCACAAACTCTTGCGCACAGACTTCGCGATTGATTCCATCAAATCCGTGGGTCGCTTGAGTAAGGGAAGCCCAGCCTCGCAACGCCTGTACTCAGCACGTAGCGTGTTGCGAAAGGAAAAACATGCATAAAAAGTTCTAAGGAACAGTGGATACGAAAGATTTTGCATCTGCCGTTTAGCCCGCTGAATCATAAGAAACGCCTTACATCAGTTGCAAGGATCGTCGAGCAAGTATCGATACAATCGACTGCTCTAGGTCTCCATGCTGCCCGTCGGGCAAACGGAAATTGGGTTCACTTTTGGATCGCAAAGTTTATTAATATTCGAGAGAACATCAGCCCTCGTGCAGCGCTTTCTGCATCACGTTGCGGTTCAGGTCCATCAAGGCCGGATCTCGATCCAGGAGTGCGAGAACGTCTCGCCAGTGGAAACTGTCATCGTTGCCCATGCGTTCATAAACCGCGCGAACGAATGCGAGATCTTCGGGTGTGTCGAGCGTCCAGCGATGGCTACTGTAATCACTATCCGCCCTGACTGAGAGTATTCTGAAGCGCGACGGATTCTCGTATATGTACGGCGTTACATGAACCCGCTGGTGGGGCTGGGCTTCTTGCCAGGCACGCGCCAGAGTCTGCCGCGTCATCACTTCCGTGTCGAGGCCGCGCGGGTACGTCCGCTCAAGCCCGTTGCTGGCATAGTCGGGTTGCTGATCCAGGAATCTCCGGACGGTCTCGTCGCTAATCTCCGAATCGATCAGCGGGCAGTCTGATGTGATGCGAACTACTGCCTCGGCCTTAGCCCACTCGGCCGCACGGTAATAGCGGTCGAGCACATCGTACTCATCGCCGCGAAAAACCTGGACGGAAAGTCGCCTGCACTCCCCCAGAATTATGTCATCGGCTGGTTGCGTCGTCGTGGCGACAACGACCTCTCCCAACAACGCAGCACGGCGCAGACGATGCACAACGCGGGCAAGGACGGTGTCGCCTCCGAGGTCCTTCATAACTTTGCCAGGTAAGCGGGTGCTGCCCATCCGCGCCTGAATAATCGTAACAATTCTCATCCGTTAAGCTGAAACACATCCTTAGTGATATCCGATCCGACGACAGGCTTAAACGACCCTCCTCTGGTGCGTTGAACGCGGCGGCAACGCAATACTGCCGAGTCACTCTTCCACTGGGATAGGAATATTCCGTTGGATCATGATTTCTCCAAAAGGAACATCTCATCTACGTTGTTGCCGCTCGAGAACTTTTGACGTTTGATTAGCCGTAGATCGCTGAAAGAATGCAAAAACAGATTGGCAAAATTAGTCTTCCACAGTAGCGACCCATGTCCGCGATAATTAACGTCGGTATAGGAATCAGCAAAATACTCGAATCCCCAAATGTATTTGCGGGTGCAACGACGGATTTCGCGAAGAACCTGCAGAATGTCCGTTGGAGAGATATGGATGAGTAACCCAGATGTGAATACCAGATCAAAGAACCCGTCTCGGAATGGAATATCGAACGCCGATCCCT
>Ga0209526_10002675_pt1 | contig 12040 bp, 9 predicted proteins | sample JacPinW_OM2H0_M1_FD_188566 | JGI IMG/M metagenome (GOLD analysis project Ga0209526, IMG submission 188566) | Forest soil microbial communities from Algoma, Ontario, Canada - Jack Pine, Ontario site 1_JW_OM2H0_M1 (SPAdes) (version 2) | ecosystem: Environmental > Terrestrial > Soil > Boreal...
ATCTCCGGCATCAACACCGCCATCTGCAGGATTTCGGCGCGCTTCTTTTCGCCACCGGAGAACCCCTCGTTGACGTAGCGAGACAGGAAGGAATCATCCATCCGCAGCACCGACATCTCGTCCTTGAGCATGGCGCGAAATTCCTTGACGTTGATCGCCTTGGACTTGTCCTTGCCGTCGTAACCGCGCTTCGCATTGATCGCCGTCCGCAGGAAGTTCGACATCGTGATCCCGGGGACCACCACCGGGTACTGGAGTGCGAGGAACATGCCGAGCTTCGCCCGTTCCTCGGGCTGCAAGGTCAGGACGTCCTTGCCTTTGAACAGCACCTGGCCGCTGAGCACTTTGTAGTTCGGGTGGCCCATCAGGGTATGCGACAGCGTGCTCTTGCCGGAGCCGTTGGGGCCCATCACCGCGTGCACCTCGCCCTTGTTGACCGAGAGCGACACGCCTTTGAGGATCTCGCGGCCCTCGACGCTGACCCGAAGGTCCTTGATCTCAAAATCTGCCATCGCCCTTGTCAGTTTACCCGTGGATCCCGTATTCAAAGCCAACTCAGTCCTCCTCCTCGTGCGAATCGCCGTTGAGCGCGACTCGCAGCGTGTTGACGGATAGCGTGGCGCACTTCATTCGGGCCGGGCTGATCTGGATGCCCAGCTCCTCGAGAAGATCCTTGGTCGGAAAGGTCCTGAGCTCCTGCACCGGCTTGCCGACGATCATGTCGGTCAGCATCGACGCGGACGCCTGGCTGATGGCGCACCCTCGGCCGCGGAAGCGCACGTCCCCCACCCGGCCGTCGTCCAGTTTGAGGTAGAGCGTGATGACGTCGCCGCAGAGCGGGTTGTCGCCTTCCTGGGTGATGTCGGCGTCGACGAGCTCCCCGAAGTGATGCGGGTTCTTGTAATGCTCCAGGATTTGCTCGCGGTAGAGATCGTCGCCCATGGTTATGCGAACACCTTCTGCGCCTTTTGAATTCCGCTGACCAGCTGGTCGACCTCGTCGACGCGGTTGTAGATGTAAAAGCTGGCCCGGGTGGTAGCCGGCACGCCGAGACGGTCCATCAGCGGCTGCGTGCAGTGGTGGCCGGCGCGGACCGCGATCCCTTCTCGATCCACCAGCGTCGCCAGGTCGTGCGGGTGGATGTTGGGAAGGGTGAACGAAATCGCGCCACCGTGGATCTCGGGATCGCGGGGACCGTACAGCGTGATCCCGGGGATCTCCTGGAGCTTCTCCATCGCGTAATCCACGAGGGTTCGCTCGTGCGACCGCACCCGCTCCATCCCAAACTGGCCGAGGTAGTCGACCGCGGCGCCCAGCCCGATGCCTTCCGCCACGCTCGGCGTGCCGGCCTCGAACTTCCAGGGCAGGTCGTTCCAGGTTGCCTCGTTGAGCTTGACCCGCTTGATCATGTCGCCGCCGCCCAGAAAGGGTGGCATGGCTTCGAGGATGGCGCGCCGGGCCCAGAGCACACCGATCCCGGTGGGACCGCACATCTTGTGGCCGCTGAAGGCATAGAAGTCGACGCCCAGATCCTGCACGTCGACCGGCATGTGGGGGACCGCCTGTGCGCCGTCGACGAGTACCAGGGCGCCGGCGGCATGCGCGGCGGCGGTGATCGCCTTGATGGGATTGATCGTTCCCAGGGTGTTCGATTGATGGGTGAGCGCGAGCAGCCGGACACCGGCAAGCTTGCGCTCCAACTGGTCGAGCAGCAGCAACCCATCGTCGTCGATGCAGAGGAACTCGAGCCGGGCTCCGACTTCCTTGGCCAGCAGCTGCCACGGCACGAGATTGCTGTGGTGCTCCATCTCGGTGAGCATGATGCGGTCGCCCGGGCGCACATTCGCCCGGCCCCAGCTGTAGCGAACCAGGTTGATGGCCTCGGTCGTGTTCCGAGTGAAGATGACTTCCTTCACGGAGGCCGCATTGATGAAGGTCGCCAGCCGCTGGCGGGCCGACTCGTATGCAGCGGTCGCCTCCTCGCTGATGGTGTAGACCCCCCGATGTGGATTGGCGTTGTATCGGCGGTAGTAGTCGTCCATCGCGTCGATCACGACCGCCGGCTTCTGTGAGGTGGCGGCGCTATCGAGGTAGACCAGCGGCTTCCCGTTGATGTGGCGGCCCAGGATCGGGAAATCGGCACGAACGGCCTCGGCGTTGAGCGGACGCGTCTGGATCATGCCGGCAGGGCCTCCTTCATCAGGTCGGCGACCGTCACGGACTCCAGCGTCGATGTGATCGTGGTTTGCAGCCGCTCCCAGAAGGCATGCGCCGAGCAGGGCGTTTCGGCGTGGGTACATTCACCGGGGCCACCGCCTTCCGCCAGGCAGGTGACCGGCGCCAGGGAGCCCTCCAGGTTGCGGACGATGTCGGCCATCGAGATCGACGCCGGCTGCCGGGCCAGCGCGTAGCCGCCTTTGACTCCCATCCGGCTGGAGACAAGCCCGGCCCGCCGAAGCTGGCCGGCGATCTGCTCCAGGTAGGAGAGCGGCAAGCCCTCCTGTTCGGCGAGGTCGTTGAGGGGAACCGGGCCGCTGCCAAAGCTGCGCCCCAGCCGGACCATGACGCGGATCCCGTATTCGGAGCGGGTAGAGAATCTCATGGATCTCCGACTGGTGTAGTCGGACATTCAAAGTATAGCCGACAAGCGGCGAACTCAGCGACGTTCTCGTAACGTATCCGGGTGAACTTGCCCCTGGACAAGGCGTCCTTCCGTCACGTGATGGGCCACTTCGCCAGCGGGGTCACGATCATGACCACCACCGCGGCCGGCCGGATGCACGGGATGACGGTGAGCGCCTTCGCCTCACAGTCCCTGGACCCCTTGCTGATCCTGGTTTCGGTGGAGCGAACCACCACCATGCACCAACTCGTCTTCGAGAGCCGGGCCTTCGCCATCAACATCCTCGACGCGAACGCCGAGGGTATGGCGCGCTTCTTCGCGGACAATGCGCGGCTCAGTGGCCCGGAGTTTAACGAAGGCGCCTATCGCATCGGCGCGACCGGCTCACCCATTCTCAACGAGGCGACCGCCTATCTGGAGGCCAGGGTGCACAGCACGCTCGAGGCGGGCGATCATACGGTCATCGTCGGGCAGGTGGCGGCGTTAGAGGTTCTCGGTGACGTGGAGCCGCTGATCTACTATCGCAGCGGCTACCGTCGCGTCGACTAGTCGTCCAGCAGGTCGGTCAATTTGCCGCTGAAGGCGGCGAGTCGCTGATGGGCGTCCAGCACCTCATCGTGGGTCAGCGGATCCCCCTCGATCTCGTCGGCGTCGCGTGGCGACGGTGCGGCGACTCGGGTGACCTCTTCGACGGCGTTGACGATCGAACCCGCGAACTCGACGTGCAGGAAGAACGAGTCGCGGCAGCGGCCGCAGGTGACCTGCACGATCAGCTTGTTGTTATGGTTCCCGATCTTGCGTAGCTGGGAGCCCTTATGGTTGCTGCCGCACACCCGGCAGCGATAGTTGCGGGCCTGGGAGCGTAGGAACTCCAAGATGGGGTCTTCCATCGTCGCGCAGGTCCAGTATAAGCGCGGCAATGGCGCATCATTGATGGCGGAATCGTGGCAAAACCGCTGATCCTGTTGACCAATGACGATGGCATCTACGCCCAGGGCATTCTGGCCGCCTGGCAGGAGCTGCGCAAAATCGGCGACGTCGAGGTGGTTGCCCCGGATGCCGAACGCAGCGCGGTCGGCCATGCCATCACGTTGCTCCTTCCCCTGCGCACCAAGGAGGTGGTCCGCCGGAACGTGCGCTTCGGTTATGCCGTGAACGGCATGCCGGCCGATTGCGTGAAGATCGCGGTCAAGGCGATCCTGCCGCGACCACCCGACCTGGTCGTCTCCGGCATCAACCTCGGTGCGAACACCGGAACCAATGTCATCTATTCGGGAACGGTCAGCGCCGCGACCGAGGCGCGCATCCTTGGCATTCCCTCGATCGCCGTCTCGCTGGCGACCTTCACCCATCCCGATTTCACGTACGCCGCGAGATTTACTCGCAAACTCGCCCTCGCTGTGATCGCCAAAGGCTTGCCGGACAAGACCCTATTGAACGTCAACGTGCCCAATATCCCCGAAGCGAAGATCAAGGGCGTCGCGATCACCCGGCAAGGCGATTCACGAGTGGAAGAGCGATTCGAGAAGCGCACCGATCCCCGTAACCAGACCTACTACTGGCTGGACGGCACGTTCAGACTCCAGGAGTTGACCGAGCACGCCGATGCGGCGATGGTCAACGACGGCTATGTGTCGATCACCCCGGTGCAGTACGACCTGACCGCCTATCCGGCGATCGACCTGCTGGAGCACTGGAACCTCCAGCCGTAGCCGATCGCCGGCGGTCGATGAACGCGGCTGTCACCATGACGATCGCAAACCAGGTCAGGCCGAGCGCGAGGCCACCAACGACGTCCGTCAGCCAGTGGACCCCCAGGTACAGGCGCGAAGCCGCGATGACCAGGACGATGGTGGCCGCCGCGACCGCGAGCATCACATGGCGGCGCGGCCACGCATAGGCTGAGAGAACGACGACGAGCATCGCGTAAAAGCTGGCCGACTGCGTCGCATGCCCGGAGGGAAAGGCCCATCCCTCGTCCGGGCCGCCGTATTGCAGGGCAGCCTCGGGACGGAGGCGGTGAACGAGCGGTTTGAGGATGTCGTAGAGGCCCGCCGCGCCGCCGACGGCGATCGCCAGCAGGATGGCCGGCCGAAGCCTGTGCTGCCACATCCATAGCCAGGCGGCGACCGCCACACCCAGGGGAACCAGGAAGAACGCGGAGCCCAGCCAGGTCAGGATGCTGAAGACCATGGCCAGCCATCCCACCCGACGGGTGGCGATCGCACTGGCCAGCCAGGGGTCGAGCGTCCGCGTGAGTCCGGTGTGGCCGAGCACTTCACGCAGCAGCTCGCCGAAGACCAGCGCCCCGCCGAGTGCGATGAGGGGAAAAACGCGCCAGCCTCTGCGCGACATCTCGGACCTATCGCACTGGGTTGCGCAAGACGCCGATCCGCTCCACCTCGGCCTCGACGATGTCGCCGGGCTGGAGGTACTCGGGCGGGTTTTTCCCATCGCCGACGCCATCCGGCGTGCCGGTAGAGATGGCGTCGCCCGGCTCGAGCGTCATCCCCGCCGAAAGGTCGGCAATGATCCGCGCCACCGAGAAGATCATGTCGCGGGTGTGGCCATCTTGCTTGCGCTTGCCGTTGACCGTCAGGCGCAGCGCGAGCGCCTGGGGATCCTCGACCTCGTCCGCGGTCACGATCACCGGCCCCATCGGGCAGGTGCCATCAAGGCTCTTCCCCTTGAACCATTGCGAGGTGCGGAATTGGAGCTCCCGCGCCGAAACATCGTTGAAGACCGTGTAGCCGAAGACATGATCCAGGGCGTGCGCCTCGTCGATGTCGCGACCACCGATGCCAATGACGACGCCAAGCTCCACCTCCCAGTCGAACCGAGTGGTCAATCCCCGCGGATACGGTATTGGCTCATCCGGACCGATCACCGAGGTGGGCGGCTTGGTGAAGTAGATCGGCGTGGCAGGCGGCGCGTTTTTCAGTTCCTTTGCGTGGGCCGCGTAGTTCTGACCGAGGCAGACCACGTCCTTGCGCGGGCGGACGATCGGCGCGTGCCACCGGACGCGGTTGGCAGGATAGGCCAGGCCGGCCTCAGCATCCTGGGCGAGGTCGTGGCTCGCCAGTTCCGATGCAAAGCGCCGGTAGAGTTCGGCGGCGTGCCGCCAGGTCTCCGGGCCGGCATCGAGCAACTCGAGCATGTCGGCCGGCAAACGGAGGCCCTCGTGCAGGTGCGAGTAGCGGGCGAGGTCCAGCACTGCGGTGCCGCAGTCGGCACCGAGGCGGGGCGCACCCGGCTCGACGGAGTACGTGCACAGTCTCATATCGATGGTCCGACCGTCAGCATAAATAAAGGGCCGCGTCAGCGGACGCGGCCCGTCTTCTGCGAGTCGATCAATTAGCCGCCGCCACCACCGTTGCCGCCGCCGCCACCACCATTGCCGCCGCCGTCATTGACATCGCCGCTCAGGTCGAGCTTGTAGATGCTTCGACCGTGCGTCGCCGCGTACAGGACTCGCCCCTGGCTCGAGAGCGCCAGGCTGTAAACGGCCACTGGCGGAAGGCCAGTCGCCGCCTGGCGCCAGGTCGTCCTGCCGGCGCGCAGCTCGAGGACGCCAAAGTCGGTCGCCGCGTACAGGTTGCCGGTCTGGTTGTCCCGGGCGATCGCCGTGATCGGCTGATCACCGAGGTTGTGACTGATGTCGGTGAAGGTCGCCGTGCCGGTGCCCTGGTTGTAGCGAACGTCGAAGACGTGACCGGGCGTCGCCGGCGTAAAGGCGTTGTAGCCCGAATACGAGATCCAGGCGTGGTAGGCATTGGTTGGGTCGACCACGATGTTGCTGATGAACCGGCCCGGGGTTGCGGCGGTGTCGATCCGGGTGTAGCTCACAGCGGCCGCGGGAGCCTGCGCGTTCGTCGAGACGAAGACGCGTCCGAGGCGGGTGGCCGCCCACATCACGTTCTTGTCGCTCGCCGCGCGCGCGATGGCGACGACGTAGAAGCCCGCGCGATCTGGACCGAAGGCAGCGCCAGTCAGGTCGCCGGCGTCGTCGAATGCAGCTCCGCCGAGGGAAGCCCAGTCACCACAGGTGGCGGCGACGCTGTTCGGGATGTTGTAGTTGTACGCCTGCTCGTTGCAGTTGGCGTCGAGGTAGGCTTGGGAGCCGCCGCTGTCCTGCGTCCGCCAGATGTGCTGCATCCCGGCGAAGACGCTTCCGCCCACGCTCGGGTCCATCTCGAACGGCGAATAGAAGGCGCCGCTTTCAGGGCTGACCAACATTGGGCCGGCGTTGAAGTCCCAGCCGGAGGGTGCCGTCCCATGGAAGTTGGTGTCGGAGGCGGTCCCGGTGTAGGTGTGGATCCGGATGTTCGGATTGGCCAGGTCGGTGCCAGAGAGGCCGCCGTCGCCGCCGACCGACTCGAACCAGCTATTCGGTGAGCCGCTCCAGGCCCAGGTCCCATTGTCCTGGGTCCCGCCCATCACGTCATGGCGGGGATTACTCGGGTTGATCGACACGTGCTGGTACTGCAGCGTGGCAAGGCCGGCGTTCAAGGTGAAGATCCGCGTCGGGATGGCCTTCAGCCACATCTGGCAGTCGACCAGGTTTGCCCCGGCGTTCTTCCGCTTGGGATCGGTGCAGGTTCCTGAGGTGTCGGCGAACCGGCCGCTGGTTCGCACCACGCCACCGTCGGAGCCGACGAACGCGATGTCGGGATTCGAGGAGGCGAACACGATGGCATGCTGGTCCGGGTGCATGCCCAGCGGCGGCGACTGGGTGTCGTTCGTCATGTCGGTGAAGCTCTCGCCACCATCGACCGAGCGCTGGATGGTCCGGCCGTTCGACGGGCTCGGCGCACCGATGGCGCCCTGGCCGATATCGTCGTACTGCATCTGGCCGCCGATCCAGACCGCGTCCGGACTGCCGGGCGGTGATGCGACCGGCATGTCATACGAGCACTGGCCGCCGCACCAGTTGAAGGAGGCGTAACCCGGGGTTCCCTGGATCGGGTTGGAGAGGTTCTTCCACAGACCGCCCGCTCCGGTCCCAACCGCCTTCGAGGCCAGCAGCGCGGCAGCCGGCTGATCCGCGTTATCGGCCCGCCAGAGGTTGGAGTCGGCGGTACCGCCGTTCCCAAGACCCGCATAGACGCGGGTGTGGCCGTTCTTGGCCGTCACCGCGATCGCCGCCCGCTCAAACTGGGTGGCGAACGGGGTGGTTTCGTCGTTACCCGACAGGATCTGGTGGAAGGTCGTGTCGCCGTCGATGCTCGGCGCCCGGCGGTAGACGCCAAAGACAAAGGTTGCCGCGTAAACCGTCGTCGGATTGAGATGGTCGAGCTGGATGTCGGAGATGCCGCCCTTGAAGAAGTCGCCACCGCTCGCGCTCGGGCTGGCGCTGTCCTGTGGCAGGATGAGCGCGGCCGTCCAGCTCTGCCCGCCATTTAACGACTCATAGATGCCGATGGGTGGGGCGTTAGGCGGCGTATGCCGCCCGCCGTAGACCGCCGAGTGGCCGTGCCGCGCGACCGCGGTGCCAATCAGGAGGTGCTTGGCGTTCGTCGGGTCGATGGCGACGGCCGCGATGCTCCGGTCGCGGCTGACGGCTACGCTTCCGGACACGAGCCGCCACGTCTGCCCACCGTTGGTCGACTTGTAAAGGCCGATGCCAGCTTCGGAGTCGGTCGAGCCGTTGGGCTCACCGGTCCCGGCGTAGATGGTCCGGCCGCTGTGATCCGTCGGGTCGATGCTGATCGAGCCGATCGAGTTGGATTGCATCCCGGCGGACGAGGAGCGCCAGCGCGCCGGCACCGCCAGGGCATCATCGGTGATCCAGACACCGCCACCGGCGGCGCCCACATAGAGGCGGCAGTTGCCCGGGACGCAGGTCGGCGCGATCGCGAGCGAGGTGACGCGGCCCGAGTCGATGCTCGCCCGGCCGGTGTAGGTGACCGGCCCGGGGACGGTCCCCACCGTGGGGCCGATCAGCTGCCAGCCTCCGTTACCGTTCTGGTCGCCGTGTTCGTTGCCCTGGTTCTGGACGTCGCCGAACGACTGCGTCGCCTTCAGAGCTTGATCCATCGAGATCGTCGTGTTGGGGAGGGCTCGGTTCAAGTACTGCTCCTCCGCAGCGTTGAACGCCGAGTCCTTGAGGATCGCCTTGACTTTGTTGAGTCGGTCTTGCGAGAGGCCGATCCCGGTTTGCTGGGTGGTGACGGAGCCAGGCTGGCTGGTTGCGACGACCGCCGAGAGTACAACGGCGCCGATCGCCAGCGAGCCGATCCGGGTAAACAGGCGGACACGCGCGCTACGTGGATGTGGTCCCAACTTCTCCTTCCCTCCGCTGAACCTGATCTCGACAGACAACCCCGGGCGTGCAGAAACCCGAGTCTGCTGACAATAGCCTGCGGGCGACCTCTCGTCAACAGCCAGTGAAGGCCTGTTAAGGTCCGCCAGAGCCGCCGAAGGTGAGCCCGCGAAAGGCTTGACACTCCGGCGTCGGGAAGTTCACTATAGGGCGGTTCGGTTTTACAGGGGTTAACCGTTCCTCGTTTTTCCTTAGGGAGGGAAACAGGTAAAGCGCCCCGCCAAGGCGGTCCACGCGTGTCGTCTTCTCGTGCCTTCAACTGAGGTTGACCGGCCCCGGACACGCTCTCGTGCCCTGGCCGGTTTCGTCGGACTCGTCGTCGTCCTCCTTGGGGCGGCGTGCGACAGTGGCTCGACCATCGCGACCAGCAAATTAAGTCAACTCGTTTTGACGGAGCAGGACATGCCGGGCTTCACCTCGTTCTCCAACGGGCAGCAGGTACGTCTCGACAACCAGGGCACCGTTCGGGCAGACGCCTCGCGCTACGGCCGGGAGGGTGGCTGGATCAACCGGCTGCGTCCTGCTGACTCGACCAGGACCGCGGGACCCCTCGTTGTCGAGTCGCGAGCGGACCTGTTCAAGACCTCGGACGGGGCCAAGTCCGACCTGGCTGCGTACCGGGTTCTCTTTTCTCGGCTCAGCGGGGAGCACAAGGAGATCGCCGTCTCCGGCTTAGGCCAGGACGCGGTCGGCGTCACCTTCACCCAACCGGGCGGCCGGACGCTGCGGTTCTTTCGATTCGCCTGGCGGTATCAGAACGCCACGGCTTCCATCACGGTGGAGGGCTTCGATGGTCAGGTCAGCCAGGACGATGCACTGGCGATCGCGCGCAAACAGGAAAAGCGAATTGAAGGAGCGTGATCGATGGGATAGGGAGCATTCCGTTGCAGCCGTTCGCAAGCGATTCTCAGTGTCGGGGATTCGATCGATTTAGATCAAGGGACGGTGAGGGATGAAATCAGGCGATCCAACGCGTTTGATCCGGCGTCGTATTGGACTGCTCGCCGCCATAACGGCTGTTGCGGGCTTCGTGCTGTCCGGCGGCGGCTCAGCCTACGCGTACCCAGGCCTCTTCGAGGACGATACGTCAACGGTGATGTCGGGCCCACTCGACATGCGGGATGTGAGTAGCGGGACTACCTTGACGGAATGTCCTCAGGCCGGCCTGAGCGGCAACGGGGCACAGCCGCTGAACAGCCACCGGCAGGATAACGCCGAACAAAAAAGCACCGGGACCGACCGGCGCCTCAATCAGGACTTCTCCTGCATGCCGCAGGATGAGACCGTCGTCGATCAGAACCCGAAAGCCAGCGGCAACTACATCGCGGGAGCGAATGACTACCGCCTCGGCTGGGGGACGTCTGGCTTTTATGCCACCACCGACAAGGGCGCCCACTGGTATGACGGGATCACCCCGTTCCCATCGACACCGAACGGGGACAACCTCGACGGTGGCGGCGATCCGGTGGTCGTCTTCGATCGGGCGGGCGTCGCCTACTACTCGCAGATCAACTTCAACCGCACCGATGACACCAGCGGCGTGTGGGTGAACCGATCGACCAACGGTGGCTTCACCTGGACCCGGCCGTGCGTGGCGATCCGGTTGGCCGCTCCACCCTCGGAGGCCGCGGCCTGTGGTGGTCCCGGCGACGTCCGGCAGCCCGGGGATGGCACGGTGGGCTATATCAAGGACAACGACAACGTCCTGAACGGCAGCGTGCCCGCCTTCGATAAGGAGTGGATCACGGCTGGTCCGCGTCCGACGGGTGTGTCGGCGACTTGCTTTACGCCCTTGACCCACACACCAACGGCCTGCAATCCGGCCGTTGTCGGCGTGGATCGACTCTACGTCACCTATTCACTATTCTCGGGTGCTGGGAGCGCCCAGATTTTCCTGAGCTACTCGGATGACCAGGCACGCTCGTGGTCTTCACCGCAGTTCATCGGCGGCGCCGCCAGCTTCTGCGCCGCAGGCGGGCGTCCCGGCAACAGTTGCGCCGACAGCCAGGGTTCACAGCCGACGGTGAATCCCACCACCGGTCAGCTCTGGGTCGGATTCATCAACGGCGACACGACCGACGAGGACCAGTACCTGGTCGTCACCTCCAGGGATGGCGGTCAGACGTTCTCGCCGCCGTCGCGCGTCGACACGCTCTATGACGTCAACTTCCCACGCGGTGTCAACGGCAGAGCCGACTGTGTCGCCCGGGGGCAGGGCTCGACTCGTGCCGTCCCCACGAATAGCTGCTTCCGCTATGACCCGATCTTCAACTCGATCGTGGCGGACAAGCGAGGCGGGGAGTTCGCCAACAGCCTCTATGTCGCGCTCGTCGACAATCGGAACGGAACGATCCGCGACTCGAACGCGGACGTCTTCCTGTACAAGTCGACTGACGGCGGGACGACGTGGATCGGGCCGACGCGGGTGAACAACGACGCGTCGACCACCCCGACGAACCGCGACTGTGGCCGAGCCACCAACAGCATCGGCGGCAACTCGTCAGTCTGCCCCGAGCAGAATTGGGGGGCGGACCAGTTCTTCCCCTACGTCACCATCAGCACCGAGGGCATGCTGAACGTGACGTTCCATGACCGGCGACTCGACACGTCGTCCCCGGCCGGCTCGGGCGCGTGGCCGACCAGCAAGACAGAAGTCGGCAACTACCTCGTCTGGTACTGGGGCGCGCAGTGCAGGATCACGCACGCGCCAACGGTTAGCCAGACGACGACGGGACCGGTGCCATCCGCGGCATCCGAGTGCACCGCACCTGAGGCTGTGGTGAACCCGTCGGTGGCGACCGGCTTCAACCCGGGTGCGGGCCCGGTACCCGGCCAGAATCAGAACTCGGCGACGTTGCCCTTCCGTAACTTCCAGATCTCGGACGTGGGATCGAACTTCGATTACTCGTTCCGGGCTGGGATCTTCGCCGGCGACTACAGCGGAAACGCGTCGGGTCCGACGGTAGCCAGCGGCGCTGACAGTGCCAATGGCGAGCATGGCAGCCGCGACGTGATCGCGGTCTGGACCGATGCCCGCAACGGCCGAGGATCCGGAGCTCCGACCAGCGTCCAGCCCGGCCGCAACCCGATCTGCG
>Ga0209526_10002676_pt1 | contig 12039 bp, 15 predicted proteins | sample JacPinW_OM2H0_M1_FD_188566 | JGI IMG/M metagenome (GOLD analysis project Ga0209526, IMG submission 188566) | Forest soil microbial communities from Algoma, Ontario, Canada - Jack Pine, Ontario site 1_JW_OM2H0_M1 (SPAdes) (version 2) | ecosystem: Environmental > Terrestrial > Soil > Boreal...
GACTTGAGGTCGATCTTGTAGAGGTCGGTCCAGGGACGGATGTACTCGAGGACCTCCCTGGTGGCGTTGCCGTTGGAGATATACGCGGTCGTAAACCCGCGCGGCCGCGCTGCCGTGAAAACCTCGACCGCCCACTCGGAGGTGATCAGCGGTTCGTTGTACGAGGTGGCGACCACAGTGGCGCCCTGCCGCTGCGCGATGTCGACCAGCTGCTGGGGTGAGACGTCCATCGGCTCGGTGAGGGCACCAGGGTCGCGCAGCGCCTGCGAGGTGACCCAGTTCTGGCAATAAGAGCAATGCAGGTCACATCCGAGCATGCCGAAGGTGAGCGCATCGGTCCCTGGAAAGGCGTGAAAGAACGGCTTCTTCTCGATCGGATCGCACTGCAGCGCGCCCACGTACCCCCGGGGCACCATCAGCGTGCCGCCGCGGTTGTATCGAACCTTGCAAATGCCGCGAAGGCCGTCCTTGATCAGGCAGCGGTGGGCGCAGGCGTAGCAGCGAACCTGGTTGTCGGGCAGTTTCTCGTAGAGCGTTCCGAGTGCGCCCTCGTCGACCCGCCGGTCGAGCGTCTCCGAAAACGGTGTGGCCTCTTTGGCCGGCATAGGCTGAATATAGTCGCCATCGGACGCGAGCTATTTGTTCGGAAATCCTGGGTCAGGCGGCCGCAGGCTCCTCCCTTAGATCGCGCTCGAGCTCGAGCCGGCTAACCATCGCCTTGTGCGACCAGGGCGAGCGGGAAGCGCTGTCGTCGCGAAGCCCTTCCAGCACGTCTGAGAATCCATACCAACGGAACGAGATCTCGACGAACGACGGCACGTTGCCCATGATCTAAGTCCTCCAACTGGCTCTGACGAGTTTAGGTTGGAGCTATCCGCGGCTTCCCGCTATGTCGCACGTCACAGGTCGCCCGGTCAGGCGGCGTTGGGGACGACGTGCAGCCGCTTCGGTCGGACGAAGCCGCTGTCCGGGTGAGGATCGAAATAGCTCAGCGGAACGGCGTTGCCGGTCGACTCGAGTGTCTCCATGATCCGCGGGATCGCTCCCGTGGCGGTCAGCATGCCGGTTACCTTGCCGTTCTCGTATCCCGACTGCTTGTAGACGAAGATGTCCTGGAGCGAGATCTGGTCTCCCTCGATCCCGGTCACCTCGGAGATGTAGGTGATCTTGCGCGAGCCGTCCCGCAAGCGGTTCTGCTGGATGATGATGTTGATTGCCGACGCGATCTGCTCGCGGATAGCTCGGGAGGGGAGTTCCATGCCGGCCATCAGGACCAGCGTCTCGAGTCGCGAGATCGTGTCTCGAGGCGTGTTCGAGTGGACGGTGGTCAGCGAGCCATCGTGACCGGTGTTCATGGCCTGGAGCATGTCCAGCGCCTCGCCGCTACGGACTTCACCGACGACGATCCGATCGGGCCGCATTCGGAGGGTGTTGATGACGAGGTCGCGGATGCTTACCCCACCTTTGCCTTCCACGTTGGTCGGCCGTGACTCCAGGTTGATGACGTGAACCTGGCGCAGCTGCAACTCCGCCGCATCTTCGATGGTGATGATGCGCTCGTCGCCGGGGATGAAGCTGGAGAGCACGTTCAAGGTGGTGGTCTTTCCGGAGGAACCACCGCCGGCCACCACGATGTTCATGCGTGCATTGACGCAGGCCTTGAGGAACGCCGCCATCTCCTCGGTCAAAGTGTTGTTCTTGATCAGGTCTCCGATCTGGAGCGGGTCCCTGCGCATCTTACGGATGGTCACCGCCGCACCCTTGACGGCCAGCGGCGGGATGATCACGTTGACGCGGGAACCATCGGGAAGGCGGGCGTCGACCATTGGCGAGCTTTCATCGACGCGGCGACCAACGCCGGTGACGATGCGCGAGATGATCTGCATCAGGTGGGCGTCGCTGTCGAATTTGATCGCCGCCCGCATCATCTTGTTGCCGCGCTCGATGTAGACCTTGTTCGGGCCGTTGACCATGATGTCCGAGATCGCCTCGTCGGCGAGCAGCACTTCCAGGGGGCCGAAGCCGAGGATGTCGGCCAGCAGCGCGGCGAGCAGTTGCGCCCGGGTCTGGGTGGTTATCGTGACCCGGCGGGCACTCAGATAGGCATCGAGCACCTCGGTGGCCCGCTGACTGATCGCTTCCTGGTCGAGCTCATTGGCGCGCTCGCCCAGCTCGCCGATGATCCGGTCGTGGACCGCGGCCTTGATCCGGTGCAGCCGTTCGGCTTCCGGCAAGTCGTTCAGGTTGGCGTTGGCGGGCGCCGGTCGGGCGTCAACCGGGGCGACCGGCTCCTTGGCCGCCACCCGGTCCGCCAGCGTGTTCGCGGGTGCTGGGCTTGGAGCGGGGGCCGCCGGCGGGCGGGGCGCCGCTGGAGTCGGGGTGGCATGAACCGTGGAGATCGGTCGCGAAGCTGGCCCGGTAGGGGCTGACCGCGCCGGAGGGGCGGCTGGCTGCCATGCTGGGGCCGGTTTGGCGGGAGGGGGTGCCGGTGCTTGCGGGGCCTGGGGAGGCGCGGCCGGAGGCTGCGCGGCTTTTGCCGGCGGCTTTGGAGGTGTGGGGGCCCCGGGGTCGCCCTGGGACTTTTGAATACGTTCGAGCAGCGACAAGCCGTTCCTACCCCCAGTTCAGTCGAATTGGCGAACTGGGGCCGATGCTACGTAGTGACCCTTACGAACCAGACTGCGCGGGGGTAACAGGGCGATGGCACGGCTGCCACAGCAATCTCCCAGGCTCGTGACCGAGGGTGAAGTTCGCTGCGCGGATCGAATTCAGGGTACGATGTCGCCAATTTTGTTTGGAGGTAGTTCATGTCATTGTCGAAGCTTTTCTTGATCGTCGCGCTCATCTGTTTCATCCTCGAAGCTCTTGCTAGCCGGATCAAGATGCGCGCTCCGTTCGGGCTGATGGGCGCCGGGCTGGCGTTCCTGACCGCGTCGTATTTGTTCTAGGCGGCCTAGAGGAAGCCGAGTTCCATCTTGGCGTCGTCACTCATCATGTCCGCGCTCCAGGGCGGTGAGTAGACGAGTTCGACCGTGCACGACTTGACGGCCGGGATCTCTTCGACCTTGGTCTTGACCTCGTCGAAGAGGTCCTGGGCCCACGGGCAGCCGATGGCGGTAAGGGTCATCTTGATCAGGACATTGCCCTCGTCGATGCCGACCTCGTAGACCAACCCCAGCGACATGATGTCGAGCCCGATCTCCGGGTCTTTGCAGGTTGCGAGCTGGGCGTCGATCTGCTGGCGCAGATCGCCGGAGGGGGGAGCTTGGGTCGTTTCCATGGTGTCCGCCATAGCTAGATCTTAGTCCGGTACCTCCAGATAGAGATCGCCGTTCTCGACCGTTACCGGGTAGGTTTTCGCCGGGATCACAGCCGGCAGCCCGATGACCTGGCCGGTTCGCACGTCGAAACGGGAGCCGTGCCGCGGGCACTCGACTGACATCTCCCACAGATCGCCCTCGCAGAGCGAATACTCCTCGTGGGTGCAGGTGTCGCTGATCGCATAGAAGTTGTCGTCTTCCGCATGGATCAGGCAGATCGGAGTCCCATCAACCTCCACCCGCTTCATCGACTCCTTTGGCAGCTCACTGGTGGAGGCGACCCGCTCGCGCGTCACGCTATTCAATCCGCGCGGCCAGTTCCTGCTCGACCGCCTCGCGAACCTGGGCGACGGGGAGCCGATCGAGAACCTCGCCGAGGAAGCCCTGGACCAGCATCCGCTCGGCGACCGGGCGCGGGATGCCGCGGCTGACGAGGTAGAAGAGATGCTCCGGGTCCACCGGCCCGACGGTCGCGCCGTGACTGCACCGCAGGATGTCGTTGTTGAGGATCTCGAGGATCGGCTCGGAGGTCGCCTTCGCCTTATCCGAGAGCAGGAGGTTTCGATTCGCCTGGTTCGAGGAACTCCCTCGAGCCTCTTCCTCGACCCGCACTACGCCCACGTAGACACTCTTGGCGCTGTCCTGGAGGGCGCCCTTGAAGAGCAGGTCAGACGTGGTATGCGGCGCGATATGGTCCTGGAGCGTGCGGAAGTCGAAGGCCTGCTCGCCGGCGCCGAAGAAGAGGCCGCGCAGGTCCGCCGTGGATCCGGGGCCTTCGAGCATCGCCTCCACCCGGATCCGCGCAAACCGCCCGCCGAGGGCGACATCGACCATCTGGAGGTGGGAATCGCGACCGAGGTGGAAGCGCTGGTTGGCGAACTGCCAGGTCTTCTCGCTCCATCGTTGCAGCGCGACGTAACCGACGTTCGAGCCCTCTTCGAGGAAGACCTCGGAGGAACCGCTGGCCAGCAGAACCTCCTGGCGATCGGCGCTCAGGAATTCATCGACGTACTTGAAGCGGGCGCCTTTGCCCGCGATGACCAGTGAATGCGGCAAGACGGCTCCGCCCGACCCGGCCGACCAGAACTGACTGATCAACGGATGCTCGACGCTGACACCGTCGGGAACGTAGACGAAGGAGCCGCCGGTGAAGAGCGCTGCGTGCAGGGCGGCGAACTTATCGCGATCGGGTTTAACGGCGCTGAAGAGATAGCGCTCGACCAGATCGCGATGCTCGCGAGCGGCCTGCGCCAGCGGCATGAAGATCACCCCTTGCCGCGCGAGCGCTGGGTCGAGCGTCGCCGCGGGGGTCGATGTACCGCGCTGCCGGAGCGTGCCGCTGACCTGCTCCAGCGTCCCGGCCGGCGCCGTCCCGTTGGGCTGCTGAAAGGGGGCGTAGCTGTCCAGGTTGAGACCCTTGAGGTCGGCCTGGCGCCAGTCCTCCTGCCGCTTCGTGTCCGGCAGGCTCATGCCCTCGTAGATGCCGAAGGACTCGAGCCGCCGCGCGCGCAGCCACTCCGGTTCGCCGTGAAGAGCGCTCAGCTCTTCGACGGCCGCTTTCGTGAACGCCATTTACCCGACGGAGCCGATCATCTCGAGCTGGATCAGGCGATTCAGCTCGACGGCATATTCGATGGGGAGTTCCTTCGTGAACGGCTCGATGAAGCCGTTGACGATCATCGTCTCCGCCTCGGCCTTGGTGATCCCGCGACTCTGCAAATAGAAGAGTTGCTCGTCCGACACCTTGCTGACGGTTGCCTCATGCCCGATGCGCACCTGCGGCTCGTCCACCTCGGTGGTGGGGTAGGTGTCCGAGCGGGACTGGTCGTCGAGCAGCAGCGCGTCGCAGCGCACGAAAGACTTCGAGTTCTTGGCGCCCGGGTAGACCTTCACCAGTCCGCGGTACGAGGTCCGGCCACCGTTCTTCGAAATCGACTTCGAGACGATGTTCGAGCTGGTGTCGGGCGCCACATGGACGGCCTTGCCGCCGGCGTCCTGGTGCTGACCCTTACCGGCGAAGGCCACGCTGAGGACGTCGCCTTTCGCGCCCGGCTCCATCAGGTAGATGGAGGGGTACTTCATCGTGATCTGTGAGCCCAAATTGCCGTCGACCCATTCCATGGTGGCGTCGCCGTAGGCGACGGCGCGCTTGGTCACCAGGTTGTAGACGTTGGTCGACCAGTTCTGGACCGTCGTGTAGCGGCAGCGGGCGCCGCGCTTGACGATGATCTCAACCACCGCCGAGTGCAGCGAATCGGTGGTGTAGATCGGCGCCGTGCATCCCTCGATGTAGTGCACGAAGCTGTCTTCGTCGCAGATGATCAAGGTTCGCTCGAACTGGCCCATGTTCTCGGCATTGATCCGGAAGTAGGCCTGCAGAGGGATCTCGACCTTGACGCCCTTGGGGACGTAGATGAACGATCCACCGGACCAGACCGCGCTGTTCAGGGCTGCCATCTTGTTGTCACCGGGCGGGATGATGGTGCCGAAGTACTGCTTGAAGAGATCGGGGTAGTCCCGAAGCGCGCTGTCGGTGTCGGTGAAGATCACACCCTTGGCTTCCAGTTCCTTGTGTAGCGAGTGATAGACGACCTCCGACTCGTACTGGGCGGCGACGCCCGCCAGGAACTTCCGCTCCGCCTGGGGCACGCCGAGGCGGTCAAAGGTGTTCTTGATGTCGGCCGGCACGTCTTCCCAGGTCTTGCCCTGCTTCTCGGTCGACTTCAGGAAATAAAAGATGTTCTGGAAATCGATGGTTGAGAGGTCCGCGCCCCAGGTGGGCATCTCCTTCTTGTCCCAGATCTGCAGCGCGCGCAACCGGAACTTGGTCATCCACTCCGGCTCGTTCTTCATCCAGGAGATCTCTTTGACGACCTCCGGATTGAGGCCACGCTTGGCCTTGAAGACGAACTTCTCCGGGTCGAAGAAGCCGTACTTCTCCTTGTAGTTGTCGCCGACGTCGATCCGCGGGATGACGGTTGCCATTAATTTGCCTCCAACGCTGCCGGCGCCTTGGCCGGCTCTTTGACCCATTCCGAGTAGCCTTTTGCCTCCAACCAATCCGCGAGCTCCGGCCCGCCCGAGCGAACGAACTCGCCGTTGACGAGGACGTGAACGTAGTCCGGCTTGATGAACTTCAGGACGCGAGTGTAGTGGGTGATGATCATTACGCCCAGCTCCGGACCACGCATCCGGTTGACGGCATCGCTCACGAACTTGATCGAGTCGATGTCGAGCCCGGAGTCGGTCTCATCGAGGATCGCGATCTCTGGCTTCAGCACCGCCATCTGAAGGATCTCGGCACGCTTCTTCTCACCGCCGGAGAATCCCTCGTTGACGTAGCGCGAGAGGAAGGAATCATCCATCCGCAGCACGGACATTTCGTCCTTGAGCATGGCGCGGAACTCCTTGACGTTGATCGCCTTGGACTTGTCCTTGCCGTCGTACCCACGCTTGGCATTGATGGCGGTGCGCAGGAAGTTCGACATCGTGATCCCGGGCACGACGACCGGATACTGCAGGGCGAGGAACATGCCGAGCTTCGCCCGTTCCTCGGGCTGGAGGGTGAGGATGTTCTTGCCTTTGAACAGGACCTCGCCACTGATCACCTTGTAGTTGGGGTGGCCCATCAGGGTGTGCGAGAGCGTGCTCTTGCCCGAGCCATTCGGGCCCATCACGGCGTGCACCTCGCCCTTGTTGACCGAGAGCGACACGCCTTTGAGGATCTCGCGGCCTTCGACACTGACCCGAAGGTCCTTGATCTCGAAATCTGCCATTCCCTTTGTCAGTTTACCCGTCGATTCCGTATTCGAAGCCAATTCAGTCCTCCTCCTCGTGCGAATCGCCGTTGAGCGCGACGCGGAGCGTGTTGACGGAGAGCGTCGCGCATTTCATCCGGGCCGGGCTGATCTGGATGCCCAGCTCCTCCAGCAGGTCCTTGGTCGGAAAGCTCTTCAGCTCCGCCACCGGCCGGCCGACGATCATGTCGGTCAGCATCGATGCCGATGCCTGGCTGATGGCGCAACCCCGGCCGCGGAAGCTGACGTCACCCAGTTTGCCGTCGTCGAGCTTGAGGTAAAGGGTGATGACGTCGCCGCAGAGCGGGTTGTCGCCTTCCTGGGTGATGTCGGCGTCGGCCAGCTCCCCGAAGTGATGCGGGTTCTTGTAGTGCTCGAGAATCTGCTCGCGGTAGAGATCGTCACCCATAGTTATGCGAACACCTTCTGCGCCTTCTGAATTCCGCTGACCAGCTGATCGACCTCGTCCGGCTGGTTATAGATGTAAAAGCTCGCCCGGGTGGTGGCCGGAACGCCGAGCCGGTCCATCAGCGGTTGCGTGCAGTGATGCCCGGCGCGCACCGCGATCCCGTCGCGGTCGACCAGGGTGGCCAGGTCGTGGGGGTGGATGTCAGGGATCGTGAAGGAGATCGCGCCGCCGTGGATCTCCGGGTCGCGCGGGCCGTAGAGGACGATGCCCGGAATCTCCTGTAGCTTCTCGAGCGCGTAATCCACCAGCGTCCGCTCGTGCGTTCGAACCTGATGCATGCCGAGATTCTTGAGGTAGTCGACCGCCGCACCCAGGCCGATGCCTTCTGCCACGGCGGGCGTCCCGGCCTCGAACTTCCAGGGGAGGTCGTTCCAGCTGGCCTCGTGGAGCTTGACCCGCTTGATCATGTCGCCCCCGCCAAGGAATGGCGGCATCGCCTCCAAAAGCGCTCGCCGTGCCCAGAGGACGCCGATCCCGGTCGGCCCGCACATCTTGTGGCCGCTGAAGGCGTAGAAATCGACGTCGAGGTCTTTGACGTCCACCGGCATGTGCGGCACGGCCTGCGCTCCGTCGATGAGCACGAGGGCCCCGGCACGATGCGCCGCGGCGGTGATCGCCTTGATCGGGTTGATGGTCCCGAGCGTGTTCGACTGGTGGGTGATCGCCAGCAGACGGACGCCATCCAGGCGGGCTTCCAGCTCGTCGAGCTGTAGCAGCCCCTGGTCGTCGATGCGGAGGAACTCGAGCTGGGCCCCCACCTCCTGCGCCAGCAGCTGCCAGGGGACGAGGTTGCTATGGTGCTCCATCTCGGTCAGCAGGATCCGATCGCCACCACGGATATTCACCCGGCCCCAGGTGTAGCGCACCAGGTTGATGGCCTCGGTGGTGTTGCGGGTGAAGATGACCTCCTTGACGGAGGTGGCGTTGATGAAGGCCGCCACCCGCTGGCGTGCCGACTCGTAGGCGGCCGTCGCCTCCTCGCTGATGGTGTAGACACCGCGATGAGGGTTGGCGTTGTAGCGGCGGTAGTAATCGTCCATGACGTCGATCACGGCCGCCGGTTTCTGCGAGGTGGCGGCGCTGTCGAGGTAGACCAGCGGCTTGCCGTTGATGGTGCGGCCGAGAATCGGGAAGTCGGCTCGCACGGCTGTGGCGTTGATGGCGCGGGCCTGGATCATGCCGGCTGCGCCTCGTGCATCAAGTCCGCGACCGTCACCGACTGCAGCGTCGACGTGATGCTTCCCTGCAGCTTCTCCCAGAAGGCGTGCGCCGAACAGGGCGTGTCGGCGTGGGTGCATTCGCCGGGACCACCGCCTTCCGCCAGGCAGCTCACGGGGGCCAGCGTGCCCTCGAGGCTGCGCACGATGTCGGCCATCGAGATGGCGGCGGGCTGGCGGGCCAGGGTGTAGCCGCCCTTGACCCCCATCCGGCTGGTCACGAGTCCCGCCCGGCGGAGCTGGCCGGCGATCTGCTCCAGGTACGACTGTGGCAGCCCTTCCTGTTCGGCGAGCTCAGCCAGCGGCGTCGGGCCAAGGCCGTAGCCACGGCCCAGGCGCACCATGACGCGGATTCCGTATTCGGAGCGGGTGGAGAATCTCATGGATCTCCGACCGGATTAGTCGGATATCTCAAAGTATAGCGGGCTGGGGGTTGCTGAAGCGACGTTCCCGTAACGTATCGGCGTGACCCTGCCCCTGGATAAGGCCTCCTTTCGCCACGCCATGGGGCACTTCGCCAGCGGGGTCACGGTCATGACCACCACCGCCGCCGGGCGGATGCACGGCATGACGGTCAGCGCCTTTGCCTCCCAGTCGCTCGACCCTTTGCTGATCCTGGTCTCCGTGGAACGATCGACCGAGATGCACAAGCTGGTCATGGCGAGCCGCGCCTTTGCCATCAACGTTCTGGGCGAGCACGCCGAAGGCACCGCCCGCTTCTTTGCCGACAACGCGCGACTCAAAGGCCCGGAATTCATCGAGGGCGCCTATCGCATCGGCCTCAGCGGCGCACCCCTCCTCAACGAGGCCGTCGCAGTTCTCGAGGCCACCGTGGACAGCACGCTCGAGGCAGGCGACCACTCGATCATCGTGGGCCACGTGACCGCGTTGGAGGTTCGCACGGACGCGCCACCGCTCGTCTATTACCGAAGCGGCTATCGCCGCTTGGACTAGTCCTCGAGCAGGTCGGTCAGCTTGCCACTGAAGGCAGACAGGCGCTGATGCGCGTCGAGCACCTCGTCGTGGGTCAGGGGATCGCCCTCGATCTCGTCCGCGTCCCGCGGTGAGGGCGCCGCGACCCGGGTGACTTCTTCGACTGCGTTGACGATCGATCCGGCAAACTCGACATGCAGGAAGAAGGAGTCGCGGCAGCGGCCACACGTGACCTGCACGATCAGCTTGTTGTTGTGGTTGCCGATCTTACGGAGCTGCGAGCCCTTGTGGTTGCTACCGCACACGCGGCAGCGGTAGTTACGAGCCTGGGACCGCAGGAACTCCAGGATGGGATCTTCCATCGTCGCCCGGTCCAGTATAAGCGCGCCGATGGCGCATCATTGATGGCGGAATCGTGGCAAAACCGCTGATCCTGTTGACCAACGACGACGGCATCTATGCCCAGGGGATCCTGGCCGCATGGCAGGAGTTGCGAAAGATCGGCGAGGTCGAGGTGGTCGCGCCTGACGCCGAACGGAGCGCGGTCGGCCATGCCATCACCCTTCTACTTCCGCTCCGAACCAAGGAAGTGGTGCGTCGCAACGTGCGCTTCGGCTACGCCGTGAACGGCATGCCGGCGGACTGCGTCAAGATCGCCGTCAAAGCGATCCTGCCGCGCCCACCGGACCTGGTCGTCTCCGGTATCAACCTCGGCTCCAACACCGGCACCAATGTGATCTACTCCGGCACCGTCAGCGCGGCGACCGAGGCGCGGATCCTCGGCATCCCCTCGATCGCGGTCTCACTCGCGACCTTTACGCAGCCCGACTTCACCTACGCGGCAAAGTTCACCAGGAAGCTCGCGCTGCAAGTGATCGCGCGCGGATTGCCCGACAAGACGCTCTTGAACGTCAACATCCCCAACCTGCCCGAGGAGAAGATCAAAGGCGTCGCCATCACGCGGCAGGGCGACTCCCGCGTGGAAGAGCGGTTCGAGAAGCGCACCGACCCTCGCAACCAGACCTACTACTGGCTGGACGGCACCTTCAAGCTGCAGGAGCTAGAGGAGCACGCCGACGCAAAGATGGTCAACGAAGGATACGTCTCGATCACGCCCGTGTCATACGACCTGACGGCCTACCCCGCGGTTGACATGCTGGAGCACTGGAACCTCCAGCCCTAGCGAACCGGATTCCTCAGCACACCGATCCGCTCGACTTCGGCGTCCATCACGTCGCCGCGCTTTAAGTACTCAGGCGGTTTGCGGCCGTCCCCAACCCCCTGCGGGGTGCCGGTCGAGATGCAGTCGCCGGGTTCGAGCGTCATCCCCGCGGACAGATCCGCGATGGTGCGCGCCACCGAGAAGATCATGTCGCCGGTATTGCTGTCCTGCTTGGAAACTCCGTTGACCGACAGTTGCAGACGTAGGCGCTGCGGATCTGGAATCTCGTCGGCCGTGATGATCACAGGCCCCATCGGGCAGCTGCCGTCGAGAGACTTGCCCTTGAACCACTGCGACGTGCGATATTGGAGATCGCGCGCAGAGATGTCGTTGAAAACCGTGTAACCAAATACGTGGTCGAGAGCGCGCGCCTCTGGGATGTCGCGCCCTCCCAATCCGATGACGACGCCGAGCTCAACTTCCCAGTCCAGCCGCGTGGTCAGCCCCTGGGGATACGGAATCGCCTCGCCTGGGCCGATGACGGTCGTCGGCGGCTTGGTGAAATAGATCGGCGCCGTTGGAGGAGGACTTCCGGATTCGGCGGCGTGGGCCGCATAGTTCTGGCCCAGGCAGAAGACGTCCTTCCTCGGCCGAGGAATCGGCGCAAGCTGCCGGACGCGGTCAGCCGCAAAGGCGAGCCCCGCCTCGGCATCCTGGCTGAGGTCGTGACTCGAGAGCTCGGCTGCGAAGCGACGGCAGAGTTCTGCCGCGTGCCGCCAGGCATCTGGGCCGGCATCGATGAGGCCGAGCATGTCTTCCGGAAGACGAAGCCCTTCATGAAGGTGGGAGTACCGGCCAACGTCGAGGACCGCCGTTCCACACAGCGCGCCAAGGCGTGGGGCTCCCGGCTCGACCGAATAGGTGCACAACCTCATGCACGCTCAGCTTACGAAAGAAAGGCCGCACCCACGGGATGCGGCCTCTTCTTCCGTTGTCGGCCGAGTCAGCTAACCGTTGTTGCCGCCACCGCCGCCACCGCCGCCACCGCCACCGCCGCCACCACCGCCGCCGCTTTCGACGTCGCCGCTCAAGTCGAGCTTGTAGATGCTTCGCCCGTGCGTACCGGCGTACAGGACCCGAC
>Ga0209526_10002677_pt1 | contig 12037 bp, 14 predicted proteins | sample JacPinW_OM2H0_M1_FD_188566 | JGI IMG/M metagenome (GOLD analysis project Ga0209526, IMG submission 188566) | Forest soil microbial communities from Algoma, Ontario, Canada - Jack Pine, Ontario site 1_JW_OM2H0_M1 (SPAdes) (version 2) | ecosystem: Environmental > Terrestrial > Soil > Boreal...
AAAATGAAGACGGATTCGCAGTGGTGTGGCTCTGAATCGAATCAACCGCTTTTGCGACCGCATCCGGTGCCGCCAGATAACCAAGCCGCCAGCCGGTCATCGCGTACGATTTACTGAAACCGTTGACCGTAATCGTCAGATCGTAGGCTTCTTTGGAAAGCGATGCGATACTGACGTGCTGAGCGTCATCGTAGACCAGTTTCTCGTAAATTTCGTCCGATAGAATGTAAATGTCTTCCTCGGCCGCAACATCGACAATCGGCTGCAACTCCTCGCGCGTGTAAACGGAACCGGTCGGATTACATGGGCTATTGAGGATCAGCATCTTCGTGCGCGGTGTCATCGCATTTTCAAAATCTTCGGCGCGCATTTTCCAGGAGCTGCGCTCCATCGTCGGAATAATGACCGGTTCCGCGCCAACGAGCCGCACCATGTCGGGGTAACTTACCCAATACGGCGCGGGAATGATGACTTCATCGCCGGGCTGGCAGGTGGCGAGAATTGCGTTGTAGCAGGCATGCTTGGCACCATTGCTCACCACCACTTGACTGGCGCGATAGGTCAGCCCGTTATCCGCCGCCAACTTTTCCGCAATCGCCTGGCGTAGCTCTGGAATTCCCGAGCTGGGCGTGTATTTCGTGAATCCAGCCTGCAGCGCCTCGATCGCCGCCGCCTTAATATGCTCAGGCGTGTCAAAATCGGGTTCGCCTGCACCGAAGCCGCAAACGTCAATGCCTTCGGACTTCATCGCCTTCGCCTTGCTGTCGATGGAAAGGGTGAGCGAAGGAGTCAGTTGCGCCGCGCGTTCGGAAATTTCCATGTCGATCTTACACTGTGCCAAAATTCGGGGAGCGCACTCTATTGGTGACGATAAAAGTTTTCAATTAAAGGTTTAAAATTGTTTTCATCGACCCGCACGATCCGCATTTCCCGCTGCGCGTTCTCGATTGAATCCGACGCGTGGGCTGCATTCACCATAATGGTTTGGCCGAACTCCTTCCGGATCGAACCCGGCGGCGCTTTTGCCGGATCCGTCGGACCGAGCACTTCGCGAATTTTCCGCACCGCGTCCTCGCCTTGATAAACAAGGGCGACGCATTTCTCGCTACCTGATTGGTGTCGATTTTCAGACGGCGTTTCACTCGGTCGCGCGCCAGCCATAAACTGGACGATGTCTTCCCAGGCCTCGCGTCCCTTTCCCGGTCCCAATTTTTCCTGCAACCCGGGAAGCACCGGTCCATAAAATTCTTCCGCTTGCGCGACACTCATGCGGTGGACTTTGAATCCGACAATGTAGAGGCCGGTCCGCGAGAAAACTTCAATCACGCCGCCCGGCCGCAAATTTGGAAACTTAAAATTGTCCGGCTTAATTAACACCAGCGTCTTCTCGATTTTCGCTCCGCTCGGAAAATGAATTACCTGATCGAGAATCCCGCCGTCGCGATCGGAAAACTCGGCCCACAATTTCAAATCGCGCTCAACTGGATCTGGATCGAACGCTGCGAGCACAGCCGGTTCAAAGTAAGTGACCTTGCCCGATTCATCAGTGATGTAATCGCCAAACGTGTCACGGATCGTCTCGCCACTGGTACGCTCGTGCACAATGTGTCCCACCGCCCGATGAATTCTCTCGACCGCGTCTGGCCCGCGAAAGACCAGAAACAACACCCGCGATCGCTGACCGTCCCGTTCTCCGGTAAAATGTTTCAGAACGTAATCGCGAATTAATTCCTGGGTCGCCCGATGGCGCCCGTCGGTTTCAGTTACGATGGTTCCGGCATAACGCCTAACGAGCTCCGGGCACGGTGCGAACATGCGTCCCGCAACCAGATCGAGTCCCGTCCGCGAAATCAACCGTGCCACGATCCCGCCGGTGCGCGATTTGCGCATTGAATACGGCGTGACAATGGCGTAGGAAAGTTCGTCGTTCTGCATGTCGATCTTGCGCGGCTCTGATTAAACCGCGTTGGATGCAGAAAACAGTCGCCGCGACAGGGTCAATTAATGCTACCCGACCCGCGTCAGCATCGCAATCCATTTTCCGCGTTGGCGGACCTCTACAACCTTGATCTGGTGGCGGTGCAACCCGCCAAGAAGATTGCTCTCCTGTTCCCTTAAAATTCCGGAAAGAATTAGCCAGCAGCTGCGCTTCAACTTTGGCAAAATTTCAAGCAGCAACTCGCTAAATAAATTCGCCGTCACGATGTCGATCTTCCGCGGAAATGTCCAGCTGCGCACATCCGCGACTTGAAATCGCACCCGATCGATCTCGTTCCGCCGCGCGTTTTCTCTCGCCGTTGAGATCGCGATTGGATCGACGTCGATCCCAATCACACGCTTGGCGCCCAAAGATTTCGCCGCCAGCGCTAAAATGCCGCTTCCCGTTCCAAGATCGACAACCAGCTCTGGGGGGCGCACGCGCTGTCGCATGCTGTGTTTGGCGCCACCGTCGAGACCATCTGCGCAAGTTCGCGATCGCGAGGGTGCAATCGCTGGTTCGCCGCTGGAGGAGTCCGTCCGATTGGCGGACATGCGAGGCGCGTGCACTCCCCAGAACTGAATTGCGCGCTCAAGCAACCTCAGTGACATCGCCGTCGTTGCATGTTCGCCTGTTCCGAATGCTGTTCCTGCGGGGATCAACAATTGCCGGTTCCCGATCTGAATTGGTCGGGTTTTCTGTTGCCGTAAAAACCGTTTTGCCCAATCGGGCCGAAGTTTCTCGATCTTGCCGCCAAATTCTTTTAGCAGAGCCCGTGAACCGCATACGATTTCGATTTGCAACTGAGTTCGATTCGGGCGTTCGATTACGGCCAGGGCGTTGCCAAAGCGGGCGCGCAGATCTTCTTCATGGTCGAGCCACCACCGAGGAGCCGCTCGCCTTCGCCACAAATACATGGTCAATTAGTCGGGTGAAGTTTCGCGCCATTCATCTCTCACGGCGAATCGCGGCCACGTCGCAGGGCCATATTGGATTTGAGTCGCGCGTTGAAGTTGACCGCGAACTATTTGTCTAAGTAAATAACGATCTTTCCGCCATGCTTATCGTGATGAACGCCAACGCCACCCAGGACGAGATCGACAATACCGTGCGCGTGGTCGAATCGCTCGGCTTCCGCGCACACGTCATGCCTGGCGCGACGCGCACGGCGATTGGCGTGACTGGCAACAAAGGGGCAGTCGATCTTAGCCATTTCGAGAATCTGCCCGGAGTGGCGGAGGCGATTCGCGTAACCAAGCCGTACAAGTTGATCACACTCGACCTGCGGCCCGAACGTACGATTGTCGATCTTGGCGGCGGCGCGACGATCGGCGATGGCTCGCTCGCCATCATCGCTGGCCCGTGCGCGGTCGAGGACCGCAAGCAAGCATTCGCAGTTGCCGAGACGGTGAAAAACAGCGGAGCACAATTTTTTCGCGGCGGCGCATTCAAGCCGCGCACTTCGCCTTATGCTTTTGCCGGGTTGGGAGAAGAAGGATTGAAGATTCTGGCAGAGATCCGGGAGAAGTTCGGTTTGAAAATCGTGACCGAGGCGCTTGATGAAGCGAATGTCGATCTTGTCGAAAAGTATGGCGACATGATTCAGATCGGCGCCCGGAACATGCACAATTTCACGTTGCTCAAGCGCGTCGGGCGCTCACGTTTGCCTGTGCTGTTGAAGCGCGGGATGGCTGCGACGCTGGAAGAGTGGTTGCTTGCGGCTGAATACGTGATGGCGGAAGGCAATTACCAAGTCGTGTTGTGCGAGCGAGGCGTGCGCACATTCGTCCAACACACACGCAACACGCTTGATCTTGCGGCGGTGCCGGCTGTGCGACGGATTTCACATCTACCGGTCATAGTCGATGCCGCGCACGGGACCGGTCGCAATTATATGGTCACGCCGCTCGCGCGTGCTGGCGTTGCCGTCGGCGCCGACGGTGTGATGGTCGAAGTGCACGCCCGGCCCGATGAAGCGCTTTCCGATGGAGCGCAGTCGCTTACGCTCGACGAGTACGAGCAAATGGTGAAAGAAATTCGCGCGATTCACAAGGTAGTCGCGTAGGTGGAACGTGTTGTCCTCAACACGTTGTTAAAATCAATGCGGCTTGCCGCCTAGCTCTCGATGTGTCCGATGCTAAATGAGAGTCAGCTTACGCCTTTGGCGATTGGGTTAGCATCCTCTTCGGAGGAGCCGATCCACCTGCCGCGCCCACGGAACGTGTTGTCCTCAACACGTAGCTAAGAATAATCGCGCATTGAAACGCCTCAAATTAGTACCGCGTTTGAAGAACGCGACCCATCTTAGATCCGTAAAAAATTCGCGAGCAATTTTTTCCCTTCTGCGGTCAAGATCGACTCGGGATGAAATTGCACGCCGTGGATCGGAAGATGCCGATGTTGCAATCCCATGATCTCGCCCTCATCGGTTTCAGCGGTGACTTCGAGCGAATCAGGCAGTGATTTGCGCCTAACGATCAGGGAATGATAACGCGTCGCTTCGAGCGGCTGGGCCAGATGCTGGAAAACGCCGCGGTGTTGGTGGTGGATTATCGATGTTTTTCCGTGCATCAACTTTTCCGCGCGCACCACTTCGCCGCCGAAAACCTGTGCGATACATTGATGGCCCAGGCAAACCCCGAGGATAGGAATTGTCGGTCCAAGCTCGCGGATTACGTCCGGACTGATACCGGCATTTTCTGGTCGGCCCGGCCCTGGCGAAATGCAAATCCGGTTCGGATTTAGCTTCCTGATCTCATCGATCGAAATCTCGTCATTGCGCTTTACCACAAGCTCGACATTCAACTCTCCAAAAATCTGAACGAGATTGTAGGTAAACGAGTCGTAATTATCGATGACGAGGAGTTTCAACGGTGGCGCAATTTTCTAAGTTGCGTTCTTATTTAAAGCGCGAGCTGGAAACTTGCGCCACTTTTGCGCGGGCGATCGCTTCCAGCATCGCTTTGGCTTTGTTTACGCACTCTTCAAATTCGCGGGCCGGTTCCGAGTCCGCGACGATTCCGGCCCCGGTTTGCAGGTAAGCCTTTCCATCCTTGAGCACGATGGAGCGAAGCGCAATGCAACTGTCAAGTGAACCATCGAAGCCGAAATAGCCGACGATACCTGAATAAAATCCGCGCCGGCTTTTCTCCAGCTCGGCAATGATTTGCATCGCTCGAATTTTTGGTGCGCCCGTGACGGTGCCAGCGGGAAACGTCGCGCGAATGGCATTGAACGCGTCCTGATCTTTAGCCAAGCGTGCGACGACGTGCGAGACGATGTGCATGACGTGACTGTAACGCTCGATCGACATCTGCTCGGTCACTTTAACGCTGCCGAACTGAGCAACGCGACCGAGGTCGTTGCGACCGAGGTCGATCAACATGACGTGCTCGGCCCGCTCTTTTGGATCGACCATTAACTCTTGTGCGAGTCGTTCGTCCTCAGCGGCATTTTTCCCGCGCGGCCGCGTCCCGGCGATGGGTCGAATTTCAGCGACGCGGTCGCGCACGCGCACATGCATCTCCGGCGAGCTTCCAACAATTGCGAAATTTTCTCCGAACTTGAGGCAAAACATGTATGGCGACGGATTACCGAACCGGAGCGCGCGATAAAGATCGAGAGCATCACCATTGAACGGGGTCTCGAAACGCTGCGACAAAACGACTTGAACAATCTCGCCGGCTGCAATGAGCCCCTTAGCTCGTCGAACCATGGCTTCAAACTCATCTCGCGTTGTGTTGCTCTCAGCGGCAAGAAGGCTCTCGATCTGCCCGGAGCTGATTAAGGGGGAGATCGCCGGCTGATTTAGCCGCTCGATTGTTTTTTCCAACTCGGCTTTCGCACGCGCATACGCGTCATCGACAGCAGTGGGATCTTCGATGTGAGCGTTGACCACCAGCCGTAGCTTCCGAAAACGATGATCGAACACGAGTAACGTGCGCGCGATCATAAACATCATTTCAGGCAGCTTGAGGTCGTCGCGCGAATGGATCGGCACAGAGGGCTCGAAAAAGCGAACCACATCGTAACTGATGTAACCGACGGCGCCGCCGACGAAATGAGGGATCTCTGGCGCCGGAACGAAGCGAAAACGTGACATCGCGCGTTGCAGTTCGATCAACGGGTCGGTTTCGTCTTTCCGACTTTTGAAAACGACGATCGGGTCCAAACCGATGAAGGAAAAGCGACCGGACTCATCGTTTTTCTCGGCCGATTCGAAGAGGAAACAGGGCTGGCCATTGTTTATCTTGCCGAAGGCGGAGACAGGTGTCTCGACGTCAGCAACAAGATCGACCATCAGAGGGACGAGGTTTCCGTGTTGAGCGAGCTCGCGGAATCCCTCGCGAGAGGGCGAAATGGAGTAGTGAAGTGTTGGAGTAATGGAAGCGGGAGTGAGAATTGACATTACTCCGACACTTGGGCACTCCAACACCTCAATTCTGACCGAATTAAGAGGTTGCACAACCGGTGCGCTGCGCGATGATTTTCACCGCTCGAAGTGCGGGTGTAGCTCAGTGGTAGAGCACCTCCTTGCCAAGGAGGACGTCGCGAGTTCAAGTCTCGTCACCCGCTCCAATTTTTGCTTTAAGCAGGAGCCGGAAAGAAAAGGCTGACTCGAGTGCGACGTACCTTTGGCAAGGCTGGGCTGTCGTTGGGCGAAAGCAGCCCGAATCGGGCTCAAAGTTTGTTGAATCCAATTAGCTTGATCGCTGCATCTCAGTCTCAAAGGATGAACATGACGCGATTTTTTCTGATATATGGATGCGCAATTGCAGTTGCATTGAGCGCATTTGGACAAGCTTCGCCCTCATCTAGTGCAACCAGCACGCCTACACCCACGCCAGTCGCGACTGCGTCGATTGCGGAGGATTTAGCGGATAGGATTCAACAGCGCATCGACCAGAAGCTGAAAAGGCACATGGGCGCCACAGCTGGTGACCGCGAGACCGGAGATGCCGATCTTAGCGATCTCGGCGAGCGTATGGCGGTTCCAATCGTCGGCATTGTCTTTGTCACTTTGTTTGGTGCGCCGGTCTTGATCGTAGCCGTGATTATGTATTTCGGGTTTTCGAAAAACCGAATGATGCATAGAACGATTCGGCTGATGGTCGAGAAGGGACAACCCGTGCCGCCGGCATTACTGGCGCCGCCTCCGTCTGTCCGCCAGCGGTCCGACATGCGCCGCGGGGTTGTCCTGGTGATGGTTGGTTTGGGACTGATGCTCTTTCTCGGCGCGGTAAACGAGTGGGAGGGTGGCGCATGGGCGGTTGGCATCATTCCTTTTCTGATTGGCGCCGGCTATTTGCTCGTCTGGAAGCTGGAAGGCAGGAAGGATATTCCCCCGCCGCCGCCGCCAACCTAGACTCCGGCACGTGGAGCTTACCGATGCGAACCTCATCGCTCGCGTTATTGTCGAAGATGATCAACATGCATTCGGCGAGCTGGTTCGCCGACACCAATCGAGTGTCCGCGGTTTGCTGCGCCAGCTTACGCGAACGGACATCGCCTTGGCAGACGATCTGGCGCAGGAAGCCTTCCTGCGCGCTTATAAAAATATTCGAAGTTTTCGCGGTGAAGCCAAGTTTTCGACCTGGCTCTACCGCATCGCTTACAATTGTTTCCGGGAAGATGCACGGCGGCGAAAGGAACTGGTTGGGATCGATGACGCCCAGTGGGAGAGCGAATCGGATCCGCAGGCAGCCGACCCCGCTTTAAGACATGACCTTATGTATGCTCTAAGCTTATTGCCCTTGCACGAACGCACAGCGATTTTGCTTTGCTGCCAAAACGGATTATCCCATGAAGAAGCGGCGCGTGTCTTGGATATTCCGCTTGGTACGGTGAAGACGAATGTACTGCGTGGGCGGGAGAAATTGAAACGTGCCTTGGCGGCGTGGGGATCGAGCTGAAATGGAGGAGATTATTCAAGAAGATCCGTTGGACGAACAATTACGCGAGGCCATGCCGTATATCGACGACGGTGGTTTTACCCTGCGAGTCCTGCGGCATTTGCCGTCACCACGGCGACCACGCCAATCGTTGCGCGCGGTGATTTTGCTCGGGACCACGTTGCTGGCCAGCGTTCTCGGATACGTTCTCTCGGAGAATGGTCGTTTCGTCAGGGTGATCATTGAGCGCCTGGCGACCATGCCGATGCTTGGAGTGTTCGCCCTCGCCCTGATTAGCGGGATGTTACTTACCGCTCTCGGGCTGCTGGCAGCAATGGCTGAGAGTCACGAGTCATAATCTTAATTCTAAGACTTGCAGGCTCGAGCCGGCACGCGATTCTAAGGTATGCTTCGGAACATCCCGAGCGTCGATCTCAAGAAACTCGTAAAGCTTTCAGAGCGGAGAGAAGCGCTGATCGCGCAAATTCAGGAAGTCGATCGGCAAATGGTCCGGGTGCAAAGCAAATTTGGAATTCCGTCACAGGACGGCCCGCAAGGTGCAGCGGTGACGGTTTCACACCCAAGCCGACAGTTCACCCGTCGACGGACAAAGCGCGGCGCGCTCAAAGCGAAGATTCTTCACGCACTGCGCCAGGCCGGCCGCAAAGGCGCAACGGTTCGGGAGCTGTCGACGAGGGTGCGCGTGCCAAGTGCAAATCTTTACGTTTGGTTTAACGGCACAGGCAAAAGCGTGCGCGGGATTCAGAAACTTGGCGTGGCCAAATATCGTCTGAACGGGTAATTACGCGGCGCAAAGCTCGCGCGCCTGTTGGACATCGGCTTCGATCTGTCGCACCAAAACATCGAGCGTTGCGAATTTTTTTTCCGGCCTCAAATATTGAACGAATCGCAATTCGACATCCTGTCCATAGATGTCGCGATTGAAGTCGAAAAGATGAATTTCCAGGATACGGTTTGACCTGTCCTTACTAACGGTGGGCCGGTACCCGAGGTTGACCACACCATGGTACAAGGCCCCATCGAGCCAGGCATCCGCCACGTAGACGCCGTTTGGCGGAAATTGTTCGCTGTGTGCGCTTAAATTCGCGGTCGGGAACCCGATTGTTTTTCCAAGGCCATCACCCTCGACAACGGTGCCGAGAATTGTGTATGGCCGGCCGAGCATTTCCGCCGCTTTATCTAAATGGCCCTGTTCGATGGCCTGCCGGATTGCGGTGCTGCTTACGACGGCGCCACTTAATTTTACCGGTTGAATTGCGACGACATTGAAATCGAATTGACCGCCGAGGTCGTTCAAAAGATCGAGATTCCCACGCCGATCCTTCCCAAAAGACCACTCGTGGCCGACGCAAATCTCGCGCAGCGGCTTGGAATGAGTCACCAGTTCCCGTACGAATTCTTCTGGAGGGGTGGCAGCGAACTTCTTGTCGAAGTTGATCACCAACAAATGTGCCACGCCCAGGTTGCGAATGAGTGCAATCTTATGTTGTGTCGCCGTAAGTAGATGTGGCGCAGCGTGTGGCCGCAAAACTTTTTCCGGATGTGGATCGAACGTAACGACGAGCGGCGTTCCATTTGCCGAGCGCGCGTGGGCAGCCGATGTCGAGATGACAGCTTGATGGCCGCGGTGAACGCCATCGAATACGCCGATGGCGAGGAAGATGGGACTGGACAAGTGCGACAGCTCGGAAATGGAGTGCAAGGTTTCCATTACCAAAACGACGAATGACGAATGACGAATGACGAATGAAATCCGACACTTGTTGCCGCGCCGGCCAATTGACTGATAATCCGATTGGTCGTTGTTCCTTGCGGAATCGTCTTCGCAAAATCAATCGCGCCCTCGCCAACCCGCGCAGTTCGTTCTCCTAACGCATAAACAGGCTTCGTCATTGCTTCACGCTCCGCGCATGCGCGAAACTTCCGGCAGGGAGAGGACGTGACGCGCAATTTCCTCGGCTGGCTTGCTTTTGATTTCATCCACACTGACTGCATTAGCTACCTCAAATCGGCCGGATTTGGTGCGGCGGAGCGATTTTAGATGCGCGCCGCAACCGAGCGCCTCGCCAATGTCGTGAGCGTAGGTGCGCACATAAAAGCCTTTGCTGCAAAGCACACTGAAATCGATCTCGGGCCGGGCAATTCGATCGATATCGTAACGATAGACATGCACCAGGCGCGGTTCGCGCTCGACCACTTTTCCCTGGCGTGCCAGTTTATAGAGCGGTACGCCGCCGTGTTTTTTCGCGGAGACCATTGGTGGCAATTGATAGAAATCACCGCGAAATTTTTCAAATGCAGCCCGCACTTGGTTCTCATCAAATGGCGGCACGCTCCGTTCCTCGACAATTTCTCCTTCTCGATCTTGTGTAGTCGTGCTGATTCCGAGCGTGAGCGTCCCCGCGTATTCCTTGTCCTCGCTCATGAGGAGATCCTGCACCTTGGTTCCACGTCCGATCGTTATCAGAAGCAGACCGGTCGCGATCGGATCGAGTGTTCCGCAATGCCCGACTTTTTTGATGCCAAAACATCGTCTAACGAGTGCCACCACATCATGCGAAGTCATGCCTTCGGCTTTGTCCATGAGCAGAATACCGTCAAGAGTCGCACCCAATGACATCGCAAATTGCCCCCATGATTTTACTTTTTACTTCCTCCAGAGTGCCGCGCACGCGCGCACCGGCCGCAAGAACGTGTCCGCCGCCGCCGAATCTTTCGCAGATCGCGCGAACATCAACATGTTCGCTTTTTGAGCGCATGCTCACGCGCACTTTGTTTTCCGCCAATTCTTCAAAAAATACCGCGACCACGACTCCACGGATCGCGCGCAAGTGATCAATGAGACCTTCGTTATCCTCCGGCCGAACTTTAAGTCGACGCGCCAGGTTCAGACTCAAACTGAAACTGGCGATGCGTCCTCCCGCTTCGAAACTCATGGTTGCAAGAAGTTCGCGCAAGAGTTCGCTCCGCCGGCGCGGATAATTTTCGTAAAGTTGCTGACTCACACGGCCGACATCGACTCCGGCGCTCACCAGCTCGGCGGCGAGTTCAAAGGTGTGCGCGGTGGTGTTTGGATATTGAAACGAGCCGGTGTCGGTTGAGATCGCGACGAAAAGGTTTTCCGCGATCTCGCGAGTGAACGGGAGATTTTGATTTTTGATCAGGTCGAAAAGGATCTGACCGGTTGCGGGCGCGGTCGGATCGACGTAGACGATGTCGCCATAAGCGGGATTGCTCGGATGATGATCGATATTGACCCAAATTTTGGCGGAACGAATTGCGGTGAGCGTTGTCCCGAGCCGATTTTGAATTGCGGTGTCAAGCGCGACCGCAACATCGACATCTTCCGGCGCCGACGGTGGTTTGCTCAGTAACTTTGCGCCCGGCACGAAACTATATTTCTCAAGCATGCCGTCTTCATTCCAAACGCGGACGTCTTTGCCAAGCTCTCTGAGTGAAAGTGCAAGTGCGAGTTGGCTGCCGAGTGCATCGCCATCCGGACGGACGTGACTGAGGATGGCAAACCGCTGATGCTGACGTAAAGCGCGGTTGATCTCCTCGAACTTGGAGTTGGTCATGATACTCTTGTAGGTACGGCCCCATGGGCGATTCCCAGCGAGGCCAACAGTTCGTCACGATAGACGGCCCACGCGGCGATGGCTACAGCCTTCACTCGCTCTCGCAGGATGGCGTTTCGATTTCCCGTAAGATCTCGATGACGCGTGATCCGCGGGCAATGGAATTGTCACGGCGAAACAGGAGATGCGGTGTGTATTTGAGGGTCAGGTGGCGGCCCAGCTCGGCTTGAAGCGCTGAACGGCTCGCCTCCAGCTTACTAATCACGTCGGCCTCGGCTTCAGATCCGAGGACGCTGACAAAGACCTGCGCAGTTTTCAAATCGGCTGCCACATCGACGTGATTGATGCTGACGAGTGCGCCCTCGAAATTAATTTCGCGCGCGATGATCCCACTCAGTTCGCGTTTGACCAGTTCGTTTACCCGGAGAAGTCGGCGTTTCATGACAAGAGATGGAGTAATTGGAGTTTTGGAGTAATGGAAATTTCCGATCAATACTCCATTACTCCATCACTCCATTTTGTCAGAGCTTCTGCGTGAACTGTTCGAGTTGGTAGCACTCAATAATATC
>Ga0209526_10002678_pt1 | contig 12036 bp, 6 predicted proteins | sample JacPinW_OM2H0_M1_FD_188566 | JGI IMG/M metagenome (GOLD analysis project Ga0209526, IMG submission 188566) | Forest soil microbial communities from Algoma, Ontario, Canada - Jack Pine, Ontario site 1_JW_OM2H0_M1 (SPAdes) (version 2) | ecosystem: Environmental > Terrestrial > Soil > Boreal...
GGCCAAGCTTACTCTGAGATCTCCGCGGTGACGCTCGTAGAGGTCCAGGGAGCAAAGATCAGCCAGCGAGCGGTCACGGAAACAGTCCTCGCCGTGCTAGCTCCGCAGCGCAAGCTGGAAGTGGTTCTGGCGAGAGCATGAGGTTCAAGCCTGTGCTTCGCCAAAACGTTACGCGCTCATTAAGAGGATCTTTTTCTGCGCGAAGCGCAAGAATGGGTCGTCTTGCTGGGAATTTCTCTGGCGTGAAAATGGCATGACAGGAAAGCGCATACGCCGGACGGCCGTCATCGGAACCATCGAACAATATCCGACCGAAGATCTGGCCCAAGTGGCGGTGAACGGGGCTAAGAATGTGCATTAACCAGGAACGCAATCGCCAGCGGGAACAACCCATTCTCGTTGCAGATCTGGTCGACTACTATCGCCGCACCGACTTTCCGACGAAGCAGCGTGGCACTCGCAGGCGACCCGGATCGTCTATGGTGAATTCTTGAAGAGATGGATACGGCCACACTGGGCCAACATAAACATTCGCGATGTCCGGACGGTAGCCGTAGAGAATTGGCTGCGACAGTTGCGTCGCAGGGGAGATTCCCTGGCCAACACGACCAAGGCGAAGATACGCAACCTCATGAGTGTCTTGTTCAATCATGCGATTCGGTATGAGTGGCTGGAACAGGGAAAGAATCCCATCACTCTTGTCCGTCAAAGCGCACCGCGCAAGCGCACGCCTGAAGTTTTGGAGCCCTATGAGATTCAGAATCTGTTGTCGCAGCTGGATTCCTGTTTCCGGGTCATGGTGTTACTGGATGTGACTACCGGATTACGTCGCAGCGAATTACTTGCCCTGCAATGGAGGGATATCGACTTCTCGAATCTAACCATGAACGTGGTGCGTTCCATTTACCAGCGAGCGATTGGGAATTGCAAAACGGAGGCATCGCGAAAAGCGGTTCCCTTGGCTGCCCATGTAGCCGCAGATCCGTGGCTATGGAAAGAGAGGAGCCTCTATCGGGAGGCCAATGATTGGGTGTTTGCCAGTCCTCATATGAAGGGAGAGTATCCCTTCTGGCCGGACATCCTGCTGGCCAAAATCATTCGACCGGCAGCGTTGCGAGCCGGGATCCAAAAGAGGATTGGCTGGCATACATTTCGACATTCATTTTCAACTTTGCTCATTGCCAACGGCGAAAACGTGAAGGTGGTTCAGGAGCTCATGCGCCACGCCAGCAGCCGGTGTACCCTTGAGGTTTATTCGCAGGCGAAGATCATGGCAAAGCGACAGGCCCAGCAACGCATTGTTGAGATGATTCTCCCTGAGGAACCCAGCGGGTGCCAGGTTCCGATTCCTTATGCCGATTCGGATCTGCTGGCTTGAAAGCCGGGTCGAGGATTCGATTTAAGCAAAGCGAACTTAGGCGGTGATTGGAGCGTTTTGGAGCAAGGAGAAATGAGGATGGAGCCGCTAAACGATTGAAAGATATGGTAGGCACGTGGGGACTCGAACCCCAGACCTCTACCGTGTCAAGGTAGCGGTGCGGCAGCCGGTCATTGATTCAAAAGGGGTTAATAACCGGAGGAACCGGCAGAACCGTAATACTTGGCGCAATTTGCTACCAAATTGCTACCAAAACATGCAAGTGGGTTCGGGGCTGCATCGTGGGGGATCGGCCCCTTCATTGTCACTATAGGTACAGGGGGAATGGGAGATCCCTGTCACCGCTGGGGCATCTTCGCGGGTAGCAAGTTAAGAAGCACGTTCCCGGACCATCAAAGGCTGCGCTCCCGCACTTCCCACCAATGTGCAAGACCGGTCAAATCCGTTTCGTCCCTCGACCTTCATTTCCCTGCAGTCGCAGTATCGTTAGCGGCCCCTTTGCGGAGAGGGCGGGGGGATTGAACATCTTCCCTCGACGCCAGCTTTTTTCAGTGCTGTAGTCCTAACAACTTACGTGACTTCAGGTGGCCGCCTAAGTCCCCGAAAAGACGTGAGAGACATGCGAATCATGGGTTGGAATCGTGGGTTCAAAAGCGGATTGAAAAGGTCCCCAAGCTCGATTGAATATGTTGCGTCCGACCTAGAAGCAGAGTTCCCCGAACGCCCGCAGTGGCCGACTTTATTCAGATGACCGTGGTCAAATGGCTGTCTGACGCAGCATCGAAGTGACCGCTCCCTGCACTTCGATTCGAGCCATTACGCGGTAACACATTATAAAAGGGCGGTGACGCCCCGTCGACATGCCTGCTTACCAGCTTACCAACGAATGAGGCATCGGCTTCGGCGGCTGGTCGTAATCGGCTGTGATGGAATTGTATCCATCGCGGCGCTCTGTCGGCTGGCTGATCAGGAAGCCGCCTTTATAATGTTGGAGCGCGATTGAAAGGCACGCTCCAAAACCTTGCATCACGAGTCTCCTGGCAATTGACACGGGCTAGACGCTCGCTACTAAGCCGTCTCCGATGTAAGAAATTTTCTTGGGAGTTTCTGAGATCAAGATCGCCCACCGAATGCCGAAGGGTCAAGATGCACGGACGAAAGCCTGTTCCAGACGCCATTTTCTATACACTTTGGCATTAAGCACGGCTGGCGGGATCACGATTGCGCGACGTCGACCGCTCCTGGGAAGTACTTCTGTCGGTCAAGATATCGAAGGTAAGGAGTCTTTGTTCCAGGCCATACTACCTTCGGACACAGGCATCACCTGGAAACATTCTAATGGACGATCGCCCAACTATTATCTTCCTGAAACTACCGGAGCTGGCTGCGCCTTCCTGGATTATGACAATGATGGCTGGATGGACGTCTATTTGGTGAACAGCGGCCGCTGCGATTTCTTCAATCCGAACCCACCGTTGAAAAACGCACTGTATCACAACAATCGAGACGGAACCTTTTCCGACATCACCGAAAGAGCCCGGGTTGCTGGTGGTGGGTACGGTATGGGGGCAGCGGTAGGTGACTATGATGGCGATGGCTTTCCAGATCTCTATGTCACGCAATACGGTCGCAGCATCCTTTACCACAACAACGGCGATGGCACGTTCACTGATGTCACCGAAAAAGCCGGAGTAGACGCGCCAGGATGGGCATCCAGCGCGGTTTGGTTCGATTACGACAACGACGGGCGACTGGATCTGTTTGTCTGTCGTTTTGTTGACTTCACAATTGAGAAGAACAAGTTTTGCGGAAACACCGAAACCGGAGAGCGTTACTACTGTGTTCCCCGTGTTTATAGCCCGATGCCTAGCTGGCTCTTCCACAACAATGGCGACGGAACCTTTATGGATGTGAGCAAAGAGGCCAAGATTTCGGAACATCTGGGGAAAGCTTGGGGAGTGGTAGCTTCGGATATAAATAATGATGGAAATATGGACCTGTTCGTTGCAAATGACACCGTGCCCAACTTTCTCTTCGTGAATCAGGGCAATGGTAAGTTCAAGGAGATGGCGGTGGAGGCCGGTGTTGGCTATAGCTCAGATGGCCGTCCGCGCTCTGGAATGGGTGTAGATTCGGCCGACTATGATCAGGATGGCTTAATGGACCTCTTCGTCGCCAATGTCGATCACGAAATGTATTCGCTCTATCACAATGCTGGGGACCTCACTTTTGAGGATGAGGCGATGTCGAACGGAATTGGCAACACTACGTTACTAATGAGCGGATGGGGACTGAAGTTTTTCGATTTCGACAATGATGGAAATATGGATCTCTTACTGGTTAACGGTCACCCCGATGATCGTATTGAAGAGCGGTTCAGAGACGTAAACTATGCTGAACCGATGCTGTTGTTTCGCAATACCGGTAAAGGCGCGCGGGGAGCGTTTGAGAATATCAGCAGCCAGGCGGGACAGCCATTCAAAGAACGTTTTGCCGCGCGCGGCATGGCACTGGGAGACTTTGATAACAATGGAGCTGTAGATGTTCTGGTGGCGGTCAACAACGGCGCTCCGGTCCTGTTGCGTAATAATGCCGCATCAGGAAAGCATTGGCTTGGTGTTCGGCTGGTCGGGAAGAAGGCGAATCGCGATGCGGTCGGCGCTCAGGTTACGTGGCAGGCGGGCGACCTAAAGCGCCGTGTATGCAAGGTAGGCGGCGGCAGTTATCTGGCGTCCCACGATCCGCGACTAGTGCTCGGCATTGGCGCGCGCAGCAAGATTGATTTCGTGGAAGTGAAATGGCCACGTCCCGACGGCTTGGCGGAACGCTTTACTGACCTTCCCATCGACCGGTACATCACCGTTGAAGAAGGCAAAGGAACCAGAGTGATGTAGTGATGTATGCTGCCGTGCGTCTCCATTATTTTATTTTCCCTGCTGCTGGTGACGCACGGTCTTGAACACCTTCGACTTCATGTCTACTGTAGCTTCTGGAGGTACTCGGCGGGGATCGAGCTTCTCAACCCCGAATCGAGACGTAGAGCTTCCTCTAATTCAGCCCGCGCATCCTGGGAGAGGCCTCCGTGCCGCGCCGCAACCAACAAACCTAGCTCAACGTGGGCCGCGGCCATTCCCGGAACCAGCGTGGCAGCATTGCGAAATTCGGCTTCAGCTGAGTCGAGCTTGTGATTGCCTACCAAGGCATGTCCCAGATTGAGGTGCGCCAAGGCAAAACCGGGTCGGACTGCTAGTGCAGCCCGGAACTGTTCGATCGCAGAGTCGAACTCCCCCGCATGCAGCAGCACTGTGCCCCAATTATTGTGGGCCTCAGCGAAACTTGGTGAATAGCGCACGGCCGCTTGGAACTCGGCCAGCGCCGGTGCTGACTCATTCAGCTGCCATAACACGCCACCCAGGTTGTTATGCGCCTCGGCATAATCGGACTTCATCTGAATGGCTCTCCTGAAGGCGGCAGCGGCATCTTCCAGATGGCCAGCATGCCAATACACCAGCCCCTGATTATTCTCGCCCTGGGTACGATGCAGCAACAATTCCTCCCGCGAAAGCTCGCGCGCTCTCTTAAAGTGCTCCGCTGCACTTGCTTTGTCTCCCTGATGCTCAAGGGTGGTGGCCAGAGCATTTAGCGCTTCGATTGAGTTTTGATGCTCAGCCAGCACGGCTCGCAGGACAGGCAAGGCATCATTCCACTTGTGTTCACGGACCAGCGTTTGTCCAAGGCTCTCTTGAACCGCAACATCCTTGGGCTGCAGCGACAGCGCGTGCAGAAATTCACTCTCCGCCTCCGCTAACTCGCCCTGCTGCAAGCGCACCAACCCTATGCCATAGTGGGCGCTGGAATTGAAGCGGTCCAGTCGCAGTACAGTAGAAAATTCGCTGGCAGCGGCATCGAAATCGCCCAATCGCAAGATCATTTCGCCATGAGCTAAGTGAGCGCGAACGTGGTCTGGAGCCGCTGCCAGTGCTTGCCTGAAGTACTCGGCGGCCTGCATCCATCTCTGCTGGTCGGCTGCAATCAAACCGCGCTCATAGGAAACCTCGGCGAGTCGGGAGTCGATTTGCAAAGCGCGGTCGAATGAATCAATGGCATTCTCGGTTTCTCCAAGTTGCTTCTGGATTACTCCAAGAGACAAATAGCCAGCCGCTGACGCAGGATGTGCGTGAACTGCCTGCCGAGCATCTTGCAACTTGGAGAGCAGCTCCCGACTTCGTTGCTCAGAGATGGCCGTGTGCTCCTCGGTCATTGCCAGCCAGGCGGAAGGATACTGACTCTCTTGGCCTGGCAAATCCGGGCCTACTAGACACAAGTAGGCGATGCACAACATGCAGACGCGTGATGGTTTCACTCTTCCAAATCTCGCATGTATAACCCGGATATGCGGTTGCATGAAAATCAAGACTCCGCCTGGCGAATCAAGTGTTGTTGATCGACTTGCAGGTGCTCATGGCTCTCAACCGACCCGTCTGGCCAGCGGATTTGTACGCAATCGATGACGCTCGCGTTCCCAAGTCCGAAGTGTAGACGCACATCACTGCACGACACATAACTATCCGAGCTACGGACCTCGTCGATTTGCGTCAACCCCGCGACAGTAACGCTGATCCTGGCGCCGATAGCGTCACGATTGCATTTCGTACCAATTAGTTTGAATCGCACCCAATGCCCCGCTGACACCTGTTCAGGGACATATAAGAACGGGACATCATCGATGTTATTGACTACAATTTCCAGCCTCCCATCACCCTTCAGATCGCCAAATGCCGCGCCGCGGCTGCTGCGTGGATCGGTGAAGCCGCTCTCCTGTTCGCCAACCACTGTGAAGCGGCCGTTGCGTTGATTCCGGAACAGCTGATTCTCCTGCTTGTAACTATTGCGGGCCCGGTCAACCTGAGGATAGATGTGCCCATTAGCGACGAAAAGTTCCTTCCAACCGTCATTGTCAAAGTCCACAAAACCTGTGCCCCAGCCCAGTTGGTTGTAGCTCACGATCCCCAACCCCGCCTTGTAGGTTACATCCTCGAATTGACCGCGATTGTTGTGGTAAAGAGTGTTGTAATCTTCGGAGAAGTTTGTCACCAGCAGATCAATCCAGCCATTGTTGTCGTAGTCGCCAACGGCAATGCCCATGGATGACTGGGCCCGGCCATCAGCGGTGACCGCACATCCCGCTTCGAAAGCGATCTCTTCGAATTTTCCGTTGCCGTTGTTACGCCAGAGATAGTTTGGGACGGAGTCGTTGGCCACGAAGATGTCCGGCACTCCGTCATTGTCGAAATCGACCCAGGTCACGCCCAGGCCGTAAGCACGGTCACTATCGCGAATGCCGACATCGGTGCTTACCTCGCGAAACTTGCCGCCACCTTCGTTGTGATAGAACAGATCGGACAAGCCCATTAGTCCTTGTGGTCCACAGGCGACGGAAATGCCTTGATATTGGCAATAAGTATTTGACCCGGGGCGCGGCATCCTGCTTTGGTCAAAATCCACGTAGCGCGAAACATATAGATCGAGCTTACCGTCGCGATCGTAATCTCCCCACCCGCAACCGGTGCTCCAATTTCCGCCTTCCAACCCGGCCTCGCGCGTTACATTGGTGAAGGTGCCATTACCATTATTATGGAACAGCGCATTGGTGCCATAGTTGGTGATAAAGACATCGCGATGCCCGTCATTGTCATAGTCGCCGATGGTAACCCCCATGCCCCAGCCTTCATTCAGCAGTCCGCTATCCTTGGTTACATCCGTGAAGGTACCATCGCCGTTATTGCGAAATAGGCGAGCGGAGGTCCTGGGAAGAGTTGGATTACGGAGAATTTCGAACGACGAGCCATTTACGAGCAGAATATCAAGTAGCCCATCGTTGTTGTAGTCGAAGAGCGCTACTCCACTGCCGACTGTTTCCACCAGGTAGTCTTTCGCTAAGGAGCCGCACGTATCCCTAAAGGATGCCAAACCAGCCTTTTGTGAGGCGTCCAAAAACCATGGTCCTGGAGCCAGCACAGGCTGGCCCAGCTTCCCGCCGCGAAAAAGTGGGACCGCAAAGCACAGTGCGCCGCATCCACCAAGGAAGCTGCGTCGATTGAGGATGTGCGGCGTGGCCAAATTCCGATGAGGCATGGCGGATTTCAGGGGTGATTTGGAATATATGAGCTCTGCTCTTTTTTTTCCTCGCCTTCGATTAAATCTAAGTCCCCGGCACTGGCTGCCTGCGACGCGGCACGCAATTGCTTGAAGGTGACAAGAGCTTCCTCAGCTCGGACCCGGTCGCCCAGTTTTCGATAGAGGCTGGCAAGTCGGTAGTACACCTCGCCATCTTTGTCGTCTGGTGCAATCGGCAAAAGATCCTGCAGCGCCTGTTGCGTTAGCCCCGCCTCCGACTCTGCCTTCGCAAGGTCGAGTTTCGAGCTCAGCATCAGCGGTGAACCGCTACCCACCTGGCGCAGCTCAGCCATCGCCCGTTCCCACTGCCGTTGCTGCAGATAGGTGTTCCCAAGTTCATAGCGCGCGACCACGGAACCTGGCGCCAGTTCTAGCGTCCTCCGTAGTTCTTGCTCGGCCTCTGGCCATTCGCCCGCCTGCCAATGCACCGTTCCCAGACCGAGATGGAGATCCGGCAGGTCCGGGGCAAGACGAATCGCAGCCTGATACTCAGTCTTGGCTTTGCCGTAGTCTGACCAGCTGGCGTAGTGTTGGGCAAGCATCTGATGGACACGGGCCGAATCGGAGTTCAACGAACCCACCTTGACAAAGCAATCCGCCGCCAGAGCAGCATGCGCCTTACTCAGCCAGAAAAAACCCCAGTCATTTTGCGGGCTGTGGATTGTCAGATGCTGTGCCGCGCGAAGCGCACTCTGATGGTTTCCCAGCCGGAATTCTGCCTCTGCGAGCTTGATTTCCTCCCTAATGGTTAGCGTCTTCTTCCGTTTCAGCCGGCTCCGCAGCTGCTGATAGCAAGCCTCTGGAAGCCACGCACCCGGCTGGATCACCGCTTCGGCTACTCTGGAACATGTCGGCGTAGCGCTGGCAAGCATTGAGATTTGCGGCGACTCTGAACGGCTTAGCCAGGCCTTCCAGACATTGCCATCAGGCGAACTGGCAAAGGTTATGGGTAATTGCATCCCCGCAGTCCAGGCCTGATGCACGATACCTGCAGGAGCAAGCTCCAAGAGACGGGCAAGCTCACGCGGAGCCGTCGCTTTCGCGCGCACGAGTTCAGCGCTTACCTCCTGCCAATCGCCTCGAAGAGTGGCCGTCTCCGCCAATCCAACGCGCGCCATCGGAGAGAACGGGTCAATCGCGATTTCCTGGTTGAATTGCGCCTCCCCAGATTTCGCATATCCCAACCCAAGCAACGCCGTCCCCAACTCGGCATGCAACCCTGGCAGATTCGCCCCTTGCCGCGCTAGGCGGGAAAGAATTTTAGCTGCATCCTGGTTGTTGCCACTTAACAACAATCTTTCGGCCGCAAGTTGTTGGCCGAGAACACTCTGGGTAAATTTCCGGCTGGAAGATCGTGGTAGTTCATTCGCAATCTGAATGTGCGCCAAGCCCAGCTTATACCACGCCTCTGGCAAGGAAGGGGTACGACGCGTCTGTTCCGCATATTGAAGAGCTGCATCCTCGAGATGACCGCTGCGCGCAAGGGCGTCACCGAGCGCTAGCCGCGCGGTACCGCTATTCGAATTCGCTGCAAGCGCCCGCCGAAGCGAAGGCGTCGCCTCGCCAAGTCGGTCGAGTTCAAGATAGTCAAGACCTCTTACCAGCCATGCCTGTGCCTCAGCAGATGACGAACCCTCGTTCGAGTGGCTGCCCTTCTCATCGATGACTGGCTTTAATGCTTCCAGCGATTCAGCATATCGGTGCAACATGAAATAGGCAGTGGCCAGATCAGTTCGTGCCTTGGCCAGGCTAGAACGGGGGGTTTCCTTTGGAGGATTGGCGAGAAACTCCTTGTACCGGGCGATCGCTACCTCGTATTCCTGGGATTTGTCCGAGGGGTCATTTGGGGATCGTGCCGAGAACGATGCAGCAACCACAATCGGAGCGCAGGCCAGCAGGAGGTGAATCGAGAACTGGAACCGCATTCCTAACAAGACTGCCCTCTGGTGAGGCAAAAATCAGCCAGGATCGCACGCTTCACAGATGCTCGGATACCGCCGCTGAGAAGCTGTCCGATATAAAGGTAATGCAGACCGGGTTCACGGTCAATTCGGGGCGGTCCATCAAAAGAGAAAGGGACACGGAGGAAAATCCGTGTCCCAACGGGGGCTACTAGAATGTGAGCCGCAACGCAAACTGGATTTCACGTGGGTCGTTTGCGCCTGTAGGAACACCAAAGCTGCTATCCCCGAGCGCGTTGTTCTGGCTACTGTCCACGCAGCTGCTGCAATTGAACGATGGGTGATTGAATACGTTAAAGAATTCGGTCCGGAACTGATACTTCAGCCTGTCTGTGATGGGGCCGTTCTTGTAGAGGGCAAAGTCCAAATTCCATGAACTTGGTCCCCATACGCTGTTCCGGCCGGCATTGCCGAAGGTGCTACCTGCGGGAGTTGCGAAGCAGTTCTGCGTAAACCACTGGGTCCGGGTATGCGGGCCGTTATTTGGGTTGCAGCCGGAAACCAGTTGAGCATTTTGATTGAAGTTGTCACCCACCACGGCAACGTCGCTAGGAACGATTATGTTGTAAGGGTGACCGCTGCCGTAGGCAAAGAAACCAGCGACTTCCCAGCCCCCCAATGCCTTGCTTACAAAGGAATGCGATCCCCGCAGGAAAGGCAGTTCGTACACGTAGTTGATACCCAGGTTGTGATTCTGCTGCCAATCTGCCGGACCCCAATTCAGGCCGACATCGTAGGTGTCGATGGCATTTGCATAACGGTTAGAGCCCTCATCATACGCGTGCGAATAGGTGTATGACACTCCGAACTGCAGTCCGTGTTGCAGTCGGTGTTGCGCGCTCACCTGAAGGCTATCGTATTGGGACGATGCGTTATTCAGCCCCACCATAGTCTGACCGAAGCCTGGGTAGGGAGCATTCGCCGCTGGCAAATTCGGTGGTGCATTGGCCTGTCCGCCTGCGGCCGCAAATAATGCAGGGAGTACACCTAACCGATATTGGTTAAAGTCCGCATTGACTGCCAGGTGCCGCGCTCGCGTTCCGACATAACCCGCCTCGATGAGAGTATCGGCGGGAAGCATGTGCTGTAGGTTAGCGCTCCATTGGTACACAACTGGGATCGGCGAAACCGGATCCCCACCACTGATCGGGATCGGCAACTGGGGCAGAGCTCCAGTGGAGGCAAGACAGGTTCTACTCGCATCCAACCCTGCACCTGGGCAATCGGCTTTGCCTCCAAAGATTTGAGCCGCAGTCTGGAATGGTACATTCTTGCCCAGCAGCGTGGAGTCACTGAGAGTGATGTGAGCGTAGAAGATGCCAGCGCTAGCGCGGATCGAAGTTTTGCCGCTACCCGTGGGGTCCCAGGCAAAACCCAGTCGTGGTTGGAAGTTACGATAGTGCTGCTGGAAGATCCCGTCCGGCAATCCCCGCATGATCCCCGCGTTCACGAGCCGCTGGTTGATTGAGCTAATGTTGCTCGAGGTAAGAGGCTCTCCGAAAACACCCTTTAAATGTCCTATGGCAGCGGTTGGAAGCTGATTGCAAGGCGCAGCGATCCCGTTGTAAGGATTGCCGCTGACCACAAATCCGCTCGTAGGATCTACTACTTGCTTGATGCCTGGTGTTTGCGAATAGAAGGACTGAGCAAAAGTCGACCAGTTGCAATATTTGCTATAGTACGGCGCATAGTAATCCCAGCGCAGGCCACCGGAAATGGTTAACCGAGGGCTTACCCTCCAGGTGTCCTGCGCAAACAGGCCATATTGCATTGCATTCCAGGGGGTTCGGTTGCGAAAGCCGAGTTCCTGGTAATCGTCGTAGTTGCCTAAAAGGACGTCCGCCAGAGACGCGCCTGTAGTCGCAGGATTGAGCGATGTGGACGCTGCAAAACGGAACGCACCGTTCAGGTTCGGAGGCTCGTTAACTGAGCCGCCACCAATCGCCAATTGGTCATGGTCATCTTCGCCATCCCTCTCAACCCACAAACCGAACTTGATCAAGTGGGGTCCCCGAACTTTTGTCACGATGTCCTGCCACTGCCAAACGTGCCCCGTGCTGCCAGAAGGGTAAGCGTTAGTAGATCCGTTCACAGTATCGAAACCCGAAACTGTGATCGTCGGAGTCTTGCCGGCAATGTCTTTGCTGGCGTCGCCGAAGAGGAAAGGAAAGTTGATGCCCAGCGCTGTGCGGTTGAGCCCCGGTCCGCTCGGCAAGTTGACGTGAACAATGTCCTCGGTAGAGGTGAACAAGAAGTCATTCAACAAGGTGGGACTGAACGTAGTGGTGAAATCGACAGTTGCCCCACGCTCGGGCAACTGAATCTGCCAGTTCTCGAGGCGGCTGCTTCCCGCGAAACCGCCGTCGAAATTGTCCGCAGTGTAATGACGGAGGGCCACGGACAAGTGCGACTTGACGCTGTCAAATTGGCTGTCGACCTTGACTGTCTCCGTACGCACCGTATTGGGCGCCGGAATCTGTTGAATGCTGTTGTTGGATAGTCGGGACTGATTGGGTACGG
>Ga0209526_10002679_pt1 | contig 12034 bp, 2 predicted proteins | sample JacPinW_OM2H0_M1_FD_188566 | JGI IMG/M metagenome (GOLD analysis project Ga0209526, IMG submission 188566) | Forest soil microbial communities from Algoma, Ontario, Canada - Jack Pine, Ontario site 1_JW_OM2H0_M1 (SPAdes) (version 2) | ecosystem: Environmental > Terrestrial > Soil > Boreal...
CTCAAGGCCGAACCGTTCGTTAACGGAAAATCGGGTTCTCTTGAAAAGGGAGAAGTCAAAATTATCCACTCCTTCCGCGCGAAGCCGGGGATCCACGCGGGGCTCATTGCCGAAGGTGAAGTCGGGCGAGGCCGTAAAACAGGAAGTATTGAACCACCTCGATGCGCTTAGGTTACTCGGGTCTCCTAGCTTGGAAGTTGCGCTCCGAGACACCGATGCATGGCAGCCCGACACAATGTCTGGGCGTGAACCTCCGCCAAAAAGCGTCGTGGCATTCACTTGCCCATTGCCGAAAATCAAAGGAAATCCTCGCTGGAATATCGTGACGCCGTCGACGCCCCATCCGCCTACAAGTTTGTCGATTGTTCGACCCGCACCGGAGAAGTACTTCCTGCCTTTGCCAAAGGGAAGATCGAGCACGTAGCTGATGACCAGGCGCTGTGGAACATCTTGCGAGGATAGAGAACGCTCGCCACGCAGATTGTTGTTATCTTGAATCGCTCCCACACTTGTCTCCACCCACGAAGTCAGAGTGTCGGTGTCGCTAATGAGCTTCGCATTGGTATAAGCGACGAGCAGTGAGCCGGCATTCGCGAACCGCCTCTGAACCGTGAGCTGAAAGGAGTGATAGATGCTGTCGTACGACCCCTGGCCCGCAAGTTGCACGCTCGTGTACTGGGGGTAGGGTCGAAGCAGCTGCCCGACGGTCGTCGTTGACCCGGTAAGCGCCAGCGCCTGGCCGTCAAGGAAGAACGGATTTGGCGTGGATTGCACCAACGTGACATCTTGTCGTGGGTTCGGAAGGGAAGGATTGACCTGCATGGCGGCGCGGCGCAGAAGCGCATCCGAGATCTGGTTGATCTGCTGCGAGTATTGCTGGAGGTGAGTTCCCTTCGCGCCCACGTAAGCAGCAGACACGAAGAACTCTCCGGGCAGCTCCCGCTGTACATTGAGGTTCCACTGCTGGACGTAACCGTCAGGATGGTCACTAGGCTCAGCTTCTATGATCGACTGCCCCACTTGCGTGAGATATTGTTGCGTCCCTTGGGCGCCGCGACTTCTTCCAGGCGGTGCTGAAATTCCTGCTGGAAACGGCAAAGCAATTGTGCTGACGGGGTGGGTTCCATCAACCGTTCCCGAATAGGTCGCGGTTCCAGCATTGACCATGTCATTGAGCGGGTTGAGACCAAACGAGACGTAGTTTGGAATCCAGAAAATTCCGTATCCGCTACGAATCACCGTCTTTGAGGTGAGGCTGTATGCAAGCCCGATGCGCGGAGAAAAGTCGATCTTCTCGAGGGGAATGTTGTTCCTGGCGCCAGGACTCACCAAAAATACGTCTCCTTTCACAGGCGCTGATCCTGCCGGGAGAAATTGGTTCAAGTAGCTCATGGCCTTTGGGCTGAAGTAGGAGAGCCGATTGAACCGTTCCGACCATGGTCCCTGAAGGTCGTAACGCAGGCCAAGATTCAGGGTGAGCTTGTTCGATACATGCCATGTGTCGCCAAAATAAAACGCCCGATAGATCTGCTGTCCCGCCGTGAACGCTGGAACCACAGCCTGGGCAAAAAAATGATTTTCGAAGTTATTAAAATTGTCGGCATACCCGAGCAAGAAATCCGCAAAGGAGAATCCCGTCCCGGGCACACCGGGTAGACTCGTGAAACACGCTTGGCCGGGATTGCAGAAATCGAAGGCTCCGCTGGCGATATTGGACTGCGCGTAGTTATCCCGGCCAACTTCGAACTGGAACCCAAATTGGTACTGGTGACGTCCCCGTAAGACAGAGATGCTCGGAGATAGGTTGTATTGGGTGTTGCGGTCCTGAATATAGCTCTGTCCTTGTGTGCACATAATATTGTCGGCAAAGTTCGCCACGCACGGCGTAGGAGGCGTGCGCATGACCGCGGGAACCGCAACGTTGTAACTTGCCGGCCAGCCGATTGTCGTAAGGTCAAATCCAGAATTCTTCGGACTGCGGTTATAACTGAACCGGCTAACGCTGGCATTCAAACCAACCACCGCGGTAGGAGCGATGCTGTAGGCGTACCCGGCGGCGACGGCGTGACTGTGGTACTGCTCCGCGCAGCGGTCGGCACAAAGACCGCTTGCAAGAGGATCGATGGGCAGGTCCAGCACGTCCCAATAGCTATAGCGCACGAACAACCTCTGCTTGTTCGTGATGTTATGGTCGATACGCGCAACCACCTGGCTTTGATCGCCACCGGTCGGAGCGACAGTGGTGAAGTTGTTGGTGAACGCAGCGGTGTTGTTCGGCGCGGGCCACAGATTCAGCAGCCTTGCAGACGTGAGATTGATCCGGTTCGGCGGAACGACGTTGTTCGGGAATGGCGTCGGGGTAGCGGTGCTACCTGGGCAAGCTCCCTGCGCATTCACGCGACCCGCACAAGGGTCATAAATTTGGTCGATCACGACTGACCCACCGCGGGCATCCGCTCCTCGATCCTCGCAGATGCCCGCCTTGAAACCTGACTTACATATCTCGGAAAAATCGCCCGTACGTTCCTTCGCATCAGGAACCGTGGCTGTGAACGGCTGACCCGTCCGCAACCGGAAGCCCTCCCAACTGGCAAACCAAAATGTTCTGTCCCGACTCGGGTAGCGTAAAATGCTTGCGGGTCCTCCGGCATTTGCTCCGAATTGGTTCTGGACCCAAGGCGGTCTCGATTTTCCAACAGCGTTCAAAAAGAAATCATTGGCATTGAAGATTTTATTGCGCAGATATTCGTACACCTCGCCGTGGACCGAACTGCTCCCGGACTTGGTGCTTAAATTCGTAACTCCACCGGAGAACTTGCCCCATTCCGGCCCCAGATTACTGGTCTGAACCTTAAACTCCTGAATCGAGTCCTGCGTCGGAATCAGCAACGGCAAATTGATGTAACCGATGTTCAGCGGCTGGCCGTCTAAGTATTCCGCGCTCTCATTGCCGAAAGAACCGTTGACTTGATAGTTGCCCCATCCAAAGGGATTTACGCCTACCGGCGTGCCAGTGGAGCTGCCCTGGGGAACTACGGATGCTGCCAATTCAATCAGGTTAAAAACGTTCCGACCGTTCAACGGCAGTTCATTCGCTTTCCGCTGTTCAACAACTGTGCCTATAGTCGAAGATTCGGTATCGAGCAGTGGCGCACCACCCTGCACCGTGACACTTTCCGATGCCGAGCCCAGCACCATTTCGAAATTCACTTCCAGCACATCCTGCACGTGAAGAATCAGATCGGACTTGATGACTGCCTTGAAGCCTAACTTTTCGACTTCGATGCGATAAGTCCCGGGAGGCAAGTTCGTGACGTAATAGCTTCCCGTCTCGTTGGTAATCGTTTCGTAGTGGAAGCGCGTGCCGGTGTTGATCACGATGACTCTCACGTTCGGGACCACCGCTTTGCTGAAGTCCGTGATGCGTCCGGTAAGCGATGCGTTCGTTGATTGGGCGTAGAGAGGGACGGGAGAGGATAGAATCATTGCTAGAGCGACCGTCATCACTGCATTCAGGAATGCTAGCGAAATCAAGCTTTGCCGCCGTGCGGCTCTCCTACACCGCTTCGTCGCACCGATTCTTCGCCATCGCAAGATCCGCTCGCTGGCTCGACGACACGCCAGGCTCTCATCGACCTTGAGTTGCTGAGCCAACTGGTCGAGATGTTCGATGTTCATAGTCATTCAGTTACGGTGCCTGCGCTGCTAGGCTACACCTCCAATCCTCGTTACGAAACACGAACTTAGCCGTCGTGATGGGAGCTTCGGGAATTTGATTTGTTCGGGCCGATAAGGGAGTTGCTGGCCACGAGCCCTTGCGCCACGGCATCGTATATCGGAGACTGCCGTGACTTCGGCGGCGGGCGAGGCAATGATGCCGCTATCCTCTTCGCGGGACCACTCCGGCGTTCGATGCAATTTCTCGATTTCGCCTTCAAACAACACCACATCCCCGATTAGACCTGGACCGGCGGCGTCCGTTGGTCGGTGGATTGTTCGCCTCACGAGGGTCGCTCGATCCTCTATGCTCAAGTACACGACAAAAACGGCAACATCATGCTCGTCGATTATATTTGCTCAACAGTCTTGGATGGCGGTTGGCCATATTTCCACAAGTAAGCGTTTGGGGCGGCGCTGCCAAACTATCTTTCCAGTCGCTAATCAAGCGCCTCCATTGTTTTAAAACTGGCAGGAGATCACTAACTCAAACTGCAGTGGAGGCCATTCCTGGCTGAGACAGCAAATGGATGTCGCAGAACGATCCAGGGGCTATACCTGGCTCTCCAGGCACTCGATCTGAAGAAGGCGGACCTGCAGGCGTTTGTAGGACCTGCAACCACCGATGGGAACTGGCCGCCATGGTGCCCCAGTCGACAACAGCTGGGACATTCCGTCGCCTGTGATGTCGACAATCTCAAAGACCGGACAACACGTCCTCATCGCCGGACTTCGGGATGGCGTTCCTAATTGACCATGATTTGCTGATATTTGCTGCCTATTGCGTTCCATGTTGGTTCTCTCGCTCAACTTTGGCACTGCTTCGTCACAAACCCAGTTAAAAGTTCGTTTTTACTCTAGACAAACCTTTGATTCGGTGGACTTTGGTTCGGTCTGTGAGGAGCCTTTGGGCAGTGCCGTGCTCTGATTATGCAACGTGCCTACAAAAGACTCTTTGATACGTTCGACGTGAGGCAGTGCTCGTTGGCCGGCGGCGAGTCCCGGCCTTGTCGGGAAGGCCGCCGGCGAGGTTGTATTACCTTCATTCAACCGACCGGGGCTTGTAACCGACATACTTTGGGTCTTCTCGGCCGAAGGTCAGCTATGGTCGACCTCGTTCCATTTACCGCTCGTCTTTGATGGCTGTCTCAGAAGGGGGAAGTTTTCAGACTGTGTTCACAATCCTCCGAAAGATAGGTCGCCGTAGCAGGGCGCGCCTGCCCTTGGGTCGATTTTTGCGGTTTACATGCGGCGACTTGTGTGGGCGTAAGCCGATTCGGACGTTCATCTTGTGTTTGCTGGTCGGTATCCTCGTTGCACCAGTTCAGCTCCAGTCGGGGAATAAAGTTGCTCCTCGTTCTTCACCGCCCCTGATTACGACTGCCATGCAGATTCGGACGATGACCCCAGAGGAAGCCAAGAAGAGCTACGAAGTGCGGCTGAGAGGTGTGATTACCTATTACGACCCTGAAGAGCCGGACTTGTTTGTCCAGGACTCCACAAGCGGCATTTGGGTCAACCTTGAAATTGTCAAGCCGAACGTACCATTGAACGCAGGAGACCTAGTTGAAGTAGAAGGCGTGACCGAAGCGCCGGATTTCGCTCCTCAGGTCGGCAGCCCGCGATTCAAGATCCTAGGCCATGTTCCCTTGCCGCCCGCCAAGCCCGTTTCATTTGCACAGATGGCCTCGACGCAAGAAGACAGCCAGCGGGTTGAAGTCGAGGGCATCGTTCGCAAGGTTTTTAAGACCGGTCATCGACTGTTTCTAGATGTGGCGACCCCGGACGGCCGCGTGACCGGCCGCATCCCCTTCTATACTCAAGATTCTCTACCGCAAATCGTGGATGCCCGAGTGCGACTGCGCGGTACTTGCGGTGCCCAGTTCAATTCCAGAAATCAGCTGACCGGGATTTACATCAATATCCCCTACGAATCCGAAATCGAAGTGCTGCAGCCGCCCCCGGCCGACCCCTTCAAGGCTCCCGTCCATGCAATTTCCGATCTCCTGAGGTTTAGCCAGGAAGGGGGACTGGGGCATCGCGTCAGGGTACAGGGCGTGGTAACCCTGTATCGGCCCGGTAAAGCGGTTTTTATTCAAAATGAGAATGGTTCTCTTTACGCGCAAACCCAGCAGGACACCTCAGCAATTCAGCCCGGGGATCAAGTGGACGTAGTGGGTTTCCCCACCGTGGGTCCATACGCCCCAGAGTTACAGGACGCAATCCTGCGCCGAACCGGAGCGGGGCTAATCTCGATACCCATTGTGCTCTCGCCCGAGGAAGCACTCCACGGTCACTTTGCCAGAACCATTCTGTTCCGCAGCTACAACGCAGAACTCATCAGCGTTCGAGGTCGGCTTACCGGTTACTCGCTGAACTCAGGCGAGCAGATCCTACTCTTGCAAGAAGGAAGCGTTGTATTCGAAGCGGAACTTACCGGTTCGAAAATCCCGTCGGCATTTATGCTACTGCGCGAGGGCAGCATGCTCCAGGTGACCGGGATTTGCACCATTGAAGTGGACGAGAACAGACAACCCATTCGGTTCCGCATCCGCCTTCGTGCACCTGAGGACGTTGTGGTCGTGCGTTTGCCATCCTGGTGGAACGTTCAGCGAACATTGGCTCTCATCGGAGCCATGATTCTAGCAATCTTCACTGTATTGATGTGGGTTGCCACACTGCGCCGACGCGTGCGCGAAGCGACCGAAGTAGTTCGTACGACGCTGGAATCCACCGTCGATGGCATCCTGGTTGTCGACAGGAAAGGAAAGACGGTCGCCTACAATCGTAAGTTCGCAGCAATGTGGCGGATTCCAGAAGAGATTCTGTCGTTGGGCGATGTCGACCGAATCCGCGAAAGTGTATCCTCGCAGCTCAAAGATCCAGAAAAGTATCTGGCCCGAATACACCAATTGTATGCGGATCGTAACGCCGCGAGTGATGATGTGCTGGACTTCGTGGATGGCCGGGTCTTCGAGAGGCACTCGGAGCCGCAACGTTTGGCTGGCCGAAGCATCGGGCGAGTATGGGGTTTCCGTGACGTTACAGAGCGGCGGCGTGCCGAAGAGACTCTTATCCGCGAGCGAACTCTGCTGCGAACCGTGATCGACAACGTACCGGATCAGATTTGTGTCAAGGATATCCACGGGCGCTTTGTGGTGGTCAATGAGTCTATGGCACGGCTGCTGGGTTGCACCAGCCCTGAGTCTCTGCTGGGAAAAGAGAATTTCGATATTTATCCCGTGGAGTTGGCCGGCCAGTACGAAGCAGAAGAGAAGGAGGTCATGCGCACCGGCGAAGCGCTGGTGAATCGAGAACAGGAACTGATAGACCCAATCGAGGGCAGCCGCTGGCTGCTCTCCAGTAAGGTTCCGTTGCGAGATGCGGCGGGCCAGATCATGGGTATTGTTGGAATCAGCCGCGACATCACAGAAGGCAAGCGAGCGGAGCAAGACCTGAAAGCCGCCAAGGAGGCGGCTGAAGCGGGAAGTGAAGCGAAGAGTACTTTTCTAGCGACGATGAGCCATGAAATTCGCACTCCTATGAATGGAATTCTCGGTATGACGGAGCTCGTTTTAGACACGGAGTTAACCGTAGAACAGCGCGAGAGCTTGGGTCTCGTTAGACTCTCAGCCGAATCACTCCTAACAGTGATCAATGATATTTTGGACTTCTCGAAGATTGAAGCCGGCAAACTCGATCTCGAATCAATTCCTTTTGACCTGCGCGAGAGCCTAGGTGAAACCATGAGAGCGCTCAGCTTCCGGGCTCATCAGAAGGGCTTGGAGCTTGTCTACGAGGTGCAACCCGATATACCAGAAGCGCTTCTTGGTGATCCCGGTCGAATCCGCCAGATCATCGTCAACTTGGTCGGTAACTCCATAAAGTTCACCGAACTTGGCGAGGTTCTCGTCTCCGTGGAGCGAGGGGTTGAAAGCGACGAGAAGGTTGATTTGCACTTTGCCATCAAAGACACGGGTGTCGGTATTCCCGCCGACAAACGGCAAAAGATATTCGAAGCATTTTCACAAGCAGATGGGTCCATGTCCCGCAAATATGGAGGTACTGGACTGGGATTGAGCATTTGCACGAAGCTGGTCGAGATGATGAATGGGCAGATCTGGGTGGAGAGTGAAGTGGGAAAGGGCAGTACATTCCACTTCACTGCATCCCTGAAGATCCAAGAAAAACCGGCCCCGGGCTCCGGTCCTATTCAGTTAAATCAATTGCGTGACCTCCATGCGCTGATCGTGGATGACAATTTGACAAATCGCCGAGTCCTTCATGGCATGTTAACTCGCTGGGGCATGCGGCCGGTCGCAGTCGAAGGTGGTCGAGCGGCGCTGCAAGCACTTGAGATCGCCAAGAGCACTGGCCACCCATTCCCTCTTCTCATGCTGGATGGTCAAATGCCGGAAATGGATGGGTTTGCACTTGCTGAAGAGATTCAGAAGGACCCGGGCCTGGTCGCTGTGACGATCATGATGCTAACCTCGGCCGGTCACCTCGGGGACGCCGCACGCTGCCGAGAACTGGGGATTTCTGCCTACCTTGTAAAACCAATTCGCCAATCTGAATTGCTATATGCGATTTGCCAAATCCTCAATGGGTCCACTAGAACAAATGACGTACCTCTGGTCACCCGCCATACGTTGCGAGAAAAGAGGTTGCGCTCACGAGTTTTGCTAGCGGAGGACAACACGGTAAACCAAACTCTAGCAGTCCGCTTGCTGGAAAAGCGTGGATATTCCGTGATTGTCGCCAGTGACGGCCGCGCAGCCGTCGAGGCTTTTGAGAAAGACCAGTTCGACGTTGTGCTGATGGATATCCAGATGCCCGGCATGGACGGTTTCGAAGCTACGGCAGCAATCCGGGAAAAGGAAAAGCTGACCGGTGGGCACATTCCGATCATTGCCATGACGGCGCATGCGCTGAAGGGCGATCAGGAGCGATGCCTTTCTGCCGGTATGGATAGTTATCTCTCCAAACCGATCCGCACGAGTGAATTGTTTTCTAGGATCGAGAGCGTACTGGCAAATAGAGACCGCGCTTCGGCGGATGAGCTAGCCGGTGTTCCAGATCCAATTGTGAGTCGCACCGAATAAACTGGCGTAGACCGTCTGAATGAAACTTGTACAAAAGCTCGGGCGAGTATCACGACGGCAGCGCTCAAAATGGACGGATAAACGCCAAAAGCAGCGATTGATCTTGCCAGAGGACTGGTCGCGGCATAATCGCCACCGAATTACAGGGATGGTGCGGTCGCTGGGCCAATAGACGTTCGCACTGCCACGGAAGAGGGCGTCGATTGAATTCAAGCAGGTTCCGCGCCGCTCCGCCGCCGTGCGGGAATCGTGTTCGTGTCTTCAACGCTGAGCAGGAATCCTCAACCTTGGGGCGGCCTCCAGAAAGCGGGCCTGCACGCCTTCCGGAGGGGCTGCAGCCGCTGATTTATTCCTCGTCGCCGTCTAGGCCGTCGACGGGAGTGATCGTCCCGAAGAGGCCATCCTTTTCATTGTTGATTCCGGCGGTGAAGAACAAGGTGTTGGCCGGTCCGGCCGCTGCGTCGTTCCCGAAGGTGAGCGACCACAGTCCATCAATGAACATGATCGAATTGTTGGATTTCCTCACGAAGCCGATAAACTTGTGGGTGAAGCCATTGAATGCTGCAATCCATCCGCTCCGGAAATTGCCGACAAGAATGGTGTTGCTGAACTCACCGAAATCGCGAGTGGTCCACACCACACCCCAGGGCGCGTTGAACCAGTCGCCATGCTCGAGGTGGCCGATGTGTTTGCCCGAAGGCGTAAAGATTTCGACAAAACCAAGGCCATCCCCGCTGACGGGATCGTGTCTTGCTGCGTCCTGCTTGGCGTAGGTGACGAAGAGAGTGCCCCCAATGTTCTGGATGTTGAAAGGCGCGAAGCCGCGTGGGATGCCCTGGGCGCCCTGTTCGTCGCGGTCGCCATCACCGTCGGGATCGAACGCGTCTTCATTGAGGTGAACGCGCTTGAAGTTCGTGTCGTAGACTTCCACTTTGCCAGAACGGAAATTCGTCACGTACAGAAACCGCTTGCCGTTCACTTCGGCAGAGGTTGCGCCCTTGTAGACCGCGCCATTTGCGGAACCCTTATCGGAATTATCCACCATTAAGACGGCGCTCTTCCCCCTGGCCCACCCGGAGATTGTTCCGTCTTCGGTCGCAAAAATGAAATGCGCGGAAGCGCCCGGACCCACGAGAAAATCCGTGGGGCTGCCGTTGAAGACGACTCCGGTAGGAGCCGATTGAGCATTGGGCTCAAAGGCCGGAGGAGGAACGAGAACAACGCCGTTACCGTTAATGGGAATAATCTGGCCAGTGCCGGTGTAGAGAGTGGAAGTACCGGAATTGTTGTTGCCGACCCAATAGGGGCTGCCCGAGCTGCGGGTAAGGCCCCAAGGATTTTTCAAGTTGGGATCGTGAACGGGCGCCATGCCCATAATGTCAGAGACTAGGTTTGTTTGATTGTAATGTTGCGCAAGCGCGCTGACAGGAATCAATACCACGACGAGGCCAAGAAATAGAGATGACTTCAAGAATCTAGCAGCACACTTCATATATACGGGCTCCTGATGGTGATCTTTCGTATAGAAATAGTGTCGAAATTCGGGGTCCAGCGTGCAGACGATCTACGGGCTGTCGCCGTTTTCGAGCTTTGTCCGGAATTGAGATAACTCTAATTCTTCGAGAGGGTTGTCACGGCAGTCTCTCAAGCTTGTCAACAAATTGTGTGGCAAGTGGTTCGAGTGTCCAGAAGTGAGCCTCTTGCTTGTCTCACCGAGTTCCTCGAAGCAAAGAGCACTCGGGGGAGTCTTGGCCTGACAGGGAGGATCTCGACAGGGCGCTCTCTTGAGGGCCAATTTTCATTTGGCGTCGGGTTATGAGCTGTCCTTCGTCGGCCCCTACAAAGAAGTGCAAGCCACACTACAAAAGGCTCAAGTATTGAATCCGCACCTTTCCTCTCTCCACCAGAGAACCATATCCAGCTTGTCCTTCTCAATCTTACAACTGTCTCGTTTTCGGGTTTTGGGTCGGCGGAAGCGTAGCGGTGAGGTGGCGGTTCGCTAACCTACCTGCCCTGTTCGTATTCACCGGTCTTCGTGTGTTTTGTCTGTATGAGAGGCTTCCCAGTTGCAATCCCATACCGTCATTTGCGACGAATCATCCGCCAGTCACGTGAAGATAATCCTTCCGCAAGAAACTAAAGTCGCAACCCAACTCCGGGCCGAGGACCGAATCAGCGTACAGCTTTGCATATCCACGTGTTGGCCTCTGTCCAGGTTGAATCTCCCGTCGCCTGTTTTCAAGATCCTGGTCGGAAACCAAAACATCCACGCGTCGTTCCTTTACGCTCAAGCGAATCTCATCACCCGTTCGAATCAAGCCGAGAGGGCCGCCAATCGCCGATTCTGGTGAGACATGTAGAATTATTGTTCCAAATGCGGTGCCGCTCATTCGAGCATCGGAGATGCGTACCATGTCTTTGATTCCAGCGCGAGCGAGCTTCGCTGGAATAGGCAGGTATCCAGCCTCGGGCATCCCAGCTCCCACCGAACCGGAGCTTTGCAAAACCAAAACACTCTCGGGCGTTACGTCCAACTGTGGGTCGTCAATACGTGCCGCCAGATCGCTCAAGTCCTTGAACACTACAGCACGTCCGACATGCTCAAAGAGGCGCTCATCTGCTGCACCACACTTGAGCAGGGAGCCATTTGGCGCAATATTTCCAAATAAGGCGAGTAGGCCACCGCTCTGTCGGAGAGGCTCATTCAGACAGTGAATCACATGGCGATCCACAAACTTCGGGGGTTGGCGTAATTGGTCTCCAAGAGTCTCGCCCATCACCGTACGACAGTTCAAATCCAAGATCGATTTCAGCTCTTGTAGAACGGCCGGAATGCCTCCCGCCGCATGGAAATCCTCCATGTAGTATTGGCCGACCGGCTTGAGATTAACGAGGACGGGTGTGGACTCGCTAAGAACATTCAAATGGCGCAGATTCAAATTGACACCGATCCTCCCAGCGATTGCAGCCAGGTGAATGACGCCATTGGTGGATCCCCCAATTGCTATGAGAACGCGCATGGCATTTTCGATCGATTCGCGCGTAATGATCTCCGTAGGAAGCATCCGAGATTCGGCAAGACGCACCGCCTGCATGCCGGTGGCCTCACCTAGTCTGAGTCGATCAGCATGAACAGCAGGAACCGCCGCGCTACCGGGTAGGCTCATCCCCAGAGCCTCGGCGATACATGCCATCGTGCTGGCGGTTCCCAT
>Ga0209526_10002680_pt1 | contig 12032 bp, 15 predicted proteins | sample JacPinW_OM2H0_M1_FD_188566 | JGI IMG/M metagenome (GOLD analysis project Ga0209526, IMG submission 188566) | Forest soil microbial communities from Algoma, Ontario, Canada - Jack Pine, Ontario site 1_JW_OM2H0_M1 (SPAdes) (version 2) | ecosystem: Environmental > Terrestrial > Soil > Boreal...
GAACGTCGTCGGCCAGCGGGTCGGCGGCGCGTCGGGCAGCGAACTGGTGTCCGCCGCGCACATCGCCTTCGTCAACGCCATGGCCATCGGAGTCCGCGTCGCCGCTGCCGCGGCGCTGGTCTCCGCCGTCGCGGCCGTCTTCGCGCTCCCCCGACAGCGCAAGCCGGCGGTAGCGGTGGCGGTGGCTCCTCAGCCGGCCGAGACGCAGCCGGCCACTGCCGCGCTCGTGTCCGCCGTCTGAGATAGACGGCCTCGTTCCGCCGGGAGGTGTCGGCCGAAGCCCGTCCAGCCGGTCAGCCAGCCGCAGCAGAATTGCTCGGCTGGCCGACTGGCGCTGGGCCGTTGTGCATGGCGCGGGCTCTCAACTGGAACGTGCTCGCTGGCTGCGGAGGTCAGCCTGCGGCGGCCTTGACCTTGCGCGGGCGGCCCGGCTTGCGTTCCCAGCGTGCGTCGAATGCTTCGATGGCGGCGCGCAGCCACAGGTTGCCGGCCCGCAGCTCGTACGCCGGCGCCGGGAAGCGGGCGTTGTCGCGGGCCAGCTCATGGACCCGCTGCGTTGACACCCCGAGGATTTCGGCGGCTTCAGGCGCGGAGACCAGATCGGGCAGCGTCGGGCGCATGTTCTCCTGCTCAAGGATGTCCTGGCGGACCGCCTCGATACGGACGGCGGGCCACTCGGGCATGCCAGCCTCCTCGGCCAGGGAGGCAATGAGCGCAACGGCGGCGATGGTGGCCTGCGCGGCGTCTTCACCCGGAACGCTGACGGTGACCTCCCGCGAGTCAGGCCCGGCGGAGACGATGCCGTCATAGTCCTGGAGCAGGTCCATGAGCACGTCGGCCGCGTGCTCGATATCCAAGACGACGGCTTCGGGGGCACGGGCTTCAATCGTGACGCTGTAAAGCTCCATAGCGTTCAGCCCTTCCTCCTGGGCGGCGGCCAGTGACCGCCAGCCATCTTGATTTGCCCTAGCCAGTTCTCGAACGCGCACCCTTTCGTGTGCCCTGTCTTGGGCACCCTGATGGATCTCTGCGTGGGATCAGGCGGATACAAGCGGGGTAGCCACCGCCCCTGGCGAGGCGGTAACTCCAGCCCTGGTTGTCGATCAGCTCCTTGATCACCTTGCGGTGATCCTTATCAACTTCGTCTCCAGGCCGGTCTGTCTCCACACTGTAGCTCTTTTCCTTGTAATGCATCAAGGGATACTGGTGTTCCAGGTAATTGACTCGCTTGGCCAGGCATTTCCCAGTCAGGCCTACTTGTGGAGGCGCCAGCCGCGGTTGCAGCGCTCGGAGCCGCTACGCCGTTGCGTCAGGCGCGCTAGATATCGAGCGCCGCGCGGAGGCCGACTGCGATACGGGCCATCGCGCGGGAGGTGACGGCGCCCAGGTCGCGGCGCACCTCGTCAGGCCAGAGGGTTTCAATGTCATCGCACACGGCCCGGCCGCAGAACACTTCGGCCTGATCAAGCTCGACTATCGAGGGCGTTGACGGCTTGGCTGATGTGGTCAGGCGCACCGCGAGCACCTGGGGCAGCCGTGCGTTCCGCCGGTTATTCGACACCACCAGGTAGTACTTCTCGCCATCGACGTGCGCGAGTTGTGCTGCGTAGACGCGTCCGCGCAGCAAAGGGTGCTGGCCGGGAGTGGGCATAAGTCAGTCCTCGGCTGCCCATTCCGGACGCCGCCGACGGGCAATGCGCCGACGCTCGGCGTCCTCCGCGGCGTAGTCGGCTGCGACCTGGTCATAGGCTGCCGCTTCGGCGGCTTCACGCACTGCGCGCAGGCCCACGGTGAACACCGCGTGCAGCAGCAACGCTTCGCTGATGTCACCGTCTGGCAGGGCGCCGGGGACGAGGTTCGCGAGAGCGGTCCGTACAGGCCCCGGATCTCGCAGCTTCGCCAGGTCTGCCTCGTCGCGCTCGGTGAGCGGCAGCGGCGTACGGCGGTTTACGGGCTCGTTGAACCGTCTAGCCATGCCACACATAGTGCAACACATTGTGTTGTAGTGCGAACCGGAAACTCCTGACGAGGGCCACTCCACGGCTCAGGCCTGCTTGCGGAGGCGCCAGCCGCGGTTGCAGCGCTCGACGAATCCGCCTGCCGCGAGCCCGCCCAGGCAGCGCAGCACGGTGTCGAAGTCCACCCCGGCTGACACGGCGATCCGCGCCGGGCCGCGCCCGGCCCGCGCCGGGACCGCCTCAAGCACCCTTCGGGAGTCCGGGTCAAGTGCGTCGCGAGGCAGGACCGGGCCACTGAGCCGCGCGGGCAAGTCGTCACCGGGGAACGCCAGGTGCTCTAGCACGTCCCTGGCGCCGGTGACGCAGACGCCGCCCCAGTCCCTGATGATCTGGTGGCAGCCGGCCGACGCCGGGGAGGTCACCGGGCCTGGCACGGCCATGAGCGGCCGACACTGGTCGCGGGCGTGCCGGGCGGTGTTCAGCGCCCCGCTGCGCAGGGCGGCCTCGACCACCACGGTCCCCCGGCTGAGCGCGGCGATGACGCGATTGCGAACCAGGAACCCGGGGCGGGTCGGCGGCCGTCCCGGCGGCCACTCGCTGACCAGGACGCCGTGCGCGGCAATAGCATCAAACAGCACGTGGTGGGCGAGCGGGTACGGCTCATCCACCCCCGAGGGCAGGACGGCGATGGTGATTCCCTCGGCGGTCAGCGCGCCGCGGTGCGCGCACTTGTCGATGCCGAACGCACCGCCGGAGACCACAGCCCAGCCCCGCTCGGCGAGCGCGGCGGACATCTCGAGGCAGACATGCTCCCCATAGCTGGTCGCCGCGCGGGTCCCCACGATTGACACCGAGCGCAGGCAGGCATAACGCAGGTCGGCGCTGCCCCGCAGCCACAGAGCCCAGGGCCGGGCGTCGCCGAGCACGTCCAGTTGCCCGGGCCACCCCGGATCACCGGGGCAGAGCAGCCGGATGCCGTCCCGGTGCCAGGCATCCAGCGTGATCGTGGTCGGCGCGGTACCGAGTCGGGCGGCCCACCGTCGCAGCGCCCGGTCCAGGCCCGCGATCCGCCCGGATCCGGCCGGTGTCCGGCCCTCGGTCAGCGCGGCGATGATCTCCGCGGGCGCGCAGGTCCGCAGCAAAGTGCCCATGGCGGCGTCACCGGGCTCCGCCACACAGGTCAGGGCGGCACGAGCCAGGCGGTCCTCATCGGCCGCGGCTATCATCTGCCCACCCCCAGCCACAGGGCGAGCGCGTAACCCGTCTCCGCCACCGTGGGCTTTGGCACGCCTGCCAGGTCGGCCAGGGTCCACGACACCCGGATCACCCGGTGCACGCCCCTGGCGCTGATCTCTCCCAGGTCCATGGCCCGCTCCAGCGGGACCAGCGCGCCTGGTCCCGGCGGGAAGTTGCGCCGCAGTTCGCTACCCGGGATCTCGGCGTTGAGCCGCCATGGGGTGTTCTTCAGCCGGCTGGCCGCCCGCTGCCGCGCCGCCTCCACCCGGACCGCCACCGCCGCGCTGGACTCCGCGAAGTGGCGGTCGCTGAGCAACTCCGCGCGCCCCACAGGTAGGAATTCGACCTTCACATCGACCCGGTCCAGCAGCGGCCCGGACAGCCGGGCCAGGTACCTGCGCCGCGCCGCCGACGTGCAAGAGCAGGCCGCCTGCGGGCCTGGGCCCTTGGCGCAGGGGCACGGATTGGCCGCCAGTACCAGGGTGAACCTGGCCGGGAAGCGCGCGGTCACGCCCGACCGGGCCACTACCACCTCCCCCGACTCCAGCGGCTGGCGCAGCGCGTCAAGCACGTCCCGCCCGAACTCGGGCGCCTCGTCAAGGAACAGGCAGCCGCGGTGCGCCAGCGAGGCAGCACCCGGGTGGATGACACCGCTTCCCCCGCCGACGATCGCCGCCTTGGTCGCCGTGTGATGCGGGGCGCAGAAGGGCGGGTCGATGATCAGCGGGCCCCCGGCGGGAAGGGCACCCGCCACCGAGTGGATCGAGGTCACCTCCAGCGCGGCCGCGCGGTCAAGCCTAGGCAGCACGGTAGGAATTCGTTCGGCCAGCATGGTCTTTCCAGCACCTGGCGGGCCGAGCAGGGATAGGTGGTGACCACCTGCCGCGCAGATCTCGGCCGCCCGGCGGGCCGTCGGCTGGCCCAGCACATCGGCCAGGTCGGGCCGTGCGCCTCCCGGCCGGGCCGCAGCCGCCTGGGCTGGGAGGGCGCCGCCTTCGAGGATTTCCACCGGGTCGGTGGCCCCGCTCCGCGGGTCACCCCGGAACCAGCCGAGCAACCCGCGCAAGGTCCCTGCGCCAAGCACGCGCACCCCGGGGACGAGGGCCGCCTCGGCCGCGTTGGCCTGGGCCACGGCCACCCGCCGGAATCCGGCGGCGGCCGCGCCCGCCACCGCCGGGAGCATGCCCCGAACCGGGCGCAATTGACCGTCAAGCCCCAGTTCGCCGACGAAGGCAACGCCGTCGATAGCAGCCGCAGGGACCTCACCGGCTGCCGCCAGGATGGCCACCGCGATGCCGACGTCGAATCCGCTGCCGCGCTTGGGCAGGCTGGCTGGGGACAAGCCGACCGTGACCCTGCGCTGTGGCCAATGCTCGCCGCTGTTGATGATCGCCGCCCGGATCCGGTCCCTGGCCTCGCGCAGCGCCGTGTCCGGCAGCCCGACCAGGAGCAGCCCGGGAAGCCCGTTCTCGATGTCCACCTCGATTTCCACGGGATGGCCCTCGACCCCGACCAGCGCGATCGAGTGGGTCCGGGCGACCGGCATCTAGCCCACCCCCCGGACATGCTCCACCGTGAAATGCCCGGTCCGGTCACGGACCAGACCGATCACGTCGATGCGCACCTCGTCGAACAGCACCCCATGGGCCACCAGCCAGCGGATGGCCAGCCGCCGCAGCCTGGACCGCTTGGCCCTGGTGATGGCGTCGAGCGGGCTCCCGTACCGGGTGTCCGAGCGGGTCTTCACCTCGCAGACGACGAGCACCCGGCGCTCCGCGGCCACGATGTCGATCTCGCCTTCCGCGCACCGCCAGTTGCGGTCCAGGATCCGGAACCCGGCTTGCTCCAGGTACTGCGCGGCGAGCTGCTCCCCGCGTCGGCCCAGGGCATCTTTTGTGTTCAACGGTCACCACCTCCGCCTCCGACCGTGCCGGAGGTGGAGGGGCCCAGCTAAACGACTTCTTCGCGCGTGGATGCCGACGCCGCCCAGCCGATCTGTGTGGACAGCGGCCCCCATACTGTCGCCGCCCCGTGCTTGGATGCGCAGGGGAACCCTGCTCGTCCCAGCGGCTTGGGCAGTGCCGACGCCTCAGGATCCTTCGCCCGGCTGCGTGATGCCGGGGTACCTACTTGGTGTCGGGCACCTCGAGATCGCTGCGGGCGAGTTCCTCGACGTTGACGTCTTTGAAGGTCACGACCCTGACGTTCTTGACGAACCGGGCAGGCCGGTACATGTCCCAGACCCACGCGTCCTGCATCGTGACCTCGAAATAAACCTCTCCGTTGTCGGCCGTGCGCACGTTCAGCTCAACCTGATTCGTCAGGTAGAAGCGGCGCTCGGTCTCGACCACGTGGGTGAACAGTCCGACGACATCCCGGTACTCGCGGTAGAGCTGCAGCTCCATCTCGGTCTCATACTTTTCGAGATCCTCTGCGCTCATGCTCGGCCCTCCGATCAGCCAGCGTCGGGAGCATCGGCCCGGATGAGATCAACCATAGGTCAATTCTCCCCCCATGAACTGCCCGGACATGGCGTGCCGCGCAACATCGCGGGCCGAGTCAACTGCGGCTGAGCCGGCACCGTCGCGACCAGGCCCGGCCACAGTGTCATCAAAGGACGAACCGGGCTCGGCCAGGCAGCCGTCGGCCAGCCCGTGCACGTTAGCGAAGGAGACCCGGTGCTCGGGGCAGGGCCCGTGATCCGCGAGCGCCCGCATGTGGCTCGGCGTGGAATACCCCTTGTGCCGGTCGAACCCATACACCGGGTAACGCCCGTGCAGCCTCGTCATGATCCGGTCCCTGGTGACCTTGGCCACGATCGAGGCGGCGGCTACGCACGCGGCGACCTCATCGCCCTTCCACATGGCCAGGGCGGGAACCCCGAGGCCGCGCACCGGGAAGCCATCCGTGAGCACGTACTGCGGGGTGGCGGCCAGCCCGGCCAGCGCGCGCCGCATCCCGGCGATGTTGCAGACGTGCAACCCGGTCGCGTCGATCTCCGCCGCCGGGATGACCACGCTATGCCAGGCCAGCGCGGATGCTGTCACCTCGGCGTAGGCCTCGTCGCGGGCCGCGGGCGACAGCGCCTTGGAGTCGGCGATGTCGCGCAGCCGCTGCAGCCGGCCAGGATCCAAGGTCACGGCCGCCACCACCAGAGGCCCGGCGCAGGCGCCGCGGCCCGCCTCGTCGATCCCCGCGACCGGGGACAGTCCAGCCCTGGCCAGGGCGCGCTCATACCCCGTCAGTCCTGCCACACGCCGGGGGGTATAGCCGGGGTGTCGCCACGCAGGCGCCGGCATCATGTCACCAGCGCCCCGGGCGCCCGGGGAACACCCGCCTGCGCGTCCGGTGCCCACGGAGCATGCTGCGCTGGACGCGGCGGCCGGCCCGCCGTCGGCGCAGCCCCAGCCAGCCGATCGGCACGACCAGGGCGACCCCCAGTGGAACCGCGGTCGCTGCGCCGCCTGCCATCGCCGACGCGGTGAGTTGGTGCTGTTCAAAGGTGGCCGGGATGGCCAGGACTCCCGCCCGGCTGAGCGGCCACATGATCACGAACGCCCGCCCGATCACCTGGCTCTCCGGGATCGTCCCGCCGCCCGGATCTCCGATGTGCCCGCGCGAGTCGTAGGACACGCTCCGGTGATCGCCCATCACCCATAGCCGCCCCGGCGGCACGAATTTGCTGAACCTGGTCAGGGATGGCTGGTTGCCTGGGTAAAGGTAGGACCTCTCACTGAGGGGCACCCCGTTGACGGTCACCTGGCCGTTGGCGTTGCAGCAGACCACGTGGTCGCCGGGCACTCCGATCACGCGCTTGATGTAATCGTGCACGCCCGGCGAGATGCCGGCCAGGCCCACGATGGCATGGCCCAGCCGGTCCAGCCCGCCGGTCACCGGGTTGGACGAGCCAGCGGGAGTGGCCGGGTCCCAGGAGCCCTCCCCGTTGAACACGACGACGTCCCCCCGCGCGATCGGGCGGAAATGGTAGATGAGCTTGTTCACCAGGACCTTGTCACCAATGTCGAGAGTGTTCTCCATCGACGAAGACGGGATGAAGAAGGCCTGGACCACGTAGGTCTTGATGACCAGCATGAGCACCAGCGCGAGTGCCACCAGGAGCGGCAGTTCGGCCCACCACGGGATGGCCTTCCTGCGCTGCCGCCTCCCGGCCGGGCGAGCCTGCGGGCCGCTTACCACCGGGGCCGCATCGGGCGTCGGTTCCAGGTCCCGTCCGGAAGCACCATCCGGCGGACTGCTCCGCCCGGCCCCCGCGATCCGCGGGCCCACTCCGCCGCCCCGGCCACCGTCGGCCGCTGGCGAGCCGTTTCCCTGCGCGTCTGTCAGGGCCTGGTCGCCCGTGGCCCGGTCATCGTTCATCAAGTGCGAGCCTATCGCCGGCCGGTTGGCAGTCGACCGCTGACGCGGCGCCAGGCCCATGCCAGCGGCAGCATCCCCGCGAACCCGATGCCGAGCGGGATCGCCCCCGCAGACGCGGCGACCAGCGTGCGCCGCGCGAAGGTCGCGGGGATGGGCAGGGCCTTGACCTGGGACGGCGGCCAGATGACCAGGAAGACCCGGCCCACCACGGCGCTCTCAGGGATCGTGCCGTTCCACGGGTCGCCGCCGTGATACCGGGAGTCCGCGGAATCCCCGCGGTGGTCTCCCATCACCCAGAGCCTTCCCGGTGGGACGGTCACATTGAAGAATTCGGTGGACGGCGCCTCTCCAGGGTAGACATACGATCCTTCCAGCAGCGGCACGCCATTGACGGTGATCCGGCCTTGGGCGTCGCAGCAGGTCACGTGGTCGCCGGGGAGGCCGATGACCCGCTTGACATAATCTGTCCCCATCGACTCCAGGCCCATGGCCTGCATCGCGTCGCGGTAAACGGCCGCGACATTGTCATTGGACTGCGGTGGCGCGGGCGGCTCCCAGGAACCCGCCCCGCTGAACACCACGACATCCCCGCGCTCGATGCCCCGGATCCGGTAGACGAACTTGTTGACCAGTACACGGTCGCCGACCCGCAGGGTGTCCTCCATCGATGCGGACGGGATCCGGAACGCCTCGACGACGAACGACTTGGCCAGCACGGTAAGCACAGCGGTGACGACAACCAGGAGGACCGCTTCCCTCCAGAACGCAGCGCGGCGGCGCCTCCCCTGGGCGCCGGACGCGGCCGCGGAGCGGAATTCAGCCGTGGTGCCAAACTCAGCCGCAACTCGTGAATCCGACTGGGTACGGACTTCCTCCGGAGTACGGAACTCCGCCGGGGCGCCAAGCCCGGGCGGAGTTATAGCCGCGTCAGGCGAGGACGGCCCGGTCCCCTGGTCCTGGCGGGCCATCAGGGGAGCTGGTCTAGCGCACCGGCTCGCGGCGTTCCCGGATCCGCGCGGCCTTACCGCGCAGCGAGCGGAGGTAGTACAGCTTCGCCCGGCGCACCCGGCCCCTGGTCACGACCTCGATCTGATCGAGCGACGGGCTGTGCACGGGGAAGGTCCGTTCCACTCCCACCCCGTAACTGATCTTGCGAACGGTGAAGGTCTCACGGGCTCCGCCACCCTGGCGCCGGATGACCACGCCCTGGAAGACCTGGATCCTGGACCGGGTGCCCTCCACGACCCGCACGTGGACTTTCAGCGTGTCTCCCGGGCGGAAGTCCGGGATGTCGGAGCGGATTTGGGCCTGCTCCAGCTCGGCGATCGCGGTGTGCATGGCTGCGGTTCCTCAGTAGTCCTCACGCGCGCACAGGCCAGCGAACGCGTGGTATCGGTCTCGTCGGTGTCCCGGGACACTGGAGGCGCCAGGACGCGCCCGCTCAGTCGGCCTTCGGCGGGACAGCGAACTCAGTCTGCCACATGTTGACCACTGATCGGAAAGCCAGCCTCCGACAGCACCTGCCGATCCCGCGCGTCGAGCACGGCTCCGGCGGTCCGGCCGGCCGGACCACCGGCCGGATCACTGGTCTCGCCGGCGGATTCCCCGGTCCCGCTGGCCTGCCCGGCGGCCAGCCGGGCGGCCAGGTCCGGGCGGCAGGCGGCCGTCCGGCGCAGCGCCTCATCGCGCCGCCAGCGGGCGATGGCCGCGTGGTCCCCGGACAGCAGGACGGGCGGCACCTCGCGGCCCCGCCACACTCGCGGCCTGGTGTAGACGGGTCCTTCGAGGAGGCCGGACATCGGCCCGGAGCCAGCCCCGAACGAATCGTCCGCCACCGACTCGGCGTTGCCGAGCACGCCGGGGAGCAGCCGGCCGACCGCATCAATCATGACCAAGGCCGCAGGCTCCCCGCCGGAGAGCACGTAGTCGCCGATGGAGACCTCGTCAACGTCCATCCGCTCCCGCGCGTCCGCCACAACGCGCGCGTCGATTCCCTCGTATCGCCCGCAAGCAACGACAAGATGCGCCAAACGCGAATATTTCAGCGCATCCGTCTGGGTGAAGGGGATTCCCGAGGGGGTGGGCACGATAAGCCTGGCGCCCGGTGCATCGCCGGTCACCGCGTCCAGCGCCGCACCCCAGGGCCCGGCCGCCATCACCATCCCCGGGCCTCCGCCAAAGGGGGCGTCGTCCACGGTGTGATGGGCGTCATCCGCCCACCGCCTCAGGTCGTGCACCTGCAGTTGGATGGTCCCGCGGGCCGCGGCCTTGCCGAGCAGCGAGACGCTGAGCGGGCTGAAGTACTCAGGAAAGATCGTGATGATATCGATGCGCATCCCCCGCCACCTCCGCCCGTGTTACGCGGTTCACGCCGTGCCCAGGTCGAGCAGGCCCGGGGGCGGGTCGATGACCAGGCGGCCGGCCGCCACGTCGACCTCCGGCACGATCGCGGCCACGAACGGGACGAGCAGCCCGTCACGGCGTGGTTCCGTGGGCTGGATCACGAGCAGGTCCTGCCCGTGATGGCGGACGTCCGTGACGACCCCGACCCGCTCGCCGGACGTAGTGACCACCGCCAGCCCGACCAGTTCGTGATCGTAGAACTCGTCGGGGTCCTCCGGCGACGTCACCTGGGCCGAGTCCAGGGTGAGCCAGGTGCCGCGCAGGCTCTCGGCCTGCGTACGGTCAGCGATCCCCGCGAACTCGACGAGCAGACGCCCGGAGTGCCACCGGACGGACTCGACGGTCAGCGGCCCCGCCGCCGCGGGATCGGTCGTGAGTACCGTGCCGACGGCGAACCTGATGTCCGGATCGTCGGTGCGGACGTCGACCGTCACCTCACCGCGGATCCCGTGAGGTCGCCCGACCCGGCCTACGACCAGTTGCATGCCTGGTTAGCGGACCTCGTCCACGTCGAGCAGGTCGACCCGGACATAACGGCCGCCCGCGAGCGAGCCGATAACCGTGCGCAGGGCCCTGGCGGTCCGCCCGCCCCGGCCGATGACCTTGCCAAGGTCGTCCGGGTGCACCCGGACCTCAAGGACCCGGCCCCTGCGCAGCCCGTGGCTGTCCACCCGGACGTCGTCCGGGTGCTCCACGATGCCTTTCACCAGGTGCTCAAGGGCTTCCTCCAGCACCTCAGGCTCCGCCGTCCGATTCCGCAGCAGCCTCCGCAGCACCAGCCTCGGAGGTGTCAGCGTCCGCCGACCCGGCCGCCTGAGCCGCATCAGCCTCGGCGGTGTCAACCTTGGCCTTCGTCTTGGCCGTGTCAGCCTTGGCCGTGTCAGCCTTGGCCGTGTCAGCCTTGGCGTCAGCCTTGGCCGTGTCGGCCTTGGCTCCATCAGCCTTGGCATCCGCCTTGGTCGCGTCGGCCTTGGCCGTGTCGGCCTTGGCCGTATCGGCCTTGGCGCCAGTCTTGGCCGTGTCAGCCTTGGTGTCGGCCTTGGCCGCGCTGGCCGTCTTGCCCGGCCTGCCTGCCCCGGCCTTCGCCGTCCCCGCCCCGGCCTCAGCCTGGTCGCCGTCGGCCCCCCTGGCACCCGGCTTCCTCGCCTTGGCCTTCTGGCTGGCGGCGCCCGCACCCAGCGTCTCGGCGACGACGGACGCGAACAGGTCCTTCTTGTTGGCCTTTGGCTCGGCGATCTTCAGGGTGCCCTCTGTGCCCGGCAGGCCTTTGAACTTCTGCCAGTCGCCGGTGATCTCAAGGATCTTACGGACCGGGTCGGTCGGCTGCGCCCCGACGGAGAGCCAGTGCTGCGCCCGCGCCGAATCGACCTCTATGAACGAGGGTTCGGCCTTCGGGTGGTACTTGCCGATCTCCTCGATCGCCCGGCCATCCCGCTTGGTGCGCGCGTCGGCGACGATGATCCGGTAGTACGGCGCGTGGATCTTGCCCATGCGCTTTAGCTTGATCTTGACAGCCACGGGTGTGGTCTTCTCCCAGAAAACTCGGATTCGGGCAACGCACGTACCGGGTGGGGACCGGCACTGTGGGGCCCGGATGGCCCAGGGCCAGCGAGCATGAGAGGGCGTCGCCGGACCCGGGTGTGACGGACACATTCTGCCAGACACCCGGGGCTGAGGTGTAATCGCCAGCCAAGGGGTGCGTCCGGCCACCGCGCGTTTCACTCAGTGAGATTGAGACCCGCACTTTCCATGATCGCGGAACATTCGCGGCCGCATGTGACGCGGATCCTCCGTGATCATGGGGATCGGCCTGGGTCAGGCCGCCATCGCGGGCCTCGTCGCGTGACCAGGCCGACTGTCGTGGCGAGTGCGACTGCTGCAGGCCGTCATAGCGACACCTTTCCATGATCACGAAAGATTCACGGACGCCATCTGTGACGCCGATGTTCCGCGATCATGGAAAGTATCAGCGGGGCGGCCGCTGCTAGTACCGCAGGCAACCGCCGCTAGTCGTCGTCCTTCTTGGGGCGGTTGCGGCGGCGCAGGACGCCAAAGCCG
>Ga0209526_10002681_pt1 | contig 12029 bp, 9 predicted proteins | sample JacPinW_OM2H0_M1_FD_188566 | JGI IMG/M metagenome (GOLD analysis project Ga0209526, IMG submission 188566) | Forest soil microbial communities from Algoma, Ontario, Canada - Jack Pine, Ontario site 1_JW_OM2H0_M1 (SPAdes) (version 2) | ecosystem: Environmental > Terrestrial > Soil > Boreal...
ATCGCGCGACCTCGCTCTTGAGAAGAGCAGCGGCCGCGGCCGGCGAGCCGTCCGGCCAGGTTTCGCAAGTGATATTTTTCAGCTGCTCGTGCAGTGCCGGGGACGCGAGGGCACGGGCCGCAGCATCCTGTAGCACCGCCACAACCTCGGGCGGGGTACCGACCCGCGTGAACAGGATCGTCCATGACGCCATATCAAAGCCATTCACACCCCCTTGCTGTATGCTCGGCAATTCAGGCAGCACGGAAGATGTATCTGCCGTGGAGACGGCAAGGCCACGCAATAGACCGGATTGTATCAGAGGCATCAGGACAGTCGGGCTGTCGATGGTGAAATCCAACCGGCCCGCAACAAGATCCTGGGATGAGGCGGCCGCACCACGATATGGCACGATCGTAAAATCAATTTTTGCGAGCTTGCGCAGCAGCTCTCCGGCGAGATAATTCGTCGCGCCGGGCTGAGACGCTCCGAAATGGGCCTTGCTGCCCTGCTGCCGCAGCCAATTCAACAACTCCGGAACGCTGTGTACCGGCAAGTTTGGATTCACCGCCAGCACAAAAGGTTGCCGCGAGACAAGAGCGAGCGGCAAGAAGTCAGCGACCGGATCGTAACGAAACTCCGGGTACGTGATCTTCATCAACGCATGATTGTTGGTGCCGACAAAAATAGTGTAGCCGTCTGCGGGCGTACGTTCGAAGACAGTCGCGCCAACGGTGCTACCAGCCCCGGCGAAATTCTCGACCACGATCGGCTTGCCGAGTATCTGAGACATGATGCCGGCCAATACGCGGCCGACAAAATCACTCGCGCCAGCCACGGCAACTGGGACAACCATCTTGATCGGACGGTTCGGGAAAGCGCTTTGCGCTCGCGCCGTTCCTGCCACGAGCCATGGAAATGCAAATAAAGGAAGTGCAAATAAACTACGACGACGTATCACGCGCGACTTTCCTTTTAAAAAAGTTTTAATCCCAGCTGCCCGAATTAGTCGGTCTTCTGCAGAAACCGCTCACGACAATTGCGATTACGAGACCTGATTTGCGATGCCCGGCCAGAGACGACATCCGAAGCCACTCCACTCAGCGTTGCAATTCCCGGACCAAACGGCCTGCCTGGGAGGAGGCCCATGTTTATCGGTCCAGGACTATCTTCTGTTCTGCCCCCTCCGTGCGTCGCCAATTAGTGTATACATTATTGACGTAGGCCAGCGCTAACGTCAATGACGACGTTAGACACTGACTTAAAATGCCGTGCGCGATGCGAGATGCCGCATCGCCGCCTTCGAGCGACATCAGGTCACAAGCGATGCCGTTACCGACCTATGCTGGTCATTTGCGCCAGGATCGATTCCGTGATTTGGCTCGTCGTACAAGTGCCACCAAGGTCAGGAGTCAGCGTCCCCTGACGGGTTGAGGCATAGACCTGTTCAGACCAAGTCAAGGCAAGGTATGCATTCAATGTATACATTAACGGCTGGTCTAGACCGCATGTTGGCTTCAACGTGAAAAGGCCGCGCTCTAAGGAGCGAGTAGTGCCACTATGGCCTCTATTCTCTTCTTCAGAATTACCGCATGAGAATTTTCAAATGGTCTCGATCACTTAAGGTCGTCCGGATCGACCGAAGCCCTTCAACTCATCGACGCCGCTGCATTACCGAGCCGTACCCAATGAGAGCAACGCAGAGATTCCCGATTCCGACTCAAGGCGGCCGAGCCTTTCGACAAATCCCAACGCATTCTTTTCGCCGAGGCGATCGCCGCACAATGCCATAAACTTTTCCGTGAGTTGGGAGACCGTCATTGGGTTCTCCTTGCTTCCGGTTGCGTGCGATATATGAACCTCGTCGACGGTGCCATCGATTTTGGTCAATCGCATGAGGGCTTCGTCGTCTCGGATATTGTCGTCGACGATCGGATTGACCCTTGCAGCAAAACTCTGAATCTCAGGGGAGAGCGCACGCGCATCAGTGAACTGGTCAACGGAGGCCGCTCCATCCAGAAATGCGAGCGCTGTGACATGCCGGACACTGTACTTTGCCTCGAGGCCCGTTTTGGGATTTTCCTTCCCAGTCAGGATGAGGGTATACGGACATACGATGAGCTCAATTTCTTTGACATCAGACGGCTTCGTCCGCTTCCGAAGAGCGATACAAGCGTCAATCACGGGATGAAGCACGATTCCGCAGGCATATGGCTTAAAGGCGACCTTCAGCAGTTCCCAATCGGAGCCCCACCGAACGTTCACCTTCGTCAAATCGGATTGGGGCGCAAACACAGCGGCGAACCCCCTGGGCGCCTCTAGCGCGCGGGACGTACTGTCAAAACCTCGCCCTGCAAGGAGCGCTGCCAGCAAACCATTTTGGGCCGCCTTGCCTGCGTGAAGCAGTTTAGTCATTGTCCCCAGCATTTCGAGAAGCCCCGACGCTTGAGTCGCCGCAATCCCTAACGCAAAAACCATTTCGTCTCGATTCAGTCCCAGCAGAATGCCCGCGGCCACCGCTGCACCGAACACGCCAGCCGTGCTGGTTATGTGCCAGCCCGCATCATAATGGCTTGGGGAGACCGCATTTCCAATGCGTAGGTCCGCCTCCATACCCAAGATGAACCCGCGCAGCAGATCCCGCCCTGACAGCTCCAATTTCTCCGCAAGCGCAAAGCAGACAGGCGCGATGGCGCTCCCCGGATGGTTCAATGTTTCCAGGTGTGTATCGTCAAAGTCATGGACATGGGAACTCGTGCCATTGATCAAGGCACCCCACAGAAGATCGACCTTCTCGGCTCTGCCGAGAAGAGAAACCTGAGGACTGACATCGAGCTCCCGCGCCATTCCGACGAGTATCTCCACCGCTCGATGCCGACTTCCACCGATGGCAACGCTCGCCCAATTCAAGAGGCACATTTTCGCGTGGGTAACCACATTGTCGGGTATGTTTTCGAACGTCGTATTGAGACAATTGTCGACCAACTCGTAAGTAACCACGTTGCCTCTCTTCATTTCACAAAACACATTGCTTTCGACGGATTCAACTCTCAGCCTGGTTGGGACGGTCCGAACCCATCTCACCTAGCAATGATTGGCACCGGCCACGACTGATAACAGCGAACTACCTGACCAACAACTTTTTGCTCAGGAGTTGCGTGTACGTCGACACGTCCTGTTTCACCGTGCTCTCCAAGGTCGGGGAGTCCATAAACCTGCCCTGCGCGTTGAGCAGTTTCAATTTCTGTTGGAATTGCGGGTCATCGAGCATCTCCTTAATTGCCGACTCCCACTTCTGCACCACCGCATCCGGGATACCAACAGCGAAGGAAAAGCCGCTCCAGAAATGCGTGGTTACCCCGTTGACCCCTTGTTCAGCCAAAGTCGGAACGTCGGGAAACAACGTGCTACGAGAGGATTTCCTTCGCCATGAGTCCCTGTCCTGGTTGTCGTTGTTAATACCAGATTTATCCAAAGCTACGGGTGCGCTGGACCGCTTAGGTTCCTAGCCTGGAGCTTGAGCAGCGCTTCGAGGATTTCCTCACGGGCGCGATGCCGATGGGTTTGCATCATGCTCTGTGTCGCATCGACGCTGGATGCCCGCATCGCCGCCACGATCGCGGTGTGTTCCTCGATTGATCGCGTCGGCTTCGGCCGTATGCTGACCGTATAGAGCCGGGCCCGATAGATCCAATCCGATTGGCTGTCCATGATCGCGCTGAGACGCGGGTTGCAGGCGAACTCGACAATCCTGCTGTGGAACTGGTCATCGAATTCCGCCCATGACTCGAGATCGTCGGCTTCAAGAGCATTCCTCTGCTTCTCGATGAGCGCCTCCAGTTGGGCCAACTGCTCGTCGCTGACGAGGCTGGCGGCTAACCTTCCGGCCAGGCCATCCAGATTTTCGACGACGTCGTAGATCTGCCGGAGTTCGTCTTGTCCAATCGGCGACACACTGAACCCGCGCCGCGGCATGATGCGAATCCAGCCTTCGACCTCCAGTCGAACGAGCGCTTCACGTACGGGTGTCCTGCTGATGCCCAGAGATTGGACGATTTCGCGCTCGAGATAGGCCTTCCCGGGAGGGAGGCGCAAATGAGTGATCGCGGAACGCAAGGCAGAATAGGCCTTCTGCGCCAGCTTGGTGTTGCTGTCGGTCTCGAGGACGAGCGAAACGTCCCGCCCGGTGGAAGATTGCTCTTCCGCCCACGCCGTTTCCGCCGCCGATGGTCGCGCGATTACAGAAACCATGCCGTTTTTGTCTGACTGAATGCCGGTTGATGTCAACGCGATGTCTCCCACGTTAGCAGGAATTCAATAGAGACTCTGGAGCGAGCACTAGCACAGACAGAGACACCTCCTAGTGAGACAGATGCCGATCCAGTTGGGCGATGATCGCATCGGTGACTTGGGTCGTACCAAGGGTGCCCCCGACGTCCGGGGTCAGGGCGCCTTGAGCGACCGCATCCTCGATGGAACGCTCAAGCGCGTTCGCGGCCGTTTCGAGCCCGAGGTGACGTAGCATCAGAGCGCCGCTGCCTATGGTGCCGATCGGATTTGCGATGCCCTTCCCGGCGATGTCGGGGGCCGAGCCGTGCACCGGCTCAAACATGCTGGGAAAGCGCCGCTCGGGGTTGAGGTTCGCACTTGAGGCCAGCCCAAGGCTTCCGGCAAGCGCGCTCCCGAGATCCGAGAGGATATCTGCGAAGAGGTTTGAGCCAACAACAACCTCAAGGGATTCGGGCTTTTGCACGAACCGAGCGGCCATGGCATCGATCAGCCATTGCTCGGTTTCAACGTCGGGATAATCCTTGCTCACGCGAGCGAAGATCTCATCCCAGAGCACCATTCCGTATTGTTGGGCATTGCTCTTGGTCGCGCTGGTGACCTTCTTTCGCGAACGTTTCGTCGCGAGTTCGAAGGCGAAGCGGATGATGCGTTCGCAGCCCTCCTCGGTGAATACCGAGGTTTGCAGAGCTATTTCCTTACCGTCGCCGCGGCCGGAAAAATTGCGGCCACCAAACCCGCCATATTCCCCTTCCGAATTCTCGCGGATCATAATCCATTCGAGATCCCCGAGTTCGGGTCGGTTGAGCACGCGCCTGAGGCCGGGCAGGAATTTCACCGGGCGAATGTTCGCCCACTGGTCGAAGCCTTGGGTGATGGCCAACCGTAGGCCCCACAGGCTGATATGGTCCGGAACCGTCTTCCAGCCGACCGCCCCGAAATAGATTGCCTGGTGATGCCTGATTTGGTCGAGACCGTCCTTGGGCATCATGCGGCCGGTTTCCTCATAATATTGCGATCCCCAAGGGAAGATATCGAACGCGAGACCGAAATCCGCGCGCTTCGCGATGTGCGTCAGCACGCGAACCCCCTCGTGGATCACTTCCTTGCCGATCCCATCCCCGGGGATGACGGCGATGCGGTACGCGTTGGTTTCAGACATTCAGCTTCTTCCCGATTTCTTCCCGATAAATTTCGTGCCGCAGCTGGGCCAATCCCGCATCGGCGATGCAGTGTATACATTGTAAGCGGCATTGTCGATATCTACACTGCTCCGGCGCCCGCAATCACGAAGATATCCGAGATTTTTGCTCAATATCGCCATTATTGGCCAGATTGCCTAAGCGAATTCTTGACTGGTGAATGCATTTAATGAATACATTACTGTCACATTTTTTGCGCCGGGTCGATCATTTGGAGGCGCTTGGTAACCATGATGGAAGGTGCGTCGTGCTGAGAGTGCCGGATATCGAGGAAGTCGAAGCACTCGGCCGGGAGCTGGGCTTCAACTTCACCCATGAGGAAGCGTCGGTTCTCCAGCCGAAATTCGTCAACGCATTGCGCAGACTCGACCGTTTGTCGGAGATGCGGATCGGCGAAGAGCACGCCCTGGCGCATGGCGATTTAAGCCGCCGTTCCTGGCGGCTAACCAAGGAACAGGATCCGCTCAACGCCTTCACCTGGGCTTGCCGCATCGAGGGTGCTCCCGAAGGGGCGCTCAGCGGCAAGACCGTGGGTCTCAAAGACAACATCGCCTTGGCGGGCGTCCCGCTGACGATGGGGTCACATTTCATGGACGGCTACATCCCAGACTTTGACGCCGCGGTCGTCACCCGGCTACTCGCCCACGGTGCGACAATCCTGGGCAAACTCAACTTGCATGACTTTGCGAGCGGCGGCGGTCTCCTCGGGATCGGCGACTTCGGCCGCACGCCGAACCCCTATGACCATGAGCGGGTCAGCGGTGGATCGTCATCTGGGTGCGCGGTGGCCGTCGCCACGGGGATGGTCGATCTGGCTATCGGCGATGATCAAGGGGGTTCGATCCGAAATCCTGCGCATTACTGCGGGGTCGTCGGAGTGAAACCTACATATGGTCTCGTTCCGCACACCGGCGCCGTAGGTGCTGATCCGTCCCTTGATCATCTCGGACCGTTGTCGCGCTCGGTGAGAGATTCAGCGCTGACTTTGCAATGCATCGCTGGGAGCGATGGGGACGACCCCAGGCAAGCTGACTGCCCTCCCCTGACCGACTTGATGACCGGCCTAGACGGCGGCGTCCGGGGGCTGCGCATCGGCCTGCTGCTCGAGGGCATCGGCTACGAAGGCATGGAACGCGAAGTAAGTGATGCGGTGCTCGGCTGCCTCGACGTCCTGGCCGGGGCGGGAGCGATTGTCGGCAAGGTTTCTATTCCGATGCACGAAGAAGCGTACATTCCGGCCTCGGCGATCATGCTCGGCGGCACCAAGCGACTGTACGACACGAACCTCGGCGGGGCGTTCTACGGCTCCTCCTATCCGGCCTCGCTGATGACCACCTTCGGCCGGTTCAAACGCAGCAACGGCCATGAATTACCCATTAGCTACAAGCAGACAGTCGCCCTCGCCGAGTATTTGGAGCGGTACTATCACGGCCGTTTCTACGCCAAGGCCCAGAATATGCGTCGGACCGTAAGGCAAGCCTACGATAGCGCTTTCGAAAATTTCGACGTCATCGTCTGTCCGACCAAGCCGACACGGGCGCCAAAATTCGTCGAACCGCGCAATCAGCGCGAGGAACTCGAATTCTTCCTCGAGCGCGGCGTCAGTGAGGCGGCGTTTTCGCGGAATACCGCGCCGTTCAACTATACCGGACACCCCGCGATCAGTGTTCCCTGTGCCATGACGGACGGACTGCCGATAGGCATCCAGCTGGTCGGACGTCACTACGAAGATGGACTGTTGCTACGCGTGGCGTCCACCATCCAGGAAATTGTGGACCTTTCGCGATTCGAACTGCCGCAGGTCTCCACCGGCCCGAATGCCACAAGCGAGTCGTCAGGCAAGGGCCATCGCTCATGACCGGAACGCGGTCCTCGCTACCATCCGTGCAGATGCGCGGAGATTGAACGTCATGCCCAAGAAGATCGGAATGCTGACGCCCTCATCCAATACGCTGCTCGAGCCGGTGTGCAGCAGGATGCTCAGCGCCGTCGATGAGGTCACCTGTCACTATTCGCGCTTCCCCGTTACGCACATTTCGCTGGCCCAGAGCTCGACTGACCAGTTCCGCCTGGATCCGATGTTGCAAGCAGCCGAGTTGCTTGCGCACGCTGAAGTCGACGTGATCGCCTGGAATGGCGCGTCGGGCAGCTGGCTGGGTCTTGAAGCCGACCGGATCCTCTGCGAGCGGATCACCGAAGCGACCGGCATTCCTGCCACCACCGCTACGCTGGCGCTGATGGAAGTCGCGCGGGCCAACGGCGCTCGCACGTGCCATCTCATTACGCCGTATAGCGACCAGCAAAACGCCCTGATCGCTGAGAATTATGGTGGTGAGGCGATTCGGGTCGTGAACGCGCGAGGCGCCAACCGCACGATCAACAAGGACATCGGGGCGGTCCCGTTTGAGGAAATCGATCGGATGTTTGCAGAAGTAATGCGCGACCCAGTGGATGGTGTGTTCGTTCCGTGCACGAATTTTCCGTTGATCTTGTCGATCGAGGACTTCGAGGCTCGCTACAGCTGTGTCGTTTACGACACCATCGCGGCCGTCATGTGGAAATCGATGGTTACGATCGGCGCTGACCCTACGAAGATCGTGGGCTGGGGCTCGCTCTTTCGTACGTCGGTGCAAGTAGCCTATGTTTGAGGCCGAAGGAGATTCCAGGAGTCATCCGGAACAGCTTAGCCGGCGCTTCGGCCAGGACCGAATCGGCGGAATAATTGCCATCGGACTGGGGCTGGTTGCGCTCGGTGAGGCCGCGCGCCTCTACCATCTCCGCACGGGCACGCTGGTTGGCGACCATGTCATGCCCGGCGCGATCGGCATGTTTCTCGTCATATTGGGCGCTGTGCTCGCGGTCCACGCCGAGGGGAACACCCCGACGGAGAAGCTGCCCAGAGGCCGCACGCTGGTCCGCCTGTGCGGGTCTTTCGCCATCCTGTTCGCTTATTGGTTTCTGATGGACAGGCTCGGCTATTTGGCGAGCACGTTTCTGGTCATCATCGGCCTATTCAAGACAATGAGCCAATACGGCTGGCTCAGGTCGATTCTATACGCCGCGATCGTTAGCGTGACACTCAGCTACTTGTTCATGAACCTGCTCAACATCGCGCTGCCCGTCGGCGTGATCGGCGTCGGCTAGGAGCGCATAGGGCATGGATACTATCCATCTATTGATCGCTGGCTTTGGCAGCGCTCTTACGCCCACAAATCTCATGATGGCCATGCTTGGCGCCCTGATCGGCTCGATTGCTGGTATGATCCCAGGTGTCGGCCCTACCCCAGCGATCGCGATCCTGATGCCGTTGACCACCGCGCTAGGCCCCACTCAAGGCGTGATCATGCTGTCCGGGATCTATTACGGTGCGATCTATGGGGGGTCGACGACCGCGATCCTGTTGAACATTCCGGCGGAACTCCAGGCCGTGCCCGTCTGCTTCGACGGATATCCGCTGGCCCAGCAGGGGCGCGGGGGACCCGCGCTTGGCATTGCCGCAATTTCCTCGTTCGTCGCGGGGGTCATGGGCGTTATCGGACTTGTGTTCTTCGCGCCCTTGCTCGCCGATCAAGCCTTGGCGTTCGGACCTGCCGAATATTTCGCCTTAATGATGCTGACGCTAACCGTCATTGTGAATCTTTCCGGGAATTCGGTCATCAAAGGCCTCATCATGGGCCTCTCAGGTTATCTGCTGTCGCTCGTGGGCATGGGGCCGGCGAGTACCCAGGCCCGCTTCACTTTCGGGATCGAGCCGCTGACCGCGGGCATCGAGATGATCAGCGTCATCATCGGTCTCTTCGCCATTGCAGAGGTTTTCCATTCGTTCGGAGAGCATGAGTCGAAGGCGCCGTCGCCGAAGCTGGGCAGTGTCTACCCGCGGTTGACAGACCTCCGGGACACTGTCCCGACGATGCTGCGTTCCGGCCTTGTGGGCTTCTTGCTCGGCCTTCTCCCCGGCTGTTCCCCTGCCGTTTCGGCCTTTCTCTCCTATGATCTCGAGAAGCGGATTGCAAAAAAGCCGGAGGAATTCGGGCAAGGCGCCCTGCGCGGCGTGGCTGCGCCGGAAGCGGCGGGCAATGCCACGTGTTCGGCAGGCTTCATCCCGTTATTTACCCTCGGCATTCCAAGTTCACCGCCATTGGCGATCCTGCTCGCCGGGCTGATGATCTACGGCCTGCAACCGGGCCCGATGCTCTTCCAGGGCAACGGCGACTTCGTTTGGGCCGTGGTCGCCAGCATGTTCATCGGCAACGTGATGTTATTGGTTCTCCATCTTCCGCTCGTCGGCATCTGGGTGAAGCTCACGCAAATCCCCCTCCGCATCCTCCAGCCCCTAATTCTACTGCTGTGCGTCGTCGGGGTGTATTCGGTCAGGAACAGCATGTTCGACGTGCTCGTGTCTTTCGTACTGGGTGGCGTCGGTTACTTCCTTAAAAGCTTTAAGTGGCCGCTGGTCCCCTTCATCCTCTGCTTCATGCTTGGCCCGCTCACCGAAAGATCTTTCATCCAGTCGATGGCCATATCCGACGGAAGCTTCAGCATTTTCGTCCATAGCCCAATTGCCCTGACGATTCTTATCTTTGCCGCGGGGCTGTTCGTCTTCTCCATAGCTTTCATGCGACGCGCCCACACGAGACGGCGCGCCCTGCAACTGGCGACCACCGAGTAGTGATGCCGGATCGGCCCAAAGCCTTGCTTCGGGACCGGCGATCGATCGGCAAAAAAGGAAAGGTGACTAAGATGATCAGACGGAGAATTCTCGGCCTCGCCCTGGGGGTGTTCACAGCAACTATGGGGGCTGCCCTCACGCAGCAAGTCGTTGCGGCGTCGTCCGATGCCTCGGACTATCCCAGCAAGCCCGTTCAGCTCGTCGTGCCATTCACGGCTGGCGGCGGCACCGACGTGATTTCGCGCGTGGTCGCGACCTTTCTCAGCCAAAAGTGGGGCAAAGCAGTCAACGTCGTGAACCGCCCCGGCGCAGGCGGCGCAACCGGCACGAGCGACGTGCTAAAGAGCAATGCCGATGGTTATGTGGCGCTCGCTCATAACGGGTCGAGCACCGAAGCCCTGATCGCCGGCAACACCAACCTGCCGTTTTCGATCAGAGACTACCGCTTCGTTGCGACGGTGATCAACGAGCCCTTCGGCCTGTTGGTAAAGGCGGACTCGCCCTTCAAGTCGCTCAAGGAGCTGAACGATTGGGTGAAAGCCAACCCTGATCAACTGACCTTCGGCAGCACCGGCCCGACCTCGATCCAGACGTTTACCGTGATCCAATGGCTCGACAGCATCGGCGTCGATTTCGCCAAGGCACGCCTCGTTCCCTCCAATGGCGGCGGCGAGTTGCTCCCCCAAATCGCCGGCGGCCACGTTATTGTCGGGTTTCAAGACGTGACCGGCGCAACCCCCCTTGTGAAGGCCGGCAAGTTGAAGCTGCTCGCCGTCACCGGTACTCAGCGCACCTCGCTCTTCCCCGATGTCCCGACCTTCGCCGAGGAGGGCGCACCGGGGGTGACCACGCATTTCTGGAGCGGCTTCTCGCTGCCGGCTGGCACGCCTGATGCCATCGCCCAGAAGTGGGAAGCGGCGCTCAAGGACATCATGAACGATCCCGCCTTCCTGGATAAGCTGAAGTCGATCAATGCGCAGGGCGGTTTCCTGGACTCCACCGCCTTTGCTCAAATGATCAGCCACGACATGGATACCTACAAGCAGATCGTGAAAGACAAGTCCCTGATCAAATAACTGGGACCGATATTAGCCCGAGTGGTCTCGATAGCGTCGTCCGGTTCGTCCGGCTCGTCTATCTATCAACGCCCCCATACCTGCCTGCGTCCATTGGTGAGAGCCTGAAGTCATGACAACGTTGCAACTGGTCAAGACATATCATCTTCGGCGTAAAACCTACCGATTTCCTTTTCTGTTATCATGCCCATTGAGCAGAACCCCATTCTGCGCGCGGTCGCCAAACGGTATCACAAATGGCAAACGAAGCGTTTAAGGCGGTAGCTTCGGTTTCTATGGCGATCTTAACTATTGTGAAATGCGGGAACATCGCCGAACGAAACAGTGGATTGAGGTGGAAAAGTCCGCCGTCGCCACGACGACACCACGATGCGCGCGTGTCTTGATGGGAACTCGCTGGGGGCGAGCTATGCCAGCGCGGTCGAGTAGTCGGGCGGCGCACTTGCTCCAGAGAGTGCGCGCTCGGCTGCTTGCCATGGGGGCGCAGCTACGCGACCACGCCATATCAACAACTTCGATGGGCGCTCCATCGAAGCGCCACCCGAAGCCTTCGACACCTCCGCGAGATCGAGAAGCTCAGCTGGTCCCACTCTGGGTCCTAGTTGGAGAATTTCGATGGCAACCATTCGCAAGCGCGGAGACAAATGGCAGGTCAGAATTAGACGAGCAGACTTACGGCCCGTCTCCAAATCATTTGGGACCATCTGGTCGCCAAGTACCCGGAATTCATCCTTCCGGCATTTCGGCGCTCAACAGGCAACTCAGCTAACCTTGGTCGATATTTGGCCCGTGTGACCATGCTCAACATCTGTCTCG
>Ga0209526_10002682_pt1 | contig 12026 bp, 16 predicted proteins | sample JacPinW_OM2H0_M1_FD_188566 | JGI IMG/M metagenome (GOLD analysis project Ga0209526, IMG submission 188566) | Forest soil microbial communities from Algoma, Ontario, Canada - Jack Pine, Ontario site 1_JW_OM2H0_M1 (SPAdes) (version 2) | ecosystem: Environmental > Terrestrial > Soil > Boreal...
CCCCGCCGGCGGTACGACTTCGGCTGCGACGGGCGGGAATCCGGCGGATCGGTGCACGAGGTCGTCAGCGGGTTTCTCGCCGCGTACGGGGTGCCCCGCTGGCCGGTGCGCGCCGCTGATGACGGCGCCGCCGACCGCGTGGAACTCGGTTACGCCGCGGCCCAAGCCGATCTCGCCTGGCGCCCGGTCTGGGCCCTGCCGCAGGCGCTGGAGGCGTCGGCGCAGTGGTACCGCGCTGCCGTCGGCGACCCGGCCATCCTCGCGGTCGCCATGGACGACCTGATCGCCACGTATGCCATCTGCGCCGGGCGGGCCTGGGCCCCCGCGATGGCATAGCCCCGACGCGACCACACCCCCTGGCCGCGACAACGAAGGAGTTCCTCATGCGCGTTCTCATCACCGGCCACGAAGGTTACATCGGCAGCGTCCTGGCGCCCGTGCTGCGCGAGGCGGGCCACGATGTTACCGGCATCGATACCGGCATGTTCGCCCCGTGCGTGCTGGGTCCGGCACCCGCGGCGGTACCGACCCTCCGTCTGGACCTGCGCGATGTGCGGCCCGAGCATTGCGACGGCTATGACGCCGTGCTCCACCTGGCGGCCCTCTGCAACGATCCGCTCGGTGACATTGACCCGGAACTGACCTACGACATCAATCACCGGGCCACCGTGTCGCTGGCCCGGGCGGCCAGGGAGGCTGGCGTGCCACGCTTCCTCTTTTCCTCATCGTGCTCCCTCTACGGTGCCGGCCCAGACGATCTGCCGCGGCCGGAAACCGCCGACTTCGCACCGCTCACCCCCTACGGCGAATCGAAGCTACGATCAGAGCGCGACCTGCGGGAGCTCGCCGGGGACAGCTTTTCCCCCGTGTTTTTGCGAAACGCCACCGCCTACGGTTTCTCACCCCGGCTGCGCGCGGATCTGGTCGTGAACGACCTGGTCGCGCACGCCCTGCTGACCGGCGAGGTGCGCCTGCGCTCTGACGGCCAGGCCTGGCGCCCGCTGGTGCATGTGGAGGACATCGCTGGCGCCTTCGCCGCCCTGCTCGAAGCGCCGCGGGAACGTGTGCACGGCAAGTCGTACAACGTCGGGAGGACGGCCGAGAACTACCGGATCCGGGACGTGGCGCAGATCGTGGCGGATGCGGTGCCGGGAAGCGAGATCACGTTCGCCGACCGCTCGGGACCGGACCAACGCAACTACCGTGTGTCTTGCGACCTGATCACGGCCGAGATACCGGAATTCACGCCGAGATGGACGGTTCCGGATGGTGTGCGGCAGCTCAGGGACGCCTACCGCAGCCACGGCCTGACGCTGGAGGCACTCGCTGGCGGGCGCTACCACCGGCTGCGGCGTGTCGAAGCGCTCCAGAAAGCCGGTCGGCTCGACGCCCGGTTGCGGTGGCTTGGCACCGGAGAACCGGTGGCCGCCTGACGGGAGGTGGTGTCGCGCATTGGTAACCGGCGTGTTACGGTAGCCTGGCTGTTACCAATAAGCTAGGAGTGGTCGTTGGATGCGGTACTACGAAGCGAAGTCATTGATTGCCGCCAGCCCAGAGGCAGTGTGGGCGGTGCTCAGCGACGGGGCGAGCTGGGCGACCTGGGATTCTGGCGTCGATGCCGTTGAGGGCCGCATCGCCATGGGGGAGACCATAAAGATCCGTTCACAGGCGGCACCGGGCCGCACCTTCCCGGTCAACGTGACGACCTTCGAACCACCCATACAGTTGCGGTTCAGCGGTGGCATGCCGTTCGGCCTGTTCCGAGGCGTACGGACCTACGACCTGTCCCGGGACGCGGGTGGCGGCACCGCGTTTCACATGCGCGAACAGTACACCGGCCCGCTTCTGGCGCTGATCTGGCGGTCGATGCCCGACCTGGGCCCGTCCTTCGACAAGTTCGCCCAAGGGCTCAAGCGGCGGGTCGAGTCGGGCGGCTGAGCGGATGGTCCGGGCGCCTGCCTCCGGCGACCCCTTCGAGGCTTTGGGTGATCCAAATCGGCGCGAGATCCTCCGCCTGCTCAGCGGCGGTGACAAGCCGGTCCAGGAGATCGCCGCCGCGATGCCCATCAGCCGGCCCGCCGTCTCGCGCCACCTCCGCCTGTTGAAGGATGCCGGAATGGTGGCTGAGCAAGCCCAGGGAACCCGCCGGATCTATCACCTGCAGGAGCAGGGGCTGCGTGCCGTCCAAGCCTATCTCGAGGGTATCTGGGGCGACGCCGCCGCGCGGTTTCGGTTGCTGGCCGAGAACACCGATAGGACGCCGGAGCAATGAACGCCCCGCTCAGGATGTCCTTCGACGTGGCCTGCTCGGCCGAGCACGCATTCGCGGTATGGACCTCGGGAATCGGCACATGGTGGCCGCCCGACCACACCGTGACCGGGCAGGCGGATCTCGTCATAGTCCTGCAGAGTGGCGTCGGAGGGCGGATCTATGAGCGCACATCCGATGGCGTCGAGCACGACTGGGGCGAAGTTACGGTGTGGAAACCTCCCACGCAGCTGGCCTACCTGTGGCACCTCCGGCGGGATCGCGCGGACGCCACCGAGGTGGAGATCCGCTTCCTCGCCCAAGGCGCCGCCACCACCCGGATCGAGATCGAGCACCGCGGCTGGGAGCGGCTAGGAAGAGCAGGCGAGGAGTGGCGCGGCCGGAATCGCGCCGCCTGGCAGACGCTGCTGCCACACTTCCTGGCCGCGATTGCGAAAGCAGACCGCTGTTAGTGGATGTATCCAGGCCCAGCCAGGGGCAACGAACAGCCGAAAACAGATGGAGATGACCCATGACCGTCACCAAGGTGATCCGGTACAAGACGAAGCAGGAAAGTGCCGACGAGAACGAGCGCCTGATCCGCGACGTTTTCACCGAGTTGGCGAAGCAGAACCCTGAAGGCCTTCGGTACGCCGCATTCCGCCTCGATGACGGGGTCAGCTTTCTGCACGTCGCGGTGCTCGACGGCGACGAGAACCCGTTGACGACATCGACCGCGTTCGGCGAGTTTCAATCCGGCATCAAAGATCGGTGCGCCGAGGGACCAACCCCGGCCGACGCAACGACCATCGGCGCCTACCGCCTACTGCCCGATTGATACCTGACCCGCGGGGACGATCGCGATGGACGGCAAGCTGATGGCTGGCTGCGGGCTGGGCGGCCAACCCCGGCCCGGGCCCGGGTGCTTCACCGGTGGCCTGCGGCCGGGTCGTCTGCGAGCAGCAGGCCCGGGCCGGGCCGGACCTTGATGCCGGCTGGGCGGATCTGTTCTTCGCAGGCGGGGCAGTGGATCTGCTGATGGATCTCGCTGCCGCAGGCGGTGTGCTCGTAGATGACCGGCGGCCCGGCCGGCGCGGCGTGCTGGTCGCCCCAGGCGCTGAGGGCGACGATGACGGGCGCAAGGTCGCGGCCCTTGCCGGTGAGCAGGTACTCGTAGTGCTCTGGATGCTCTGAGTACCGCCGCCGCTCCATGAGGCCGGCGGCGACGAAGCTGTCGAGCCGGGTGGTCAGGATGTTGGGCGCCACGCCGAGGCTTCGCTGGAAGTCGCCGAAGCGGGTGTGCCCGGCGAACAGGGCGTTTCGGATGATCAGCAGGCTCCAGCGCTCGCCCACCAACTCCAGGGCGCGCGCCGCCGAGCAGTTCTGCGCGTCATAGGTCCGGCCGAGCATGATCTCAAGCTACCCGTACTTGCATTATAAAACCACCTCCCAGCAGACGCCGGATGGCGGTGACCGCACGCACCGGCGTCGCTGGATCGCTCGGCTGGGCCACGACCTGACGGCCGACCGTACCCGTCGCCGCGCGCACAAACACCCAGACCGATCCCGCAGGCGGGGCGAGCCGTGGGCTTGACGCAACCATCTGGTCGCCCTAACGTATAGCAATCAAATGGTTGCTATACGTGGAGGTCTGTCATGCCCATCCCGAACCGCATCGAACGGACCATCGAACTCGCCCACCCGCCGATGCAGGTGTGGGACGCGCTGACCAGTGCCGAGGGCCTGGGCGGCTGGTTCGGCGACCATGCCACCGTCGACCTGCGCCCGGGCGGCTTGGCTCACGTCGAGTGGGACCACGATGACAACAGCCACCAGGCGACGCTGACGATTGCCGTTGTGGAGCCGCCGAACAGGTTCGCCTGGACATGGGGCATCCAGGGCCTGCCAGACGCCGATCCGCGCCGTACCTACGTCGAGTTCACTCTCGTGCCAACCGGCGCGGGAACGCGGCTGACCGTCGTAGAGTCCGGCTTCGCGCAGGTGCCGGACGGACTGCTGGAGACCGCGTACCAGGGCAATGTCGAAGGGTGGCGCAAGGAACTGTCCCACCTCGCCGACTATCTTGATGCCGCCGCCTGACCTGGAGACGGTCGCGGAGGCGGTCTTCGCCGCGCTCGCCGAACCGACGCGGCGCAGCATCCTCGGCGCCCTCGCCACGCACGGGCCGTCGACGGCGACGGACCTGGCTGCCCTGCTGCCCATCTCGCGGCAGGCGATCACCAAGCACCTCGAACTGCTCGCCGATGCCGGTCTCGTACTCGCCGAGCCAGGCGAGCGGCGCCGGATCCGATATCGCGTCAACGCCGCCCCGATGACGATCGCCCAGGCCTACCTGGCCGCCCTGGCCCGCGACTGGGACAGCCAGCTAGGCCGGCTGCAACGCACGCTGGATGAACGCGCGACCCAATCCTCCTCGGATACGGCTCGTCCCATGGCGGATGCGCCTGCCACGGAGCGTGATGTTGAGCCCTAGCCCGCCACGGAACGTGACGTTGAGCCCTAGTCCACCAGCTCGCTCTCCTCGGGCCCAGCGCGCATAACCAGCGCCAGGCCGATCCCCGCAGGCGGGGCACGCCGCGAGCTTGACGCAACCATCTGGTTGCCATAATGTATCGCAATCAGATGGTTGCTATACATGGAAGTTTCTGTTACGGTACTTGCATGACGCAAGTACACAAGCAGGCGGGGGTCTCACCCGCTGGCTACCGTCCGGGCTGCCGCGGAACGCGGACCGCCCGTATTGACCAGGAGGGTGTATGACAATCGCCGACAAGGCAGTTCTGGTGACCGGGGCCAATCGCGGCATCGGGCAGGCGCTGGTCGAGGAAGCCCTGAGGAGAGGCGCGAAGCGGGTCTATGCCGGCACGCGCCAGCCCTTGGCCCACCCGGACGGGCGCGTCACGCCCCTGACCCTGGACGTGACCAGCGCGGCGCAGATTCAGGCCGCTGCCGGGAGAGTCGAGTCTCTCGACATCCTCATCAACAACGCCGGCATCGCGCTTTACGACGACCTCAGCGATCGCGCCGTACTCGAACAGCAGCTCGCCGTCAACCTCTTCGGCACGTATGGCGTGACCCAGGCCTTCCTGCCGTTGCTGACTGGTTCCCGGGGCGCCATCGTCAACAATCTGTCGTTGAACGCCTTCGCCCCCATGCCGATCATTCCGGCCTACTCGATCTCCAAGGCGGCCGCGTTCAACCTGACGCAATCGCTGCGCGCTCTTCTGGCCGGACAGGGCGTGCGGGTGCATGCCGTCCTCACCGGCCCTACAGACACCGATATGACCCGGGGCGTAGACATACCGAAGGCCTCTCCGGAGTCGGTCGCGCGGGCCATCTTCGACGGAGTGGAGAACGGGGAGGAGGACATCTTCCCCGATCCCATGTCGCAGTCCATGGCCGAGAGCTGGCGCAGCGGTGCGGCCAAGGCGCTCGAACGCCAGCTCTCGGCGCTCGTAGCAGCAGAGCCCGTCAAGGCATAAGCAAAGCTGAAGGCCTTGGACCTTGAACCGGAAGGTGGACATCTGGCCATGAAGACACCCCCGATCGTGTCACCGCAGGAGTGGGACGCTGCGCGCCAGCAACTGCTCGTGAAGGAAAAGGACTTGACCCGCGCCCGTGACGCGTTGGCCGCCGAGCGTCGGCGGATGCCGTGGCTGGCCGTGGAGAAGGAGTACGAGTTCGACGGCCCCGAGGGCAAAGCGAGCCTGCTCGACCTGTTCGAGGGCCGCCGTCAGCTGATCGTCTATCGCGCCTTCTTCGAACCCGGCGTGTTCGGCTGGCCCGACCATGCCTGCCGCGGCTGCTCCCTGGTCGCCGACCAGGTCGCCCACGTCGCCCATCTGAATGCCCGCGACACCACTCTCGCCTTCGCCTCGCGCGCGCCGCAGCCAGACATCGGGCGCGTGAAGGCGCGGATGGGCTGGAAGATCCCCTGGTACACCATGACCGACGGCTTCGACACCGACTTCGGCGTGGACGAATGGCACGGCACGAACGCGTTCATCCGCGACGGCGACCGCGTGTTCCGCACCTACTTCATCAACAACCGCGGCGACGAACCAATGGGGAGCACGTGGAGCTACCTCGACCTGACCGCGCTCGGGCGCCAGGAGGACTGGGAGGACTCGCCCGAGGGCTACCCCCAAACCCCACCGTACGCGTGGTGGAACTGGCACGACGAATACGGCGACACCACATGAACGGCCACGTCGGCGGCGTGCCAGCCTCGTCGGCAACTGCACACAGCACGACGCGACGCCGATTTCCCGCTCCGCCGAGCGCTAGGACAGCCGCGACGGCCGCCGCGTTGACGGCGACGCTCGGGCTCGCCGCCGCATGCTGGGTGGTCGCGGTCCGGCAGATGAGCGGGATGGACATGGGCGTGGCGACCCGGCTCGGTTCGTTCGCGTTCTTTGCCGCCCTGTGGGTGTCGATGATGGCGGCGATGATGCTGCCGGGCGCGACTCCGGCCGTCGTGAGGCGCGCTCATGGCAGCGGTGGTGTGCGCGCCGTGCCGCTGTTCGTCGGGTCGTACCTGGCCGTCTGGGCACTCGCAGGTGTCGCGGTGTATGCGTTGTACCGGCCGCACGGGTCTTTGGCCGCCGGCGTGGTGGTGATCGCGGCCGGTGTCTACGAGCTCACGCCACTCAAACAGCACTTCCGCCGGCGCTGCCGCGAGAGCGTCCGCTCTGGATTGGAGTTCGGGCTCTGCTGCGTCGGCTCGAGCATCGGGCTGATGCTGATGCTGGTGGCGCTGGGCGTCATGAGCGTCACCTGGATGTGCGTGATCGCCGCCGTCGTTCTTGCCCAGAAGCTCCTGCCCGCGAAAGCCGTCCTCGATGTGCCGCTGGCGCTGGCGATCGCCGGACTGGGAGTCTTGATCGTCATCGCGCCCTCGCTAGTTCCCGGGCTCACGCCGCCGATGTGACACGTCATCGGTGGCGCTGGCCACGCCCAGGGCTGTTGTCACGACATGAACACGACATGAAGGAGAGAAAACAATGACCGATCACAAGACCGGGACACGGGAAGAGTGGCTGGCGGCCCGGCTGGAGCTGCTCGACGCCGAAAAGGCGCTGACCCGGCGTAGCGACGAACTGGCGCGGCAGCGCCAAGAGCTGCCCTGGGTTCGAATCGACCAGGAATACCGCCTCGACACCGACGCTGGCCCAGCGTCCCTCACGGATCTCTTCGCCGGACGCTCGCAGCTGCTCATCTATCACTTCATGTTCGGCCCGGACTACACAGCAGGGTGCCCGTCCTGCTCGGCGATCGCGGACGGCTTCGACGGCTCCGTCGTCCACCTCGCGAATCACGACGTCGCGTTCTGCGCGGTGTCGCGAGCCCCGCTCCCGAAACTGCAGACATACAAGCGGCGGATGGGCTGGAGCTTCCCCTGGGCGTCCTCCTTCGACAGCGACTTCAACCACGACTTCCACGCGGCGTACACCAAAGAGGAGTGGGATTCGGGAGCGGTCGAGTCCAACTTCCGCGCGGCGGACCTCCGCCCGTCCGGTGAGGACGGTCCGGGGCTCGACGACTTCGCATCCGGCATCGTCGGAACGGACTGGGAGACGTACCGGCGCGAGGGGCCCGGCGTGAGCGCGTTCACGCTCGAGGATGGCGTCGTCTACCACACCTACTCGGCGTACGAGCGCGGGCTGGACGGCCTCTGGGGCATGTACCAGTGGCTTGACCGCGCGCCACTCGGCCGCAACGAAAACGGCTTCTGGTGGCGCCGCCACGACGAGTACGACAGCCAGTGACGGGAAACCATGGGCACGCAAGGGGCACCGGCGATCCTGATGTGCCCGTTGGCCTGTTCGCTCCGACCCGAGGTGGCGGACGGGACGGCCCGCCCGCCACCTGTTCGTGCCCGGTGCCAGCCGGTGGTGGCATGACCGGGCTGTGTGGCTCAGTGGCCGACCGCCTCGGCGGCGCTGAGGCGGGCGTTGATCGTGAATAGTGCAACGAGGGCGCCGGCGGCGACGATGATGGCGCCGGCGAGCAGGCCGGCGACGTAGCCGTCGGTCAGCGCCGTGGCCATGGCGTGTCCGGGCAGGTGGTTCCTGGTCACGATGGAGGCGATGGCGGCCAGCGCGGCCAGGCCGAGCGCGCTGCCGACCTGCAGGCTGGTGTTGAGCAGGCCGGCGGCGATGCCGGTGTCGCGCGGGGCGACCTGGCGCATCCCGGTCACGGTGCAGCCGACGAAGGTCAGCCCGGCACCGGCCCCGCCGGCCAGCATGGCCGGGACCATCAGGTAGTAGTCCGACGTTGGGGTCAGCGTCACCACGTACCAAGCCAGGCCGCCAGCGAAGAGGGACATCCCGGCGGCGATGACGGCCCGGGCGGGCAGCGCGGCCAGCAGCCGCGGCCCGAGCCCGCCGGAGGCCAGGCCGACGCCGACCACGAACGGCAGGTAGGCCAGGCCGGTGTGGATCGGCGAGTAGCCCCGCACGATCTGCATGTAGAGGGTAAGGAGATAGAACATGGCGAGCATGCCCGTGCCAAGCAGCAGCAGCACGGTGTTGGCGCCGCTGCGGTTGCGGTCGCGTACGACGTGGGGCGGCAGCATCGGCGTCCGGCTGGCACGCTCGATGACCAGGAAGGCCAGCAGCAGCACGGCCGCGGCGGCGAAGGAGGCGAGGGTGCCGGGGTTGGTCCAGCCGTTGGTGGCGCCGCGGGTGAGGGCGTAGATGAGCGAGCCGATGCTCAGGGTCGCGGTGGCCGCGCCGGGCACGTCGAGCCGGCCGTGCTCGGTGTCGCCGGCGACGAGGACGCCGGTGCCGGCCAGCACGGCGACAGCGATGGGGGCGTTGATGAACAGCACCCAGCGCCAGCTCAGGTAGGTGGTCAGCGCGCCGCCGAGCAGCAGGCCGGCCACCGAGCCGAGCCCGGCCATGGCGCCGTAGACGCCGAGGGCCTTGGTCCGGGCTGGCCCGGCGGGGAAGGTGGTGGCCAGCAGGGACAGCGCGGCGGGCGCGGCCAGGGCGGCGCCGCATCCCTGCACGATGCGGGCGGCGAGCAGCGCGGTGGCGTCGGGGGCGAATCCGCCGGCCATCGAGGCCAGGGCGAACACGATGATCCCGGCGCGGAACATCCGCAGGCGGCCGAACAGGTCGCCGGCCCGGCCGCCGGCGAGCAGCAGCCCGCCGAACGCGAGCGCGTAGAAGCTGGCCACCCAGTTCAGGTGCGGCGTCGCGATGTGGAGCGAGCGTTGCATGCTGGGCAAGGCGACGTTGACGATGGTGTCGTCGAGTACCAGCATGAGCTGCGCGGCGGCGATGACCAGCAGCGCGAGGCCGAGGTTGCGGCCGGTACCGGCGGGTGCCGCCGAGGCCGGGGGGGCGTTTTGTGTTGCGTTGTGGAGTGACATGGCGTTTCTCCTTGAGTCCTTCCGGGCCTGTCAGGCGGCCGGCTCAACGGCGGCGGGCCAGATGGTCATAGCGGCGTAGCTGGGTCCCCACTGCTCGCGGAAGGCGGTCAGCAGGGGCGGGGGGAACTTGCCGAGGACCGCGTCGCGGGTCTGCGGGCTGGCCTGGTTGAGCAGCCAGGGCATGTACACCGGCGCGTCGGCGCGGATCCGGTCTGTGTGGACCTGGGCGAAATGCGCCCACTCCTGCGGCGTCAGCGAGGCGTCGATCAGCGGCAGCCCATCGGACTCCTCATGGCTCAGGTGCGCGGTCAGCTTGGTCACGAGCTCGTCGGTGATGTCGCCGAGCCGCTGGTAGCCGTAGGCCGGGTCGGCCGTGGCCGCGTCGATCGCCTTCAGCAGCGGCTCGATCACGGCATGCTCGGCCTCCAGCGCGTCCGCCAGCGCAACCCGGTCGGGCTGCCCGGCCACGCGGGCGCGCAGCGCCGGCCACAGGGTGTCGTCTTCGGACTGGTGGTGGACCAGCAGGAACTTCTGGAACAGCTCCCACCCCAGCGCGGCCGCCAGCAGCTGGCCTGGATTGTCGTCCCGCAGGGCCGCGGTCCGCGCGACCTGCACCAGCTCCCGGCGCAGCGCGTCGTGCATCGCGAACATCATGCTCATGTCGAGCCTGGACTCCATGGTTTCCTCCTCGATCCGGGCGTGCGTGGATGCGACGGGCAGGCCCCCGCCCGGCCTGCGCCGGGCGTCGCGGCGCTGCCGTCCTCTCCGATATTGACACTCAGTCTTATTTAAAGTCAAGTATGAAAAAAATCTGAGTGTATTTAGTTCCCGAGTTCCGTCACCGGGTAGGATGCCGGGCATGACTACCCAGCAGGCCCGCGACCGGTCCCTGCCACTGCGCGAGCGCAAGAAGCTGCGGACCCGCCGCGCGCTGGCCGACGCGGCGCTGCGCATGTTCACCGAAAACGGCTTCGACGCGACCACGCTGGAGGAACTGGCCGACGAAGCCGAGGTGTCCAAGAGCACCTTTTTCCGCTTCTTCCCGGCCAAGGAGGCTGCGGCGATCGAAGCCGAGACGGAGCTGTGGACGGCCTACCTGGCCGCGCTGGCCGACCGCGACCTGTCCGGCCCCGTCCTCGGCGAACTGCACCAGACGCTGGCCGCGGCCGTGGCCGGGCTGGACCCCGGCTGGGACGAACGCTTCGTCGCCACCCGCCTCCTGGTGGCGCGCGAGTCAGCCCTGCTCAGATACGTCGAGCACTACCGCACCGGGATCAAGGGTCAGGTGGTCACCTGCCTCGCGGGCAAGCTCCGGCTGGACCCCGAGGACCTCCGGCTGCCTGTCCTGGCCGAACTCGCCATGACCGCCTTCAGCCTCGCTGGCCGCCCCTGGGTCTACCAAGGCGGGCATGGGGGCCGGAAGGCGCTTCTCGAACGCCATCAGGACGCGGTCAAGGCCATCCCCGCCAGCCTTGACCTCTCCGCGCCCGCGCAGCCTGCCCGCGATGGCGGAAACTGACACATCGCCGCGGCGCACCTGCATGCCGCCACGTGCGCCGCGGAAGCTTAAGACCTATGAGGGCCAGGCGAGAATCACCAGGAACGCCCCGGTGATCATGAAGGGACCGAAGGGGATCTGCTGCTTCCTGGTGGCCCGTCCCGAGATCAGCAGCGCGATGCCGTAGGCCGCGGCGAGCAGGAAGCCGGCGAAGCCGCCGGCGATGAGGGCGGTCCAGCTTCGCCAGGCGAGCATGGTTCCCAGGCCCGCCGCGGCCTTGACGTCACCCATGCCCATCCCGGACGGGCTGATCAACACGAGCGCCAGGTAAAAGCCGGCCAGGGCGATACCGCCCAGGGCGGCCCGGGCCAGGGCGTGCCAGTGCCCCCCGGCCGCGGCCGCCGCGAGCAGGAGCAGCGCGGTGCCGGCGAATGCCGGGCCGGTGAGCAGGTCGGGCAGCCGCCGGACCGCGGCGTCGATGAACGCCAGCGGGACCGCGCACAGCGCGAGCCAGCATGCCGCGGCCAGCACCAGGCCGGGATGGACCCGCGCGGCGAGCGCGGCGAGCAGGAGCGCCGTGGTGACCTCGACCGTTAGCCGGGGCGGCCCGGTGCGCTGACCGGACGCGGGGCACCGGCCCAGCAGGGCACGCGCCATCTGGCGGGCCGATGGCAGCTGCTGCGCGCGGGCCGGGCAGCACCAGCGTGGCGGCTCGCCCGCGGGAACGGCGTAACGGACGATGAGGGCGCGCAGCCCCGATCCGGCCACCAGCCCGGCCATCGCCAGGGATGCCACCAGGAGCGGGTTCACGGCCCGCCCCCGGTTCCGGAAGACCGGCCGGCGGCGGGCCGGAAGTCGGGCATGCCCAGGCGGGTGACCTG
>Ga0209526_10002683_pt1 | contig 12020 bp, 11 predicted proteins | sample JacPinW_OM2H0_M1_FD_188566 | JGI IMG/M metagenome (GOLD analysis project Ga0209526, IMG submission 188566) | Forest soil microbial communities from Algoma, Ontario, Canada - Jack Pine, Ontario site 1_JW_OM2H0_M1 (SPAdes) (version 2) | ecosystem: Environmental > Terrestrial > Soil > Boreal...
GAAACGAATATGATCTTTTTCACGGCTCTCATAGCGCTTCTGCTTTTCATTTACTTGTTTGTTGCTCTGGTTCGTCCGGAATGGTTTTGAACCAGGCGGTTTCCTAACTACTAACCATAAAAGAGAGTTAGAACACAATGTGGCTTCTACCCATTTCAATTCTTGTCGTAACGACGTTATTAGCAATCCCCCTGAGCAAATACTTAGCGTGGATAATGGACGGAAAATATCGACCATTACCCGTTTTTCGCTGGATCGAGGCACAGTTGAATAGCGGTCCGCAAAATTGGAAACAGTACACGGTTTCCTTATTGCTGTTCAATACCGTGCTGTTCGTGTTCGGATTTGTAGTGCTGTTTCTCCAGCCTTGGATGCCTTTGAATGGTCTAGGTAGAGGTATGCTGGCGCCGACTACGATTTTTCACAGTGTCGTGTCGTTCATGACCAATACCGATTTGCAGCATTATTCGGGCGATCAACATTTTTCCAATTTCACTCAGATCTTCTTTTGCTTAACTAACTTCTTTCTCTCTGCTTCAATCGGTTTCTGCGGACTCACGGCGATAATCAGGGCACTGCGGGGCGAATCCAAAATTGGAAATTTCTTCGTCGATATGTGGAGGGTGGTTATCTACACCTTCCTGCCGATCTCATTTGTATTAGCGTTCATCTTCCTACAGCAAGGAAGCCCGATGACATTCGATAGCGCTCATCAGGTTTCGACGCTCGAGCCTGCTGCCATGGGGACTGCAGATAATGGTCAGGCAAAGCAGCAAACGATTGTGGTAGGTCCATTGGCGGCCTTTGTACCGATGAAACAGCTCGGTACGAATGGCGGCGGATTTTACGGTATGAATTCCGCCCATCCGTTCGAGAATCCAACCGACGTCACTAACTTCCTTTCCTGTGTCGCGATGATGCTGTTTCCGTTCTCTCTGGTACTGATGTACGGGCGGATGTTGAAGAGAATAAGACACTCAGTGGTGATATTCGCCGTGATGGCGGTGCTAATGGTCGGTACGGTGGGTTGGGCCATTTGGTTTGACACGCTCCAACCTAACCCAGGTCTGACCGGGCGCTCAACGGCTCAGACGTATCAGATGCCAAGTTCGGGCGCACCCGGGGGTAAACGGGATGTGACCTTGCCAGCGGTAGCAGCTTTGCCGGTGGATCAACACCTTGGCAATCTCGAAGGCAAGGAAATACGGTTCGGGACTTCAGCAGGTGCGACTTTTGCCGCTCTCACTGTTGATGTCACCGATGGGGCGGTGAATTGCGAGCACGATAGTCTCAACCCTATAGCTGCGTTATCGCCGATGGTGGGCATGTGGCTAAACTGCATCTTTGGGGGCAAAGGCGTCGGGATGATTAACCTTTTGCTCTTTTTGATTGTCGGCGTTTTCGTTGCCGGCCAGATGGTCGGGCGAACTCCTGAGTATCTGGGTAGAAAGATCGGCGGACGCGAGATGAAGCTCGCCATGATTGCGCTGCTCATTCACCCGATCATGATTCTTTGGCCGACCGGACTCTTTTCGGCAACCGACTGGGGTGCCAAGGCAGAGAACAATCCCGGGCCGCACGGCTTCTCTGAGATCATGTACCAATTTTCTTCAGCCTCGGCCAATAACGGTTCAGCCTTTGACGGACTTGGAGTCACCTATGGACTTAATAACAATCCGAATCCTTCGCCGATGGCTGTGCCATGGGATATTGCTACCGCCCTGGTGATTATCATCAGTCGTTTTCTGCCGATCATTGCACCGATCGCGATGGCAGCAAGTCTCGGGGCGAAGAAGGCAGTTCCGTTTGGGCTGGGCACCTTGCGTGACGACACAACGACATTTGGGTTCCTACTGGGCGCAACCATTCTTATTATTGGTTCCTTGTTATTCCTGCCAATCGCGGCCCTCGGACCGCTCGCAGAACATTTCGGACCTATCCCGTTCGGTGGCTGAATATAAATCTAACTAACTGGAACGCATTTAACATTCCTTAAGAGAAAAACTCACTCACATGGCAAATGTATTGAATCCAGCTCAAGTTTCACGCGAGCTCACTACACCGCCGGGACGACTCGCCTCAGGGCGGAAGAATCCCTTACTGGCACCGGGTACGGTAGGACCGGCCATCAAGCAGGCGTTTATTATGTTGCGCCCTGACATCCAGTGGAAGAACCCCGTGATGTTTGTGGTGGAAGTAGGCGCCTTCCTTACCCTGCTGTACTTGATTCAGGCGTGTCTCGGGAAATCAGAGAGTCAGGTTTCGATTGGCTACTTTGTGGCGCTTGATATCTGGCTTTTTCTAACCGTGCTATTCGCAAACTTTGCGACGGCCGTAGCAGAAGCTCGCGGCAAGGCCCAGGCGGAATCGCTGAGACGGGCGCGTCACGACACTATTGCGTATCGGCTGACGTCCAGCAATGGCATCGAGGAAGTATCTTCCGCGGTTTTAATCCCTGGCGATCAAGTGGTAGTAAAGGCGGGACAGTTTATTCCCGGTGATGGCGAAATCGTCAAAGGCATTGCGTCGATCGATGAATCGGCCATAACCGGCGAGTCAGCTCCGGTCATTCGCGAGGCGGGAGGGGACCGGTCCGGAGTGACTGGAGGAACGCTGGTAGTCTCTGATCAGATCGTGATCAAAATTACCTCGGGTGCGGGAGAATCGTTTCTCGATCGGATGATCGCGTTGGTTGAGGGAGCGATTCGGCAGCGCACACCCAACGAGATAGCGTTGACGTTGGTGCTGAGCGCTTTCTCGCTCATCTTCCTTATCGTGGTTATTCCACTTTGGCCAATGGCGCTGAATGCCGAGCAGTACATGACGAGCTATCTCGGCCTGCCAGGACCCTTGAAGAGTCTTGGTACCGATGTGCCAACTCTCATCGCGCTCTTGGTTTGTCTGATCCCGACGACTATTGGTGCTCTGTTAGCAGCAATTGGGATCGCCGGGATGGACCGCGCCCTTCGCGCCAACGTTCTCGCGAAAAGCGGCAAGGCGGTCGAGACCGCCGGCGACATTGATGTTGTATTGCTCGATAAGACTGGAACTATCACGGTGGGAAATCGGCACGCTACCGCGTTTCTTCCTGTCGGGCGGTACTCCGCTGCCGAAGTTGGCCGCCTGGCATTCCTCGCCTCAGCCGCCGATCAGACGCCGGAGGGGAAGACGATTGTCAATATGGCAAAAGAGCTGCAACAGCCCAGACCAGCGGCCATGAGCGTACCGGACGGTTCCGAGTTCATACCGTTTACCGCCCAAACTCGCATGAGCGGAGTGGATCTTCCGGACGGACATAAAATCCGCAAAGGGGCAACCGACGCTATCATCGACTTCGTCAAGGAGCAGCGAGGGAGTGTCCCAGCAGAGCTTGACCGGATAGTGACCCGGGTTGCTTCCGAAGGCGCCACACCGCTCGTCGTTGCTGAAGGCAATCAGATTGCCGGAGTCGTGGTGCTCGAAGACGTGTTAAAACCTGCGATGCGAGAGCGCTTTGAGCGGCTTCGCAGAATGGGCTTACGCACGGTCATGATCACGGGAGACAACCATTTGACGGCGGCCACCATCGCCAAGAAAGCGGGAATCGATGACTTCTTGGCGCAAGCAACACCACAGGCAAAGCTGGCTTACATCCGAAAAGAGCAAGCAGAAGGAAAGCTAGTTGCCATGATGGGCGATGGCACTAACGATGCGCCGGCCCTCGCGCAGGCCGATGTGGCGCTGGCCATGAATGCTGGAACGCAGGCTGCCAAAGAAGCCGCCAACATGGTCGACCTGGATAGCGATCCGACCAAGCTGATCGAAGTGGTCGAAATCGGCAAACAACTCTTGATGACTCGAGGAGCATTAACCACCTTTTCCGTCGCCAATGACGTAGCGAAATATTTCGCGATCATTCCGGCGCTCTTCGCCGGCACTTTGCCGTGGCTGAAGGCGATTGATGTTATGCAGTTGCATTCGCCGACGTCCGCGATTCTATCAGCGGTCATTTTTAATGCTCTCATTATTCCGGCGTTGATTCCGGTCGCCCTTAAAGGGGTTAGTTATAAGCCTTTAGGAGCGGATGCATTGCTTCGAAGAAACTTATTAGTCTGGGGACTAGGCGGTGTGATCCTCCCATTCCTAGGCATTAAACTGATCGATCTGATAATGGTCACCTTCCATTTGGTTGCCTGAAATTTCACTATTTACCTTCGGAGACATTTCCATGTTTCGTTATCTGAAAAAGAGCATCTTGTTATTGGCGCTAACTGTTGTTATTTGCTGTGTTATCTATCCGCTGGCCGTCTGGGGCATCGGACAAGTCTTCTTTCCGTTCCAAGCCAACGGTAGTTTGTTGAAAGGTCCGGATGGATCAGTCGTGGGTTCGAAGTTGATCGCTCAACCGTTCACCAAGGACGAGTATTTCCAACCACGTCCTTCAGCGGCGTCCTATGACGCGTCGGCGTCGGCCTCATCGACCTATGCGGCCTCGAACTATCTGTTACGCAATCGCGTGGCCACCGCGCTAGGACCGATTGTGAAGTACCGAGGTGGTCCGAAAGCGGGTCAACTGGTTGCGCCCGACGTTGAAGCTTGGTTCCAGCAGGACAAATACGCGGGTAACCCGCACATTGTCGCGCAATGGGCCGATCTGCACAATACCGTGGCGCTGGCTTGGGTAAATGCGGATCCGACGCATGCCCAATATATTGACGCTTGGGCAAAGGCTCATCCCGATGTCGTGGTCCAGTGGGTCAAGAATAACCCGAACACACCACAACCAAAGGCAACGGATCTAGCAGTCGTTTTCTTCGAGAACTTTTCCCAGGATCATGCTGGGATGTTCCCATCAGCCGTCACGCAAACCGGTGCTGACGGTAAAGCCCAGACCTCTATTCAACCGGTCAAGGAGGGAACCGACGTCCAAGGCAACTTTTTCGATATGTGGCGGCAAGAGCATCCGGATGCTGACCTGCAAGAAGTTCCTGCTGATCTGGTAACAGCGTCTGGTTCCGGTCTCGATCCTCATATCACTTTGCAAAACGCTGAATTCCAGCTGGATCGCGTTGCATCCAAATGGACCGACGATACCAAACGTGATCGGGCGGAGGTTCGGAAGGAGATCGATCAAATTTTGCAATCCAACGCTTCCGCAGCTTTTGCCGGGCTAGCCGGAGAGAAGTTTGTGAACGTGTTGGAAGTGAACTTGGAGCTTTGTCAACGGTACGGTGTACCGAAATAAGAGATAGAGAAAAGTAGACGAAATCAGGTAGGAAATCAGTGTTCCGCAGGGTGACTCAGATTGATCTCGATCTGGGTTTGCCCTGCGGCGTCAATGCGCGGGAACGCCCATGCCACTCACCACTCGGATAAAATTCAGAATGACAGCTTTAACCGTCCCTTTTCTCCAGACCAGGCCGACGGAAAGATCTAGGGTGCTGTCGACGATCTCGCGATAGACCAAACCGGGCGGCCCGCATTCTCGATAACTGGAAGGAATCAAGGCTACCCCAAGGCCGGAAGCAGCCATCAGCAGTAAGGTGGTTAGATCGGACGCTCCACGAACGAGACTGACGGGAATCCTTCGCTTCTTGAGATACGGCAAGATGACGGCGTAAAGATTGTCTGAGTCGTCTGGCAGCGCAACGACCGATTGATGACGCAAATCCCGGAGCTGGAGTCTCTCCTTTTCGGCCAGCGGCAGGTGGGCCGCGAAGGCCGCGATCATCGAACAGCTACCCAATTTAATCACCGCAAGGTCCGAATCGTTCAGCGGCAGCGGCAGGATACCAGCGTCCAAATCGCCGGACCGCAGCGCCACGATCTGGTCGGCCATCGATTGGGTCACGATCGAGCATCGAACAGCCGGGTACTGCTTTTGGAAATTCTGCAGGAGTGGTGGCAGTATAGTGAACGTCGTCCCATCCTCACAGCCGATCCGTAGCAAGCCTTTCTCGCCGGTGCCATGTCGTTTGACCTCGATCCGGGCAGTCTCTAGTTCCCGAAAAATTCTTTCGGATTGTTCGAGGAGCGCCTGGCCGGCCGGCGTGAGCTCGACATGACGCCGGGTTCGCACCAGGAGCGGGGTTCCCAGCTCGTCCTCCAGATTTTTGATGCACTTGCTCAGAGGCGGTTGAGAAACACCCAACCACGCAGCTGCCCGCGGGAAATGCAAGGTTTGCGCAACCGTTCGAAAATACCGGAGCTTGACCAGATCCACGTCTGATACCTTTGCGGAATCAATCGAGGTTGTAAAGAGTCTTGGAGAGATCAGGCGGTGGCCAGCAGGTTGCCGTCATGAATTCTACTATCTCCACTTCAGTGCTGTTCCTCGGAGCTCCGGGACTTGTCGGAAACCATGTTATTCCGGCTCTTGCCGAGGCCGGTATCCCGGTGCTTGCTGGCAGTCGACGCGGGCTGGTGGTGGGCGGCGCAGCGGGCGTCACCGTCGATATGCGGGATCCCGAAAATCTGGCGCGGACGATGCAGGGGATCGCCACGGTTGCCTTCGTGATCCCGGACGTCATCGATATGGAGGTACTCGGCTTGAACGTCGTATCCGCGGCTCAATCTGCCGGAGTGAGGCGGCTTCTTTGGTTCTCCAGCTTTGGCGCGAGCCCGAAAAATGAAGCTCGCTTCAGTAGCCGCCACCCGGTGATTGATGAAGCAGTCCGCTCCTCCGGCATCCCGTACACGATATTGCGCCCGAGCTTTTTCATGCAGGATTTCACGGCCTTCTACGGGGAGACCATCCGAACAGCGGGCGCGATTTTTCTGCCGCTGGGGGATGCACGGATCAGTCATCTCGATCTGCGCGACCTTGGTGAGGCAGCCGTCGCCGTGCTCAGGAACGATCGGCATCTCGGCAGCAGTTACGATCTGAGCGGTCCGGAAGCGTTGCACACCTCCGAGGTGGCGGAACAGATCGGATCAGCGATAGGTCGAACGATTCGGTACCAGTCCATCCCTGCTGCCGCGCTAGAGGCTGAGTTACGCGGAGCCGGCGCCGATCCTTATTGCGCAGAAGGCCTGGCGGAATTGTACGCCTGGATCCGGGACTCCGGGCTTGGCAGCGAGGTTACTCCGGCAGTGGAGCGGTTGCTCGGTCGCGAGCCAACTCCTTTCCGAAAATTCGCCGTCGATCATCGATCGGCCTGGCTGGATTAATTCCTGGCTTAACAAGTCTCCAAGGGATCCCCAAATGATCAACAGTCTACTCTTTACTTTGACGTTTATCTCGGCACTCACCTGCGGGCTGATGGCCGGTGTCTTTTTTCGCTTTTTCGGCCTTCGTCATGAATGGACTTGGCCGCCTGGCAGCCACGCAGAGCATTGCCGCCATGCAATTCATCAATGCAGCGGCGTTCAATCCATTGTTCGGGGCGGCGTTTTGCGGAACGACTGCGGCGTGTGTTCTTCTGGCCATCGCTTCGCTGTTCATGTGGCACAAATCCGCTGGTATCTTCCATCTCGCCGGCAGCCTGCTCTATCTCGTCGGCGCGATTCTGGTGACACTAACATTCAGCCTACCGTTGAACGGGGCGCTAGCAGCCGTCGACGCGACGAGCGCCGATGGTGCCAACCTATGGGCTGGCTACTTCACCAGCTGGATGGCATGGAATCACGTGCGAACAGCCGGGGCGCTTGCGGCCGCGGCATCGCTCACCATTGCGCTTTGTTTGCCACACAACGAAGGAGCGGCGTGATCCCGCTGTAAGTGGAATTGATGGGTGAGTCCGCGCATCGACCCGGTCTGTTGCTCGAGCCGGGTGCTGATGCGGCATGTAATCCCGCTCGCTGCAATTCGGCCCTCGCATGTCCCCTCCGTGTTGGGCACATTATCAGCACCATGCGCGAAATTCTTCCTGGCATCTTCACATGGGGTTCGACTTACACCGATAGGCCGTGGGACTTAAACGGTTACGCGATAACGCTCGAGGAATGTACGGTGCTCGTTGATCCACCAGCACCCGGAGAAGATGACTGGCCGATCTTTAACGTGATGAAGCCGATCACGAAAATCGTCCTCACCAATCGTGACCATATTCGGGACGCCGAGCTGTTTCGAACTCGCTTCGGCGCTCACGTCGTCGCGGGCGCGGATGAGGTGAGGCAACTAGCCTTCATTGGGGTCGATGAAGCGGTTAGCGAAGGGGAGCTGATTGCTGGTGCTCTGCAGGTGATTCATCTTCCCGGCAAATCGGCCGGCGAGATCGGCCTGTATTTTAGCCCAGCGCACCACGCCCTCTCACGAGAGATGGGCGGAATCGTGCTCCTGGGCGATGCGATTATCGGGAACCCGCCGGGCGCGCTGAGCTTGATCCCGGAGTCCAAGCTCGATGACTCCTCGAAGCTCAAACGATCGTTACGCAAACTGCTCGATTACGACTTTGATGTGCTCCTGCTCTGCGACGGCCAATCCGTGCTGACCGGCGGCAAACAGAAAGTCGTCGAGTTTTTGAACACACTGGGTAGATAGGGAACGAACAAGCGAAAATTCCCGCCCTGGCAGCGTTCGGGACTCAAAACCGCAGCTACATCGGTCAAGATTTTGATGTGGTTGGACAGACGGAGAAAGAGAAACGAGAATCGCTGAGTTCTAAGAAGGAAATCAACCATGCCACTTCCCAAAGATGACAAGCTTATTGCACTGAGTCAGGATCTGCTTCAACAGTTCGACGCCATCTTCGGACTGCACCCCGGCTTTCGACCAGCCCATGCCAAAGGCGCTATGCTGACTGGTACTTTTACGCCTTCGTCCGACGCCGCTTCCCTCACCGGGGCGCCTCATATGCAACGGGAGTCTACCCCGATAACTGTACGCTTCTCCGACTCCACCGGGCTTCCGCTGGTACCTGATAACGATCCCAATGCGAATCCGCGCGGATTGGCGATTCGGTTTCACCTCGGTGAGCACCTTCACACCGACATTGTTAGCCATTCGACCGATGGATTCCCCACCAGAACTGGCCAGGAGTTTCTCGAGTTCTTACGTGCTCTGGCTTCCAGCGATCCGTCCAAGCCATCGCCATCTCCGATTGAAGCATTCCTCGGCACTCATCCGAAGGCGCTCGAATTTGTCCAGACGCCTAAGCCGGCTCCATCCAGCTTCGCTCGAGAATCATACTTCGGCGTGACGGCCATGCATTTCACCAACAAGGATGGCGTCAGTCGCTATGGACGCTACCGGATCATTCCAGAAGCCGGCAACGATCATCTGGACGATGCTACTGCCGCTGGCAAGAGCGCAAACTACCTGTTCGACGAACTTACCGAACGAATTGCCAAAGGCCCGATCAGGTTTCGCATTCTCGTTCAACTGGCAAACGACGGAGATATCGTCGACGACGCGACTTTCCACTGGCCGGAGGATCGGACTTTGCTCGAGCTCGGTACGCTGGTTTTAACCGAGCCAGTCTCTAATAGCGATCACGAACAAAAACATATCATCTTCGATCCTATCCCACGCGTAGACGGAATCGATCCGTCGGATGACCCCCTGCTTGAACTGCGTGCCGCCATCTATTTGTTAAGTGGCCGCCGCCGTCGGGCAGCGATCGAGAAATAGCACCGGTGCAGCCTCGACCGGATGCGGGGAATCAGCGACTGGAGGATTGCAAGTCGCGCAAAGGAATAGTCGGCTTGATATTGTGCTGGCTATGGGTAGACACCTGACCTATTTCCCAGGCATTTATGGTCGTCTTCAGACGGGGCTCAAGTTTCCGCATTACCTCGCTCACGTAGCTATCGTACCCCCTTAGCCATCCGCGCTTGTACTCCAGGTTATCCGCCTTGGCTGCGTTGGCCAATAATTCGATCGAGTGAGAATCTCGCTTGGCGATAGTCAAGATCTCGCGGAATCGCGCTTTGTCCTTTACTGCCTGTTCGGCCAATGGTTTGGGAGTCGGAGTCGGACTTCCGATCGGTATACCCTGAGGAATTAGATCGGCCGGATTGGGACCAGGAGTAGGTGTCGGCGGTAACTTATTCGATTCAGGCAACAGGTCGGGGGCGGAAGGCGGCGGCGTCGGAACCGGAACATTGTTCGGGTTGGGTATCAGGTCGCGCGGGATCTGCGGAGTCGGTGTCGGCGAAGGTGCACTTAAGGGCGAAGGTGACGCTGATGCGGACGGAGATGCGCTCGGTTGCGCGTTCTGCGCTCGCAGAGTGACGCCGATGAAGCAAAAAACAATAACGAAAAGCGTTCGAACCATGATTAGGTTCGATACCGTAGCGCGGGTTCGTGGGAAGAAAAGGGTAGGATTGACAACTTCCGACGCTGAAGCGGATGATGCCGATTCGGTAAACCGCCTATGCGCCATACTCTGCTTGGGTTGATCTGGGCTGGGTCGACCTTTGCCTCGTCCCTGGTTCTCGCCCGCGCGGTCGCATCGGCGGCTGAATCAACCCCGCTCGCTGCTCCAGCTCCCGCGGATGATGCTGCATCTGATTCGATTCACGAACCGGCGCGCGTGCAGTCCGATACGGTGAAAGCTTTCCGGAAGACTGCCCTATCCGTAGAGTTCCCCAGCAACGGATTGACGCTCCGCGGCTGGGTTTATAAGCCGAAGAGCGATGGACCTTTTCCGGCGATTGTATGGAATCATGGCACAGAAAAATATCCTTCGGCTCGCCCGGAGCTTGGGCTGTTTTGCACTCAACACGGCTATGCACTCTTTGTTCCGGTTCGGCACGGACATAATCCTTCGCCGGGAGAATACTTCGGCGATACAATCCAAGATTATATCGGGTCTGGCGAAGACCGAGTATCCATTCAACGAAAGGTGGTTGCGCTCGCGGAAGAGTCTAACGAAGACGTCGTCGCTGCTCTGAATTGGTTGAAAAAACAGACCTATATCAATGCTGATGCAATCGCGGTTGGGGGCGTAGCCTACGGCGGATTACAGTCGTTGCTGGCGGCGGAAAGAGGTCTCAATTTACGCGCCTGTATTGCCTTCAGCCCTGGAGCGATGTCTTGGGGCAACCGAGAAATACGACAGAGAACCATAGAGGCAGTCCAGCGCTCGAAAGTGCCAGTGTTTTTGTTGCAAGCCCAGAATGATTACACTCTTGGACCCAGTGACGTGCTTGGTCCGATGATCCGTGAAAAGGGGGGCGCAAACCAAGCCAAAGTTTATCCCGCATTTGGAACCACCCATGCTGAGGGGGCAATCGGCTTCGCTTGCTGGGAAGAAGGAATCAAGATCTGGGGTAGTGATGTTCTCGATTTTCTGAAAGCAGTCGGAATGGGAGGCAGTTGAGAGCCCTACCTCATGCGGATGCTGGCCATTTCCGGCGATCGCCGCGTTGCCGTCGTTGTTCCTCGGGCCGGCGGGATTCGAACCCACGACCTCTTGAACCCCATTCAAGCTGTGACAGTCTGTAACAGCTTTTCTGAAAAGGAGTTACATATATCTCTACCTTTTTAACTCTACCAAATAGGCCGCTTTTTATTGATTGGCTCTTTCAGCGGTGCGAGAAAGCGTGAACGAGGAGATCGCTTCTCCTCGCTCTCTAATCGGGGGTTCGATTCCCGCCCCCGCCTCCAGCCTATTCTGTTGAACTTACGATGATTGGAGCCAACCAAGAGCCTGTTTCCATAACGAATTCCATAACGCGGAAAAGAGCGGTCATGCCCTCGCCGTGTCGAGAGTCGAAGCAGTATCGGAAGACATCGATCAATTGGGAACCCCTTATATTGACGATGCCAACCCCTACACCGCGGGCAAGATCTGGCTTAGGCGACTTCTTGAGGTTGATTAATTAGAGCCAGTTCCCCCACGCTTCCCGAGTGAGCGGAACTTCCGAGCCTCTGCGTTTTTGCGAATGCTTACAACCCTCTTTTTGGCGTCCTTTGCCAGCGCATTAACCACGGCACCGAGAGTGCGGCTCGGTTTCATTTCTTCTTTTAACTCGGCTAACAGTGCTTTCCGATGCTTCTGCCGGTAATCCTCTTTGAGGATCTGCTGGAAGTGATTAAGCATCTCCTCATCGGAGTACTCTGCATAGATCATGCCCTCGATGCCCATCATCAGGAA
>Ga0209526_10002684_pt1 | contig 12020 bp, 9 predicted proteins | sample JacPinW_OM2H0_M1_FD_188566 | JGI IMG/M metagenome (GOLD analysis project Ga0209526, IMG submission 188566) | Forest soil microbial communities from Algoma, Ontario, Canada - Jack Pine, Ontario site 1_JW_OM2H0_M1 (SPAdes) (version 2) | ecosystem: Environmental > Terrestrial > Soil > Boreal...
CACCAGCTTCACCGCTTCCGGGCCGGTCACCGCCACGATGCGGCGGACGCCGGCCGCGATCGCGCCCTCGCTGGTGATCTTGAAGAACCCGATGTCGCCCGACCGCGACACGTGGGTGCCGCCGCAGAGCTCGATCGACGGCCCGATCTGGAGCACCCGGACCTTGTCGAGCTGCGTGTACTTGTCGCCGAAGAACGCCAGCGCGCCCGACTTCACCGCCGACTCGGGATCCATCACCTTCGTCTGCGCCTCATGGTTCTCATACACGAGCTGGTTGACGCGCCGCTCGATCTCCATCCGCTGCTCCTCGCTGAGCGGCTGGTAGGCGGTGTAATCGAAGCGCAAGTAGTCCGGCGCCACCACCGAGCCCGCCTGCTTGACGCCCTCGCCCAGCACCTCGCGCAGCGCGCGGTGGAGCAGGTGGGTGGCGCTGTGGTTGCGGCGCAGGCCCGCGCGACGCTGCGTGTCGACGATCAGCTCCACCTTCTCGCCGGCCGCGAAGGAACCTTCGAGCACCTTCACCTTGTGCACGATCAGCCCGTGCACGGGGCGCTGCGTGTCCAGGATCTGCGCGCGCGAGGAGCTGCTGGTGACGAATCCCGTGTCGCCCAGTTGCCCGCCGGACTCCCCGTAGAACGGCGTGCAGTCGAAGGTCATCTCACCTTCCTGTCCCGCCGCGAGCTTCTGCACGCGCTTGCCGCCGGAGAGGATGGCCTGGAGCGTCGCCTGGGAGGCCACCTGCTCGTAGCCGAGGAACTCGTTCTCGCCCATCTCGCTGGCCAGCGACTTGTGCGCATCGGCGATGCCCGTTTCTCCCGACCCCGCGAAGGACCCGCGCGTGCGCTGCTCCTCCATCCGCTTCTCGAAGCCGTCGACGTCGACCGATGCCCCGCTCTCCGCCGCGATCACCTGCGTGAGATCGACCGGGAACCCGTAGGTGTCGTGCAGCTTGAACGCGAGCTCCCCTGAGACCTTCTTGCTGCGCGCGAGCTCGTCCGCGAGGATGGCGCTGCCCCGGTCGAGCGTGCGCAGGAACAGGTCGGTCTCGTGCTGGACGGTCTCCAGGATCCGGACGCGCGAATCCGCCAGCTCGGGATACGCCTTGCCCATGCCGTCGATCACCTTGCCGCAGACCTGCGCGTAGAGCGACGGGTCAGGCGAGAGACGCTGCGCATGCCGGATGGCCCTGCGCAGGATCCGGCGCAGCACGTAGCCCCGCCCCTCGTTCGAGGGCAGCACGCCGTCCGCCAGCAGGAAGGCCGCGGCGCGCGAGTGGTCCGCTACCACCCGCATCGACGCGGAGGGGCCGCGCGCGTCGAGCGCCTCGTTCGGCGAGTACCGCATGCCCGAGATCCGCGCCGCCTCGTCGATCAGCGGTCTCAGCAGATCGGTGTCGTAGTTGGAGGGCACGTTTTGCACCGCGGCCGCCACGCGCTCGAGGCCGGCGCCCGTATCGATCGACGGCTTGGGCAGGGGATGGAGCGGGCCGTCCGGCTCCTTCCGCTCGAACTGCATGAAGACGAGGTTCCAGAGCTCCATCCAGGAGTCGCTGCCGAGCTGCTCCGCCTGGTCCAGCGCGAAGAAGCGGTGGGCGTGCTCGTCGATCCGCGCCTGCGCCGTCTCCGTCCCCCGGTACAGATGGATCTCGCTGCAAGGGCCGCAGGGCCCCGTGGGACCCATCGCCCAGAAGTTGTCCTTCTCGCCGAGGCGGAAGATCCGCTCCTTGCGCACGCCGATCGCCTTCCACAGCTCCTCTGCCTCGTCGTCGTCGCGGAACACGGTCACCGCGAGCCGCTCGGCGGGAAGCCCGAGCGTCCTGGTGATGAACTCCCAGGCGAACGAGATCGCCTCCTTCTTGAAGTAGTCGCCGAAGGAGAAGTTCCCCAGCATCTCGAAGAAGGTGTGGTGCCGCGCCGTGAAGCCGACGTTCTCGAGATCGTTGTGCTTTCCGCCCGCGCGCACGCACTTCTGCGCGGAGACCGCGCGCTTGTAGTCGCGCGTCTCGCGGCCGGTGAAGACGTCCTTGAACTGGTTCATGCCCGCGTTGGTGAAGAGCAGCGTGGGATCGTTCTGGGGAACGAGCGAGGAGCTCTTCACTCGCCTGTGTCCCCGCTCCTCGAAGAAGCGGAGGAAGGCTTCGCGGATCTCGCCGCCGGTCCTGGGCGTGGCCATGGGGGCGGGAAGATAAGGAAAGACGCCCCGGATGTCACCAGCGGCTGCCTGGTGCAGCGTACTTAGAATTCAAAGAAGCTGGCGAATCCGGCCGTGAAGCTGTCGACCGCCCGGATCTGCGTCTCGCCCGGCGGTAGCACCCACTCCCGCCGGAAATCGGCCCGGAAGTAGAGCGGCCCCACCATCTTGTAGGCGAGCGATGCGGCCAAGAGCGACCGCTCGTCGAGCCGGAACGCGTCGCCGAAGCCGCTCTTCATGTTCTTGCGCAGGTAGTAGGCGGACGCCTTGACCACGTCGAGCTTGGGCAGGATCGCGAACAGGCCCAGCGAAGCCCCGTTCGGATCGCCCTGCCGGTCCTCGTACAGTCCGCCCACCTGGACGAATCCAGCGAGGTTGACCGCGAGCTCCCCGTGGAATCCGCCCTGGCTGAACGAGGTGTCTGAGGTCCGCGCGGCCTGCGCGGCGTCGTACTTCGCCATGTAGGTGGTGCTGGCGCCCTGCTGGACGGCGTACTGCACGCGCCCGATATCGTAGGTCTGGTCGAAATACTCCGGGATGTAACCCGGCTGCATCCTGCGGTACTCGAGCTTCGCCTGCACGCTCATTTCCAGCAGCGGAACAGGGAGACGGACGTCGCTCAGCACGCCCGCGTGCAAGCCGTTTCCGGCTCCCGCGATCCGGTTGAAGTCGGCGTACGGGATCACGCTCACCAGCGAGTTGCGCACGACCTCGAACTCCGTGTCCACGCCGACCGCGGTGACGGCCTGCTGGTTGGGGATGATCGGGTTGCCCTGGGAATCCGACTGCAGAGGCCAGCTCAGGCGCACGGGCGCCCTGCGATCCGTGGCCCCGCTCACGCCGATGGCCCATCCTCGCAGGACGGGCATGTCGCCGAAGGGCCGGATATAGGCGCGCGCCGCCATCAGGCTCGGATTGCCCACCCAGTCGGTCAGGGTCTCGAGGCCCACGAACTCGGTGTTGACGTCGAACGCGAGACCGACCTTGGGATGATCCAGGCTGAGCGAGTTGGAGTACCGGCTCACCAGCGTTCCGTGCCCGATCGAGGCCGCCCAGAGCTGGCCGGCAAGCGCGTACACCGGCTCGCGCTTGTTCCCGTAGCGGACGAAGCGGATGAACCTGGCGAGATCCTGCGGCTCGTCCCAGTCGCGCCGGCGGATCAGGCCCCCATACGTCTTCGACTCGCGCGTAAAGCCGCCCGCGCAGCACTGATCGTTGTTCCAGATCATCAGATTGAGCGGCACGGAGAGCCCGAGCCCCACCGGTCCCAGGCTGAACTCGGTGTTGATCACGGTCGCGGCGTAGGAACCCTCGCCCTCGATGTTGGTCACCGCCAGGCCCACGAACGCGCCCTGGGTGCCGCCGAACAGCCCCGCCGAAGGATTCCCGAACGCCCCGTTGCCCGCGGCCGCGTTGGGCGACGGCTGGCTCTCCGGCTCCTGCGCAATGGCGGCGGCAGCGATCAGGACAGTGGCGGCGAGAACGCGCGATCGCATGGTCGGCTCCAATCGGAAGGGGCGATCCGACGCTAGCGAACCCCCTCAGGTAGGAGCGAGAAAACTGCCGGCACGGCCACGAGTTACGGGTGGCCATTCCCCCTCCAACGGCGCCGCATGTGGCGCTCGCGAATGCGGTGTGGGGAAACGCGCGCTCAGGGCCGGCGCAGGATCAGGGCGCGGAAGAGCTGCGCGAATCCGGCTGGACCGGTGGCGTCGGGCCAGCGCGGCGAGCCGAGCGGCGGCAGCTCGAGGGCGAGCAAGCGGGACAGCACGGGGAAGCGGCGGCGCACTTCCGCTTCGGGCGCGGCGAACACTTCGCAGGAAGCGACGCGGCGCAGCCGCCAGAGATCGGTGTAGCTCGCGCAGCGGACGGAGAGGTCGGCGCCGAGGAGCGCATGCAGGGGAAGCTCCTCTACCGCCAGCCCGGCCTCGACCGCGGCCGCGCGGAGGGAGCGGAAGTCGATCGACCATTCGACGTGCTCTCCCTGGCCGAAGGCCGCGAGCAGTCGGACCGGGCCCGGGTCGAAGTCGCCCCCGAACTCGGTGAGCACCGCGGCGCCGCCCGGTGCGAGCACGCGGGAAAGCTCGCGGACCAGGCGGATCGCTCCGGTGTTGCGGCCTCCTTCGACCGCAAGGTCGGCGATCACCTCGTTGGCGAGCACCAGGCCGTCGAGGGAGCGCGAAGCGAACGGCAGCTCGAGCGCGTCGGCGCGCACGCCGGTCCAGCGCAGGTGCCGGCCGCCGGGCTGCGACGGCTCCAGCGCGCGCCGCCGCTGGGCGGCGATCAGCGCCGGCGAGAGATCCACGGCGGTCCAGCGGGCGCCCGTGAACGGGCCAGCGTCGCCACGCCATGCCGCCTCCGCCAGGTGGCCGGCCCCGCCGCCGATCTCGACGACGCCGCTGCGCGCGGGCCGGATGCCGTGGCCGGCGATGCCTTGCAAGAGCGCCTCGCCGTACCGCCGCCCACCCAGGGCCGGATGAGGGAAGCGGAGCAGGTGCGAGATGGTGCACTCGACTTCGTCGAACCGGCGCCGGGGAGCCAGGCGATCGGTGCGATGGTGCGCGCGGTTCGGGTCCTCCACCGCTCAGCTCTTCGAGCCCGTCCGGGGCGGTCCGTCCCAGGGCGCCAGCAGCAGGCGCGCGGTGAGCGCGTCCATCATCCGGGAAATCTCGCGCAGCCCCTCGCTGAGCTGCGAGAGCTCCAGGTCGTCTCGCTCCAGCCGCTCCCGCCAGGCCGCCACCTTGCGGCGGGCCTCGGCGCCGAAGCTCCGCACGTCGTCGGGCAGCTCGCCCTCCATGCGCGCCAGCGCCGCGTCCATCTCCTGGAGCCGGGCGAGGCAGGCGCGCTGGGCGTCGTCCATGCCCGCGTTGTCTCACTCAATTCCCGGACCGACAAGCGCCGGCGCCGCGAGGGCTCAGAAAGCGGTTGCCTCGCCCTTCCGTTCCGCCTCGTGCTGGGACTTCAGCTTCTTCATCCGGCGCCGGATCAGCTCGCGCTTGAGCGCGCTCAGGTGGTCGACGAAGAGCTTGCCTTGCAGGTGGTCCATCTCGTGCTGGACGCAGACGGAGAGCAGCGTGTTGGTCGCTTCCTTCCGCTTCCGCTTGCCGTCGCGGTCGGTGTACTCCACCACGATGTGCCCGAATCGGGTGATTTCCTCGTACTCGTCGGGGACGGAGAGACAGCCTTCGGTATAGGTGAACTCGCCCTCGCCGAGCTTGAGCACCGGGTCGATCAGCCAGAACAGCCCTTCGCCTTTCTTCTTCGGTTCTTCGCCCTCGGCAGAGGGGCGCTGGTCGACGTCCATCGCGATCACGTTCAGGTGCACGCCGACCTGGGGCGCTGCCAGCCCGACGCCGTTGGCTTCGTACATGCTCTCCGCCATGTCGTCGCACAGCTTGCGGATCTTCGCATCGACCTCGCCCACGGGCTTGGCCTTCTGCTTGAGGCGGGGGTCGGGCCAGATCAGGATTTCGCGCAGCGCCATTCTTCTTCGCTCCTCGGACGTGCGGCCGGGCGGAACAGGAGATTATATTCAGAGCGTCCGGCGGCCGCCAGAATCGATTCCGCAGCCTGGTATCCGACTCAGAGCAGCGCCACCGGGTCTACGTCCAGCGCAAGCTGGACCCCTGGGACCCGATGGGACGCTTGGAGCGCGCGAGCGAGGCGGTGGAGCGGCCCGTGATCGCGCGCGCGCAGCAGCAGTTGCCACCGGTGCTTGCCCCGCACCTTGGCCAGCGGAGCTGGCGCAGGTCCGAGCACCTCCACCGGCTCGCCGCCGGACTTGAAGCGGCGGGCCAGCGCCGCCGCGCGCTCCGCGGCGCCCCGGACGCGCGCTTCCGAATGGCCGAGCAGGCGGACCGCCACCAGCCGGACGAAGGGAGGAAAGTGCAGCTCCTCCCGGCGGCGCAGCTCGGCCGAAGCGAACGCGTCGTAGTCGAGCGCGATCGCGTCCGGCTTGAAGGCCTGGACCAGGACGCGCCCGGGCGAATCTCCGCGGCCGGCACGTCCAGCGACCTGGATGAGAAGCTGCACGCAGCGCTCCGCCGCGCGGAAATCCGGCAAATGCAACGGCCCGTCCGCGTCCAGGACGCCCACCAGGGTCACGCCAGGAAAGTCGTGTCCCTTCGCCACCATCTGCGTTCCGACCAGGACGTCGAGCTCCCGCCGCGCGAAGCGCGCCAGCAGCGCGGCGGCCTGGCCCGGTCCGCCCGCGGCATCCCGGTCGAGCCGCCCCACCCGGGCCTTGGGGACCACGGATTCCAGCTGTTCCTCGACTTTCTCTGTTCCACCTCCGAAGGCGATCAGCTGCGTGCCGCCGCAGCCGGCGCATGCGCGGCGCGGCCCCTCCTCGTGCCCGCAGAGATGGCATCGGAGGCGCTCGCTGCCGGCGCGGTGCAGCACCAATGCGACCGAGCAGTTGGGGCAACCGACCGCCGCGCCGCAAGAAGCGCAGAGAAGGGTGCGCGTATGGCCGCGGCGGTTGAGGAACAGGATGGCCTGCTCGCGGCGGGCGAGCGTTTCGCGCAGTGCGCCGGCCAGCTCGGGCGTGAGCAGCTCGTCCGAAACGCGGCGCCTCACTACCGTGACCGCCGGCAGGGGCCGCGCCTCGACGCGCTCCGGCAGGCGCAGCGTGCGCAGCTTTCCTTCCTGGGCGCGCCGCAGCGTCTCCAACGAGGGCGTGGCGCTGCCGAGGACGGCGACGGCCTGCGCCTTCTGCGCGCGGACCAGCGCCAGATCGCGCGCATGGTACCGGAGCCGCTCCTCCTGCTTGTACGAGGGCTCGTGCTCCTCGTCGACGACGATGATTCCCAGCTGCGCGACCGGCGCCCAGATGGCCCCTCGCGCTCCCACCACGATGCCGGCGAGACCCTGCCGGACCCGCTGCCACTCGGCGACCCGTTCCGGGTCCGAGAGACCCGAATGAAGCACCGCGACGTCGGCGCCGAAGCGGCCGCGGAACCGGCCGGCGAGCTGCGGCGTCAGCGCGATCTCGGGGACCAGCGCGATCGCGCCCAGCCCTTGCGACCGCGCGTGCGCGATGGCCTCCAGGTACACCCAGGTCTTGCCGCTGCCGGTCACGCCGTGCAGCAGGAAGGGCGCGAACGCCCGCGCATCGACGGCGGCGACGAGCTCGCGGAGCGCCGACGCCTGCGCGGGAGTCGGGTCATGTCGCTGCTCTCCCCAGGGCGCCTGGGCCAGGGGTGTCGGACCGGCCGGAACCTGGTCGAGCCTGGCGAGGCCCCGCGCCGCCAGCGCGCGCAGGTGGGAGCGCGCGTTGGGGAAGGCCGCGAGCACTTCCTCGACAGGGACCGCCGAGCGGCGCGCGAGGAGCCAGGCGAGCACCTCCGCCTGCCGGGGCGCCCGCCGCAGGGACTCGGGCGTTGCTCCGGGCGCCGCCTGCGCGGATTCCACCAGCTGCGGGCCGACGCGGGGGCGCGCCTCCTCGCGCACCAGCGTCACCAGCCCGCGGCGCGACAGCTCGGCGAGCTGCGCCCGCGGAACCTTCGCGCTCGAACCCACTTTTCGCAGCGCCCGCCGCGCGGCTTCTTCCTGGCCGGGAAGATCGAGCTGGCCGGTCTCGAGCAACGCGCGGCCCGCCTCGGTCAGGCGGGGCACCAGGGCATCGCGGATGTCCATGCCCGGCGGCAAGGTCGCTTTCAGGGCGGGCCCGAGCGGCGACAGGTAGTGTCCCGCGGCCCAGCGGGCCAGGGCGACGACGTCCGCGGGCAACAGCGGCGCATCGTCCAGCAGTCGCACCGCATCGCGCACCTCGCCCTGCGCCGCGCCTGGACCGAGCACGATTCCGGTCTCGGTACGCCGCCCCAGCGGCACCACCACGCGCCGGCCGGCCTCGGCGGCCCCGAGCTCCGGAGCGATCCGGTAGGTGAACACGCCATCGCCGGCGGGAACGTTCAGCGCGACCGCGTACAGCTCATTCGGCGGAATCGTCTTCCTCTTCGGAGACCCTGCCGCGCACGCCCTTGGCCTCGAGCACCTCGAACCGGGCAGCGAGTTGGCCCCCATTCCAGAGCTCGATGACCCGCGGGAACCACTCGGCGGCGGCGGGAGTCCCGTACTGGAGGAGGCGCAGATCGGCGCCTCCCTGCGCGATCAGCCGCGCCGGCGCCCAGTTGTCCTTGTACAGCCAGAGCTGCGGGCTGCTGCTGTCCCGCGGACTTGCGCCGAGAACGTACGTCGCCTGATCGGAGAGCCTCGATAGCCCGGCGCCGGCGCCGACGTCAGCTCCCGCCGCGCGCGCCGCCGCCTGCAGGGTCTGGGGCGCGTCGGCGACGGGAACGCCGCGGTAGGCGAGGAATGCGCAGGAGAGCTGCAACATCCGCAGCGCCGGCCCGGAGGATCCCTCGGGGACGCCCTCCGGATTCTGCGCCGTGCCCTTGACGGAGAGCGAAAGGCCGCCCTCCCCCTCCAGCCGGCACTGCAGCGGGAAGCGCAGGACCAGCTGGGCAGTGCGCTGCGGATCGCTTCCGACCGACAGGTTGCCGGAGAGGGTCACGTCCCGGGTCTTGCCCAGCGCCCGGGCGCGTTGCGCCGTGTGCTTCAGCAGCGACCCCGCGGAAGGGATGTACGCGAGGAGGAGCGCCAGCAAGACCCGCATCACTGGACCACCGCTTTCAGATAGGCCAGCAGCCCCTCGCGCAGCTCGGGACGCTTCAAGGCGTAGGCGACGTTCGCCATCAGATATCCGAGGCGATCGCCGGCGTCGTGCCGCTCGCCCTTGAACCGGACGCCGATCAGCCGCCCCTGTTGGGCGAGCACGGCCAGCGCGTCGGTGAGCTGGATCTCCCCGCCGGCGCCGGGCTTCACCTGCTCGAGGATTGCGAAGACGTCCGGCGGCAGCAGGTAGCGGCCGACCACTGCCAGGTTGGAAGGGGCCGACCCGCGCGGCGGCTTCTCCACGATGCGGTCGACGAGGATGTTGCCGTCGGGCAGCGCCTTTCCGGCGGCCACCCCGTACACGTGCGTCTGGTCTTCCGCGACGGGCATCAGCGCCACGGCCGCCTTGCCGGTCTGCATGGCGACCCGCGCGAGCTGGCCGATGCCCGGCTCGTCCGAATCGATCAGGTCGTCGCCGAGCAGGACCCCGAACCACTCGTCGCCCACGGCGGGCCTCGCGACGAGCACCGCATGGCCCAGCCCCAGCGGCTCCTTCTGGCGCACGCTGATCAGGCGCACCATGTCGCTGATCGCGCGGGTCTTCTTGAGCAGCTCGATCTTGTTGCCGCGCGAGAGCGCGTCCTCCAGCTCGGGGCTGCGGTCGAAGTGGTCCTCGATCGACGATTTCCCGCGCCCGTTCACCACGATCACCTGCCCGGCGCCGGCCTTCACCGCCTCCTCCACGATCAGCTGGATGGTGGGGGTGTCCACGATGGGGAGCATCTCCTTCGGGACGGCCTTGGTGGCGGGGAGGAACCGCGTCCCCAAGCCGGCGGCGGGGATGACGACCTTGCGCAAGGGATGCTTCATGGCGGCGGCCAAGGTAGCAAAGGGGTCTGACGCAGGCCAGCCGCTATATTGTCGGGTGCATGCGATCTGCACTTGGGTTGTTGCTCGTCACGGGCGCCGCGCTCGCGGACAACCGCGTCCAGGATCCCGGCTCCCCGTGGCCGGCCAGCGTGGACATGCCGCGGGCGACCTCGATGGGAGGCGCGCACGCGGCCATCGCCACGGGCAACGACGCGCTCACCGTCAATCCGGCGGGGCTCTCGCAGGTCCGGCGGTACCATTTCGAGATGGACGGCCTCTACGACTCGCGGTTTCCCGCCCAGGCCGTGATGGCGAGCCTGGTGGACGCGGTCTCGGGACCGGTGGCGAGCGGCCTGATCTGGTCGCGGTGGGCCAGCGGGCAGCCCTCGGGGCGGGGCGAGGGATGGAGCATCGGCGCAGGCTATTCCGGGGTCATCGGGCAGGGGCTGTTCCTCGGCGGGGAGACGAAGTTCCTCCGGTTCCACACGCCCGACGGGCTGGTGCATAAATTCGCGCAGGACGTCGGATTCCTCTCGAAACGCGGGAACTTTTCCTTCGCCACCGTGCTCCAGAACATCTCGACCGAGAAGATTCCCCTCTTCCCGCTCACGGGAGTGGCGGCGGTCGCCTGGGGGACGGACAGCGACTGGCATCTCGCGTTCGACTATCGCGCCGACCTGTCCGATACGAGCAACGTCAAGAGCAGGCTGGCCGCGGGGGCGGAGGTCCTGATCGGCGACGCGCTGGCGCTGCGCGGCGGAGCCACCCGGGACACCGCCGCGAAGCAGTGGTGGCTCTCAGCGGGCATCGGGCTCGTGACCGAGAAGGGCGGGATCCAAGTGGTCTGGCGCAGGCGGGTGGAAGGGCCCTATGATCAGTTCTTCGAGGGCGGGCTGACCATCTACTTGCAGTAGAGCGGTCAGCGGACGATCCGCGGCGCGACCAGGGGCTGTCCGGTCGCTGGATTCGGCACCACCTCGACGTCCGTCCCGTAGACCGGCGACAGCACCGCTGACCGCAGCACCTCCCCCACCGTGCCCTCCGCAACGACGCGTCCGCGGTCTAGCAGCGCGAGCCGGTCGCAGGCGGCCCCGGCCAGGGCCAGGTCGTGCAGGACCAGGAGGGCCCCGCCGCCCTCGCGCGCCCTCCGCCGGAGCGCGTTCACCAGCAGGACCTGGTGGGCGAGGTCGAGCGCGGCCGTTGGCTCGTCGAGGACCAGCAGGGCCGCTTCCTGGGCGAACGCGCGGGCCAGAAACACCCGTTGCCGTTCGCCACCGGAGAGCTGCGAGATGGGCCGATCCCCGAGATCCAGCGCATCGACCTCCTGCAGCGCCGCGCGCGCGCGGTCCAGATCGCGTGGCCCTTCGAGCGACCAGAGCCCCAGGTGCGGCGCCCGCCCCATCAGCGCCACCTCGTGGGCGGTGAAAGAGAGATCGTGGGGCGGCTGCTGCGGGAGGAAGGCGACCCGGCGGGCGCGCTCGCGCCGGGAGAGCCTCGAGAGCGGCTCACCCTGCAGCGACACCGAGCCCTGCTGCGGCTTCAAGAGCCCGCAGCAGAGCCGCGCCAGCGTGCTCTTTCCGGCGGCATTGGGACCGATGACGCCGACCACTTCGCCCCGCGCGAGGCGGAGGGAGACGCCGGCCACCGCCTCGGGTGCGCCCGCCGAGTGGCGGTAGCGCAGATCGCGGGCGTCGAGCAGCGTCACTGCCGGCTCCGCATCAAGAGGACGAAGAGCGGCGCGCCGACGATCGCGGTCACTGCTCCGACCGGCGGCTCCGCGCCCAATCCACGGAAGAGCACGCGCGCCAGCGCGTCGGCGAGCACCAGGAACGCCGCTCCGCCCAGCGCGGAGGCGGGCAGCACCACCCGGTGGTCCGGACCGGTGAGCAGCCGGACGGCGTGCGGAACGATGAGCCCCACGAAGCCGACCAGGCCGGTGAACGCGACCGCGATCCCCACCGCGGCGCTGGCGGCGAAGAAAGCGAGCAGGCGCGTGCGCCCGACGTCCACGCCCAACGCCGCGGCTCCCTCGTCCCCGAGGGCGAGCAGGTTCAGGCGCCCGGCGAGTGCCAGCAGCACCAGCGCAGGCACGATCAGCGCGATACCCGCTCCCGCCAGGAGCGGCATCGCCTCGTAGCCCAGCGTTCCCGCCAGCCAGAGCGAGACCGCCTGCAGCTGATCGGGGCGCAGCACCGCCTCCACCGAGAGCACCAGGGCGGAAGCGAAGGAGTTGAACACCACACCGACCAGGAGGGCGCGCGCGGGGTCGAGATAGCCGCGCGCCCGGCCCAGGGTGAACACGAACAGCGCCGCGGCCATGGCGCCCGCCACCGCCGCGAGCTGGG
>Ga0209526_10002685_pt1 | contig 12020 bp, 12 predicted proteins | sample JacPinW_OM2H0_M1_FD_188566 | JGI IMG/M metagenome (GOLD analysis project Ga0209526, IMG submission 188566) | Forest soil microbial communities from Algoma, Ontario, Canada - Jack Pine, Ontario site 1_JW_OM2H0_M1 (SPAdes) (version 2) | ecosystem: Environmental > Terrestrial > Soil > Boreal...
TCGGAGCCAGCGGCACATGGATTCTGGGCGCCCCGGAGATGGTTCTCTCCAGTGATCGATCCAGCGAGTTGGGCCGCGCTGCCGACCTCGCCGCCACCGGTGAGCGCGTCCTCGTGCTCGCGCGCTCCGACGCGCAGCTCGACGGCGACAAGCTGCCGCCCGGGGTGCACGCGGTTGCGTTTGTGCTCTTCGCCGAACAGGTGCGGCCCGATGCTGCCGAGACCATCGCGTATTTCGCTCAACAGGGCGTCGCCATGAAGGTCATCTCTGGTGACAGTCCGCGGACGGTGGGCGCGGTGGCCGCGCGCGTCGGACTCCCGCAGGCCGACGAACCGGTGGACGCGCGCGAGCTGCCCGACGACGCGAACGCCCTGGGCGCAATTGTCGAAGAGCGCACGGTGTTCGGCCGGGTGACGCCGCGGCAGAAGCAATCAATGGTCACTGCGCTGCAGGCGCGGGGACACACCGTGGCCATGACCGGCGACGGAGTGAACGACGCGCTGGCTCTCAAGCTCGCCGACATCGGTATCGCCATGGGTTCGGGCGCTCCCGCCACCAAATCGGTGGCTCAGCTCGTATTGCTGGACGGACGCTTCGCGACCATGCCCGGAGTTGTGGCGGAGGGGCGCCGCGTGACGGCAAACATCGAGAGAGTTGCGAACGTGTTCATCACCAAGACCGTGTGGGCAACGCTGCTGGCGCTCGCGGTCAGCATCGCTCTGTGGCCGTATCCGTTTCTGCCCCGCCACCTGACGATCATCGACACCCTGACGATCGGGATACCGTCCTTCTTCCTGGCACTTGCACCCAACCTGCGCCGCTATGTCCCCGGTTTCGTCGGTCGCGTGTTGCGCTTCACGATCCCTGCAGGCATCGTCGTCGCCGCATCGATGTTCGCCGCTTTCTGGCTAGCGCGCTCGCACAACCTGCCTCTGACGCAGCAGCGCACTGGGGCGACGCTGGTGGCGCTCATGCTCAGCCTCACCGTGCTGGTGATTCTGGCGTTCCCGCTGACGTGGCGGCGAGCGGTCCTGGTCGGGTTGATGATCGTGAGCTTCGTGCTGCTGTTCCCGTTCGCAGCAGTGCGCAAGTTCTACGCGTTGGAACTGCCAACCGAAATCCTGGGCGCGACGATTCTGATCGGCTTCGCCGGCATCGCCGTGCTGATCGTGACTGCGCTGGTGCTGCGCCGGCTGGGGCACGGACCCGCCGCGGCACAGGTCAGAGCGCCGGGGTCATCCCCTCCGGTCGACGGCTAGGCCGGGATCGGGGGCGACGCCGAATCGTGCTGCTCGTGGTGCTGGACGAGCGGGCCGATTCTGCTGGCGCGCTCGCGTTGCTCTCTCTCAGCTCTGTTGGTACGGAGCAGTCGCACGAGGAGTTGATCGAACGGTTCGTCCGGCCCCAACGGCTGCTGCCGCGACTTTGCGAAATGAGTTGTCATCTTTCTGCCGATTCCCAGTGTGCCGTGAAGACCTGGCGATGTCTGCCCGCTAACGCACATACGGCGAGCGCCCTCAGCGCGGTGACTCACGTCACAAGCTCTGTGAAGCCGGATTTCACATCCGCCACGACACCACCTGCGCCACAACCGCATCGCATGTCCGCGCGGCTTCACCCGGATCGACTCGGACTGCGAGCCAGATTCCAAAGGTCGCTGCAACCAACAGCCGGGCTCGGCTCTCTACTCCTGTCGCGTTTGCCGCAGACGTCGCGGTCGCACCGGACAGCGCATTGACGAATGCCTTGTGCAGCCGCTGCTGAAACTCGCCGGCTCGAGCGTTGACCAGGGGCTCCCGCCCGCTGAATTCCGCGAGCGTGTTCACCCAAAAGCAGCCGCGCTGTGCTGACGAGCGGTCGGCACGAAAGAGCTTCGCCAGCTGGCGGAAGAACCGCTGGATGTCACCCAACCCCGAACCGGACCGCTCCATCGGGGAGAGCCGGGGCGAAATGAATGTTTCGATGTATTCGGCCAGAGCCTCGTCAAACAGCCCCTCCTTGCTGCCGTATGCCTGATAGAGGCTGGAGCGGCCGAGACCAGTCGACGCCTCCAGATCCGAGAGCGTGCTGCCCTCGTAGCCCCGCCGCCAGAAGACCAACTTGGCGGAGGACACCACTGCTTCTGCGCTGAACTCTCGCGGGCGTCCCACTCGCTGCCGGGGTTTTGGATCCGACCGAGCCTGGTACATAGCAGGTATATTGTACCAAGCAGTCCATAACATCAACAACAATTAATCAAGGCATGTGGCAGGAACTCCTTGGCGGGACCACCAAGCAGGTGCATGTGTCCGCCGGTGAACTCATATTTCGTACGGGGCGGGAGCCCAGTATCGCCCTGATCCTTGCGGGGGTCGTGCGTGTCTTCATGGTGACACCGGCGGGCCGGCAGCTGACGATCCGGTACTCGCGAGCGGGTGACCTGATCGGGCTGGGTGCCGTGCTCGCCGCCAGCGAAGCGTGGAATGCGGAGGCGATCGCCGATACGACTCTCACGATGTTGACGATCGATGATTTTCGTGCCGCGGCCGAGCGCAACCCACAGCTTCCGTGGGACATCGCGGAAGGTGTCGCGGCGTGGGCCACTGAGGCGATGGTCATGATGGCTGACTCGTCACATAAGCCGATGTCGGCGCGCGTTGCCTTTCACCTTCGTGAGATGGCGCAACGCGCACCGGATGGGCGAGCGGTCGCGCACATCAGCCAGCAGCGGCTTGCTGACGCGGTTGGGACTGTGCGCGAAGTGATAAGTCGGGAGTTGCGCACACTCCGAGCACAAGGCGTGATCGACACCGGGCCGGAGGTTGTGGTCGTGATGGACGAGCCACGGCTTCAGAGGATCGCAGCAGCCACCGTACCCGGCCATTAGGTCAAGCGGGTTCCGGTCAGGACGTCGCTGACCACCTCTCGCTGCTGTGGTGACGCCAGCTGTGCAATACAGGTTGGCGGCTGCCGAGCAGCTCCTGGATCTCGGTCGCAGGCTTGGGATGCGAGAAGAAGTAGCCCTGTCCAAGCATCGGCCCCAGACTCCGCAGCGCGGCGTCCTGCTCTGCTGTCTCGATGCCGCCGGCGATCGCCGTGACTTGGGAATCTCGTCCGAGGCTGCGAATGGCAGCGGCAAGCAAACGCGATCGCCTCTCCGGCGGCATGTCGGCGATGAAGCTCCTGTCAATCTTGAGCACGGTTATGGGGAAGCGCTTCAGATAGGCACGAGATGCGTAACTGGTGGCGAAGTCGTCGAGCGCGATGCGCACACCCTCGCGTTGAATCGCAAGCAGAACGTCAAGCATGTCGCTCGAGCCGTCCAGGAGAACCGTCCCCCTGATCTCGACAACAAGCTGATCACGAATCCCTGTGTCGTGCACCGCGCGAGCGATGGTCGAGGCGAACCCGGTGCTCTGTAGCTGGCGCGCCGAGATGTTGATGCTGATCCACAGTCTCTGACTGGGCGGGTATCCGTCGTTCCACGCGGCAATCTGACGCGACGCCTCCGTGAGCACCCACTCGCCGACGTCGGTGATGAAACCGGTCTCCTCGCAGAGACCGATGAAGTCGCGAGGCAGGAGCAATCCGCGGTCAGGATGCCTCCAGCGCACGAGCGCCTCAGCGCCGGCCAGGCTTCCGCTCTCGAGATCGATGATGGGCTGGTAGTGGAGCTCCAGCTCGTCGATGCGCGGCAGTGTCACCGAGACGAGGTTACGCAGGCCTCTGAAAAGTTCGTGACAATTACCTGTGACAAGTCCGTACGTCTCAACGCGGCCGCATGCGCACAGCACGCAACAGACGTTCTGACGCGGTGATCGAAGTCACTCGCGGGTGTCCGCTGGCAGCGGCCGCCGCACGGGTGCGTTCGCAGTCGCCGTGCCCATGAGCTGGCGATGACCCGTGGCGAGGTTTGTCAGCTCCTCGCGGCTCAGGATCACGATGCTGCCGGGGCCGATGTCGATGATCCCCATCTCGCGAAACCGCTTGAGTACCCGGGTGACAACCTCGCGGGCGGTTCCAACCGCTTCCGCGAGGTGCTTGTGCGTCGTGCGGACGACCGTCTGACCATCAGACGTCTGTCGCGAGAGTTCGAGAAGATGAGCAGCAAGGCGAACAGGCATCGGTTCGGAACCGGCTCCGATGATCGTGTGGATAGCTTCCGCGGACATGATCGACGCTTCTTCAGCGAGGGCCCACGCCAGTTCGGGGTGTTGGATTGACAGGTCGCGGAGGCGGTCGAAGGAGATGATCGCCACCCGCGAGTCGACTACCGCCTCGCTATCCCATGCGCCGTCGCCGCTCAGCAATGCCCCCAGCCCGATGAGCTCGCCGGGCCGCGCGTAACGAGCGGTCACCTGCCTTCCCGAGCTGGCCCAGGTGAACAAGCGAACGCCACCGGCGAGCATCGCCCACAGCCGCTCGCGGCTTCCGGTGAACACCGAACTCCCCGCTCGGACGTCTGCCTCGATGGCATCGCGGACAAGTTCGTCCCACAACTGGACAGATATTCTCGACTGGAGGGTCGACCTGTCCCGAATCATGGCAACTCTCGGCGTCCGGAGGCCTGGTGACCGCGGTCACCGCACGCCTCAACGACCGCCCCAAAGGTGGGGCGATGATCGCGATATGAAGCCGGCCCGGGCATTTTGAGACGCAGGGTTCCTGGGGGACGGATTGTTGAAAATATGTAAGCACGCATGGTCGCAGTTGTCGGTGACCTGAGTCGCTCCGCGCGTGACTGCTCCGGCTCGCGTGAGCTACGCGTCAGGATGGTCGCCGAGATGACCAGCAGCGGAATCGTGATCGCGGGCGCCGGCCTGTGTGGCGGCAACGCCGCTGCAACCCTGCGCGACGAGGGTTACCGGGAACGGGTGCTGCTGATAGGGGATGAACCCGGTGCGCCATTCGGGCGGCCTCCTCTGTCCAAAACGTATCTCCGCGGCGAAGAGGACCTAGCGGGGTGGATGGTCAGGCCCGACGCGTGGTTTGAGCAGAACAACGTTGAGCACCTATACACACGCGTCGAATCGGTTGACACCACCGCACACGAGCTCGTGCTCGAGCAGTCCCACGAGCGAATCAGCTATGACAGGCTCCTGATCGCCACCGGGGGTCGCAAGCGCGGGCTGCCAGTGGCCGGCGCCGACCTCGCGGGCGTGCTCGGGCTGCGCACTGTGGCCGACTGCGATGCCATCAAGCGTGTTGCCGCACCAGGAAGTCGCGCCGTCGTGGTCGGCATGGGCTTCATCGGAAGCGAGGTCGCCGCATCACTGCAGCAATTGGGTGTCGATGTCACCGCGGTGCTCAGCGGCGCAGGTCCGCTGGCGCAGGTCCTCGGCGATGAGGTGGGATCGGTGATGGCGGCAATCCATCGTGAGAAGGGAGTCACGCTCGTACCAAACGACAGCGTCATCGCATTCCAGGGAGACGGCCGCGTGGAGCGCGTTCAGACTCGAAGCGGAAGGATGTTGGAATGCGACTTCACCGTCGTGGGGGTCGGTATCGATCCTGCAGACGACATTGCGCGGAGGAGCGGTATCGCGACCGACAACGGACTCCTCGTCGACGAGCGCTGTCGCACCAGCGCGGCCGACGTGTACGCGGCAGGGGATGTTGCGAACCACCTTCATCCTGTTTTCGGGCGGTTGCGCGTGGAGCACTACAACAACGGCGAGCGCCAGGGACGCGCTGCAGCGCGGGCGATGCTCGGCGATGGGGCACCCTACGCCGACCTGCATTCGTTCTGGTCAGACCAGTACGAGCATGCGATCGAGTACGTCGGATACGCGCGTCGTTGGGACGAGTTCGTGGTCCGTGGCAGCCTCGAGGAGCGCCGGTTCCTGGGCTTCTACCTGCAGGGTGGCCGCGTCGTCGCGGTCATGGGCCTGAATCGGGGCGGTGATCCGGAGTTGGACGAGGAGGGCGAGCTCGCCGCTGCCCGCGCCCTGGTTCGAGACCACCTCGAGGTCCCGCCGGCCGTGCTGGAAGACGAGGGGTCCGACCTGCTCAGGCTTCCGCGCTGACCTCAGCGCACGCCGAGCAGAGGCCCAGCACGGCGAAGTGGTATGGACGGAGCACGAACCCGAGGCGGTTCTTGGCGCCGCGTGCCATCGCGTCGAAAAGATCTGGTGGAGCCTCAAGGGTGGCACCGCAGCGCTCGCAGACCAGGTGGCCATGGGCCTCGGTCGCCAGGTGATAAGTAGCCGGACCGTGCCCCAGGTGGGTGTGCACCACCACCCCCAGGCGTTCGAGCTCTTCCAGGTTCCGGTAGACCGTCGAGGCGTGGACATCGGGGGCCATGGCGCGAACGATGCCCAGGAGCTCCTCGGCGGTGAGGTGCCTGGCCCCCTGGACGAGCGCGGTGAGCACCAGGCGCCGGGCGGTGGTCACCCGTGCCCCACCCTCGCGTAGCTGGGCGACCAGCTCGTCAACGGTGTTCGCCATACCTGAAGAATAGACGGCCGCCTTGGATTCCGCCTCGCAGAGGCAGATGCCTGCCAGAGGCTGTTGCATCCAGCTCGCATCTTGAACTAGGCTTTGCAGCCCGGGCGGATACACACGAGGAGGCCGTGGTGGCTGTAGCGGCGCGATTGACGGCGGTTCGCCAGGGGCTCAACCCCCGCGAATGGCGCCAGGTTGCCGGCATGGCCGGCACCATCCTCGCCCTGCACGTCCTGGGCTGGGGAATCTTCGTCATCGCAATCGTGCCGCAGCACTACAAGCTGCTCGGTATTGGAGTCGCGATCACCGCGTACACGCTGGGCATGCGTCACGCGTTTGACGCCGACCACATCGCCGCCATCGACAACACAACGCGGAAGTTCATGGCCGAAGGGAAGCGGCCGCTCTCCGTCGGATTCTTCTTCTCGCTCGGCCATTCCAGCGTCGTCTTCGCGCTCGGAATCGGACTCACCATCGCCGCCAAGACGATCATCGGCCAGGTCAGCAACAACAGCTCGGTGCTGAACAACTTCGGCGGCTTTTTCGGCACGCTGGTCTCAGGGACCTTTCTTTACCTCATCGCACTCCTGAACCTGGTCGTCCTCGTTGGTATCGTCAAGGTCTTCATCGAGATGCGCCGTGGCCGCTACAACGACGAGGAACTCGAGCAGCAGTTGAACTCGCGCGGCTTGATGTTCCGTTTCTTCGGCAAGATGATGCGGGCCATTCACAGCCCGTGGCAGATGTACCCGGTCGGTGTGTTGTTCGGCCTGGGATTCGACACCGCCACAGAAGTTGCGTTGCTGGCTGCGACGGCCGGCGCCGCGACCATCGGGTTGCCCTGGTATGCCGTGCTGAGCCTGCCCCTGCTCTTCGCCGCCGGCATGTGTCTGCTGGACACCATTGACGGGTCGTTCATGAACTTTGCCTACGGCTGGGCGTTCTCCAAGCCGGTGCGCAAGGTCTACTACAACATCACCATCACGGGGCTGTCGGTCGCACTCGCGCTGTACATCGGGTCAATTGAGCTCTTCGGCATCCTGGCGAGCAAGCTCAATCTCACCGGTGGCTTCTGGAGCTATGTATCCAACTTCGACATAAACCAGGCGGGGTTCATCATCGTCGTGCTCTTCGTCGCCACCTGGGCGGTAGCACTCCTCGTGTGGCGATTTGCTCACATCGAGCAGCGATGGGAGAGGGCAGCGGCGCGGCGTCGTTCAGCAGCCTGAGACCGCAACGATCACCGATCCCGATCACAGTCTCCCGATAGGCGATTACGGCCTGTTGTCCGACTGTTCGTCGGCGGCGCTCGTGAGCCGCGATGGATCCATAGACTGGCTCTGCCTGCCCCGGTTCGACAGCCCCGCGGTCTTTGCCCGCATTCTCGACGCACGAGCCGGCCACTGGTCCATCCGGCCAACCGGGAGTTTCACGGCAGAGCGACGCTACCTGCCCGGAAGCCTGGCCATCGAGACGACGTTCACCACGGATGCGGGAACGGCGCGTGTGGTCGACGTCATGGCTGCGCGCGACGCCCAGCGTGGGCATGATCTTGGGCTCGATGCACCGCACGAGGTGCTGCGTGGGGTCGAGGGCGTGACCGGGCGGGTTGACCTCGTCCTGGAACTTGCTCCTCGACCGGAATATGGCTTGGTGCGTCCGCTGTTCCGACGTACGGAGGACGGTGGCCGGACCTTCGGCGGTCCAAATCAACTTGCGGTCGCCGCGGGGGTTCCGGTGGTGGTGGAAGGAGCGACGATGCGCGCGACGTTCACGGTCGCCGCTGGTGAGAATGTCGGATTCGCGCTGCGCTGGGCGGCGATCGAGAGCGCTGCGCCACAGCCCACGCCCGCGGCGCGCGTGCGCGACTGCATCGCTGACACGGTGGAGGCGTGGCGCTCGTGGGAAGCATTGCACGACATCTATCCCGGCTCACACCGTGAGCTTGTCCGATTCAGCGCACGCGTCCTCAAAGGCCTGACGTATCGGCCCACCGGGGCGATCGTTGCCGCACCGACGACATCGCTTCCCGAAACCGTTGGCGGAGAACGTAACTGGGATTACCGCTACGCGTGGATTCGTGATGCCAGCCTCACGCTGCAAGCGCTCTACATCGGCAGCTGTCCTGACGAAGCGGTCGATTTTGTGTCATTCATGACGAGCTCGGCCGGGGGAGGCGCCGGCAGTGAACACTCGCTCCAGATCATGTACGGCGTCGGCGGAGAGCATGACCTCAGCGAACGCGAACTCCCTCATCTGAACGGCTGGCGCGGCTCCCGGCCCGTTCGGGTCGGCAACGGCGCGTGGTCGCAGACTCAGCTCGACGTCTACGGTGAGTTGCTAGACACGCTCCATCGCTATCAGGAGCAACTCGGTGCGCTGCATCCGGAGATACAGCGATTCGTCGCAGACCTCGCCGACACCGCGGCTTCGCGGTGGCAGGATCCTGATGCCGGGATGTGGGAGATGCGCGGGGAGCATCGCCACCACCTGTCGTCCAAGGTGCTGTGCTGGACCGCACTCGATCGTGCTGTGCAGCTGGCGCCGAGGCTCGGCACCGACGCCAAGACAGACACGTGGGCGCGCGAGCGCGATCGCATCCGCGACGCCATCCTGACTCGCGGATGGAGCGAAACGCGCCATGCGTATGCGCAGTCATTCGATTCGGACGAACTCGACGCCGCAGCACTGCTCATGCCCCTCGTTGGTTTTCTTCCGGCGACCGACTCGCGCATGCGCCTGACCATCGAGGCGATCGCGAGCGAGCTCACGCAGGATGGACTCGTGTTGCGCTACCGCAATGCCGGAGGGCTGAACGCCGATGGTTTGAGGGGCGAGGAAGGGACATTCGTCATCTGTTCCTTCTGGCTCGTCTCCTGTCTTGCACGAGCCGGCGAGGTTGATCGCGCCCGGGCGCTCTTTGATCGCCTGACGGGCTACGCCAACGATCTCGGCCTGCTGGCTGAAGAGATCGACGTTGGCGCCGGGGAGCTCCTCGGCAATTTCCCCCAGGCCTTCAGCCACATCGGGCTGATCAACGCAGCATGGGAGATCGACCAGGCCCGCTAGCTAACAGGCACAGCTATTTCCCAGGAAATTCCCGGGGAACTCAGGTTCTGCCCCGACAGAGTGGAGGGGCATGAACAACCAACTTCTCTGGTACACGACGCGCGGAGCGGGCGCCGTAACCCTCGTGCTGCTCAGCGCTGTGGTGGTCCTCGGTCTTGCCGCCCGAGCGCGTTTCGAACGCCGAGGCTGGCCGCGGTTTCTGAGTGCCACGCTGCATCGAGACCTGGCGCTCATGACGGTTGTCTTCCTTGGACTCCACATCGTCACCGCGGTCGTGGATCCCTTCACGCATCTGGGCATCGTCGCTGCAGTGGTTCCATTCGGTTCGTACTACCGGACGTTCTGGCTCGGCCTCGGGACCGTGTCTCTCGAGCTGATGCTCGCCATCATCGTCACGAGCCTGCTCCGCCGATTCATCGGGCATCGCGTGTGGCGATCGATCCACTGGCTGGCATATGCCGCGTGGCCGGTCGCCGTCCTGCACGGGCTCGGGACCGGTACAGACGCGTTCTCGTTGTGGATGCTCGGCATCACCGCTGTCTGTGTGGTCGCCGTGCTGACGGCGCTGGTCTGGCGGCTGAGGACTGCTCCCGGCGATCCCCTCGAGGAGGAACGGCGCGTGGCCGCGACCCGAGCAGCCTATGGAGCAACACGATGAACGGAGACAACCTATTCGCGCACGGCGTCACCCATACGGCACCGGAGGGCCTCGCAGAACACACGACCAGGCTCGGTCCACTTCCGCCGGTGCGCAGCGACTTCATCGACGTCCTCGAGCGGAGCAGCCTCCGCGGCCGGGGCGGTGCCGCCTTCCCGGTCGCGACGAAGTGGCGCACTGTTGCAAATTGGCGTGGCCAGGCTCCGGTGGTGCTTGTCAACGGCGCCGAAGGTGAGCCGCTGAGCCACAAGGACCGCCGGCTCATGGAGACACGCCCGCATCTCATCCTCGATGGCGCGGCGATCGCGGCGCGCGCGGTGGGGGCGGCGCGGATCGTGTACTACATCGGCGCCAAGCACCGGTCCGCGCTGTCCGCGTTCAAGCGCGCTCTTGCCGAGCGGTCAGCGGATGAGCAGCGCCGGTCGCTCCTTGTCACCGCTCCCATGCACTACGTGGCCGGCGAGGAGTCCGCCGCAGTGCACTTCATCAACGACGGCGTCGCTCTGCCGACGGCGACACCCCCCCGCCCCTTTGAACGTGGCATCGACGGACGCCCGACGCTCGTGCAGAACGTCGAGACGCTTGCCCACGTCGCGATGATCGCGCGACACGGGGATGGGTGGTTTCGCTCACTTGGTGAGGGTTCGTCGGCGGGTACCGCACTGGTCACAGTCAGCGGGGCGGTGCCCGCATCGAGCGTCATCGAGGTGGCGCAGGGAACCACGATCGCCGATGCGGTCAGTTCTGCGGGTGGGCTCGTCAGCGACGCGCGCGCCGTGCTTCTCGGTGGCTATTTCGGCGCGTGGATCGATGCCGAAGAAGCGTGGGGTGTCAGGCTGGACCCGGCTTCGTTGAAGCCGCAGGGTCTCTCGCTTGGTTGTGGGGTCGTGAGCGTTCTGCCCGACGACTCATGTGGTGTGACCACCACGGCGCGAGTGATGTCGTACCTCGCGCAGGAAAGCGCGCGGCAGTGCGGACCCTGCACCTTTGGGCTGCGCGCCATCGCTGAGTCAACCACTCGTATCGCTGCCCTGGACGGGCATTCAGGCGACCTGCAGCGCATCCAGCGATGGGCAGGGCTCCTGCCCGGACGCGGTGCGTGCAGCCACCCTGACGGGGCGGCGGGTCTCCTGCTCTCCGCCCTGCGAGTCTTCGCTGCCGAGTTTGCGCTGCATGGTCAGCAGCGCCGTTGCGCACTTGGCGACCCGCTGAAGGTCGCGGCGTGAGCGCGCCGGTGACGTTCGGCATCGACCGCATCAAATGCGACGGGCATGGCGTGTGCGCCAGCCTCATCCCCGAGATGATCGAGCTCGACGAATGGGGTTACCCGATCATCGATGCCGGGCCCATCTCTCGTCAGCTTCGCAACCACGCCCGCAGGGCCGTGAGCGCGTGCCCGATGCTCGCGCTGCGGCTGCGCTCCGGCAGCGGAGCATGACGATGCAACGGCCTGAGCGCAGGCTCACCGCCGCGGTACGCGACCGCGCTCTCGCCTTTCGGCGACGCCTGATCACCACAATCGCGGTGAGCGGCACGGCGGCGGTGGCTGCACTTGGGTTGCTTGCTCAACAGACACACGCCGGCACAGCGGCCGCCACCGCATCCTCGACGACCGCAACAAGCAGCTCGAGTTCGTCCGCGGCGCCGAGCGCGACGTCCACTGCGTCTGCCACACCGAGCAGCACCGCACTATCGCCATCGGGGACAGTGTCGAGCGGTAACTCGGGCAGTGCGACGACGGTGACAGGCGGATCGTGATGCCAGTCGCGACAGCGACCAGTCGCGCGTTGGGAACCTCGTTGCACGTCGCTGTCACCATCCCCGAACTCATTGGTCGAGCGCAGGAAGCTGCCGACCAGGTGGTGCGCGA
>Ga0209526_10002686_pt1 | contig 12020 bp, 14 predicted proteins | sample JacPinW_OM2H0_M1_FD_188566 | JGI IMG/M metagenome (GOLD analysis project Ga0209526, IMG submission 188566) | Forest soil microbial communities from Algoma, Ontario, Canada - Jack Pine, Ontario site 1_JW_OM2H0_M1 (SPAdes) (version 2) | ecosystem: Environmental > Terrestrial > Soil > Boreal...
TGCGTCGAAGGACCCTTGATTTCGAAGACGCCCAGGTCGGCAATGCCGCCGTTCGTATAGCAGGTATACGCGCCGTCTGCGGCCGGAGGATAGAACTCGTCGAGCATGAACGTACACCAGCTAGTGTCTTCCATCGAGACCATAAAGCCGCGGGCGCTGGTTTGACCGTTGACCCAGCCGCGTTGAATGTTGTTACGGCATGTCGCATTGAGCGGGGCGCATCGATAGGACCCCTCGAGCTTATTACCGTCCCGCTTCACGTCGAAGCTGATCTTCACCTTGGCAGCGTTCATGCTGCTGGTCGAGGTTCCCTTCCATACGCCGGTAAAGCCCATCAGCATATTAGGCGCCTCCGGGTATGGAGGCGGCGTCTGATGTGTACCGCCAGCTGAGCACGATCCAACGACCAGGGCTGCCAGGAAGAACGCGAGTGTAATTGCGAGTCGCATAACGTTTGACCCCACACTGTTCTAAAGAGCAACGGGAATGCCAAGCGCGAACATTCCTACTACCGTGAAGACATATGCGATTTCGGATTGTTATGACCCGTAGTATTTATTTGGGAACGTGCCTTATACCGCGTCATGCGATGTGAAGGGAGCCGAAGATCAAGTTCCTTCGAAGCCTGAACGCAGCTCGCAAGACGCGGACGGTTTTGGCCAATTGCGACGATTCCTTGTGCTCGCTTCGTCCTGATGGGCGTTTCAACAATGCGCTCTCTCTTTTTTGCCGGGCTTGGCATCTATCTTGAATCGGGTGGTGATAGAGTTCGTCTATTCTTGTAGGAGGCAGTAACTATTAAGGTTTTGCCAGGTAGCAGAATCATTTGGAAACGCGAGCGATTGTTGCAGATTCGCATTGTCCAAAGGCTGCTCAGTGTACAGGTTTCACGTAGCAAGTAAGGACGCTGGCTGGCGTCCTGAATGCAGGCCCGGCGGTCGTTAAGCCCGCAACAAAAGGCATGTCCTCCGCTCCGCTCGTCATTCTCCCCGCCTGCCGACGCATCAGGTAATGAAAATAAAATTGGTTGTCTTAGTTGCGCTTTTGGTTGCGACCCTCAACTTGGCGGGATGTGCCGACGGACGTCGGGATTACGGAGGCAACGGCTACGGCTATCCCTCGTACTGGGGGGGCTATGGTGGACTCGGCGGCGAACGCTTCCGCGAATTCCACGGTGACAGATTCCACGGCGGCGAATTCCACCACGGTGGCGAATTCCATGGCGGCGAAAACCACGGCGGCGGGTTCCATGGTGGCGGGTTCCATGGTGGCGGATTCCATGGTGGCGGCCATGGTGGCGGTCATCATTAGTCCGAACGCCGGCATGCCGATGAGCCGGACCCGATATTGCCGCTTTACAGCTTATGGCTCCGCAAGTTGCGACGTGGTTTGATGATCCAGTGCCTGCTCACTAAGCGAGCGAAAGCAAGCAAGCAGGCCTTGGTCAGATGCGAAGATGGAACCGGATGATTCTGCTTCTATATGCGGCAAGCCTTTTTATCGGGCGGTCGCATCCGGGGCGTCTGTTGGCGGCCGATATCGCTGTGATTTCATCGACGCCGACCTCTCAAGTGGACCATACGAATTCACTCCGACCTTCAGCGAACAGCGAGGTTGCGCCCTATCAGATGGAGCAGAATACAAGCGCGCCAGAGGCTCCGGGGCTGAAGGAGTACATGGATGCGAACGAGCAGATTTCGGTCCTCGGCATAGATTTGCGCGTAGAGACGCGCAAAGCGGAAAAGGAAATTCAGGGACTGCTTGTCATCGACATCGCGCCGGGAACTCCAGGAGCCGCCGCGGGACTCCATCCTTACCGCCAACCAGTGCGCGACGTTCTGAATGGCGTGGGCATGCTGGCCACGATGGCATTTCCACCGGCGGTGGTGGTAGTGCCGATGGTTGCGTCCGTTCCGCTCCGTGAGGCCTACGATTTGATAATCGGTGTTGACGGCGCGCGCGTAACCAACTTCCTGGATTTTTACGACTGTATGCGTAACGTCCAGCCCGGCGAAATTATTTATCTTAATATCTTGCGCAACGGACGTCGCGTGCAGGTGCCGATGCAGATAACATCGGCTATGCCGCCGCCGGAATCGTGGGTGCGTTGATCCGAACCGGACGTCGATTAGCGTTGGTATCGCCTGACCGCGATCGATTATCGGTGCTTTTAGTTCTTGCCTTGGCTGCTCGTCCTGCGCTAGTTGTGCAAATCCGCCTTCGCAGGAGAGGATTCACACATGGTTTATGAATTGCGCGTATATCATTGCCTTCCCGGACGGCTTCCCGCTTTAATCAAGCGCTTCGAAACAGTAACCGTACGCCTGTTCGAGAAGCACGGCTTCCGCCAGGCTGGCTTCTGGACGGTCGCAATCGGAGAATCGAATCAGGATCTGATCTATATCCTGCAATGGGACTCGCTGGCGGATCGCGAGAAGCGGTTCGCATCCTTTCAGGCTGACCCTGAATGGATCGAGGCGCGCCGCAAGAGCGAGGAGGATGGTCCGCTGGTCGCGTCGATCAGCAACACAATCATGACGCCGACCGCGTTCTCGGCCGCGCGCTGACATTTTCCATTAGGCCGGACCAGCATTGTTCATCTCATCTGTGTCAGTCGTGAGTCCTGCTCGGACACGCACTCGGCGTGGCTGAACAGCTCGATCTTGTAGTCATAGGGATCGCTTAATTCCTTAACGTGGTCGCGTTCATAGATTGTGTCGTCGACCACCCGCTGGAGGTAGCGCTCGCACTCGCGGGCGTTGCCAAACGCCTCGCCCCGTATCCAACGCGCGAACGGCGCGCCCGGGTCGGCTGCCTTGTGCTGGGCGTCGCCGGGCGGAACGAAGATGTACCAGCCGGAATCAGTCGCCTTGGGATGCAACTTTGGCCGAATCGTTTCAACCCCAATAGGGCCAGGCGACACAGGCACAGCCGGCATACCCATACTGGAGAGCGTATAGCTCCTCTGCGGCACGGTCTCCTTTGCCGGAATTGGTTCACCCACCGTTGGCGGAATCGGTTCACCTGCCGCAGGCCGAGTCACAGGCAGCACAGCCTGCTTAGGCATGGCGGAAAGCGCATGGCTCTGCGGCACAGTCTTGACCGTTTGTGCGGGGGCGGTCAGCAGCTCCAGGGTCGGCTGCAGCGTCGTTGTTATGACAGTTGGCTTTGAGTGGACGATTACTCGATCCCGAAACGCGGTCACGTTGCCGGCGCGGTTAGCTTCAATGCGCTGACGCAGGATTGGCAGCAGGGACGAAACCGCCGTTAGTAGACCGTAGCAGGTGAGGATTATTCCCACAGTGACCAGCAAAGGCTGGTAAAAGCGAGGCTTGGACGTTTCGGTGGGAAGCAGCCTCGGCATCATTATGTCGTATTTATCCATACAAATTTCCCCCAGGGTTGAGTAGAATCGTAGCTAGGCTCTCTGCCATCTCAGCAATGGCGTGGAGAGGCTACGAATCGAGACAATCGCTGAACTGACTTGACCGATGTATATTTTCCATTGGCGCGCGGCTCGATAACTTTTCTCACCGAGAGGCGCTAATGGACTGCTCTGCCATCCATCGCACTACCCGGTGCCTCAGGAATCGCCAATCGGCGCCGATTTGGAAGCTCGGAATCTTGCCCTGCCGGATGAGCCTGTAAAGCGTGGACGGGTGGACTCGCAGCAGGTCGCTAACTTCCTTTACTGTGAGGACTTCAGGCCCGGTTGCCATAGGATTCATAGGTGGCTCCTTCTCTCCGTCTCTCCGTTAGTCGGGAAGTGCTTGCGCTTTTGCACAAACGCAATCACCGTGCCGCGGAAACGCTTGCGTTTATGCGCTTGGGCGTTCTGAGCCTCCTTTATTAGGCAAAAATTTCAGTGCACGATTTTCAGTAAATTTTGCCCATAAGAGGCAGAAACTGGCCTCTTGAGGCGCTGAACACCGCGATTTGCTTAACAACGAGTAGGCGGGAGACCCCGCCAGAGTCGGTGTTGAAACACTGGCACTCCGCAAGCGACTGTGGGTAACTGAGGGGGCATTTGCCGGCACCACTGCGCGCCGGTTCGGAGACGGCACCGACACGGGAGGATCAAAATATGGATCTTGAGGGAATCGAGCGGCGGCTGACCCGTCTGGAGGACATCGAGGCCATAAAGCAGCTTAAGGCCAGATACTGTGAAATCTGTGACGACGACCACAATCCAGAAAGAATCACTTCGGTATTTGCGGAGGACGGTATCTGGGAAAGCGCCGAGTTTGGGACTGGCAGAGGGCACGCGGAAATTCGCAAACTTTTTCAAGGGTTCCAAAAGTTGATCGAATTCTCGCAACACAATGTCATGAACCCAATCATTGAAGTTCATGGCGACAGGGCGACCGGCGAGTGGTACTTCATGGGCCCTTTCAAATTTCGTGAGGGTCATCAAGCCAGGTGGATAGCGCTCCAATACAAGGATGAATACGTAAAGCTCGACGGCCAGTGGAAATACAAACACTTGCGGATAAACTTAAGGCTGCTAGCCCCTTATGACGAAGGGTGGGGCAAGCAACTGATCGCTGCTGCAAAATAGACATCGCGTCGCCGGGAACGAGTTCCCGGGGAGCCAGCGGCCTGTGGCAGCAACGGCTACCCAAACCGCAGGTCGATGGCAGCGGGACCGAATGCGTCTCAACGATCAGAGCCTTGCGTTTAGTTTTTCGCTTCGGTCACGGAGGAGGAATCAAAATGGCGATCGGTAAAACTCCGTGCGGTATTGCAGTTCCCCAAACCAGTTCGCCGGTCGATGTGCGGCTCATCCGCGAGTTTCTTGCGAGAGCGGAGAAGGTTGGCTACGAAAGTGTCTGGGTTCAGGAACAAATCATAAGCGATTCGCCCATCCTGGAACCGGTCACCTTGCTTACGTACGCCGCCGCGCTGACCTCGAAAGTGCGGCTGGGCTCCGCGGTGTTGCTGACGGTGGTTCGCAATCCGGTGCAACTGGCCAAAAGTCTCGCCTCGCTCGATCAACTGAGTCAGGGACGGCTGACGGTGGGGGTCGGAATCGGCGGTCCACACGTGCCCGAAAAAGTGTTCGGCGTCTCCAGCGAACGTCGCTCGCGCCAATTCGTCGAAGGGTTGCAAGTCATGAAGGCGCTGTGGACCCAACCGCGAGCGTCGTTCGCCGGCGAGTTCTGGCGCTTCGAGAACGTTCCGATGGAGCCTAAGCCGCTCCAGAAACCACATCCTCCGTTGTGGTTCGGCGCTCGTGAGCCGGTCGCGCTGAAGCGCGCGGTGCGTCACGGCGACGGATGGATGGGAGCGGGCTCGTCGTCCTCGGCCGACTTCGTCAAGCAGGTGGGCGAGATCCGCCGCTTTCTCGATGAATCGAAGCGCGACCCCGCGACCTTCGCGCTCTCTAAACGCGTCTACCTCGCGATCGACGATGATCGCGCTCGTGCGGAGCGACGTTTACGCGACTGGTTCGGAATGCGTTACAAGAACGCGGATATGGCGACGCGAGTTTCGGTTTGGGGAAGCGTTGCGGATTGCCTTGATAAGCTGGGCGAGCTCGTGCGTGCCGGCGCGCAGCATCTCCTGCTCAATCCGGTGTTCGATGAAATGGAGCAACTGGAATTGTTAGCGGCTGAAGTACTTCCGCACCTGTAGCCTGTACGAGCGAAGTCACCGAGCCGTTATGACCGTCGAACACTGGATCGACCTCAAGTGCCATCCGTCAAGACGCCCTGAGACGGTGCGCAGCATTCAGGTGCTCGTACGCCGATCGCCAAGCGCTGAACTACAGATGACCTTCCGCCTCGAGGGAGATATTCCTCGGATCTGGGTCCCTTCGCCGGGCGAGCCGCGCATAGCTACACAGCTCTGGCGCCACACCTGCTTCGAAGCCTTCATCGCGGTGGAAGGGCAACCGGCTTACCACGAGTTCAACTTCGCCCCGTCAGGGGAGTGGGCTGCATACGCCTTCTGCGGCTATCGCAACGGCGGTCCTCTCGCGAACGAAATGATGCGCCCGGACATCGCAGTGGGCTCTACTGGCAATCAGCTTGAGCTCGACACCCTTGTCCGGCTCGATAGCCTGTCTGCCATTCACCCGCGTGCTTCCCTCCGTATCGGGCTCTCGGCGGTCATCGAGGCGAGCGATGGGCTCTCGTATTGGGCGCTTCGCCATCCGGCCGACAAACCGGACTTTCATGACGCCGATGGTTTCGCCCTGCTGCTCGAGCCGGATCAGGCAGAAATGGGCCACGCGTGAGCAGGTCGGAAGCGCGTGCTAAAATGAAGACTCATGAGGCACGCGCAACCACGAGGTCTTAGCCGGCGGCGCGTGGAGCAGCTTCTATCGAAAACGAAGTATGTCCGTTCCGCCGGTGGCCGAATTGACGTTCTTTCCCGCCACTTCCTTGGACATCCCTACAAACCAAATCCGCTGATTGGATCGGCCGACACAGCCGAAGTGTTCAAGGCTTCTCTCGATGGATTCGACTGTGTCACTTACATCGAAACGATTGTGGCGCTCGCCCGCGCTTCCAGCGTTGATAACTTCACGGGGTGGCTGCGAAAGATTCGGTATGAACAAGGCCGCATTCGATGGGAACAGCGGAATCACTATATGACGCTTTGGATTCGCAACAATTTACGTAAGGGAATAATCAGGCCGGTTTCAATGCCGGGTGTCCCGATCCTCAGCAGGGAGCGCGTTCTTAACGTTGTACCCGGACTCGATGCACAGCGGACTCGCGTGAAATGTGTACCGAAGGCGGCAGTGCCACGGCTCGAACCGCATTTGCAAAGCGGTGATCTGATTTTTTTCGCGTCCACACGCAAGAATCTCGATGTGTTTCATGCTGGAATCATCGTGCGCGATGGCAAAAGAGTCCTCATGCGTCACGCGTCGCGCAGCCAGGGCCTTGTCGTGGAACAGAAATTGAGCGAGTTTCTCAAGGCAAATCGGATGGCTGGCGTCATTGTCGTGCGGCCGCAAGCGGTGACGCGACGCATTGCGGTTAGTAGCTAAGATGTCGCATCGGGGTGGAGTGTGAACATCGTTTATCCAAAGGACTACTCGTCCGCAAGTATTCAACGACTCCTCGACGCGGCCGATTGCGATGTCCTCTTTCTCGGTGATCCGCGTGTGAGCATCGAGCCCGGACCACGCATGTTCGATCGCATGGCGCAGGTCATACGTGAAACCGGTGGTGGCTGGGTCTATGCCGACGCGGTGGGTCATCCTCGTATCGACTATCAACGCGGCAGCATCCGCGACAATTTCGACTTTGGCCCGGTAGTTGGTGTGTCGGTTCAGGCTGCGCGTCAGTCAGGAATCCACAGCACCTGGAAATGGGGAGGACTATATGACCTGCGGTTAAGAATGTCGGAAAGACACGCCATCGTGCGGATTCCCGAACAGTTGTATAGCGCGGCGATGATTGATGCGCGGCCGACGGGTCAAAAGCAATTCGACTATGTGGATCCGCGCAATCGCGATTACCAAATCGAAATGGAGCGCATCGCGACGACGCATCTCAAACGAATCGGTGCCTGGTTGCAGCCGCACTTCGAAAAGGTTCCAGCTGCAGCGGAAACATTTCCAGTAAAAGCCAGCGTCGTCATCCCGGTTCGGAATCGCGAGCGGACAATTCTCGACGCCGTTCAAAGCGCCCTCGTCCAGAGCGCGGATTTCGAATTCAATGTGATCGTCGTCGATAACCATTCGACGGATCGGACGACAGAAATCCTGCGCGGCATTAGCGATTCGCGTTTCAAGCACCTCGTTCCCGAACGCCGGGACCTTGGAATCGGCGGGTGCTGGAACGAGGCGATTTACTCCAAGGACTGCGGACAATACGCCATTCAACTTGATTCTGACGACCTGTACATCAATGACGGCGTCCTTCGCCGGCTAGTCGGAGAACTTGAAGCTGGGCCTTATGCGATGGTCGTCGGGTCCTATACGATGGTCGATGTTTCGTTGAAAGAGATTCCGCCTGGTCTAATCGATCACCGCGAGTGGAGCCGCGAGAACGGAAGAAACAATGCACTCCGGGTCAATGGTCTTGGTGCGCCGCGCGCATTCAATACATCGGTTCTGCGCCGTATCGGATTTCCGACTGTCAGCTATGGGGAGGACTACGCCGTAGCGTTGCGCATCAGCCGTGACTATGAGATCGGCCGGATCTACGAGTCCCTTTATCTTTGCCGCCGTTGGGAAGGCAATAGCGACAGCGCGCTGCCTCTCGAGGTTGCGAATCGATACGATCTATACAAGGACTGGCTCCGAACTATCGAGATTCAGGCTCGAATGCGAGGATGATTCACGAAATAGACGAACTCTTTAAGCGGCAGTTGCGAACATGGCCGCAGTTCGCGAAAGGCATTGAAGGCCTCGCGCGGGCGAAGACACGGCCGGTACGGATAGATTGGTTCGACATCTTCATCCGTCACATCCCCCACCGTGTGGGTAGCACAACGGCGTCTGTCGACCGGGAGTCGATCGCAAAGCGCCCTTGCTTCTTATGTGCGGGAAATCTGCCTTCGGAGGAAGAGGGTCTGCAGTTCGATGAGGACTTCACGATCTACTGCAATCCGTTTCCAATCGTGGATCATCACCTAACGATCGTTCACAGAGAACACGGCTTGCAGCACATCGCGAACCAGTTCGGAAATATGCTGGACCTTGCAGCAGCTCTGCCTGGATATTTCGTCGTCTATAACGGTCCGGAGTGCGGGGCATCCGCACCAGACCACATGCATTTTCAAGCTGGCTCGCGAGGATTGTTTCCGATCGAGACGGATACCGCTGGACTGACTGGCGTTACGGTGCCGAAGTACGCAAGAAATGTGTTCTTACTTCGTGGACGGGATCGATCTGCTTTTATCCGTCGAATGGATCGTGCCATTGAGTTGCTCGCGCAAACCACTGTCAAAGGAGCGGAGCCGATGGTCAACATCGCTGTCTTTCATGAGAAGGGGGAGTGGGTCACGTATCTGTTTCCGCGCAAAAAACATCGGCCAGAGGTCTTTCACACCGGCGAACTGACGGTGAGTCCGGCATCGATTGATTTGTGCGGAATATTTGTTGTGCCGCTGGCACAAGATTTCGAGAGAATCACGGGTGACGCAATTGCCGCAATTTTTCGAGAGATCACTTTGCCTGACAGTCAGTTTCAGCAAGTTGCCGAGAAGCTGGAGAGTGAGTCTTGAACGTATCTGTAGGGCTGATTGAAGGACAATCCGCTGTTGAACTCGAATTGACGGGTACGTTTACTGATACTTCCGGCAAGCCATACACTCCCGGTCGATACCGATTTACTACTGAAGTTAGGCTTACGCCGTCGGACCTGGCATCGTGCGCTTTTGCGCTGGACGACGTCACGATCGGAATCGGATTTCATTGGGAGCGCAAGGAACGCCAGGTATTCCGTGGAGCTTGTCGCCTCGTGAAACGACAAGCCGGGCTGACGGTGATTAATGATGTTTCGCTAGAAGAGTACGTCACGAGCGTGATTTCATCCGAGATGAGCGCGTCCTGTCCTCTCGAACTGCTGAAAGCTCACGCGGTGATTTCGCGCAGTTGGCTGTGGTTTCCGAAAGCAAATCCCTCTCCCGTTGGGAGAGAACAGAGTCACGGTCTTAATGCTCACGAAATCTTTCGCTGGTACGGGCGCGAAGCGCATCCGGATTTCGATGTGTGTGCCGATGACCACTGCCAGCGGTATCAGGGCATCACAAAGGCGTTCTCTCCAGCTGCAGCCGAGGCAGGTCGTGCGACGGCCGGCGAGTTTCTCCGTTACAACGGCACTATCTGCGACGCACGGTTTTCCAAGTCCTGCGGTGGAGTAACCGAGCGCTATGCGACCGCTTGGGAAGATGAAGATATTCCCTATCTTAGATCTGTCTACGACGGCCTGGCGCAATCTTGCTCTTACAGTCCTGAGACATGGATACGCTCAAACCCGCCGGCTTACTGCAATACCCACGATTCGGAGCTTCTCTCACGCGTTCTCCCACGATTCGACCAGGAGACCCGCGATTTCTATCGCTGGCGGGTTACGTACACGCCCGAAGAACTCGCCGATCTGATCAGATCCAGGCTTGCCGTGAGCCTTGGTCCGATTCGCGACGTGCAGGCGCTCGCTCGCGGACCTTCGGGCCGAATATATCGGCTGAAGATCACTGGAGAACGCGACTACATCATTATCGGTAAAGAACTGGAAATTCGCCGCGCTTTGTCGCGCACGCATCTTTACAGCTCTGCATTTGTCGTAGACAAAGAGTCCGGCCGCTTTGTCTTGAGAGGAGCCGGCTGGGGACATGGTGTCGGCCTATGCCAGATCGGCGCGGCGGTCATGGCAAATGAGGGCAAGACTTACACAGAAATCTTGCAGCATTACTATCGTGGCACCACTGTCAGCGTCTGATGTCCGCAGCTTGCGCGCTCATCTGGTCAGCCGCAGCTCGGCTCAATGGCGCCCTTGTATGGGTCTCACCACAGATTGCTCGATTCGCAGCGAACAGCCAGTTCTCGATTCGTCAGTCTAGATCGAGGACAAGGACCTCAGCCGCACGGTCGGCTTCGATTGTCAGCTCGGACTCGGCGTCAATCGCGGCGCCATCGCCAGCCGTTAGAGCGTAACCATTGAGCGCAATGGCGCCGCGAGCCACTTGAAGCCATGTGTACCTTCCGCCGGTAGGATGATGGAGTAGTTTTTCGCCGCGCTCAAGAACGGCCACCGACATGGTTGCGTCCTGATGCAACTTCACCTCTCCCTGCCCTCCTTCCCTGGTCGCAATCGGATGAAATTTCCCACGTGCGGCGGACAGCTCGATTGCCTGCTGCTCATAGCTGGGAGAGATGCCCGGTTGCTCGGGCATAATCCAAATCTGAAGGAAGTGAAGAAGTTCCGTACGTGAAGGGTTAAATTCGCTGTGCGTTATGCCTCGTCCCGCAGTCATTCGCTGCACCTCGCCGGGACGAATGACAGACCCGTTACCAAGGCTATCTTTGTGTTCGAGCGCTCCTTCCAGGACATAACTAATGATTTCCATCTCCCGATGACTGTGAGTCGGGAATCCTGCCCCAGGCTGAACTCGATCCTCGTTGATGACGCGCAGTCCACGGTATCCCATGAACCTTGGATCGTAGTAGTCAGCGAAGGAAAACGTGTGGTAGCTCTCGAGCCAGCCATGCTGGGCGTGACCTCGTTCGTTGCCTTTTCGAATTTGAATCATTGCGGCGTCCTTTTTAAGGTGGCTTAAAAGTCCGAGTGGCGTATAGCCATTCGTAGAGCAGTCGCCATCGGAAAGGGCCGTCAACAGCGACGTATTGTAGGGTTTCCAGTCAGAACTTGTAGGTTACCCGACGTTGGAAAATGCCATGCCCGCCATGAACCGTCCACGGAGAGACTTTCATGCCGAGACTACCACCTGGTCGGCGATATTGCTTGGTCCGCCGCTAAGACGCGAGGCTCTAATCGCCGTCTGCTGCAGATGCGCTGGCCGCATGCGAAATGAATTCCGCGACGCCGGCAGTCTGGTCGGCACGCAGCGGACAGCCGTACGCCGTGCGCATCTTGTCGACCTCCTTCTTCCAACTTTCGAGCGTCAACGGCGGCTGGGTATCAATCATGCCTCTCGAATGACACAGGAGGCAGTGCTCATTGGCGATTGTGGCGGCTTCGCCCTTTCCTGCGAAGGTTTTGTTACCGAAGGGCAGGGTGACCTTCTGCGACGTCAATTGAATCGCGCGATGCCGGCCCGGCGCCGCCGGACTCTGCGCGAGCGCGACGCAGTAAGCGAGCGTCGCGGTCAGGCCAATCAGGAAAGTAGTCAGGATTATGCGATGCCGGATCTGTGTCATTGGCCGGCTCCTCTATGCGGTATGTACAGTGACCTGTTCGATCACGTTCCGCATAAAGCCCCCGGGGTTCCAAGTCGCGGTCGCGGGTTGCGCTAAATTATTGCTATTGGTCGCGTTTACCATCAACTTGTAGGCGCCAGATTGTTTGGGCACGAAGCTCGTCTTCCAGCGGCGAAAG
>Ga0209526_10002687_pt1 | contig 12017 bp, 9 predicted proteins | sample JacPinW_OM2H0_M1_FD_188566 | JGI IMG/M metagenome (GOLD analysis project Ga0209526, IMG submission 188566) | Forest soil microbial communities from Algoma, Ontario, Canada - Jack Pine, Ontario site 1_JW_OM2H0_M1 (SPAdes) (version 2) | ecosystem: Environmental > Terrestrial > Soil > Boreal...
GGCGCCGAGCATGTAGAGCGAGCCATGCGCCAGGTTGACCAGGTCCATTATGCCGAAGATCAGGGTGAGGCCGGCTGCGAGCAGAAACAACAGCATGCCCAGTTGCACGCCATTGAGAGATTGCTCGATGAAATACAGCAAAGTGCTTATTTCATGTGGCAGTTCTGGAAGTGCTTGTCCTGATCATTCTCGACGATGGTGGCGACGGTCTTGAGCACGTATTCGTCGCCCTGCTTGACCGCATCCTGCAGGTAGAAGTTCTGAATGGGGATGTGATTGGGACCGAACTTGAAGTTGCCGCGAACCGACTTGAAATCGGCCTTCTCCAGCGCCTTGCGCAAGTCCTCTTTCTTGCTCATGTCGTTGTTGACCGCTTTAAGCGCGCTTTCGATCAGAGCCACGGCATCATAGGTCTGAGCGCCGTAAAATGAGGGCGAGCTTTTGTACTTCGCCTTGTAGTCGGTGACGAACTTCTTGTTCGCCTCATTGGGAAGATCGTTCACCCATTCCTGCGCGCCTGGGATGCCCACGGCCAGCTCCTTGAGCCGCGGCAGTGACAATTCGTCGATGGTGAACGCGGTGTAGAGCGGAATCTGACCCTTGAGACCCGATTGCACGTATTGCGTGATGAACTGGATACCGGGGCCGCCCGGATAGAACGCGAAGATGGCATCGGGCTTTGCGGCGCGCGCCTTCGACAGCTCAGCAGCGAAGTCGAGCTGGTCCGGCCAGCGCGTCAGTTCGCGACCTACGATCTGCCCTTTGAAAGTCGCGGCGACCCCTTCAAGCATATCCTTGCCGGCGGCGTAGTTCGGCCCGATCAGGAAGGCGGTCTTCACCCCCTTCTGGTTCATGTAGAGCCCGACCGCCTGCGGTGTCTGGTCGTTGTTCCACGATGTCGAGAACACGTAGGGCGAGCAGAGTTCGCCGGCGAGCTGTGACGCACCGGCATTCGTGACGATGGTGAAGGTCTGGGAATCCACAAGCGGCTTGAGTGAAGCCAAGAGTACGTTCGACCAGATATAGCCGACGATGAAATCGACCTTGTCCGATTCGATCAGCTTTTGCGTCTTCTGCACGCCCACTTCGGGCTTGAACAGATCGTCTTCATAAATGACCTCGACCGGCAGACCGCCGAGCTTGCGCCCGTTGTGGTCGAGCCCGAGTTCAAAGGCATTGCGCATATCATTGCCGATCGCTGCAACTGGGCCGCTGAAGGTGCTGATGAACCCGATCTTGATTGTCTTCTGCTGCGGCATGGCCGGCGAGGCGGCGATGATCAGCAGCGCCGCCGTTGCAAGCAAAGCTTTCCTCATGCGGGTCTCCTCCGAAGGTATTGTTGCGAGGTCGAGCACAATCTTATTGGATTGATCCACGGCCCAACAGCCCTGGAAGGCGTGGCTTTTAGTCCCGCCCGCTTGGGCTTGTCGTGCTTTCTTGCCTTGCAGACAGCCCGGCAGTACAGGAGTCTGGATCACGGGCTCTCGGAAGATCAACATGCATGAATTGACCGGCAGGACCCACTGGCACGAGCCGACGGGCAACAATCGGGCGGGTTTCGGCGAATTCGGCCGGCCAAAGACGCCTTATGACATCTTCATGGAATCGGAAGGCATTCCGATCTTTCGCGATATCGGTGTCAACAAAGTCCAGAACCTGCCGCTTGCAGCATGGAAAAGACTCGGCGGCAAAGGCACCTACATTCAGCTCCACGGTACGGAGGGCAAATGGGGCTGCTACGTGGTTGAGGTTCCGGGTGCCGGTGCACTCAACGCGGAAAGACACCTCTATGAGGAGATTTATCTGGTCGTGGAGGGGCGGGGCACAACTGAAGTATGGCTCGACAAGGACAGCAAACGCCACGTGTTCGAATGGCAAAAGGGCTCGCTGTTCTCCATTCCGGTGAATGCGTGGCACCGCATCGTGAATGCAAGCTCGGCGCCCGCGCTGCTGCTTGCCGGCACCACTGCCCCGAATCTTCTCAACCTCATCAACAATGTCGACGTGATGTTCAATTGCCCCTATGAATTCCGCGAGCGTTTCAGCGGGGCTGATGACTTCTACAAATACAAGGACGAGATCGAGCCTGACCCGGTGCGCGGCCTAGCCATGCGGCGCACGAATTTCGTTCCGGATGTGATCAATTGCGATTTGCCTCTGGATAACCGGCGCTCGCCGGGATGGCGCCGGGTCGAGCCGTTCATGACCGGCAACACCTTCTATCTCTGGATCGGGCAGCACGAGAACGGGCGGTATTCCAAGGCCCATGCGCACACGTCTGCTGCTGTGCTGATCTGCCTGACAGGCAAGGGTTATACCTATACCTGGCCGGAACGATACGGCATCACCCCCTGGAAGGATGGGCATGCCGACAAGGTCAAGCGGGTCGATTACGAGCCGGTCGGGATGGTGTCGGCGGCGCCTGGCGGCGCGCGCTGGTATCACCAGCATTTTGGCGCCTCGAAGGATCCGCTGCGGCTGACCGCCTGGTTCGGCCCGCATAATCCCGGGCGCGAGCCCGGCCCGCCCGGCGAGAAGCACACCGACTACACCGCCATGGACATACCCGAAGGCGGGACCGCGATCCCGTACTGGATGGAGGATCCCTTCATCAGCGCGGAGTACGAGGCCAGGCTCAAGGCCGAGGGCGTGCCGAGCCGGATGGATCGCGCCTTTTACAAGCAGGGCGCCTCGGTCCCAAGATTTGTCGGCGCCTGAGGTATGGGAGAGGCGCAAGGCGGACGAATTTTCTTCTCCAGCACTGGCCGCTCCCTCGTCGAAGAGGACGAAATTGTCGTTCTCAGCGTCGGCGTCGATATCGGCTCTTCCACTTCGCATCTGGTATTCTCACGCATTGTGCTGGAGCGCCTCGACAGCCGCTATGTGGTCTCCGTTCGGGAGACCTTCCATCAGTCCGACATTCTGCTCACTCCCTACAGCGCCGCCGAAGAAATTGATGCGCAGGCGCTCGGCGCGTTCATCGAACGCCAATACCAGGACGCCAATATCGAGCCGGACGAGATCGATACCGGGGCCCTGATCCTCACCGGAGTTGCGGTTCGCCGGCGCAATGCGCGCCGCATCGGTGAGTTGTTCGCGCGCCAAGCCGGCAAGATGGTCGCAGTCTCGGCCGGAGACAGTCTCGAAACCATCATGTCCGCCCACGGTTCAGGTGCCGTTGCCCGATCGATCCGCGACCAGACCAGCATCATGAATGTGGATGTGGGCGGCGGAACCTCGAAGATCGCGGTCTGTTGCGATGGCCGCGTGAGCGGTCTCACCGCGCTCGATGTGGGTGCCCGGCTTCTTTGTTTCGATGTGGACGGACGCGTCGCGCGCATCGAGGAGGCAGGCGGGCGCTTTGGGGCAGAGCTTGGGATCGATCTGAAAGTCGGTTCGAAGCTGCCGGATGAGGTCCGGCAGGCGCTAGCGGCCCTGATGGCAGATCGGCTGTTCGAGGCGATGGCGGGCGGCGCGCCTGCGTGCGGCGGGGGCGGGCTCCTGCGGCTTGATCCCCTGCGTGCGCCCGGCGCGTTGGATCAGATCACCTTCTCCGGTGGCGTTGCCGAGTACATCTATGGCCGCGAGACGCAAAGTTATGGCGACCTAGGTTTTCTGCTTGCGCAGGAAATTCGCTTGCGCATTCCGAAATTCGGGCCAAGACTCGAGCCCAGCAACGAAGGCATCCGCGCCACCGTAATCGGAGCATCGCAATACACGACGCAGGTGAGCGGCAGCACGATCTACGTTTCGCCGCTTGAGGCCTTGCCGCTGCGCAACGTGCCGGTGATCGCGCCCGTTTTCGCGCTCGATGCGGATGCCATCGATGCTGCCGCGGTCGCGCGGGCAATCAGGACCGTTCTGCGGCGGCTCGATCTTCTCGAAGCGAATACGCCGGTGGCGGTTTTCATTCCGTGGAGCGGCTCGGCGACGTTCCATCGGCTCGATGGATTTTGCCGTGGCGTCATCGAAGGCCTCGGACCGGTGCTTGCGCGCGGTCACCCACTCGTTCTCGCCGGCGACAGCGATGTGGGCGGCCTCATGGGAATTCACCTGCGTGAAGAATCGCGGCTTGCAAACCCGATCGTGTCGGTCGACGGCCTCGAGCTCAAGGAATTCGATTATATCGACATCGGCGCGATGCTGCCGAATTCAGGCGCCGTGCCGGTCGTCATCAAGTCTCTGATTTTCCCCACAAGTGCAGCGCCAGGCACGGAATGGCAGGCAGCACCGCCGATGATGGGCAAACCCTAGCTCATAATCGATAGATCCGCTCTGCCGTTTGACCGAGCACGGCGCGCTGTTCGTCCTCGGACAGGCCGGTCACCAGCGAAGCAATGCCATTCCAGGCTTCCGCGTAACCCGCCGCAAGCAATATTACCGGCCAATTGCTGGCGGCCATGACGCGCTCGGGGCCGAACAAGGCGAGCACGTGATCACTGTAGCGGCGGATTGCTTCCGTCGACCAGCGCCAGCGCATGAGGATGTCGACGCCAATCGACAGCTTCACCGCTATGTTGGAGTTTTGGGCAGCGCGCGCCATCTGGGTGGCCCAAGGCTCCCAGCCCTGCTCCGGGATTGGCGGGCGCCCAAGGTGATTGATCACCATCTTGAGCTCCGGCAATCGCTCGCCGGCGTCGAGCACCGATTCGAATTGCGCCGCGTTCACCGGAATGGCGTCAAAGACAACCCCCGCCGCAGCGAGAAGCTTGAGTGATTCGATCACGGTTTCCTGCAGGAGCCAGCGCGGGTCGGATTCGCGGCTGATGAGATGGCGCGCGCCTACAAGCTTTCCCCGAATGCGCAGACGTTCAAGCGCTCGGGACGTCTCGTCCGGATCAGCAAGTGGGAGCCAGCCGACCACGCCGCGCACGAAATCGAGTTTCTCACAGAGATCAAGAAATTCCTCGGTCTCGCCATTGTCGTGCAGGACTTGAATCAGCACTGTCCCATCGACGCCACAGCATTTGAGCTCAGGCCGCAAGTCGTCTGGGGTGAAATCGCGCGCAAGGCGATCGCCGGCGCGGGGAGGCCAACTATAGGCATGACGGCCGGTCCACCAGAAATGATGATGCGAATCGATCATGTCCCCGTCCATTGCGGGGCGCGCTTCTCGATGAACGCCTGCATTCCGATGCGGAAATCCTTGCTCGCGTAACAGGCGCGCTCGAGATCTTCGCCTTCGGGCAGTCCCGCGTGAATGAGCCGGCGGATCGCTTCCTTGCTCACCCGCATGGTGATTGGGGCATGCTGTGAAAGCCGCGCCGTAAGCTCGCCGATGCGCCGCTCCATGTCGGGCGCTTCCACGATCTCGGTCAAAAAGCCTGCCGCGAGCGCATCCCCGGCGGAAAGATTTTCGGCGAGCAGCAGCATGCGTTTGGCGCGCGAAGCGCCGAGCGCGGCGACAAGCCGCGCATAGTTCTCCATGGAAAGGCAGTTGCCGAGCGTACGCGCAATCGGGACCCCGAACTGCGCAGAAGGACTGGCGATACGCAGATCACAGGCGGACGCGATCGCAAGCCCGCCACCGATGGCAAAGCCCTCGATCACAGCGAGCGTAGGAACCGGCAATGCTTCGATCGCAGTGAGATACGTCTCCATCTTGCGCTCGTAGGCAAGGCCATCCTCGGCGCTGCGGAAGCTTTTGAACTGCGCGATGTCGGTCCCGGCGATGAACGCCTTGCCGCCCGCGCCGCGGAATACGGCAACCCGCAGCTCGTTCTCGCCTTGCATGCGCGCGCAGGCTTGCGCGAGTTGCTCATACATCTGCCAGGTCATGGCATTGCGGGCTGCCGGGCGATCGAAGATCACCGTGACAACCTTTCCGTCGCGAACGTAACGCACTTCGCCGTCGCTCATGTGACCTCCGCGTTCAAGCTTGCCGGCGGCGCCGGATTTCCTCGATCACCACACTGTTGTCCAGTTCGCCCTCGCCATGCCGCACGCAGGCTTCGAGTACATCGGCGTGAACTTCGAGCAGCGGAAGCGCTTGCTTTGTGCGTCGCGCCTGTTCGAGCATCAGTTGAACGTCTTTGAGATGTTGGCTAACGCGGCCTTCAGCCGTGAAGTCGGCGTGCACCATCTTGGCGCCCTTGATGTCCATCACTTGCGCGTAGCATGCCGAACCGCGTGCGATCTTGAGAAAAGCATCGGGATCAAGTCCGAGCCGTTCGGCGAAGACAAGACCCTCTGCGAGCGCCAGGCGATTGAGCCCGAGGATGAGATTGACCGCGAGCTTTGCCCGTCCGCCATTGCCGACCTTGCCGAGGTGGAAATAGCTGGAAAACAGCGCGCGCAGGATCGGCTCGGCCCGGGAAATCACCTCTGCTTCGCCGCCAACAAGCCCGACACCCTCGCCACGGCTCACCTGACTGCTTGATCCGGAAACCGGTGTTTCCAGAAGCTGCAAACCTCGCGCGGCGCACCGCTCGGCCAAGACCGCAAGGCGGTCGGGATCACAAGTGCTCGCGCACAGCACGATGCGGCTATTCCCAGTGCTCCACACCGGCAGCAGTTCGTTTTCGACGACAGTTTCGACCTGATCGGTGCTGAAAACCGCGAGCACAACGAATTCACAATTGTTGGCGAGCGCGGCTATGGATGGCATGGGCCCGCCGCCGTGTCTTGCCAGCGCGGCATTCTTGGCGGGGTCTACATCGAAGCCGGCGACCGCAAAACCGGCATGGAGGAGACGATGCGCCAGCGCCGCGCCCAGAAGGCCAAGGCCGACTACTCCAACGGTGACGGGTTGAGACATCAGGCAAGGTCTAGCATGATCGAGAAAGCGTTGCTCGGAGCAAAGCCATGATCCCATTCAAACGCGTCAACGGCATACGAGGCAGTAGCCTCAGGGCAGCAATAATTCTGGTTGCAGGTGTTCTCGGATTCACACAAGCGGTTGCAGGCTATCCGGAGCGCCCGATCAGGATCGTCGTGGCGAACACCCCGGGAGGACCCTCCGATATCATCGCGCGTTTCATGGCGGCTGCGATGCAGGAGGCAATGGGCGCAAGCGTGATCGTGGAGAACAAGGGAGGAGCTGGCGGCAATATCGGGATGGGCCTGGTCGCGCGCGCCGAGCCCGACGGCTACACCATCCTGCTCTCGACCAGCGCCTACGCCGTCAACCCCGGCCTTTATCAGACGTTGCCCTATGATCCGTTCAACGATTTCACAGCGATATGCGAGCTCGCAGTATCGCCACACGTGTTTGCGGTGAGGTCCGATCTGGGCATTGGCACCATGAAAGAGTTCGTCGCGCTCGCCAAGAACAGTCCCGACAAGTTCAATGTTTCGACCCCACCGATCGGCACCACCCCACAACTCCAGGCCGAAGTGCTCAAGCTGCGCGAAGGTCTTCAAGGAATGGCAACGGTGGTGTTTGCCGGCGGCGGCGATGCCCTCAAAGCGCTGATGAGCGGGACGGTTCAGCTCAGTTCGGGCGTGCTGGCACCCGCGCATCCTCACATCAAGGCCGGCACCGTCAAGGCTCTCGCCGTCACCGGCAGGGCGCGCTGGCACGATTTGCCGGAGATTCCGACCATGCTGGAAGCGGGATATCCCGACTTCGTCTTCGAGACCTACACCGCATTGATGGCGCCGGCGAAGACACCGGCCGAAATCGTCAGCCGTCTCGAACAGGTTGCGCTCGGTATCCTGCACAGGCCGGACATGCTCGAGAAGCTGACCCAATCCGGGTTTGAGGTCACGGCCGCGAGCGGCAAGGACCACATGGCTCGCATCGCGAGAGAAGTTCCCATGTTCCGCGACATCATTGTGCAGGCTGGGATAAACAAGCTGTAGGGCATGGTCGGAATGCGTGGAGTTCAATGTGATGCGTTGCCAGAGCCGCCGCAGCCGTCTCGCCTCCCGACGCGGAAAGGCTCTGTTCGGATGACCAGCATCGAGGAGGAGGTCACCTTGAGCATCCTGATGCCTTGCCTCGATGAGGCGAGGACACTGCCGGCATGCATTGCAAAAGCGCGCGCCTATCTTGCGCGACAGAATTTTGCGGGCGAGATCATCATCGCCGATAACGGCAGCAGCGACGGCTCGCGCGAGATCGCGCAATCGCTGGGAGCGCGTGTCATTTCCGTGCCGCAGCGCGGTTATGGCAGTGCGTTGCGAGCGGGCATCGCGGCAGCGCGTGGAAAGTTCGTCGTCATGGGAGATTCCGACGACAGCTACGATTTCAGCAGCCTCGATCCTTTCCTTGATCGGCTTGAGGCGGGCTATGATCTCGTCATCGGCAACCGCTTCGAGGGCGGGATCAAGAGCGGTGCCATGCCGCTGTTGCATCGATATTTCGGCAATCCCGTGTTGAGCGCGATAGGACGGCTCCTTTATCGCAGCTCGATCACCGATTTCTATTGCGGGCTACGCGGTTTCCGGCGGAGCGCGCTGCTGCAGGTGGACCCGAGTTCTCCCGGCATGGAGTTTGCGATCGAGATGATCGTGAAATCGACGATCCATGGCCTGCGGGTTACGCAAGTCCCGACCACGCTCTCTCCCGATGGCCGGGGCCGACCGCCGCATCTGCATACCTGGCGAGACGGCTGGCGCAGCCTTCGTTTCCTGCTGCTGCTCAGCCCCGAATGGCTTTTCCTTTTTCCCGGGTTTACGCTGGCACTGCTCGCGGGCCTCGCCTCTGTTGTCCTCATTTTCACCGACATCCGTATCGGTGCCGTCACTTTCGCGCACCACACCTTGATCATGACTTCCGCGCTCACCATGGTCGGTCTGCAGTCCGTGCTGTTCTGGGTGTTTGCCAAGTCCATTGCCGTTCAACGCAGGCTGTTGTTTGCCGACCCGCTATTCAAGAAGGTCAGGCGCCTGTTCTCGCTCGAAAGATGCCTTTTGCTCGGCGGTGCATTGATCACGAGTGGATTTGCCGTCGCGTTCTATGCGCTCGTCTACTGGTACGATCGATCCTTTGGACCTATCGATGACCAGGTGCTGGTGAAGGTTGTTTGCGCAGCAAGCCTTCTGATCGCCGTTGGTTTTCAATTTCTCTTTTCGTCGTTCTTCGTCTATCTGCTTGATCAAAGGCCGGAATAGCCCCGGCGCATGCAGGTAACCGCGTTCAGTCACTTCGGCGACGGGCAATCAGCAGAAGATTGCTAGGCCAGCCAAGAAACGTAACCGGGGAGACTTTGCAGGTAAACCCGTCGAGGTGCGCCGCAATGGCGCGAAGCTCGCCCGAGGTGAGCAGGTTGAGATTGGATTCCTCGGCGAAAAAGCTGTACCCCGATTTGCGCATGACGGCACGAAATATGGATTTGGGAAGCCAGTGCACGACTGGAAGCAGAGTATGCAGCTCGACAGGAAACCAGCGGTTTGGCGTCGTGAAGAAAGCAGTCTTGCGCGTGACCCGACAGCATTCCCGCACGAAGGCTGTTTGATTTGCAGCCGAGCCGACATGTTCCAGGACCGCAGACGCGTGAACGATGTCAAAGGCCTGATCGCGAAAAGGGAGCGCAAGACCGTTGGCATGGACGAAACGGACTCCTGGGTAGAGCTGCTCGAGGAAGGCGGCGTCGTCGATGCCGGCCGCAGTGAGGTGGGCCCGGTAGGGATACCACTGCTCAAGATAATTCGATGAGGCGTAGGAGCGATCGGCAGTCACGCCGACGTCGAGAACCGCATCGTCCGGATCGGCACCGCACTCCGTCAGGAAGCGCTCATATAGGCGTCGGCGCTGGTAACCCAAGAGGCGCACCGCCAGACCATCGGGCGCAGCGAGGTTGTATTGTTTGTTTGGAATTCTTTGCATGCGAAAGCGATATCGGCATGGCCGGGCATATTCCGCGCAACATATCTCTGTCCGATTGCCCCCGCACGGAAAAAATCGCATAAAGTGGGCCAACGGTACTTGTCACATCAGCCCCTCGATTACAGACTGTCAATTGATGTGTTCGGCAGAATTTGGCTAGCTTCTGATTGGTGTTGAGATCGATTTAGTGGGCTGATGCGAGTCAGCTGCGCCCATTACTCCATCGATCAAGCGCTTATACAAAAGAACCGTATCGCGACCAATTCGTTCGCTCGAGAATTCCTGCTCGACCAGTTTGCGGCTCGCTTGGCCAAATCTGCGCCGAAGATCAGCGTCGGTGGCCAGGCACTCGATGGCTCGGGCGAGCGCTTCCACCTCTCCGAGCGGGACCAAGTCGGGCCCTAATATCCCCGCCGTTGAAGAAATCTTCCGAGCGTCACAAGCACCCTGCCGATTTGCCCATGACGCAAAAGCTCAAACACCAAAGCGGTGCGGCGAAATTGGCGCAGCCAAAACCGCCTCGCACTTATGCTCCGTTTTATAGGCGGACGTGATCTCTCGACGGGAGGGAGCTGCCTGCAAAACTCATGAAACCGGGCAGCAGAGTGTCGCCAGGTGAAATGCGAGAGAACATGTTGCCGTCCCATTTCTCCCATCGATGTGCGCTCGGATTCGCTGAGCGAAGCGGCCCGCTTGAAGGCATTTGACAACGCCGCCGGATCCGGTTCCCACCAGTAGCCGACGTCACGAAATCCCTTGTCGCTATAATCAGCCAAGACGGGCTTCCCGTCGATGGCGATGCAGCCCTCGGCCGTGACAAATTCTTCCGTGGAGCTGTAATTGGGGATGATACAAGGCACCCCGCAAGCCACGGCTTCGACAACGGGCAGGCCAAATCCTTCGCTACGCGAGTTCAACACGAAGAAATCGGCGGCCCGGTAAATCTTGCTCAGCTCCGGGAATGCAAACTCGCGATTGGGCTTTACGAATCTGACCTTGTGATCCCGATCGAGCACTGAGACGAAATCCGCAGTCCGCAGCGTTTCTCCCGGCCCGGACATGTATCTCTGAGGATCCAAATTTGGCGAGTACGCAATGAGCTCGCAGTTGTCACGCCATAAGCCTGATTCCATCCAGGCCTTCACCGTGACGTCGAATGCCTTGCGATACTGGTCGCGGAAAACCGAGAGAAACGTTTTTCTATCAGAAAAACGATAAGCGCCTCCCCACGGATTCATGTGGTCGGGCTCAACTCCCAAGCCGATTTTATGCACGCTGGGATGATATTTTTGAAAGACACGAAGGTTGAAATCGGATGCAACCAGGACATGGCGATAGTGGACGAGCAGCCCCCGCCAGTGCTTCGGTAGCTCGTCGGTTTCCCAAAGCGGAAACAGAATGTCATAATCATCATCATTCGGATGGTTGTAAACCATCTTCGGGCCGTTCTTGTCGATCAGGCCGTATTTTTGGAGCGCGCCGAGCAGAAAATGACTCGCGATCGGCCAGGACGAAAACTCTTCGGCGTTGTCTACTTCTTCGAAAGAAACGCCCGGTACGGAATGCTTCTGATGAAAGCGCCGGAGATTGGAAGCGATATAGTGGTCTTTATCGAAGCTTCTCTCAGCCGCTACCGTTGAGCCCTGATAGTGTATGATCTGGCATGTTTGCAGGTACGCGCACCTCCAGCCTTTGAGGCCTGCCCGGAAGCAAAAATCCGCATCCTCGTAATAAAACCCGAACTCCTCATCCAACAGGCCTATGTCTGCGAATACGGCGGCTGGAATGACAACGGTCGTAAACTCGCAAAAGTCAGCCTCTAACAAAATCGGCTGATTTTCCGGATAGCGAATGTCGTGATCGAATTGCAGCGCGCCGAGATCCCAGCTAGAGCGATACTTTATGACACTCGCCAACTTGTGCGGAGGTTTTCGGCTGGCGACCACTTGTGTCGGAGCAACTATTCCTAAACGCCTTTCGTGTCGCAGCGTCTCCAGCAGCGGACCGATGACCGGGGTGGCAAATGTGACGTCGTTATTGGAAAGGCCGATATACTTTGCCCCTTTCTCAAGCGCCCAGCGGATCCCGACATTCAGTGCTCGGCAAAACGAGCTCGGGCGGCCCACCGTGATGACTTCACAACCATTTTCTTTCGCGAATGCTCGGCTGCCATCCTTGCTCTCGATATCAACCACCAGGGTCCGGTTGCGGGGACAATCCACAGACGGAAGCATCCTGCGCAGAA
>Ga0209526_10002688_pt1 | contig 12015 bp, 22 predicted proteins | sample JacPinW_OM2H0_M1_FD_188566 | JGI IMG/M metagenome (GOLD analysis project Ga0209526, IMG submission 188566) | Forest soil microbial communities from Algoma, Ontario, Canada - Jack Pine, Ontario site 1_JW_OM2H0_M1 (SPAdes) (version 2) | ecosystem: Environmental > Terrestrial > Soil > Boreal...
GGCCGCACCGTCGGCGCCGGCGTCGTCGCCAAGATTATAAAATAGCGGCAAGCAGAGGCGGGCCGCGCTGCCGTAGGATTGGACTGACAAAATGGCGATCGACAACCAGAACATCCGCATTCGGTTGCGGGCCTACGACCATCGGGTGCTCGACCAGTCGACCAGCGAGATCGTCAACACGGCAAAGCGGACCGGAGCGCGGGTGCGCGGCCCGATCCCGCTCCCGACCAAGATCGAGAAATTCACGGTGCTGCGCTCGCCGCACATCGACAAGAAATCGCGCGAGCAATTCGAGATCCGCACCCACAAGCGGATGCTCGACATCGTCGATCCGACACCACAGACCGTCGACGCGCTGATGAAGCTCGATCTCGCCGCCGGCGTCGACGTCGAGATCAAACTCGCAGGATAGGGCGATGCGCACCGGTCTGCTCGCTCAGAAGCTCGGTATGACTCGGGTATTCACCGAAGAGGGAAACCATATCCCGGTGACGGTGCTCAAGGTCGACAATTGCCAGGTTGTCGCGGTACGAACCCAGGAGACAGACGGCTACACGGCGGTGCAGCTCGGCATCGGCAGCGCCAAGACCAAGAACGTGTCGAAGCCGCAACGGGGCCATTTCGCCAAGGCGAAGGTCGAGCCGAAGGCGCGGCTCGCCGAATTCCGCGTTTCGGAGGACGCGCTCCTGGAGGTGGGCGCGGAAATCACCGCGGTGCATTTTCTCCCGGGTCAATATGTCGATGTGGTCGGTGTCAGCATCGGCAAGGGTTTTGCCGGCGCGATGAAGCGGCATAATTTCAGCGGGTTGCGAGCCACTCACGGCGTCTCGGTCTCGCACCGCAGCCATGGCTCGACCGGCCAGCGTCAATCCCCGGGCAAGACCTTCAAGAACAAGAAGATGGCCGGACATCTCGGGGCCGCGCGAGTGACGACGCAAAGCCTAGAGGTGATTGCCGCCGATGCCGAACGCGGCGTCTTGATGATCAAGGGATCGGTGCCGGGCAGTCCCGGCGGTTTCGTGCTCGTCAAGGACGCCGCCAAGCGCAAGGCGCCGGAGGGGCTGCCGTTCCCGGCCGCTGTGCGGGAAGCGCCGGCGGCGGCCGGGAGCCCGGTGGGGGAGGTCTGAGATGAACCTGAGGGTGCGAAATCTCGACAATGAGGAGGTCGGCGATATCGAACTCGCCGAAGAGGTCTTCGGGCTGCCTGTCCGCCGCGACATTCTCGCCCGCGTCGTCAATTGGCAGCTGGCAAAACGCCGCGCCGGCACCCACAAGACAAAGGGCATCAGCGAGATCCAAGGAACAACCAAAAAGCCTTACAAGCAGAAGGGCACCGGCCGCGCCCGCCAGGGCAGTCTGCGCTCGCCGCAATTCCGTGGCGGTGCGAGGATCTTCGGACCGGTGGTCCGCAGCCACGAATTCTCGCTGCAGAAGAAGGTACGCAAGCTCGGCCTCAAGACCGCGCTGTCGGCCAAGCAGGGCGAGGGCAAACTGGTTGTGATCGACGCGGCCCGGGTCACCGAGGCGAAGACCAAGGCGTTGCGCGCGCGGTTCGAGACACTCGGCTGGGATTCGGTGCTGATCATCGACGGGCCGGCGGTCGACGTGGGGTTTGCGCGGGCCGCCCGCAACCTACCGAAGGTCGATGTGCTGCCGCAACAGGGCGCCAACGTCTATGACATCCTGCGCCGCGACACGCTCGTCCTCACTCGCGAGGCGGTGCAGCTCCTCGAGGCTCGCTTGAAATGAGCCGGTTTCGTTTCATCCCGCGCGCCGAGGCGAGGCTGACGCGCCAGCAGATGTACGATATCGTTCGCGCCCCGGTGATCACCGAAAAGGCGACTATCGTATCGGAACACAATCAGGTGATCTTTCGCGTGCCGCTGACCGCCAACAAGCGCGAGGTCAAGGCGGCGGTCGAAGGCCTGTTCAACGTCAACGTGACCGCGGTGAACACGATCCGAGTCATGGGTAAGCTGAAGCGGCACCGCGGCCGTCCCGGCCGGCGCTCCGACTACAAAAAGGCAGTCGTGACCCTTCGCGAGGGTCAGCGGATCGACGTGACCACCGGGATATGAATCGGGGGGATCTGATGCGATGGCATTAAAGACATTCAATCCGACGACGCCGTCACGCCGGCAGTTGGTGATTGTCGACCGCAGTGAACTGTGGAAGGGCAAGCCGGTCAAGGCCCTGACCGAAGGCCTGCGCGCCAAGGGCGGCCGCAACAACACCGGCCGTATCACGATGCGCCGGCGCGGTGGAGGCACCAAGAAGCGCTATCGGATCGTCGATTTCAAGCGCGCCAAGGTGGATATGCCGGCGACGGTGGAGCGTCTCGAATACGATCCGAACCGCACCGCCTTTATCGCGCTGATCCGCTACCAGGACGGCGAGCTCGCCTATATCCTGGCGCCGCAGCGGTTAAAGGTGGGGGACACGGTTGTTTCGGGCGAGCGGGTCGACGTGAAGCCCGGCAACACCATGCCGATGCGCAGCATGCCGGTCGGCACGATCATCCACAATGTCGAGATGAAGCCCGGCAAGGGCGGTCAGATTGCCCGATCGGCCGGGACCTACGTCCAACTCGTCGGCCGCGACCAGGGGTACGCGCTGTTGCGCCTCTCCTCGGGTGAGCTGCGCATGGTGCGCGCCGAGTGCCGGGCGACGATCGGCGCGGTGTCGAACCCCGATCAGCAGAACATTGTCATCGGCAAGGCCGGCCGGAGCCGCTGGCTGGGCCAACGGCCGTCGGTGCGCGGCGTGGCGATGAACCCGATCGATCACCCGCATGGCGGCGGCGAAGGCCGTACTTCGGGCGGCCGCCATCCGGTTACGCCCTGGGGCAAGCCAACCAAGGGGAAGAAAACGCGGCACAACAAGGCGACGGACAGGCTCATCGTGCGCCGCCGCCGCAAGCGCTAGCCGGACGGAGGAAGAGCGTGGCACGCTCGGTTTGGAAGGGACCATTTATCGATGGTTATCTGCTGAAAAAGGCGGAAGAGGCGCGTGGGTCCGGGCGCAACCAAGTGATCAGGACGTGGTCGCGGCGGTCGACGATCTTTCCGCAATTTGTCGGGCTGACCTTCGGGGTCTACAACGGCCACAAATTCATCCCGGTGCTGGTGACCGAGAACATGATCGGTCACAAGCTCGGCGAATTCGCGCCGACCCGCACCTTTTACGGCCACGCCGGCGACAAGAAGGCGCGAAGGAGCTGACATGGGCAAGCAAACCGCCGAACGCCGCCTCGACGAGAGCGAGGCGGCGGCGTCGATGCGGGGGCTGCGCACCAGCCCGCGCAAGCTCAACCTCGTCGCCAAGGCGATCCGCGGCAAGACCGCGTCGTCGGCATTGGCCGAATTGACTTTTTCCAGACGTCGCATTGCGCAAGACGTCAAGAAGGTGTTGCAGGCGGCGATCGCCAATGCCGAGAACAACCACCAGCTCGACGTCGACCGCCTCTTTGTCAAGGAAGCCACGGTCGGCCGAGCTTTTGTAATGAAGCGGTTTCATACCCGCGGCCGAGGACGCTCGGCTCGGGTCGAGAAGATGTTCGCGCATCTCACGGTAATTGTCCGCGAGAGCGCCGAGGAGACTGAGTGATGGGTCAGAAGGTCAATCCGATCGGGCTTCGGCTCGGCATCAATCGCACCTGGGATTCGCGCTGGTTCGCGCGCAAGGAATACGGCAACCTCCTGCTCGACGATCTGGGCCTGCGCAAGTTCCTGCAGCGGCGGCTGAGCCAGGCGGGGCTGTCTCGGGTCGTCATCGAGCGCGCCGCCAAAAGAACCAGGATCACGCTGCACTCGGCGCGACCGGGGGTCGTCATCGGAAAAAAGGGTGTCGATATCGAGAAGCTGCGCACCGACATCGCCAAAGTCACCAACAGCGAGGTCAGCCTCAACATCGTCGAGATCCGTAAACCGGAGATCGACGCGAAGCTGATCGCCGACGGCATCGCGCAACAGCTCGAGCGGCGCGTTGCCTTTCGGCGGGCGATGAAGCGGGCGGTGCAATCGGCCATGCGGCTCGGCGCGCAAGGGATCCGGATCAACTGCTCGGGGCGCCTGGGCGGGGCCGAGATCGCCCGCATGGAATGGTACCGCGAGGGCAGGGTCCCCTTGCACACGCTGCGCGCCGATGTCGATTTCGGCTACGGCACCGCGAAGACCACTTATGGCGTGTGCGGCGTCAAGGTCTGGGTTTTCAAAGGCGAAATCCTTGCCCACGATCCGATGGCACAAGACAAGCGGCTGAACGAAGGACAGCCGGCGAGCCACGAGCGCGGCCGGCGCGAAGCGCTGGGGTGATGAGTCATGCTGGCTCCAAAACGAAGCAAATACCGCAAGGCGCATAAAGGGCGCGTCCACGGTCTCGCCAAGGGCGGGACGACGTTGAACTTTGGCGCCTACGGTCTGAAGGCGTCTGATCCGGGTCGGATCACGGCTCGCCAGATCGAGGCGGCGCGGCGGGCGATCACTCGTCACATTCGTCGTGCCGGCAGGGTTTGGATTCGCGTCTTTCCGGATGTACCAGTGTCGCATAAGCCAGCCGAAGTTCGCATGGGGAGCGGCAAGGGTTCGCCCGAATTCTGGATATGCCGTGTCAAGCCGGGCCGCATCATGTTCGAGCTCGACGGAGTGCCTGCCGACATCGCACGCGAGGCGTTCGATCTCGCGGCCGCCAAATTGCCGGTTGGGACGCGCTTCGTCGTCCGCCAAGGCGAGGAAGTCGGCTGATGAAGGCGGCCGATGTCAGGGCCAAGACCGATGATGAGCTGACGGGCGAGCTTGAGATCCTGGGAAAGGAGATCTTCAACCTGCGCTTCCAGCGGGCCAACGGCCAGCTCGAGAATACCTCCCGGGTACGGCAGGTCCGGCGCAATATCGCCCGCATCAGGACTGTCCTCGGCGAGCGAGGCCGCAAGGCGTCTGAGGGATAGATGTAAATGTCGAAACGCGTCCTCCAGGGTGTGGTCGTCAGCGACGCCTGCAACAAGACGGTGACCGTGCGGGTCGAGCGCCGAGTGATGCACCCCGTCTACAAGAAGTTCGTCACACACTCGAAAAAGTATGCGGCGCACGATGAAAACAACAGCTTCCACGTCGGCGACGTCGTCCGGATCGAGGAAAGCCGTCCGATTTCCAAACGCAAATGCTGGGTTGTACTCGGCGGTCCCGCGGCCGCCGATCCAGGCCGTCGCTCCGCCCCCAGGGTCGCCGAGCCCCTCCCGGCCGACGGCGATTTGCCGGATCTCGACCAACCAGATCTTGGGGTCGAAACCGTCGAACCCGCCGAAGGTGCTGCATGATCCAGATGCAGACGAACCTCGATGTCGCCGATAATTCCGGCGCCCGTCGGGTGCAGTGCATCAAGGTGCTGGGCGGCTCCAAACGCAAGACCGCAACCGTCGGTGACGTGATCATCGTCTCCGTCAAGGAGGCGATCCCGCGCGGTCGGGTCAAAAAAGGTGACGTGCATCGCGCCGTCATTGTGCGCACAGCCAAGGAAATACGCCGCACAGACGGCAGTGCGATCCGTTTCGACCGCAACGCCGCGGTGTTGATCACCAATCAGGGCGAACCGATCGGGACACGCATCTTTGGCCCGGTGACCCGCGAGCTGCGGGCGCGGAGGTTCATGAAGATCGTGTCGCTGGCGCCGGAGGTGCTGTGAAAGACGATAATCGCGTCAGCTCGTCGTTCTCGCGAAAGCCGGAATCCGGCGCAACAAGCTCGGGCCGGCCGCGTGGAATGGCAATATGCCGAAGCTGAAGATCAAACGGGGCGACAACGTCGTCGTCGTCAGTGGGCGCGACAAAGGGAGAACGGGCGAGGTGTTGCGCGTCCTGCCCGCCGAATCGCGACTCATCGTCCAGGGCGTCCACATCGCCAAGCGGCATACCCGGCCGCGCATGGGCGAGCCCGGGGGCATCGTCGAGAAGGAACTGACGATCCACATCTCCAATGTCGCTCATATCGATCCGCAGTCGCGGAAACCGACGCGGATTGGCTACAAGACTCTCGATGATGGACGCAAGGTCCGGTTCGCCCGCCGATCGGGCGAAGTGATAGATAGGTGAGGGAATGAGTAGGGCCCGCCTGCACGAACTTTATGAGACAACTGTCCGTCCGGCGCTGATGCAAGAGTTTGGCTACAAAAACCCGATGCAGGTGCCGCGTCTCGAGAAGATCGTGGTCAATATGGGGGTCGGCGAGGCGGTGCAGGACAGCAAAAAGGTCGAGGCCGCGGCCAACGACCTGACCGCAATCACCGGCCAGCATCCGGTAATTACCAAGGCCAAACGGTCTATCGCGACGTTTAAGTTGCGCGAGGGCATGCCGATCGGATGCAAGGTGACGTTGCGCCGGGAGCGCATGTACGAGTTTCTCGATCGTGTGATCACGGTGGCGCTGCCACGTGTGCGTGATTTTCGCGGCGTATCGGGCAGGAGCTTTGACGGCCGCGGCAACTTTGCGCTCGGCCTCAAGGAGCAGCTCGTGTTCCCCGAGATCGACTATGACCGCGTCGATGCGACACGCGGAATGGACGTGGTCGTGGTCACCACGGCAAAGACCGATGCGGAGGCCAAGGCGCTTCTCAAAGGCTTTGATATGCCGTTTGCCAATTGATCCTTTGGGAGTCTAGCCGAGTGGCCAAAAAGAGCTCAATCGAGAAAAACGCCAGACGGATGAAGCTCGCCAAGAGCAACGCCGGACGGCGGGCAAGGCTGAAATCGATTGCTATCGATCGGACGGCGCCGCCAGAGGAGCGATTTAATGCGCAACTGAAGCTCGCCGAGCTGCCGCGCAACAGCTCCGAGACCCGTGTACGTCACCGCTGCGCCCTGACCGGCCGCCCGCGCGGTTATTATCGGAAGTTCAGGATGTCGCGCATCGCGCTGCGCGAACTCGCCTCCTCGGGGCAAATCCCGGGGATGGTCAAGTCGAGCTGGTAGGAGGGATTGCTTCCATGACGATGAGCGATCCTCTCGGCGATATGTTGACTCGGATCCGCAACGGGCAGAGGGCACGCCAAGCGGTTGTCGCGTCGCCCGCCTCGAAGATCCGTTCCAATGTGCTCGAAGTGCTGAAGCGCGAGGGGTACATCCGCGGCTTCACCCGCGAGCACGTTCGTCCCGGCATTGCCGAGCTTCGGATCGAGCTCAAATATGTCGATGGCGAGCCCGTCATTCGGGAGATATCGCGGGTGTCAAAGCCCGGCCGGCGCATCTATTCGCGAATTGCCGATTTACCGCGTTTCTATAACGGGCTCGGAATATCCATTCTGTCGACCCCACGCGGGGTCATGTCCGACAATGAAGCCCGCGTCGCAAAGGTCGGCGGCGAGGTCCTCTGCCGTGTGTTCTGAGGTGTCGTGATGTCGCGTATTGGCAAGCATCCCGTGGCAGTCCCGAGCGGGGTCGAAGTCCAGCTTTCTGGTCAGACTCTAAGTGCCAAGGGCGGTCTCGGCACCTTGCACCTCGTCTTGACCAATGAGGTCACCGCCTCGATTGCAGACGGCGCGGTTACGATTGCGCCGAAGAACGAAACAAAGCAGTCGCGTGCAATGTGGGGAACGACGCGGGCGCTGGTGAACAACATGGTAGCCGGCGTCTCGAAGGGGTTCTCGATCACCCTTGAAATCAATGGTGTCGGATATCGCGCAGCCGTACAGGGTACTGCGCTCAACCTGCAGCTCGGCTATAGTCATGACATCGCGTATCCGATCCCGAGCGACGTCAAGATCACCTGCGAGAGACCGACCGTGATTACCCTGAGCGGCGCCGACCGCCAGCGCGTCGGCCAGGTCGCCGCGGAGATCCGCGCCTATCGACCGCCCGAACCCTACAAGGGCAAGGGCATCAAATATTCGACCGAGACCGTCCGGCGGAAGGAAGGCAAGAAGAAGTAATCCGATGTCCGATAAAGCCAAAACTCTCTTTCTGCGCCGTCGGCAACGGGTGCGGATGAATTTACGCCGCGCCGGGAACAACCGGCCGCGTCTCTCGGTATTCCGCTCGTCGAAACACATCTATGCCCAAATCATCGATGACGCGACCGGGCGCACTTTGGCGGCGGCGTCGACCCTCGATGGCGGGCTGAAGACGGACCTTAAAACCGGCGCCGACATCGCTGCGGCGAGTGCCGTTGGCAAACTGGTAGCCGAGCGGGCCAAGGCAGCGGGGGTTGAGCGGGTTGTGTTCGATCGCGGCGCCTATCTGTTTCACGGCCGGGTGAAGGCTCTGGCCGACGCCGCCCGCGAGGGCGGACTCGACTTCTAAAGGAATTAGCATGGCACGCACACAGGGCGAGCGGCGTGGACGCGATGGAGACCGGCAGTCGCGTGAGCGCGAGGACAGCGAATTCACCGAAAAGCTCGTCAACATCAACCGTGTCGCCAAGGTGGTGAAGGGCGGCCGACGGTTTGGCTTTGCGGCGCTGGTGGTGGTCGGCGATCGAAAGGGCCGGGTCGGTTATGGCTCGGGCAAGGCGCGCGAGGTGCCGGAAGCGATCCGCAAGGCCACCGAGCAGGCGCGGCGTGGCATGATCCGCGTGCCATTGCGCGAAGGCCGCACACTGCACCACGATATCGTCAGCAGCTATGGCGCCGGCCAGGTGATTGTGCGCGCTGCAAAGCCGGGGACCGGGATCATCGCCGGCGGCCCGATGCGGGCGATTTTCGAGGCGCTCGGCGTCCATGACGTGGTGGCCAAATCGATCGGCAGCCCGAATCCGCACAATATGATCAAGGCGACCTTCGTCGCATTGAGCCGGGCCACCAGCCCGCGCGCGGTAGCCGCGCGGCGCGGCAAGAAGGTCGGCGAGATCCTCGGCCGGCGTGACGCCGAAGTCCGGGAAAATGCGTGATGGAGGGCAAGAAGTCGGTGACGGTCGTGCAGATGGGTAGCCCGATCGGCCGCAAGCCCGACCAGGAGGCGACCTTGAAGGGGCTTGGTTTGAACAAGCGGCACCGCCGCCGCGTTCTCGAGGACACGCCTGCGGTGCGCGGAATGATTAACAAGGTGAAACACCTCGTCCGCGTCGAAGAAGAGGGGTAGGGCGGTTACCCTTCGCCCATCGAGCTTGCGGGCTCTGTCGCCGCTCTCCTGCAATGCGGGAGAGGGGTACCGAGCGCAGCGAGGCGGTGAGGGTAGATTGCCGATAGAGCTAGGAATAAGGCTATGAAGCTCAACGAGATTAGGGATAATCCCGGGGCGCACTACCGGGCGAAGCGCGTCGGGCGCGGCATCGGTTCGGGCAAGGGTAAGACGTCGGCTCGCGGCGGGAAGGGCCAGACAGCGCGAAGCGGCGTGGCGCTCAACGGCTTTGAAGGCGGCCAGACCCCGCTGCATCGCCGCCTTCCAAAACGCGGCTTCAACAACAAGATCTTTCGCAAGGACTTCAAGGTAATCAATCTCGGGCGTCTGCAGACAGCGCTCGATGATGGTAAGCTTAAGCCCGACGGCACTCTCGATGGCGCGGCGCTCGTCTCTTCGGGAGTGCTACGGCGGCTCGGCGATGGCGTCCGCCTGCTGGCCAAGGGCGAGCTTCGCGCCGCAATCACGATCGAGGTCGCCGGTGCGTCCAAGGCGGCAATTGCCGCCGTCGAGAAAGCCGGAGGCAAGGTCATCCTTCCCGCCGGAAGCGTGAAGGAAGAGACACCGGGGGATACCGCCTCGGCCTAGACATGGCGGCGCCGCTCCGGTCTTTTGGTGAGGAATGGTAAATGGCGTCAGCCGCCGAACAACTCGCTGCCAGCATAAATTTTTCGGCGTTCTCAAAGGCGACCGAGCTCAAAAGTCGGATCTGGTTCACCCTCGGTGCCTTGGTGATATACCGGCTCGGCACCTACATCCCGATCCCGGGAATCGATCCGGGGATCCTTCAGGACGTATTCTCCCGCAACGCCGGCGGGATTCTCGGGATGTTCGACATGTTCTCGGGCGGCGCGCTGGGGCGCATGACAATATTTGCGCTGAACATCATGCCGTATATCTCGGCATCGATCATCATCCAACTACTGACCGCGGTTTCGCCGACCCTTGAAACGCTGAAAAAAGAAGGCGAGAGCGGGCGCAAAAAGCTGAACCAATACACGCGTTTCGGCACGGTCCTGTTGGCCGCAGTCCAATCCTACGGCATCGCCGTCGGGCTCGAAGGCATGCGTGCGGGCGCCCAATCCGCAGTCGTCGATCCGGGGTTGTTCTTCCGCCTGGTGACGGTGGTGACGCTCACCAGCGGCACTGTCTTTCTGATGTGGCTCGGCGAGCAGATCACCGCGCGCGGCGTCGGCAATGGGATCTCGCTGATCATCTTCGCCGGCATCGTCGCCAATCTCCCACACGCGCTGGCCTCGACCCTGGAGTTGGGTCGCACCGGTGCGATCTCGACTGTCTTCATCGTCATTTTCCTGGTGATGTCGGTCGCGGTGGTCGGCTTTATCGTGTTCATGGAGCGCGCGCAGCGCCGAATTCTCGTCCAATACCCAAAGCGTCAAGTTGGCAACAAGATGTTCGGCGGCGACGCTTCTCATCTGCCGCTGAAGATCAACACCTCAGGCGTCATCCCGCCGATTTTCGCCTCCTCGCTGCTGCTGTTGCCGGCGACGGTCGCGAATTTCGAGGCCAACGGGCAAGGCTTGGGCTGGATCGGAGAGATCACGGCTTATCTCGCGCACGGCCGGCCACTTTACATGGCGCTCTATATAGGCCTCATCTGCTTCTTCTGTTTCTTCTACACCGCGATCGTTTTCAATCCGACCGAGACGGCTGACAATCTGCGGAAATATGGCGGGTTCATCCCGGGGATCAGACCGGGAAAGAATACGGCCGACTACCTCGACTATGTGCTGACCCGATTGACCGTTGTCGGCGCCGCCTATCTCTCGGCGGTCTGTATCCTTCCGGAGATCCTGATATCGGAATATTCGGTTCCGTTCTATTTCGGCGGGACCAGCCTTCTGATCGTCGTCAGCGTCACGATGGACACTGTCGCGCAGATCCATTCGCACTTGCTGGCGCACCAGTATGAGGGTTTGATTAGGAAAGCTAAGCTCAGGGGACGCCGCGGATGAACATCATCCTGCTCGGGCCGCCAGGCTCCGGGAAGGGCACCCAGGCGAAGCGGATCGAGCAGACCCACGGCATCATCCAGCTCTCCACAGGCGACATGTTGCGCGCCACCACCGATTCCGACACCGGATTCGGACGGCGCGTTAAGGCCATCATGGATTCCGGCCAACTCGTGCCCGATGATATCATCGTCGAGATGATCGACCGCCGCATCGTCCAGCCGGATGCTGGCAACGGGTTCATTCTCGACGGCTTTCCGCGCAATGTGCCGCAGGCGAAGGCGCTCGACGCGATGCTGGCCGAACATAAACTCAAGCTCGACCACGTGATCCTACTGGACGTTGACGAAGCGGCGCTCGTCGATCGGCTGTCGGGGCGGTTCACCTGCACCCAGTGCGGCGCCAGCTTTCACGACCGGTACAACCGGCCATCACGCGAGGGCGTCTGTGAGGTCTGCGGCGGTAACGAGTTTGTCCGCCGGGCTGATGACAGGCCCGAAGCAGTCAAGGCCCGCTTCGAGGTTTATCGCAGTCAGACGGCGCCGATCCTGCCCTATTACCGTGATCGCGGCATTCTGCGCGTTGTCGACGGCATGGCCGAAATAGACGAGGTGACGCGCGAGATTGATCGTATTCTCGGGTGACCGGAGGAGCCGAGCCGAGAGAAACGCCGCTAAAGCGTCATCGTACCGCAGGCGGGATTGACGGGAGGACCTCGATCCCTATAATGGCCGCCCTTGCGAAAGTGCGAGTTAAGCCTCATCTCTGTTCTTTTGGGGAGAAGCGCGGGTGGCGCGGATTGCTGGCGTTAATATTCCCAATCAGAAGCGGGTTCCGATCGGGCTCACTTACATCCACGGCATCGGGCGCACCAAGGCGCTCGAGATATGCGGCCGGGTCGGGATCCCGGTCGAGCGGCGGGTGCATGAGCTGACGGAT
>Ga0209526_10002689_pt1 | contig 12006 bp, 13 predicted proteins | sample JacPinW_OM2H0_M1_FD_188566 | JGI IMG/M metagenome (GOLD analysis project Ga0209526, IMG submission 188566) | Forest soil microbial communities from Algoma, Ontario, Canada - Jack Pine, Ontario site 1_JW_OM2H0_M1 (SPAdes) (version 2) | ecosystem: Environmental > Terrestrial > Soil > Boreal...
AACGTGAGGCCGAAGGTGCCGTGCGCGGTCATCGACTCTGCCGCACGCTCGTAGCGCTCACGCAGAGCCAACAAATCAGGATGGTGATCGATTGATGAATGGACTGTGCTCATTTTGTGACCTTTCTGTTATGCAGCAAGCCTTTTGGGCCCGCTGCAACCCCATCCATCCGTTTCAAGATTACGCTTGCCAAGCGAACGCCAGCAAACGAAAAGCGGCTGGCGTACCGACCGTCAAACCGCGATGCAGCCGCGCAAGTCCTGCCGATTAGCGCCCGTCGCCCGCGCTTTGCAGGGTCATCCGCAGTGAATGCAACGCGCGGTGCAGTTCATCCTTGACGACCTCGCCGTTGGTCCCCAGTTCTGCGGCGATCTGCGTCGTCGTCCGCCCGAGGTAATGGGAGCGGTAGATCATGGCGCGCTGTGGATCGGACAGCTGGGCCATCGCGTCCCTAACAATCGTGGCTTCCCGCTGAGGGCGCCACGCCAAGTCGGTCCGTGGACGTCTCACCGCGGCTTGGCCCCGGTTCGCAAGTGCGACAGGGCAACTCCGGGCGTATTGCGCCGATGAAGGCCATTGCTTCGGCCCCTGCCGGCCGCAAGCGGGATCTTCCACGGTGCATTCTCGCCCGCAGCGCATCGACGACTCGATGACGGAACCATCCGGACTCACTCTCGCGCCCGCTCCCGGTTACAACTAGCCAGTAGTTGTACCTAATATATACAGGTTCGACCTAACTGTGTCAATCACGACATCTTGACCAGGTTTGTCGTATGCTGTGAGGTATGTCGGAAGCGCCGAACTTTCAGGCCGAGGTTCGCCAGTTGCTGCGCGCTCGCGTCTTGGACGCGGCGTATGCGCTGGTCTGCGCCGAGGGTTGGCAGGCGGTGAACATGTCACGCATCGCCGCCACGGTCGGCATCAGCCGACAAGTGCTGTACAAGGAGATCGGCGCGAAGCAGGCACTGGGCCAGGCCCTGGTCCAAAGGGAGACCGACCGATTCATCACCGGGGTCATTTCGGCGATGCATGGCCATCCCGACGACGTCGCCGCCGGTCTTGCGGCTGGCGCGGCCTTTACCCTGCGCACCGGCGCCGACGACCCCCTGGTCAAAGCGAGCCTTACCCGTGCTCGCGACACGGAGGTCGGCCTGACTCCGCTACTGACCGTGGGACCGACACCGATCTGGCGCGGTGCGATGGACACGATCGCCGCGGCCGTTCGGGATTTCTATGATCTTCCGGATCCGATCGACCGGCACTTGGACTCGGTCGTCGAAGTCGACGTCCGCTTGACCTTCAGCCATATGCTGCAACCCATGGGCACCATCGACGATGCCGCCCGGCAGATCTATACGACTGTGCGCGCGTTGCTCGACGCCGCTACGGCCCAGGCCGGGTAAGAAAGCTGCACATCGCGGATCGACTCCGCCTCGACGTTCCGGTCGGTCAGGCCGGGATGGGTGGCGGACTGGCCGGCGGACCGTTGGCCGGGGCGGTCGCCAAGGCTGGCGGACTGGGCACCCTCGGACTGGCGCTGCCCAGTCAACTGCGAATGGCGATCGATCACGTTTCGCGCCGAAGCCCCCGGGCGCGCCGTCGCGGTGAACCTGTTGATACCCTTCGCGCGTCGCAGCCACGTCGCGCTATGCGTCGATGAGCGCGTCGAGGTAGTGGTGGTGGCGTTCGGCGGCGATCGCAGCGTTGTCGAGCAACTGCGCGACGCCGGAATCTTCGTCTTCGTGATGGTCGGTACCTAAGCTCAAGCGCGACAGGCAATCGGTTGGGGCGCTGACGGTTTGATTGCTCAGGGACGAGAGGCCGGTGGCCGCGACACCTGTGACGCTTACTTCACCAAGGCCAGCGCGAAGCCGTCCCAATGCTTCGCCCCGACCGTCTGGAGCACTGCGGTATCGAGCTCCGGATGCTGCCCCATGATCTCCAGCGTCCGTCGCGTCGCGCGCACTACGTCGTCTGGGTCCGATGACAGGATCGCGCCATCCCGAATGACGTTGTCCACCACGATAACTGAGCCGGGATGGGTCAGCCGGACAGCCCATTCCAGGTAGGCGGCGTTGTTTTCCTTGTCGGCGTCGATGAACACCAGGTCGAAGGGACCTTCGGTCACGGTCGGAAGGGTCTCCAGCGCGGGACCGACCACCACGTCAACCCGATCGCCGAGACCAGCGCGGTCGATGTTGGCCGTCGCCACCTGGGCATGCGCGGGCTCATATTCCAGCGTTATCACCCGCCCGTCGGGACCGGCGCCGCGCGCCAGCCAAATCGTGCTGAAGCCACCGAGTGTGCCGATCTCCAGAATGCGGCGAGCCTTGATCGCACCGGCCAAAAGGCTCAGGAACTTGCCTTGTTGGGTTGACACCGCGATCTGCGGCAACCCCGCCGCATCGCTGGCCTCCCGGGCGGCAGACAACGCGGGATCATCGCCAACCACGGTGGTATCCAAGAAAGCATCAACGTCGGCAGGGCTCGGATTCTGAGTCATGAGCCAACGCTAGCCCGCCGCCTTCGCCGATCGCCACTACATAGAACCCCGTCCTGTCTATACCCCCAGGGGGTATGTGCTACAGTCCTGGTGTCCACTGAATCCCGAGATAGATAAGGGTGGAGAGATGACGAACGAGGCCGGAACACTACTGACCTGCTCCCACGACGGCTGCGGCTGCCGGGTTCGTATTGAGGTCGAATGCCACTGCGCCGGCGCGGACCAGCCGTATCGGTGCACCTGCGGCGATGAGATGGTCGCCGTCGACTAGCGGGTAATCGCCGGGGCTTACCGCACACCCTCTTTGGCGTATACCACCCGAAGGACGTGCCCGAGTTCAGGCCCCATGACCAGCTCGGCCAACATGCACAGCGTTGCGGCATACTGCGATCCGTGCGGCGGCTGTGCGTCGCACAGATGATGTGCGATCTCGTGTAGCACCACCAGCTCACGCATCGCCCAATCAGCCGTCGCACGGTCGGGAACCGCGATAACGCCCGCGCCGTCGCGGTTTTCGTAGTGAGCAGCGGTGGCGGCCCGCCGTGCCCGTACCTTCAGCGGGGCCACGTTCGGCCACTGTCGCCGTACCGCCGGCAACGCCAGCACCTCGTCGACGTAACGCTGCACCGCTGGGACCGACGCGAACCGCGCCTCCGGCGGCAGCGTCAACTGCATGCCAAAGAACTCCACGCTGCCTGACCCGTGTTCGGCGGCGCGGTCGAACAGAGTCCGGACGAACTCCTCGGCGGCGTAGACCTTCGAACGCTGCCAATCCCGCGCGGCCGGTTCCTCGGCGTTCACCGCTCCAGCGCGGTCCGCGCCCCGAATAGCTCTGGGCCGCTTCCCAGACGCGCCCGCTTGCCGGCTCGGTCCCCCGCCCGTCGCGCCGCCGAGGAATACCCCGCAGAAGCCCGGCTGGCCTGCCAGGTGCCCCGCGCCTTCGACGCAGTGCGGTAGTAATCGCGAAGTTCGATCTCCTTGTCCCGCAGCGCAATCGCGGTGCCCGGCGGACGACGACGATCTTTCTTGGCTTCTCGCTGAGTCTGCTCGCGAGCCTCGGACAACCGCTGACCAATCCGGGCGCCGAAGGCGAGCTGAAAATTCAGCCGAGCGGTGATGGTCGGGGTCGGCCGGTGTGCACCCGACGAGAGGTAGAAATCCGACGCGCGCACCATCTGAACCACCAAGCTGGCATACAACGCGTGCGTGGCATCGATGTCCTCGGCAAACCCGTAGGCGTACACGAACGTCGAGTTGGATGCCACATCGCAGCGCACGTCGTTAGCCGACGCGATTACCACGAACAGCTGCACGTAAGTCCGTAATCCCCGGGTGCCGGCCGCGCCGATGGTGACGGTGCGCTGGACCGGCGCTTGCGCGGGCGTGCGCTTGTCCGCATGCGACCGCGCCACCGCCAAGTCGATGGACGTCGCGGTGGCCAGCCGTTGCGCGGCCGCCATGAACGCCTCCGCCTCATGGGCGTTGTCGGTGCCCTCGGCCTGGCGCAACAGGGCTGCGATACGCGCCAGCATCTTGTCGTCGCTCATGGCACCAAACTAAGCCAACCGTACGACGTTCCGTTCTCTGCGCCCGGCGCAAGCCGCCGCCGTCGGGGCCAACGATTCACAGTCTTGCATTGATCCACGAAACAACATCATCGAGTACCTGATAGCGCTCCGGCTCGTTGAACACCTCGTGATACAGACCCGGATAGACCTTCAGCTCGAGGTCGGAACTGCCCACGGCCTCTACCAACTGGCGGCTGCCGTCGACGGGGATCAGCCTGTCCTCGGATCCGTGCACGACCAGCAGCGGCGCGGTCAACGCGGGGGCCCGTTGCGGCATCGTCTCGCCGACCATCAGCAGCGCGCGGGCGATGCCGGCGGGAACCTTGCCGTGATGTACCAGCGGGTCGGTGTTGTAGGCGGTCACCACGGCCGGGTCGCGAGATATCGCGCTGGCGTCGAGTTCCTGCACCGGTAAGCCCGGCGCGATCGCCCCGAGAGTCTTGGCGACCAGCAACAGCAGCGGCGACACCGCCGCCTGGGCCGCCACCGCCGGCCCGGACAGCACCATCAGGTCGTAGGCGTCGGGGCGTTCGACGCCGTAGGCGAAGACGATTCCGCCACCCATGCTGTGGCCGAGCACGATGCGCTTGAGCCCCGGGTGTTCTTTGCTGGCGATACCGACCAGCGTGTCGAAGTCGCCGGTGTACTCGGAGATGTCTTTGACCAGCACCCGCTTGCCGCCCGAGCGGCCATGTCCGCGGTGGTCGAGCGCGTAGGTGACCAGCCCGTCCTGACCGAACCGCGCAGCGACGTGATCGTAGCGGCGGGCGTGTTCGCCCAGCCCGTGCGAGAGGACGACTACCGCGCGCGGTGTGATGTCGGGAGTCCAGACGTCGTAGACGATGCGCACACCGCCCACGCCGTCGAAGCTCCGTTCGGTACGGGTGGTTGTCATCAGGGGCAGCGTAGACCCAATCCCCCGGCGCGTCCGCGCAGCCGTCGCCGGGTGGGCCGGCTGTCGGACGCGGTGCGTAAGCTCGCTCGGGTGAGCTTGCTGGCCGAGGACCCCACCGAGGACACTGCCCGTGAGGGCGACGCGAATTTCTCTGCCAGCGCGGAGCCCTACCGGCGCGAACTGCTCGCACATTGCTACCGGATGACCGGTTCGTTGCACGATGCCGAGGATCTGGTGCAGGAAACCTTTCTGCGCGCCTGGAAGGCCTACGACCGTTTCGAGGGCAAGTCGTCGGTGCGCACCTGGCTACACCGCATCGCCACCAACACCTGCCTGACCGCGCTCGAGGGCCGGCAGCGCAGGCCGTTGCCGACCGGTTTGGGCGCGCCCAGTTCGGACCCGACCGCAGAGTTGGTCGAACGCACCGAGGTGCCGTGGCTCGAACCATTACCGGACGTCTCCGATGATCCGGCTGATCCTTCTGATCCTTCCGTGATCGTCAGTACGCGCGAATCGGTGCGGTTGGCGTTCGTGGCAGCGCTGCAGCACCTGTCACCCCGGCAGCGAGCGGTGCTGGTGCTGCGCGAAGTGCTGCAGTGGAAGGCCGCCGAAGTGGCCGAGGCGATCGGCGCCAGCACGGCCGCCGTCAACAGCCTGCTGCAGCGTGCACGGTCGCAGCTGGAAGCTGCCGGGCCCAGCTCCGAGGACCAACTGACCGAACCGGATTCGGCGGACGCGCAAGACCGGTTGAGCGATTACATCGCGGCTTTCGAGGCCTACGACATCGACCGGCTGGCGGAGTTGTTCACTCGCGAGGCGATCTGGGAGATGCCGCCGTTTGTCGGCTGGTATCAGGGTCCGCAGGCGATCGCCACACTCATCCACCAACAATGCCCCGCGCAGGCACCCGGCGATATGCGCCTGATCCCGTTGACCGCCAACGGGCAGCCTGCCGCCGCGATGTACATGCGCGACGGCGAGAAGCACCTGCCGTTCCAACTGCATGTGCTGGATATGCGGGCCGACGGGGTGTCTCATGTGGTGGCTTTCCTCGACACCACGCTGTTCGCGAAATTCGGCCTGCCGGCCCACCTTTGAGCCGCCGAATGGCCAGTTATGGCACAAGATCCCGCAAAATCCGTGCAATAACTGGCCATTCAGCACCCGCCTGACGAAGCGCGGAACATACTCGGGCCACGACGACCTCGGGACGATAGCGAAGAAGATCGCTACTGACCCGGATGATCAGCCAGCCCAACGCGGCAAGTTCGGCGTAGCGGTCGATATCGGCTGTCCGTTGAGCCGGATCGGTCCAATGTTGTGCACCATCGAATTCGATACCGACCTTCCATTCGCGATATCCCATGTCCAAACGTGCGAACGGATAATTGAACCTGTCCAGTACCACGATTTGCGTCTCAGGCTTAGGCAATCCCGAACGCACGAGCAACAGTCGGGTCCGGGTTTCCGGAGGAGATTCGGCGCCGCCGTCCATCAGTCGAAGCACCTGGCGCAACTGAACCAAGCCGCGGACGCGCGCATGTCTTTGAATCAAGTCCTCGACGTCAACGGCCTTTAGCTTGGTCGCGTTGGCCAGCGCATCGACATGAGCCACGGCGGGTATCAGACCTCTTCGGCGCCCGAGATCGAATGCTGTCCGGGCTGGTGTGGTAACGGCTATTCCGCGAAGTGTGCAGATTTCGTCGTCGCACAGCTCGTCGCGATGGATGACGATCCCATCGACCGGGTTACCGTTGCGCCGGTACAGCTCTGCAGGAAGACCCGGGTCAATCCATCGTGTGCCGTGCAAGGCAGCTGCCGACAAGCCGGCGGCGGTCGCCGTGCGTCCAGACCACAACCAGGCGGCAACTCCCCGGGTGGCTGCGGTCAGCTCGTGCCCCTTGGGCACGTAGATGTTGCGGTAGACCGGCCGATATTGGCTGCGCAGCGCGCGTCTAGTGACGTGCCCGTCGGCCAGCGCTTCCGTACCGATGAACGGCCAGGACTGCTCCCCCATGCGCTCACGTTGGCATCCGAGTCTGACAAGTTTGTCGAACGGCCAGTTATGCCACGCAACGCGGCCAAACTCGTGCGTTAACTGGCCACTCAACCCCACACTCGACGTTGAGCCGCTAGAACAGTCGGCTATCCGGTGACCGCTGATGCGGCGCGGTTCGTCCACCTCGACGTGACGCAGCCCGATCAGTGGAAGGCGGCCGTGGACGTGGCACTGCGCGAGTTCGGCGCGCTCAACGTGTTGGTCAACAACGCCGGCATCCTCAACGGCAATACCCTGCTGAACTTCCCGCTGGCCGACTGGCAGAAGATCATCGACGTCAACCTCACGGGGACCTTTCTGGGCATGCAGGCCGCCGTCGAACCGATGATCGCGGCCGGCGGTGGTTCGATCATCAACATCTCCTCGGTCGAAGGCCTGCGCGCTAGTCCCGGGCTCTATGGCTACGTCGCATCGAAGTTCGGGGTGCGCGGCCTGGCCAAGGCCGCCGCATTGGAATTAGCGCCCCACCAAATCCGGGTGAACTCGATCCACCCCGGGCTGATCCGCACCCCGATGACAGCAGGCGTCCCCGAGGATTTCCTGCAGATCCCGCTGGGCCGCGGCGCCGATCCCGGCGAGTCGTCGTACTCGACCGGCGGGGAGTTCGTCGTCGACGGTGGGCTGACCATCGGGGTACCGCACAAGACCATGTAGGCGATCGTTACCGCAGCTCAAAGCGCATATAGCAGCCCGTTTTGTAACGCGTTCTCAGCGGTTGGCTAAGATCGCTCGGATGAAGACCAAAGGCGCGCTTCTCTGGGAGCTCAATTCGGGGTTCCGCATCGATGAGATCGAGGTGGGCGATCCCATCGCCGACGAAGTACAGATTCAGCTGCATGCCGCCGGTATGTGCCACTCCGACTATCACCTGACGACCGGAGCCACCCCGATCGGGCTGCCCGCACTCGGCGGCCACGAAGGCGCCGGTGTCGTCACCAAAGTCGGCAAGGGGGTCACCGACATCGCCGAGGGTGATCACGTCATCCTTGCCTTCATCCCGGCATGTGGCCAGTGCCCGCCGTGTCTGAAGGGCTTCCGGTCGTTGTGCGACCGCGGCGCGGTGTTGCTCGGCGGTAAGGCCATCGCCGACGGCACCTGCCGGGTGCGGGCCGGGTCCCACGACGTGTCTCCGATGAACCTGCTCGGCACCTTCGCGCCGTACATGACCGTGCACAAGGATTCGGTCGTCAAGATCGATCCCGCTGTGCCGTTCGAGTCAGCCGCGATCCTGGGTTGCGCGGTACCGACCGGATTCGGCTCGGCCACCAACGTCGCCCAGGTTGCGCCGGGTGAGACCGTGGCTATCGTCGGCGTCGGCGGTATCGGGATGAGCGCGCTGCAGGGCGCAGTGCTCTCCGGTGCCAAACACGTAATCGCCATCGATCCGGTCGAGTTCAAACGCGAGCAGGCCATCAAATTCGGTGCCACGCATGTCTACGAGTCGATGGCGGGCGCGATCGCGCCGATGATCGATTTGACCTACGGACTGATGGCCGACAAGACCATCATCGCGGTCGGCGAGATGCGCGGCGAGATGATCGAAGAAGCGATGACGTTGACCGCCAAGACCGGCACCTGCGTGGTGACGGGCATGGGCGCGATGACCGACGTCGACGTCAAACTCAACTTGTTCCTGTTCACGATGTTGCAGAAGACGCTGAAAGGCAACATCTTCGGCGGCGGCAACTCGCATGTCGAGACGCCCCGACTGGTAGGGCTGTATAAGTCGGGCCTGCTCAAAGTCGACGAGATGGTGACCAGCACGTACCAACTCGAAGACATCAACCAGGGTTATCAGGACATGCTGGACGGCAAGAACATTCGTGGCGTCATCCGCTACACCGAGGCCGACTGGTAGATCCTGGCGCAGGTTAGCCTGGACGGTATGCCTGCCACCGTGCAGATTCGGCGGGCCGCCGACCGTGCGGTCACCGAGACGTCTTGGCTGAATTCCAGGCAGTCATTTTCGTTCGGCGACCACTACGACCCGGACAACACCCACCACGGCGTGCTGCTGGTCAACAACGACGACATGGTGGCACCGGCTGCCGGTTTTGATACCCACCCGCACCGCGACATGGAAATCGTGACCTGGGTGCTGGACGGCTCGTTGGCGCATCGCGACTCCACGGGTAACAGCGGAGTGGTCTATCCCGGCCTGGCTCAACGGATGTCGGCGGGCACCGGCATCTTGCACTCCGAAAAGAACGATTCGACCAGCGATCCGGTGCGCTTCGTGCAGATGTGGGTACAGCCCGATGTGTCGGGCATCCCGCCGAGCTACCAGCAGCACGAGATCGGCGACGATCTGCTCGACGGCCGCCTGGTGACGATCGCCTCGGGCATGCCCGGGCACGACGCCGTAATCACCATCCACAACCGGTCGGCGGCATTGCACGGCGCGCGACTGCGGCGCGGCGACAGCGTCGAGCTGCCTGCGGCGCCTTATCTGCACCTGTTCGTCGCGCGCGGCCGGCTGAACATGCCGACCGCCGGCGACGAGGCCGAACTGGCCGAGGGCGATGCGGTGCGGTTCACCGCCTCGAACGGCGCCCAGGTCACGGCCCACGAGGCCTGCGAAATTCTGGTCTGGGAGATGCATGCGGCGCTCGTCGGCTGACGCAGCCACGCCGGCGGCCTGGAAAATATCGCAACGTAAGCACCAACACCGCAACCGGCGTCATAGGGTGGGCGCGGACGAACAGGAGCCCGTAATGTCTGATTCCCACGCCCGTCACGCAGCACCCGACGCCGACGCGGCCGCCACACTCCCGCACCCGGGTGACACCAGCCAATCCGGCCTGGCCAAACCCAAAGCGACGCGGACGGTACGGTTCTGGACCGTTCCGATCGTCATCACCCTGGTCGTCTTGGCGGCGCTGGCCGTTTTCTACCTCGGCGGAATCCTGCGGCCGATGACCAACCTGCGACACTTCCCCATCGCCGTGGTGAACGAGGATGCCGGGCCCACCGGCGCACAGGTCCTCAAGGGATTGCTGTCCGGCTTTGACACGGAAGCGTATGACGTCCGGGTACTAGGTCACGACAACGCCAAGCACCAACTCGATACCGCACAGATCTACGGCGTCGCGGTGATACCGCCCAACTTCTCCTCCAAGCTGCGGGCCTATGCGAAAAGCGCGCTAACGCCGGGGCGCGTCGAGCGGCCCATCATTCTCGTCTCGTCGAATCCGCGAGCGGGCACCCTGGGGGCCAGCATCGCCAGTCAGGCGCTCACGCGTGCCCTAACGATGGTGGATCACCGTGTGGGCGAACAGCTTTCACGAGAAGTAGCGCAGCAAGCGGGTCGAGGGCCGATGCCCGCTGCTGTGACGCTGATGCTGCTAAACCCGATCGAAGTCCAACCCATGGCACACAATGCGCTGCCCGACGGGACCGGCACTGGACTGTCCGCGTTCTACTATTCGCTGTTGCTGCTGTTGGCCGGCTTCACCGGAAGCATCGTGGTCAGCATGCTGGTGGACTCGATGCTCGGCTTTGTGCCCGCCGAATTCGGTCCGGTCTATCGGTTCGCCGAACAGGTGAAGATCTCGCGATTCCGCACGCTGTTGATCAAATGGGCGTTGATGGTGGTGCTGGCCTTGCTGACGTCGGGCGTCTACATGTTGATCGCGTCGCGGTTGGGTATGCCGATCCAGCACAGCTTGCCGTTATGGCTCTACGGGGTATTCGCGATCGCGGCAGTTGGTATCACATCCACGTCCCTGATCGCCGTGTTGGGCGCACTCGGTCTGCTGGTCAGCATGTTTGTGTTCGTAATCCTGGGGTTGCCGTCGGCGGGTGCCACGATGCCGTTGGAGGCCACGCCGCAGTTCTTCGGCTGGTTGGCGAAGTTCGAGCCGATGCACCAGGTGTTCTTGGGCGCGCGGTCGCTGCTGTACTTCGACGGTCAAGCCGACGCCGGGTTGTCGCAAGCGCTGACGATGACCGCCATCGGGCTCGTCATCGGTCTGCTGCTGGGCGGCATCGTCACCTGGATCTACGACCGCCGCGGTTATCACCGGATTCCGCCGGGGTTCGAGGCGTCGACTGAGGCAACGACTCCATCCGAATCGGCTGCTACCGCCGAGTTGACGACTGAGGCGACGAGCGCGCCGGAGTAGCGCGCAAATAGCCAGCGGCCGAACGTAATTGGACCGCGCCTAAACCGTCACGGGACTGTTATGCAAGTTTACTGCGTTATCCCTGCGGTTGATGTTGTGCTGGTTGTACCAACTTTCGCGCCGAAAGGGCAACCGTGCCGTCTCTCGCCGCCGCCTTCCGGCGCATCGCAGCCTGCTGCGCCGTGCTGACGCTGTGCCTGGCGCTGGCGACCAGTACCGGGCAGCCGGTCGCGCGCGCCGAGGCCCGTGAGCTGTTGGCCAATGCCATTGCCAATACCCAAGGTTCCTACCTGGTGTACAACTTCGGCGGTGGGCATCCGGCGCCGATGCTCAACGCCGGCGGTAGCTGGTATGACGGCAACAGCGGTGGCCACCTGATGATCATCAAAGGTGCCTCACAACGGCTTTCACCACATCTCCTGGTGGACAGCCATAGCGGTTACCAGGCACGCTGTGAACGCAATCCCGCGGCGCGCACCGGCGACGGGTTGATGCAGGCCTCGGAGACCTACGCTCCAGTGCAGGCCTGGCAGGTGATGGGCCAGCCGACGATCGCCATCAATGCCAATTTCTTCGACGTCCGCGGGCAGAAGTCCGGCTCTTGGCGGTCCACCGGCTGTAGCTCACCGCTGGGAGCCTACGTGGACAACACTCGCGGCCAGGGTCACGCCAATCAGGCGGTCACCGGCACGATTCCCTATGCGGGCAAACAGGGCCTGTCCGGCGGGGGCGAAAATTGGAGCGCATTGGCGACGATGATCCTGCCGACCCATGGTGCGCCATCGGTGTTGTGGCCCAGGGGTGGCCGGGATGGCCATGACTACGACGCTGCCACCCCGGTCGTCACCGGCTTGGTC
>Ga0209526_10002690_pt1 | contig 12005 bp, 13 predicted proteins | sample JacPinW_OM2H0_M1_FD_188566 | JGI IMG/M metagenome (GOLD analysis project Ga0209526, IMG submission 188566) | Forest soil microbial communities from Algoma, Ontario, Canada - Jack Pine, Ontario site 1_JW_OM2H0_M1 (SPAdes) (version 2) | ecosystem: Environmental > Terrestrial > Soil > Boreal...
CCCGTTCGGCGGCCTGGCTGACGTCATCACGACCTCCGCCGGCCGCCGACCCGGCCGCCGCGTCGAAGGCGAGAAAAAGGGGGCCGCGCACCCGTCCGTGCGCCGCCGCAGTTCCGCGAACTATGGTCGGGCTGTTCATGCGGGTCCTAAACTCCTCGCCCAGCATAGGTTGCTCGGTCCGCGGCTGATGGAATCGACAATCGTGGCACGGGGTTGGCGGCATCAAGAGACGTCTACTGCGGTGGGCCGCAGGACGGTAGCAGCGAGAGAAAGCAATGGACGACAGAATTCGGGGAGCGCTGGCACACGGAGGCATCGTGGACATCACGACGACGGGGCGGCAGAGTGGCCACCCGCGCCGCATTGAGATCGCCTTTCACAACATCGACGGCCGGATCTACGTCAGCGGGATGCCACGCAAGGAACGCCGGAGCTGGCTGGCGAACCTGGAATCGAACCCGCGCTTCACTTTGCACTTGAAGAAGGGCGTACGAGCCGATCTCCCGGCTACCGCAAGGATCATTGGCGACGAGACTGAGCGACGCCAGGTCCTCACGGATGTTGCCCGAAACTGGCGCCGCAACGACGTCGAGACGATGGTTCGTTACAGCCCGCTCATCGAGGTCACGATCGGGGATGGCGCGGGCTGAGCTCCTCCCTGCAAGACCTCCCGCAAAGCTGCGTTGGGGCTCGCCATGCCTCGTGCTGGAGCAAAATCGTGGAGACGCCCGCAGCAGGCCGGCGGCGTCCGCCTCCATGACCACGGAGAGAGGATCCCAGCGATGACCATCGACATCAGCCGGACGCACACCCTGGAAGTGGGCTACGACGAGTTCTGCGGAGCGCTCGCCGCCCGCGACCTGAGGCCGCTCTGGAAGATCGCCAAGCAGCTCATGCCGGATGTGCCTCTGCCGACCACCCGGCCCTGGCTATGGAAGTGGGACGAGGTCCTGCCGCTTGCCAAGCGTGCCGGTGAGATCATCACGCTGGAGCGGGGCGGAGACCGGCGAGTGCTCGCTTTCGCGAACCCTGGCCTGAACGGGCTTCCCTTCACCAGTACCACGCTCTGGGGCGCGATCCAGTACCTTGGTCCGCACGAGTCTGCGCCTGCCCACCGGCACACCCCGTCCGCCATCCGTTTTGTGATGACGGGTTCCGGCGCTTACACCACAGTGAATGGCGACGCCTGCCAGATGGAGGCCGGCGACCTGGTGCTAACGCCCATCTGGAACTGGCACGATCACAACAACGACGGAAACGAGCCGATGGTCTGGTTCGACGGTCTCGACCTGCCGCTGATGACGTCGCTGGAGTCCATCTTCTTCGAGAATCACCCCCAGCAGCTGCAGCCGGTCGAGGGCCACAACCTCTCGGAGCGGGCCTTTACGGGTGTAGGACTGCGCGAGATGGGGACGCCGGCGCCGGAGGCGCATTCGCCGCTGCTGCGATACAGGTGGGATGTTACGGACGAGGCTCTTAACTCGCTCCACGCGGCCAGAGGCGGGCTCATTGCGAGTCTGGAGTTCACCAATCCACTGACAGGCGGTTCCGCAGTGGCCACCTTCGCCTGCGAGATGCACCGAGTCCGCCCGGGCGGCCGGACGCCCACGGCCCGGAAGACCGGGAGTTCCGTCTACGTTGTCTTCCGCGGTCGGGGACGATCTGTGATAAGTGGTGAGGTGTTCGAGTGGGGTCCGGGGGACGTATTCGTGACGCCGTCCTGGTCGTCCGTCGACCACGAAGCCGCAGAGACCGCGGACCTGTTCGCGATCAGCGACCGTCCCGTCCTGCAGGCGCTGCACGTCTACCGCGAGGAGGTCTTACCGGCCTCGCAAGAGATCGTCGGTGTATTCAGCGGCTGATTTTGGAGTCGAGCTTGAAGCGTCTGTACGACACCTTCAGGCCGGCCTTTCGAAACCTGAGCCGGACCGTGAGTGAGCCTTGCGACGTGATAGCGTAGGTGCTGCGGGTTAGTCGTATGCGTATCGAGACTGAGCAGGTTGCCGAAGTGCGCTGGGGAGGCGCTCTTCTCCTCCATCCCATCAATCAGCGGAAGACTGCCGCCGTGACCAAGGTCCGGGAGGCGATCGTCCGGCAGACCGGGCTGGAGGTGAGGACGCTGGACGATTTCGTCCGGCGGCGCCGTCTTGACCGGGACGTCAAGGAGGCCGCCGTTGCAGGCGCCCGACTGGTTGTGGTGCTGCCACGCCCTGACAACTCGATCGGCCAGGGAACCTGGTGCGATATCGGTCAGGCTCGCCGCCTCCAGGCCGCCGGCCGTCTCAGAATCCTGGTCGTTGAGCGCAGCGGCAAACTGCTGGCGCATCCCTCTCAGCTCAGGCTTGAGGCTTTCCCGCAAGCCGTCCAGACCCGCGCCCAGTACGGACGCTTCGTCCCCGCCGACCAGTAGAGCCAGGGGAAGGCTTCGTCTCTCGCCTGCGGCAGGCGGACGGAGAAAAAGCCCAGGAGTCGCTGAAAAGCCGAGCCCGGCCTTGAAAACGGCGACACCACCCCCGCAGGCGACCAGGACGAAGTCGCGCAGGTTGACAGAGCCTTTGCTCGCCTTGCATGCTGCGATATGGTCGGCAGGACTAGGGTGTGGGAGGTAAGGAGTTGCAAATGGCGGTGGCGGTGAAGCGACAGTCGTTCGCACCGCGTCAGGTTCGCTGGCGCACCGTCTGGACGGTGCTCGTGGCGACGTTCTGGTGCTGCATCGTGGTGGGCATAGTGGGCGGCTTCTTTCTGGACTGGGGGTGGACAGGATTCAAAGGTAACGGCACACTGTGGGACTGGCTGGGCTTGCTGAGCGCTCCGGTCTTTGCCTCAGCCCTGCCTTTCCTGTTCAGGGGTCCGGCAGCACAGTCCCGCGACAAAGATGACAGCCTGAGTGCAGAGCGGGGCCGAGCGCTTGAGGACCAGCAGCAACAGACGGCGCTCGAGACATATCAGGACTACATGCTGGAATTGTTGCTCAACAAGAACCTGCTGAGCTCGCCGACTGGCAGTGACGTTCGCGAGGTGGCCAGGGCGCGAACGTTGACCGCGCTGCGGCGTGTGGGTGGCCGGCGAAAGCGAGACATTTTGCAGTTCCTGCACGAGGCCGGCCTGATCTCAAAGGGCAACCCGGTGGTGGATCTGCGCGGCGCGGATCTGCGCGAGGCAGATCTCAGCGGTGTGAGGCTTGTCGACGCCCACCTGCGTGGCGTGGACTTGAGTGGAGCGAACCTCGATCGCGCCGACCTGAGCGGCACGGATCTCAGCGGCGCCATCCTGGACAGAGGCCAGGACGGGAGCGCAAATGGAAGCGAGCCAACAGTCATAGAACCAGTCTCTCCCCCGCAAAGTCGGGGGAGTACCCGGCCGTAGCCGGGGGAAGGGGTCCCGCAAAGTCGGGGGAGTACCCGGCCGTAGCCGGGTCGTAGCCGGGGGAGAGGTCCCCCGAAGTCGCAATGCAGTCGATTTTAGTCCCCCCCACAAGGGGAGGGACAAGAGTTATCGATGTGGCAGGGGCTGTTTCAGCGGGTCGCGCACGTGGATCGCGGCGACCGAAGCGACGCGGTCGAGGATCAGCACGCCGTCGAGATGGTCTATCTCGTGCTGCACCGCGCGGGCCTCGATCCCGGCGCTCCAGATCTCCTGCAGCTCGCTGAGCAATGTCAGACGTCGGGACCGGGTCACGTCGGCCGTTATGCCGGGAAGGCTCTGGCAGCCCTCTCGGCCGAGCTCTCGTCCCCTCGCTGCCGTCACCACGGGGTTGATCAGCACCAGTAGGCCGTTGTGCGCCTGGGCCGCCGGGTGGGAGCTGACGTCAACGACGGCCACCCGGATCGGCTCGCCGATCTGCGGTGCGGCCAGTCCGACGCACCGCTCAAGCGACCGCATGGTGTCTACGAGATCGCGCACCACCGCCTCCGCTCCCGCTCGGGAGACCGGATCGCAAACACGCTTCAGCGTGGGGTGAGGAAAGGTCAGGATGGGACGGACCAACGGAGGTTAGAGGACCTCGGTCTCCAAGGGCCTGAGGGATGCGTGCAGGTGGAGCGGGCTGAGCGTCGCCTGGAGCTCGCGTTCCAACTGTTCGATGGAGAGCTCCGGTGGAGGCGCTAGCTCCATTCTGAGCACGTACACAGGCACGCCGGCGTCGTGCAGCCGGCACGACATGTCCGAAATGTTCACCTGATGTCGGGCGAGGCAGGAGGAGACCGCGCTCACTATTCCCATCTGGTCTTCGCCGTAGACCGTGAGGACGTGCGTGGGATCGGGATGGCCGGCGTCGGCGCCAACCGGCCAGACGCTGAATCTCAGGTCCGAGCCGGTGGCGGGTTGCAGGCGACGCAGAAGGTGCTCCTCAGTCATGCCCTCGGGAGCGGCCAGTACGAAGACCATGGCAAAGTAGCCCCTCAGGATGGAGGTGGTGACATCCTCCAGGTTGCAGCCGGCGCCGGCGAGGGTGGTGGAAACGTGAGCCACGATCCCTGGCCGGTCGCTGCCGATGGTGATCACCGCGAATTTCGGCATCGGAAGTCCAGGCAGTTTAACCAGGACACCTCCCGCGTCCGGCATGTGCGATCTCGCGAACCGCATATGTCGCCAGGGAGGGTGCAGGGGCCCCTATAGGGAAGGGACGGCGCTCGCATTACCTCGCTTTTTCGGACCGGCTCCTTCGCAGCCGGGAGCCGGCTTACAGATTCCTTACTCGCCGGACGATGCCGGACAGGGCAAAGGCCCCATGGACTTTCCCCCGGCATGGCGGACCATGCTCGAGACGGCAAGCGTCGGGAAGACTTGCCTTGGGAACGCTCGGTATCACTGACTTGGGATCTACGTGGTTCGATAGCGCTGGACGCAGGTGGTCGTCGCCCTGGTTCTGGGTGGCGGTTATCGGAGTGGCAGCCGCCCTCTTCATACTTGGGCGGGCGACTCAGGCCGAGGCGGCCGGTGTCCGGGCAGGGGCCAAACCACCCGCGTCCCAGATCGGGCACCCCTTGGGGCCCGGCACCGGAAGGCCTCCGGTGACGACGCCGACCCAGGCGCCGCCAGCCGTCAAGCAGCCGGCCCCCGCGGTCGAAAGCACCCCATCGCATCTGCCAAAGCCCGCACCACCTCCGCCGAAGGCGCGCCCGGGAAGTGCTTCCGTCCCGCCGTCGCGCCCTGCGACTGCGACTCCCGGAGGCACCGCGTCAGCCCCGCCGCCGGCGCCGGCACCGGCCCGGGTGGCGCACACCAGCCCCCTGACTTCCGCGCTGCCCAGCCAGCCGCAGGCGGTGCAAGGCAACGGTGGGCGTTCGGCTGGGCCGGCCCTGGCCCTCGGCCACCCGCGGACCGAGACCGCCGCTCCCGGAGTTAACGCAGCCCCAGAATTCCGCTCGCCGGTCTGCTGCGGCCACCCCCTGTTCGGCCGGGTGGCCCTTCCCCTGGGAACCGGCTCCGCCGAAAGCTCGGCGCTCGCCGGCAAAGGGCCGGCGCCGAGCGATCCACCGTCGCCTGGCTCTCCGCGGTGGCCGAGCTCTGTGCTCGATGGCCACGGCATGATGGCCTCCGTAGCGAGGAGCGGTAAGTCCAGCGTCGCCTGGGCGGCGCTGCTTGTGGCCCTGGTGTGCCTGCTGCAGCCAACTCGAAGGCGGTTTCGGCTGCCTGGTCAGATGGTGCGGCTGGCTCCCGTCTCCTTGATCGAACGGCCTGGCTGACGCTCTCAGCCGTCGCTGAGTGAGTGAGACGGGTCGTAGCTGGACCCGTCGACATCCAGATCTTTCATCAAGGAGTTACATCTGTGACCTGGTCTGTCGCCTCCCTTGCCCTCTGAGCCGCGTCGCGGCGCGAGGATGACCGACTGAACGAACTGCACTGTCCGGGCCGCAAAGGGTTGGGTCTCCCCGAGCAGTCGGGGATTCCCAACCTGGACCGGCCCAAAGGGAAAGGGACGCCCTCTCCCGCAACGCAACGCAAGGGGAGGGAACGACCTTTCTAGAGCGCCCGCATGCGGTTGTTCTTGGGGTTGTGCTCGACCTCGGCCAGACCCAGGGCTTCCAGGAGCGGCGGCATGTACATGCCGAAGCGTCCGCGGAGACCTTTCTTGAGGCCGTACCAGCCGCCCACCGGGTTGTCCGGCGAGCGACCCCAGGCCTCGACGGTGCCTTCGGCGGCCGGCTTCTGCTCGTCGGCGCTTCCCAGCGGCATCCAGTCGCCGTTCGCCTTCAGCATGGCGTGGAGGTCATCGATGGCGCGGAGCTGGTATCGAAGCTCTGTCTTTCCCACCAGGCAGACGATGGCCGGCGGATCGAGCGACTCGTCGCGATACATCTGGTACTCCGACGAACCACTCGGGGTCTTCAAGAGCCACGGATCCTCCCGTGTCCCCGTGCCGTGGGCGTTGTCCGTTGCCATGTTCTTCCTCCAGTCCGCCAAGGAGTGCGACCCATCGGTCGCCCCGCGGCATGGTAACACGATGGTTACCGGCCCCGAAGGGGCCGAGCCCCCCGGGGAAGAACGGCACGACGTCCAAGGCGGTGCAAGCCCTCAGCCGGGCGACCAACAGGGCCGACCTCTCACGACGTCCAAGGCAGCGCTGGCGGACGGCAGGGGCATGCGGGGAGGATCCCCGCATGTACGCTGGCGGGGTGCAGGAGCCGACGGCTGGCGAGATCGATTGGGTCGAAGAGGCCTTGCTGGAGTCCTTCCCGGCGAGCGATCCGCCCGCGTACCCAGCGTCCGTGATCCAGGCGCCCTCGGCACCTCCGCCGCCCGAACCAGGACACTAGCGAGAGCTCCGCCGGAATATCCGCGACTGGCCGAACCATTAAAGTTCCGACCGTGTTAGACCGCCTGATCGACCGCTTTGCCGTCGTACTGGTCGCGGTCGCGGCCATGCTGTGGGGCACCGACGCCCTGTTCAGGGCGCCCTTGCTGGCCCATCTCTCCTCCAACCGGCTCCAGCAGTCCGTCCAGCTGGTTTTCATGGAGCACCTGGTGCTCGTGATCGCCTGCCTGCCGCTTCTATGGCGGGGCCGTCGAGAGCTCCGGCGGCTCAACGCCACGCAGTGGTGGGCGATCGCGGCCATCGGCGTCGGCGCATCGGCTCTGGCCACCGTGCTCTTCACCATCTCCTTCGGCTATGGCCATTTCATCGAGACCCTGCTTCTCCAGAAGGCGCAGCCTCTCTTCGCGATCCTGCTCGCCAGCATCTGGCTCCGAGAGCGCATCTCCTCCCAGGCCGTGGTCTGGGTGCCCATCGCCCTCATCGGCGCCTACCTGATCGTCATCCCCGACCCGCTACACCCCGAGCAGGCCTGGGCCGACTTCTCTGTCCTGGCGGGCCTCTTCGCGCTCGCCGCGGCTGCGCTCTGGGGCAGCGCGACAGTGTTCGGCCGCTTCGCGCTCGCCAACGTCAGGTTCACCACCCTCACAGCGCTGCGCTTCACGTTCGGGCTGCCCGCGCTGGCCATCGTGCTGCTCCTGGTCGGCGGTCTGGCCGGGTTCACCCAGTACCGGCCCTCCGATCTGCCCCTCTACCTCGGGCTGGCCCTGCTGCCGGGCGGACTCGGGCTGCTGCTCTACTACCGCGGACTGGCCAGCACGCCGGCCTCGCTGGCCACGCTGGCCGAGCTGGCCTTCCCGATCACGGGCGTCCTGGTCAACCTGTACCTTGTGACCCCGCGCCAATCGATAACCAGCTGGCAGGTGGCGGGAATCGTGATCCTCTGGGTGGCCCTCGCCGCTCTCGACTACGCCAACGCCCGGCGGCCGGCCAGGCTGCAGCCGGAGCCGGTGCCGGCCTGACCCCAGACGGCAGTCAGGGCCGGACCTTCTCCAGTGCTCGCATGATCTCGGCATGCACCTGCTCCACCGACCCGTTTCCGTTGATCTCGAAGACGGGGACTCCCTCCCCCCGGTAGTAGTCGATCACGGGTTCGGTCAGCTGGTGGTACTCGGCGAGCCGCTCGGCGATCGATTCCGGGTTGTCGTCGGAGCGGTGCTGTTCATGAGCCCGCCGCAGCAGGCGGTCGATCAGCGTCTTGTCGTCGACGTCGAGGCGGAGCACGAACTCGAGGCGGCGCCCCGTCTCCGCAAGCAGGTCGTCGAGGGCCCGCGCCTGGGCCACCGTGCGCGGGTAGCCGTCCAGGAGCGCGCCTTGGGCTGCGTCAGGCGCCCTGAGGCGCTGCTCGAGGACTCGCTCGATCAGCTCGTCCGGCACCAGCTCGCCGGCCGCGAGCAGCGGCGCCACCTCGGCGCCGAGGGGGGTCATGGCCTCACTCTCGGCGCGCAGCAGCTCGCCGGTCGAGATGTGGGGCACGCCGAGGATGGGAGCGATCAGCTCGGCCTGCGTGCCCTTGCCGCTGCCCGGCGGTCCGAAGATGACGCCCACCATGTTCCCATTCTCGTTTCTCGAGACTGAGTCGCGCGACCTCAGGCAGCTCACACGCCAGGGAGAAGCGTGCCGTCGAGACCGCCCGCTTCTCTAGGGGGCGGCGGGGCTCACAGGCGGAGGCTCAGCGCAGCTGGTCGCGGCAGGACTGCCGGCGAAGCGGTCCGCAAGCCAGGCCGTGACCTGAGGACCCGCGGCGGTGGCCACCTTGACGTGACCCACCCCGCCCATCCACTCCGCGCTCAAGGGGACGTGCGCCGAGCAGTACCGCTGTTCGAGGAGCGCCGTGGTGTTGGGCAGGATGACCTGATCCGCCAGACCCTGAGCGAGGTAGACGGGCAGGCCGGTCGGTGGCAGAGGAACCGTATTCGCGACGAGCGCCGCGCTCCAGGCCGGAACTGAGGTAGGGTCGGTCGCGAAGAAGCGCTGGCCGAGCAGGTCTTCCCGGAGGATGCCTTCGACGCCTGACACGAGGACGCAAAGCTCGGCCACCTGTCTGTACGTTCGCAGAGCTGCCGGCGTCATCACCTGCTCTGGCCGGAGGTCTGCGTAGGTTGCCGGCCAGGCGACCGCGACTTCCGGACCGATCGCCCAGGCCAGCGCATTTGCGTACTGCTCGCGGATGAGAGGGACCAGCTGCGCGGCAGGCGCCGCCACGCTGGCAGCCACAAGCTGCAGCTCGGGCGCGTAGCTGGAAGCCATCTGGGCGGCGAAGAGGACCGACTGACCTCCCTGTGAGTGGCCCCAGAGCGCGAACCGGCTCCCGGCGCCGCTGTGGTCGAGGGATCGCGCCGCCCGTACCGAGTTGAGCAGATCCATCCCCTCCGGTGCGCCGACCAGGAATCTCATGACCCCCGGTGTTCCGAGACCGGCGTAGTCGGGCGCGGTGACCACCCAGCCCCTCGCCAGCATCCCTCCCAACCAGTCCAACTGCGCCAGCGGGTTCGCCGACCTCGAAGGCGCGCACTGCTCTCCCATGCCGGCGGTGCCATGCGCCCAGACCACGACGGGACGTCCCCCCGGCGGAGGGGCCGTGCTCGGGGCGAACACCATTCCTGAGGAGACTGTCGCCTCGCCGTCCGGGCCTTGGGACTCGAACAGCACGCGCCAACCCTGCGAGCCCTGAGGAGCAAAGCTCACCCGCTGCGCGCGCAGGAGCCGGCCCGGGCTTCCCGCCGGAAGCGGGCTGGGGATGGTGTAGAAGCTCGCCAGTCTCTCCTGTCTCTGAGCGACCTGAATCTGCTGGTAGCGGGCGTAGGCAAGCAGGCCGGCGGCGGCGAGACCGGCAAGGAGGAGTACGGCAAGAAGGCCGGTGAGCACACGCCTGGCTGCGCGATGCCGTCCTGGCATCCTGGCCTCAGGGCGCCGGCCGGCCATCGACCGCGCCCAGGTATCCCGCCATGTCGCGGCAATGCTAGGCGGTGGCGCCCGGGCTCAGCCCGGATGGAATTGAAGCGCCGGTCCTGTCCTAGGGGATTGAATCAACGCCTCTAGTCGTCGTCGTGCTCCTCGTGGCCCATCCAGTCGACGGCTACCGTGAGTCCGATCATCAGGGCCGTGTCCTCGCCGGGAGCGACGTCCACCGCGTAGGTGTCCCGCAGGCCGAACCAGCGCTTGGAGATCTCGGCGACCGTCGTGTCCTCGCGCCGGACCTCGTACTCGTGCTCGGTGATGTTTCCCTGGATCACGAGCTCGGGGCCGCCACCTTCCACGTCCACGTCGTATCGCTGGCGGAACGGCGCGAAGAATGCCTTCCGCACCCTGGCCACAGTCTGGCCGCCTCGCTCTATCGTCATCGTTTCCCGCAGGGCGACCAGCCGCTTCTTGATCGTCGCCACCTCGGCGCCCTCGGGATCCTCGAGCACAAAGGTCTTCTGCAGCCGGAGCACCTTGCCGTCGACCCTGAAGGCCTGCCGCCCCTGCTCGTCCTCGATCCAGTAGTCGTCGCCGATCGAAACCAGTTCTTTCCGCATCAAGTAGCGCACCCAGCCAGGCTATCCATCGGGAAAGATCACGTCGGGGCGATGGGTGCCGTGAGGTCGTAGACGGTGACCCCGTCGATGGTCTGCGAGGAGAAATGACCCTGCACCCACGAAGTGATCTGGCTCGAACTGGTACCAGAGCGGCCTCCGCCGAGACCACGCCCGCCCGCGATGAAGTAGTGGACCTTTCCGTCTCTGACGTACGTCTGGAACTGGGCCAGGCTGGGTGCCGGGTCGGTCCCGTTGAAACCCCCGATGGCCATCACCGGGTCGCCCGTCGAGAGCTGATAGCCGGCGGCGTTGTTGGCGTCGACCGTGGCGGCCACCCAGGTGTAGTCGGTGGCATGAGCCTTCAGGAGCGCCACCAGCGCCGCGCCAGGCCGGCTGCTGTCGAGGAAACCGCCGCCGCCCATTCGCGTCGGGGCGCCTCCGGGTCCGCCTGTCGCTGCTCCGGGTCCGCCGGCTCCCGCCCTGGGAAAGCCTCCCGCCCCGGGAAAGCCTCCCGCGGCGCCACCACCGGCGTTGGCAGGGGGCCGACCGGTGAACTGACCGTTGCCACCGGGCGGTCCGCCGTTGAAGCCCGCGCCGGGCGCCCCCCTGAAACTGGCCGCCAGCGCCGGACCCGCCGACGGGATGGCGCCGCTGTGAGGGGTGGAGACGGTCGCGATCGTGTAGGCCGCGGGGCCGGCCAGCGCGGCCGCCAGACCGGCGGCTGCGACGAACAGTGAGATTCGCTTCCAGGCGGGACGCGTGATGACGACCAGGATCGCGGCGCTCAGCCCGACCAGCAGCACCGCCACGCGGAGCGCCGGATACCAGTCGGGGCTCCTGGCCAGAAGAGCAAAGCCCCAGACGCTGGTGACCGCGAGCGCGGCCGCCAGCGTGAGGCGCACCCAAAGCTCAGACCGGCGGCTCCAGAGCAGCGCAGCGCCGATCCCGATCAGAGCCCCGATCGCAGGCGCCAGGGCGACGGCGTAGTAGGGGTGGATGATGCCCTGGGCGAAGCTGAAGACCGCCCCAGTGAGCAGGAGCGTGCCTCCCCAGACCAGCAAGGAAGCGCGGACCAGGTCGGTGCGTGGCCGCCCCCGGGTGAGCCACAGGCCCGCGCCCAGCAGGATCAGCGCCGCCGGTATCAACCATGAGATCTGTCCACCGAACTGTGCGTCGAACATCCGCGCCCAGCCGGTCGGGCCCCAGCGGGAGCCGGCCGCCGCGAATCCGCCCACGCTGCCGGTCTCCTGGCCGGTCAGACGGCCGATGCCGTTGTAGCCGAGGATGAGCTCGAGAACGCTGTTGTTCTGCGAACCTCCGACGTAGGGACGTGATGCGGCCGGGACGAGCTCGACGATCGCCACCCACCAGCCCGAAGCCACCACCAGCGCCACGCCGGCGACCACCAGCTGGCGCAGGCGCCTTCCCAGGCTGGGCCGTCCTGCCACGAGGTAGACGAGAAAGACGACCGGAACGATGACGAAGGCCTGCAGCATCTTGGCGAGGAAGGCGGTCCCGATGAGCGAGGCGGCCAGCACCAGCCAACCGGTCCGGGCGCTCTCCAGGCCGCGGAGCGTGGCGTAGGTGGCCGCCGTCAGCAGGAGCACCAGCAGAGCGTCGGGGTTGTTGAACCGGAACATCAGGGCCGCCACCGGCGTCAGGGCCACGAC